>LSQX01183661.1_pt1 | contig 13539 bp, 10 predicted proteins | sample 654561 | NCBI WGS metagenome assembly LSQX01 (sample SAMN04489861, study PRJNA283612) | anaerobic digester metagenome | isolation source: 4 biogas reactors fed with cattle manure at either 37C or 55C with and... | place: Denmark: Kongens Lyngby | collected 2014 | reverse complement strand
GTTTGAAGTAATGGCAGCCATAGACAGGGATGGTCATGCCTGGGGCAGGGAGTTCTCGAGCGTTCTGGAGAGAGCTCGAGAGGCCGGAGCGACAACCTCGGAGCCAGGCTTCGGGCGGGAACCTGGATTTGCAGGCACTTCGCTGCAGTCTGAGGGAAATGGCGAGAGCAAGGGGCACGGGTCTCGTGGGCTCGAGGAGCCAAACTTGCGGCTGCAAGTTGTGGCTGAAGAGAATGGGCAGGAGACCGCTGTTGCCAGCGGCTCTGATGAGGAATCGATTGCGTGGGCCGAATCGGCGAAGGGGCGTACCCGATCGGGCGTAGATGCAACTTTGAACGTAATCGCTCGAGAGTCTGCAGTAAGGGCTAGAGTGCACAGCCTTCCAAAGGATATGGTAGAGATATATCAGTTCCTTGTGGATGAAGACGTGTCGGAGAAGACCGCATTTCGGCTGACAAATGCAGTTGCTTCGAAATACGAATGCGCTCCCGGTGGCTCCGACGCCGTTTTGGAGTGGGCGTTTGACGAAATCGCCAGCCTGGTTGATGTTGCAGGACCCATAGAGATAGTCAGGGGACGCCGCAAGGTTGTTGGGTTGATCGGCCCAACGGGTGTCGGCAAGACTACCAGCATAGCCAAGATAGCTGCAGGTTTCGCGCTGGTTGAAAAGGCCAGAACGGCCCTGATAACTGCGGATACGTACAGAATTGCGGCAATTGAACAGATCAAGACCTATGCTGAGATAATCGGGCTCCCGTGGGAGGTAGTGTACAGCCCAAGGGACATGGAGACTGCATTGGCTAAGCACTCTGATGCAGAATTGGTATTGATAGACACGGCAGGGAGAAGTCCAAACAGTCCTACACGGATGTATGAACTCAAGAGCATGATGGACGCCGCCTTGCCCGAGGAAGTCCACCTGGTTTTGTCGGCAACCACCAGAAGGCAGGATCTTGATCACCTTGTGGATCGATTTGCCCAGGTCGGTTTCGACAGAGTGATCCTGACGAAGCTGGATGAGAGCTCAACACTTGGCGCGGTATTCAACATCTATGCCAGGTCGGGCAGGCCATTTTCATACTTCGCGAACGGGCAGAGCGTACCCGAAGATATTCTCGCTCCGACCCGCGCGGGGATTTCAGAGATGATGGTTTCCAACTGGCGGACTGGCGGACGTGTATAGAGCAGAGGTCGTGAGCCCAGGGAAGGGTGTACGGAGGGATTGACAAGATGTCAGATCAGGCCGAAGTACTGAGACGGGCAGCTAAGCGAGGGCAGGCTAATCAACCATTGCGGAGGCTGTCGCAGCAGAGATCGGATGATACAGCGAGGGTCATAGCAGTTACGTCGGGCAAGGGAGGGGTGGGCAAGACCACCTTCGTCGTGAACCTTGCTGTAGTCCTTGCCAGTCTGGGCATGGGTGTTACCATACTCGATGCTGACTTAGGGCTTGCAAACGTGGATGTTGTGTTGGGATTGGCCGCCCGCCACAATCTCCATCATGTGATCAATGGCACGCTGTCACTTGAAGATATCCTTATCAAGGGCCCAAGGGATGTGCAAATAATACCTGGCGCATCAGGATTGCGCAACATTGCGGACATGGGATTGGAAGACCGCCAGTATCTAGTAGAATCGCTTCACAAAGCTACGCACGGCCGCGATCTTGTGATAGTCGACACTGCGGCCGGCATGTCCAGAAATGTACTGGATTTCGTCCTGTCAGCCCAGGAGATCATAGTCTTGACGGCACCGGAACCTGCTGCGATGACTGACGCCTATGCCATGATTAAAGTAGTATCCCGGGAGAATCCCAATTCCGTGGTGCGGCTTGTGGTGAACATGTGCCCCAACCGCGCAGTGGCAGAGGATGTCGTAGAACAGCTGACCTTGTTGTCAGACAGGTTTCTGGGCTTCAGATTCGATGCTCTAGGGTACATTCCGACCGACCCGTCGGTCGGCAAGGCCGTAAGGCAGCGGCAGCCGTTTGTGTTGGCGTATCCTTACAGCCCTGCATCGGCGGCCATGGTCTCAATCGCGCGGCGGCTAAGAGGCACTCCGGAGCCAGAAAATTCCGAGGCCGGCGTAGGCCAATTCATCAAGCGTTTGCTTGGTGTTGCGCCGCCAGACTATCTATTGTGAGTGGGATGCTATGGATTTTCCTGCCTTCGAAGAAGACGCACGAATAGTCGTAAGGATCAAAGGACATGACGAATCGCCCAGATTCGCGACCAAGGTAGAGAGAGTCTCGCAGTCAGGATACTGGATATACGCTCCTTACACAGATGACTACCGGTCGATGATTCGCAAGGGCGACGAGATTGAGATCGCCTACTATCATAGAGGCGCTATCTATCACTATCATTCTAAGGTGACGGGCGAGGCCGGACGCAGGGTTAAACTGCTTGAGATATCGGAGCCGGTCTTCGTCGGGCGAGAACAGCGGCGGGAGTTTGTAAGGGTTCCAGTATTGCTGGACATGGTATACGCGTTGGATTCGCCTCACGGCCGGGAGTTTGAATGGGAGAATGCTGTGGCAGTTGACATCAGCGGCGGCGGCGCGTCGATCTTCATCGCAGATCCTCCCCAATGGTTGGAACTTGGGGAGACGGTGAAGGTGGTCTTGCCGATCGGACCTGATGGTGATCCTTTTGAGGTGTCAGCCGAAATTGTCAGGCTAGAGAAGCCCGACATACCTGAACAGCCTGGCGTAAACATTGGAGTGCGTTTTATCGGCATTACCGACCGGGAACAGACAGAGATAGTGAGGTTTGTGTTTGACCGGCAGAGAGAGCTTATCAGAAAAGCTACTGACCCGGAGTGATAGAGTATGAGAGATCATTCTGCTCTTTGGCAGGAGTACAGCAAGGCGAAGAGCAGCGAATTGCGGAATAGGCTTATTGTTAAGTACGCCTATTTGGTGAAGTATATTGTGTCACGCATGCCCCAGGCTGGAATTCCAGGCGTGGATTACGATGATCTCCTGGGATACGGAGCAGTCGGCCTAGTTGACGCAATAGAGAGGTTCGATGTATCGCGAGGCGTGAAGTTCGAGACGTACGCTACGACGAGGATAAAGGGAAGTATCATCGACAGCCTGAGAAAGATGGACTGGGTGCCACGATCTGTCAGGCAGAAGGCCAGGCAGATAGAGAGGGCTATGTCTGAGTTCGAAAGCCCTTCAGGGCGACCAGCGACCGACGAGGATATCGCCGAAAGCCTGGGAATAGACGTGGACACGCTGGACAAGTGGACCTGGGAGATAAGCATCGCGTCATGTGCCTCCCTCGACGAACTTGTCGCTGTAGATGATGAACATAACGCAGCTACCCTCCTAGACTTCGTATCTGATGGAGATAGCCCCGACCCCGAGGTGATTCTGGAAACCCGCGAGCTCTATGATGCGCTCGCCTATGCCATTGACTCCCTGCCCGAGAGGGAGAGTCTTGTGATCAAGCTTTACTACTTCGAGGAGATGACGATCAAGGAGATATCGAAAGTTCTGGGAGTGTCAGAATCACGCGTATCACAGCTTCATACCAGGGCTAACATGAGGCTGAGAGCCAAGGTGATAGAGAGAGCCGGGGTGGGTGTGCCCGCTTGCGGCAAAGATGGAGAAAAGATTCGCAGATCTGGGGTAAACACGGCTGAAATCTCCCAGGGGACCGGGCGTTTGTCTGCCGATTACACGGGTTGACCGGATCAGACGAATGATTCGTAAGGCTCCGGCAGCCGGCCAGGTTGCGGTATGCCATGAATGCATGATTGCAGGCGAGCGGATTGAATCGACGCATCATGCAGCTTGCCAGCTGTCCGTTGTCAATTGCCCTGTGGAGAAGCCTGACACTTTGCACCCATTTGTCCGCGGCACATGTCGGTAGCTGCCAGTTATCGTATCGATCTGAAACATCAATCCCGAGTTGATGGTGACAGCCGGAATGGAGATGTTGAGCACTGGGTTTTGGGAAACTCAGTGCCCAACTATGCACCAGTGTGAGACGGGGTCATCCTTTTGGCTACGGGCCTGCGCTGGCAGGCCCGGTGAACATCAACTAGTAGTTGCCCCACCCGCCCGATTTAGCGGGATTGGCGTTGTTGGCCACGAGCGCGTCGCGGTAAGCCACGAGGTTCGCCAGTATGTGCTTTAGGTGGTCGATGAAGGCCGGGTGTGCTGAGTTGGCTGCCTCAGCCCTCGCTATTGCCTCGGTGAACTCTTCAGTCAGAGCGTTGAGTGTGTCGATGTCTAGCACCGTGCCTTGGGTGTCTGCTGGCGATTCGTAGCCCCAGGCGGTGGCTGTGACGCGAGTTGGCGTAGTCGGTGCGGTTTGCCCTCCCGTTGGAGTTGACGCCAAAGGTGCGTTGTGTGATTTGGCAGCTGACAGACTGACCAATGTCGGGGGTTCGGGCGGAGCTACTTTCTCTCCCGCCCTGGCGTAGACGAGTTGACTGATCCACACCCTGTTGCTCTTAGTCCGGAACTCGATTCTATCCTGCCCCTCGGGAACGGGAACGGTCATTGTTCCGATGTATACGAAACCGTAGTCGGGACTATCTATGTGCGTCTCGAGCATATCGGATGGCTTGACCTTGCCGTATGCCACGGGCACGTCCAGCTTCTCAGGCCGTATGACCTCGAGGAAGTCCTCGCGTTCAGTGTCGGATATCCCGGGCTGAATGAAGGCGTTGAACGACACAGTCCCGCCTGCCTTGTCAGGCAGATAGACATTTCCTGCCCTGAAATAGGGGAGCCCTGTTAGATGGCCCTGGATGTAATCGCCTGACGCCCTGACTATCTCAGTAGTAGTGCCCATCTGGGACGTGAACTTGATGTTGGCAAAGACTGATCTGTCGGACCCCACCATCCGCAATATGCTCAACCCTTTAGGGACCTTGACAGTGATGTGCTGGATGAGAGGCGTGAAACCCCATCTGTCGGTCTCATGGCTCAACTCCGCCAGATCAGCTTGAACAGGGCTTTTGTAGCTGGAGGTAAATAGCGTGGGGCCTAAAGGATACGACACGATGCTAAGCGGCACATCTACCAGCCGATCTGCTGGGTACAGCCAGGCGTGCCAGTCCATCTCAAGGATGCCGCCCTCTGCGTGAGGCAGAATCAGGGGATCCGACCGGTAGTAGACCTTGCCCGTGTCTTTGCCTTGATACGGTGCGCCACCGCACTGCACGAGTGTCGCTCCTGCCGCAGGAAGCACAGTAACGGGCGAGTTCGGGGTGAAGTCGAGGTCCGAGATGACGATCCGGTCTCGCTTGGTCGCGAATCTCATCCACCGAAAGCCGGGCGGCACGTCCACGGTGTATTTGCCTATCGGAGCGAAGCCCCCGTTCTTGTCATCTAGTACGTTGTCCACTGCGTTCGCTAGGGCCGCTTTGAGGCCGGTCGTTTCCTGAGCCGCACTGGGAGGATACTTGATGGACAGACTTTCGTCCAGGACGCCGTCTCTGGCGTATACCCTCATGTATGCATTGAAGGAGATCTTGCCGCCGAACGGATTGGGTATGTACATGTCACGGATTGTCCAGTATGTCTTCTTGTCGGTGTTTCCCGCATATATGCTGGTTGAGCCCAGCGCAACGATATCGCGCGACCCATTGAACATGGGGTCAGCCAGGAACACCCTGCTCGATGAGGTCTGCAGAACCTGATGGCCCTTGGGCACAGTGACGGAGATCTTCCCGATCTCGATGAATCCGCGGGCAGGGTCATCACGCCTCATCTCCGCAAACGGACCGGGAGTGCCGGCTGTGGTCCCCCTCTTCTCGGAAAGCTTCTCCGAGGGGTTAAGCCGGGTCCACACCTCGAAGGAGTAATCAATCTGCTTCTCGTCTTGCCTGGTTTCTACGTACAGAGTGGCCTCAAATGTGCCTCCTGCGGCGCTGGGCAGGCGCCACCAGCGGCTGCCATCGTAGTATGGACGGTCGGTTTCGGCACCCCATTTGATGTAATGCCCTTCCCCGAAATAGCCGAGGACAGGCGCGCACAATGCGCGCGCAGGAATCATCAGCGCGACGGCCATCAACATCAGGACAATAACCGTAGTAAATGCGGGTCTGGCTTTCATCTTGCCTTTCCTCCTTGTATCGAGTTCAGTTGATAATCACAGGTACGATGCCGGTTTCATGGCGAAATTGCTCTACGATCCTCTTAACCTGCTCGTCATCGATCGCTGCCTGGAGAAGCCGAGCGCTTTGCACACGCTTGTCCGTGCCGTAGGTGAGGGTGATTGAATCGGGCCCGATTTCCACAGCCTTCAGGAAGATGCCATCCTGATTGAACTTCATGACTCTTGAGTCCAGCAGAATGCCGAAGTATGAGACGAATACATCGATTGTCTCGGCCTCGTCCGGTTCTGCCGCGTCACTGGCTGTGTTGCTGATAGTGGCGGTACGGATGTGCAGGATCTGATTCTCCACGATGAGCTGCGCTATTTTCAATCTACGGTGTTCTTGGGCCCACAAAGCCGCCATGCATGCGCTTGCCGGAAGGCTGACGGTCAAGAGTATCCGAGCTTGACTCTCACGCACCGTTCTGCTGCAAGCAAGAATCAGAAGGCTGACTGCTATTCCAATGCAGGCAGCAGTTGCGAAGACATAGCTTCTTTGCCTTATGGCCTTCAAGGATACCCCCCTCTTTACGGCAAACGCTTACCTGTCAAGGAAGAGTATAATAGCTTATGCGCAAAAAGCCATCACCCGAGTCGGGTAATTATTGAGTAATCAGCACGAAAAGCCCCCACCTTTTTCGGGTGGGGGCTCGAAATCGCTGTGATTCTCGCTGTTTTGCTATTTCCTGGGTGTTATGTCTGCAGTCGCAAATACCATATCGATAAGCTCTTCGCGGCTCCGGATACCCAATTTGGAGTAGATGTTCTTTACATAGTACTTCACCGTGTTTTCACTGATGAACAGCTCGCCGGCGATCATTTTGTAGGTCTTTCTTTGAAGGAGCAAGGACGCGACCTGGCGTTCGCGTTCTGAAAGGCTTTCAAATGCTGCCGGTTGATCGGCCGGCGTGCTCTCTTGCCATGGCGATACCTCTGAGAACATCACCAGATAGGCATGGTCCTGTAGCAGAGAGCAGAGACGCTTGTGCAGAGGAGGCAAGAGGGCAAGGGTCACGCATACTACAGCCAGCGCCAACAGCGTTGGGTTGAAAGCTTGCGTTCCTGCCGAAGAAATGGCATTACCGATCAGCCCTCCAATCAGCACGCCCAGCACATTGGCGGATAGCCCAATTCCAAATACCGTTGCCGGATTTCTGCAAAAGTCCAGCATTTCGCCGAGAATGCTCCACCAGAACAGATCATATATACCGCAAGCGCCCAGCATCAGTGTGTTGACAACAAGATAGCTCATGGCTGAGCGGTCCAGGAACACGAATGCGATAAAGGAGAAACCGATCATTGCGAGAGCCACATAAAGCATGTAGGTGCGGTTCGTTTTGAGGGCCGGGTTTCTCATGGCATAGACGGCGACGACATACGGAATCGCCCAGTACCAGCTTGTTAGCCATTCATTGTGCGCAAAGGCGGGGCTTATCACCTGGTACATCAGTCCCGAGTTGATGGTGATAACCAGAATGAAGAGGCATAGCAGTGCGAGAGATCCGGCTACGTTAACGGGTCCTTCTTTTGCGGCGGCTGTGCCGCTGGGAGCTGCGTCATTACCAGTGGGAAGACGCAGCGCAAATATGAACGCGCCCGAAAGCGCCAACATGGATAGAGCCAGCCCGATACGGGGGGATAGGTGGATGGCCGCCATGTTAAGCAAAATCATGAGCACGTTGGAACATATGAGGACGTCTGCGGCTGTTCTTGTGCGCTCGTTTCTCGGCGTACCGCTCTTGAAGTAGAAGCCCCATGCCGCCACGCAGCCCCCGGCCAGGAAAGAGCTTATGATGACCCCCAGGCGCCATAATACGGAGGGCGGGAAAAAGAAGATTGCGGATGCAGCAACAAAGAAAGCATACGAGAATAAAAGAAGCCGCCTTGCCGCCTCCTTTGTCTTGATGAAAAAGCCGCATAGAAACAACCCGGCAAAGCTGGCAGCAACCCCGCCAAAGACCATAGGGCCTGGGCTCACGCCAAAGGCATCTGAGAGGGCATACAATATTTGTCCTTCGAAGAGGAATGCCAGCATCCAGGAGGAAAACAACGAAACAACGATAATAGATAGCTTCCGTTCATCCAAAATGACATGTAATGCTCCGTTGCCTCTCCCATCAGCCATTTGGCCACCTCTTTCCTGAGCAGCATCGATTCTGATAGTATGGGTGCTTCGCGGCATACCGACATTATTCGACCATAAGAGCCAGGAACCTGCCGGGAGATTTCTCAAAAGCAGTTTCGGGCATGCGCGCCCATCTCTACTCTCGCTGCATTCCCGCAATTCCCTTCAGGTAGCGTTTCTGGAGAAGCAGAAAGAGGATTATCGGCGGAAGGCTGCCCATGACGGCTGATGCGAAAAGGTTCGCCCAGTGAGTCTGGTCGGCGGCGATTTGTGTAGCTACAGCAACCTGGACCATCCGATACTTGCTGGAGAACGCTGCTATCAGTGGCCAGAAGAGCGAATTCCATTGAAAGAGGAACATCATTACCGCTGCTGTGGACAGGGCAGGCAGTGACATCGGCATCACGATCTGCCAGAATATCCGCCACCATGACGCCCCGTCGGTTCGCGCTGCTTCAAGCAACTCGGATGGTATCCCCTCAAAGGACTGCTTGAAAAGGAATATGGCAAGTCCGTTCCCCACAGCAGGAAGTATCAGCGCTGCCCGGGTGTTGATCAGACCCAGATCGCTGACTACCTGGTGGAGTGGTATGACGATTGCGTCAAAGGGCGCGATGAAGGTTATGAGAATGATGACGAATACCAGGCGTTTGCATGGAAAGTCGAACCTGGCCAGGGCGAACCCGGCCATCGAATTGACGACCAACCCCAGCGCGACGGTGACGGCAGAGACCAGAAAAGTGTTGGACATAGCTTGCCCGAAGTCGAGCCTGGAGAAGATGTTGGCAAAATTGGCTATGGTGAGTTCACCAGGGAAGAAGGTTCGCCACGAAACGGGTATGGCGTACTGATAGAGGGAGCCTGCGGGTCTCAATGAAGATGCGGCAACCCACCAGAGAGGCAGAAGATAGATGACAGCAACAGCCAGAAGCAGAGCTTCACGGGGGATTGCTGTGACTACTCTGCTTGCCCTGGGGTTTAGCCTGGGAAAGCGTGGACCAAGCTTGCCGCTTGCGGTGCATTCAGGTTGAGACGTCGCCTTTGTGCACAATTCGGTTGTGTTGCCGCACTTCTGGTTATCCAGTTTCACTCACTCCTATCTCGCTGCGGCGCCTTCTTGCAGTTAATACTCGAACCGGGCGCGTGACAATTTGAGCTGCACAACTGAGAGAACCAGTACCCCTATTAGGGTCAACGAGGATATAGCCATTGCCCGTCCTGGATCCAGGTAGACGAAGGCGCTTTTGTATGACTCGTACATCAACAGATTGGTGGATCCGATCGGGCCGCCCCGGGTCAAGATGAACACGGGAGCGAATGTGACGAAGTTGAACGTGGTATTTGCAACCAGCACGAACGACATAGTCCTGGCGAGAAGAGGAAGGGTGATCCGCCATGCCTGCTGCGCGCCTGACGCGCCGTCAAGCGCAGATGCCTCATACACCTCTTTGGGAATCGACTCCATTCCGGCGAGAAAGAACATCATCCAGTAACCTGCGTTCCGCCATACAGCGATGAGTATCAGGCATGCGAGTGCCTGACCGGGGGAGGAGAGGAATGGCTGCGCGGGCAAGCCAAGTCCTTTGAGTATGCTGTTTGCCAGACCGTAGTAGGGATCGAGGATAAGCCCCCACACGACCGCTACTACAGACAGGGAGATTGCGGACGGGAGGAAGCAGAGGGTCCGGAGAATGGACGACCGTCGCCCCGTTCCGCGCAGCAAGAAAGCCAGGCCCAGTGACGCTGCTACTGTAATGGGGCTGGCAATCAAGGCATACTTGAGCGTAACCTGGACAGAGCTCCAGAATGCCGGGTCTTCTTGAAACAGGTATCTGTAATTGGCGAGGCCGACAAAGGCTCTTGCCCCCACGCTACTCCAGCCTCTGAGGCTTTCGGCCAGCGATCTTGCAGCCGGCCATAGCCTGAATAGGCCCAGAAGGATCAAGGCGGGGGCAAGGAAAGCCAGTGCAGCTTTGGAATCACGAGATGTCATAAGCACCAGTCCGTCCGATTAGCGATATTTTCTGAGCTCCCGGTCTATCTGCTTTGCGGCACTATCGAGCGTGGCTGCGGGATCCGCACCGTGCTGGATCGCGCTGAATGCCTCTTTCAATACTGACTCATACTCGAGATAGCCTGGTGTTACAGGCCTGGGAGATGCTGTTTTCTCCATCTCGTAGATGAGAGTCTGCCACATCGGGTTCGCAAACATATCCTCCATGCTCGCATATACGTCGCGTCGGGCTGGAGCATTTCCAAAGAGCTTCGCCCATGTAGCGACAGCATCGTGCCCGGTTATGTACTTCGCGAACTTGAGGGCAGCATCCTGTTTGGCCGTCTTGGAGCTGATGCCCACGTGCCAGCCGCCTGTGGGCGTGACTGCGCGTCCTCCTGCAAAGTACGGGTGGGGAGAGAGCCCAAACTCGGATTCAGGGAAGTTACGCAGCTGGGCTATGTTCCACTCTGCTCCGAGCATCATGGCTGCCTTGCCGTTGCCAAAATACTCGCGTGCGATGGGTGCCTGCATGATCCCTTTGGGGCTTGCCTTCCAGTCGTTGAAGAGCTTCCAGTAGAATGTCGTGGCCTCCACAAATGCCGTGGAATTGACGTACCCTTCCGATGTGGTTCCGTCCGGGGCGAGAGGACGTCCTCCTCTGGATTCTGCGAAGGGCACTACCTGGTAAGGCCTGTCGCATTGCTCAATAATGAGTCCCCAGATCTCCGGCTGTCCGTCGCCGTCGGCGTCGATGGTAAGCTTGCTAGCGATTTCGGCCACCTGTTCCCATGTGAGGCGATGGTCTGGATCTTCAGGGAGCAACTCTACGTTGTACTTGTGGAAGATGTCCTTGTTGTAATAGAGCCCTGCGGAAGAAGTAGCATAAGGCAGGGTGTACAGCTTGCCCTTGTAACGGCATGCTTCCACAGATGCAGGGAACCATTCTGACAGCTCTCGGCTGTCAAGGTGTGAATCAAGGGGCATTAAGTATCCGCGCTCGGCGTAAGATGCCGTCATCGGTCCGTCTACGATGAAAACATCTGGAGGCCGACCGGATGCAAGGCGGACTTCGAGTGTCTGGAATAGCTGATTGAATGGGACCAGTTGGACATCGAGGTTGATATCGGGATTCGCGCGCCTGAAACCCTCCAGTTGCATGTCGACGAGGTTCTTGGGCCACCCCATCCACACAACCTCCAGGGTAGTAGCTCCGATGGCAGGCGCTGACACCGCAACCAGCGCCGCAATTGCAAGAATGAAGGCAGTTAACCTTTTCAACTCGCACTCCTCCTATCTAGCCCAGTATGCTCAAGGACAAGTGTATATGAAGGTAGACCGGGCTGCAACCGGAGAGCGATCAGCCCGGGAGGTAGGTTTAGCTCCTGTTTGGAGCAGTCTGGGCTGAACGCGCGAGGCGTGGAGTTCCCGTGCGATACTTTGGCGAAGAGGTCGGCCATGCGTGAAGACTGGCTCAAGTGGATAGCGTCGACAGGCCGCGATTGAGGATAGCGGCTCTTGCTCTGTGAGCCGTCTTGTTTGCGGTCGATACTAAAGGGCGGCGCGATGCTAATTGCACGCGCCGCCGGATGATTCTTAGGCTATGTTCCTCCGTTGCGTTACCTCACAGCCCCGCCAGTTTGCTCCTCGGGCCTGTCCTTCGGAAGAACAAGGTTCAAAATGGCTCCGACTACTGTGGCAAGGCTCATCCCTTCAAACTCAAACGGACCAATTGGCACAACTACCTTGGATATGCCGAACACAAGGACAGCAGCGGCAATTATGCGGTTTCTGGTCGAGTTCATGTCGGCTCCCGAGAACATCGTGGAGATTCCAACAGATGCAATCATCCCAAAGAGCAGAATGCTTATGCCTCCCATTACCGGTTCGGGTATTGACTGAATGATTCCTCCGAGCTTGCCGCAGAAGGCAATTATGATTGCAAAGACTGCCGCTCCCCGGAGTATCTGAGGGTCATAGACTCCTGTAAGGCTCAAGGTGGCGGTGTTCTCGCTGTATGTTGTATTCGCGGGTCCGCCAAGAGTTCCCGCCACAATAGTTGCAAGTCCATCGCCGAGGATGGTTCGCCACAGTCCGGGTTTCTTGACGAAGTCTTTGCCCACAACTGCGCCGTTTGCGTTTATGTCGCCCCAATGCTCGATGAGGGTGACGATTGCAACCGGAGCGATGATTGCAATCGCGTCCCAGCTGAACCTGGGGAACGTGAGCTCAGGCACGCCAAACCAGGCAGCGTTGGCTATAGGGGCGAAGTCGACCACACCTGCGATGAGCGATATGACGTAGCCTGACACAACTGCGATAAGTATGGGCAGCATCTGCATGAAGCCCTTGAATGCCAGGGTTGAGATGGCTGCAATCGCAAAGACCGCCAGGGCTATTGGCCAGTTGGAGCTCGCCATGCCTATCGCTGTGGGAGCAAGAGTCAGTCCGATTACAGTGATAACACTACCAGTTACTACAGGCGGGAAGAGCGCCTTGAAGAAATCATGGCCTATCAGCTTGACTAGAATGGCAATGATAACGTACAGGGCACCAGCGGCCACAATGCCGCCCATTGCATAGGCCATGCCGTATTTTGTTGCTACGGTTTGGATGACAACTATGAACGCGAAGGAAGATCCAAGAAAGATAGGGATCTGACCGCCTGTTACAAGGTGGAATAGGAGGGTTCCTAAACCCGCGGTGAGCAGGGCAGTGCTGGGATTGATTCCTGTCAGGTAGGGGACTAATACGGTTGCTCCGAACATTGCTATGGTGTGTTGCAGTGAAAGCACTACTTTTTTGCCGGTATTCACTTGTACGGCCTCCTCAAATCGGGTCTCTCCGGACCCGTTTATTTGGTGAGAAATATGCTTCTACAAGAGTAGCACAAAGGAATACATGCAGCAAGCAAAGATCGAGAGAATCTATGGGCAAGTAACCTCAGACTGAAATCCACATTCCGCGTGTAACATATGCCAGATGCACTATTACTGCTGGTCAGCCAGGCATTGTAATCAATGGCTTTGGGCCGAAGAAGAGGCGGACTCCGTGAGCTGTCATCCCGCATGTGGACTGTGGTAACGCAAAGTTCGCCCAAGGCTTGACTGAGTTGAGGCACGAACCTCCGAGGCGATGCGTTTCGCCTGAAGATGATAGTTGCTAAAGGCTTTGAGCCTTGTGCTACCAAGTTTCGTGGCTACTTCAATCATCTGAATGCGCATGTGAATGAGACCGTGGAGTTTGGGACGAGGATTGGGGGATGAAGGCCGAGTACCTAACCGGATGACCCACCAGCGGGT
>LSQX01193241.1_pt2 | contig 13541 bp, 10 predicted proteins | sample 654561 | NCBI WGS metagenome assembly LSQX01 (sample SAMN04489861, study PRJNA283612) | anaerobic digester metagenome | isolation source: 4 biogas reactors fed with cattle manure at either 37C or 55C with and... | place: Denmark: Kongens Lyngby | collected 2014 | reverse complement strand
GGGATGGGCCAAGTGGACAGACTGGGCACGGCATGCCGTGCCCCTACGTGCCCTCGCCCCTCGCCCCTACCGGCGTTGAGTCGTAGTCCTTCGCCCCGACCTTTGCCGCTCAGGATTCATCTGTGTTATAGTGTGCCCGATGATGAAAATAATGGACACATCATATGAAATACAGTCTGTAAGCCGCTTTTCTATTTTTCAGGAATGGCGGTTTCGATTTTTATTGACCTTCCTGTTGGGATTGTTTTTTCTCTTCTCCGGGGTGGGTTGTGCCCGTCATGGCCGGAGCATCCAACTGCCTCATCGTCCCCCTGCGCCCCGTGAATCAGATTGGAAGCCCGGCTCGCAGCCGTCAACAAAGCTGATCTGGCCTGTGCGGGATTCCCAGCCTCGGATCACCTCCATTTTCGGGGAAGCCCGGGGGAAAGAGCGGCGTCACAAGGGTGTGGATATCGGTGCCCCTCTGGGCGAACCTGTTTATGCTTCCGCCTCGGGGGTGACCACTTTTTCCGGTGCCAGGGGAGCCTATGGCAACCTGATCATCCTGCGTCATGACGGCGATCTGGAAACGGCCTATGCCCATCTGCATACACGGCATGTATCCTGTGATCAGGTGGTGCGTCAAGGCCAGCAGATCGGTACAGTGGGCAGTACCGGCAATTCCACAGGTCCCCATCTTCATTTTGAAACACGAAAAAAAGGGTTGCCTGTCGATCCGCTTCCTCTTCTTCCGCGAAAGCATGAGTAGGTTCCCCGACAGACGATCGGAGCCCGTCATTTTCCATGAAATTCACTGTAAGCCATCAGGATCCGCATTGCCAGGCCCGTGCGGGAGTTCTTGAATTACCTCACGGTACTGTGGAAACACCGGTTTTCATGCCTGTTGGCACCCAGGCATCCGTCAAATCCTTGAGCAATGCCGAGTTGGAGACCTTGGGTGCACAGATTATTCTGGGCAATACCTTTCATTTATATCTGCGCCCCGGCACGGAGGTATTGGATCAATTCGGGGGAATTCATGGTTTTATGGGGTGGAAACATCCTGTTCTGACCGATTCCGGCGGCTTTCAGGTCTTCAGCCTGTCCAAGTTGAACAAGGTTAGCGAAGAAGGGGTCGCTTTCAAAAGTCCCTTTGATGGTTCGGCGCATTTTTTCACCCCGGAAAAAGCCATTGATATCCAACGCAGCATCGGGGCGGATATCATGATGTGCTTCGATGAATGCACGGAATATCCGGCGAGCTATGATCGGGCCGCTTTTTCCACAGGTTTGACCACCCGTTGGGCCCGTCGCTGCCGTGAGCGCTGGCTGGAGGGAGACACAGGTTCTCAGGCACTTTTCGGCATTGTGCAGGGGAGTGTTTATGAAAGCCTGCGTCAGGAAAGCGCCCAGGCACTGGCTGAGATGGATTTTCCCGGCTATGCCATTGGCGGTGTGAGTGTGGGCGAGAGCAAAGAGGAGATGCTGGCCGCAACGGAATGGTCCACAGCGGAGTTACCCGGGGACAAGCCGCGCTATCTCATGGGCGTAGGCGCTCCTGATGATTTATTGAATGCCATAGAACGGGGTGTGGATATGTTTGACTGCGTGTTGCCGACCCGTAATGCGCGCCATGGCAATCTCTTCACCCGCCATGGTCGCATCAATATTAAAAACGCGCGTTTCGCCATGGATCACCGCCCGGTCGATGAAAGCTGTGGCTGTCCTTCCTGCCGGAGCCATTCAAGAGCCTATATTCATCATCTGTACCGTGTGGGCGAACTGCTGGCTCACCGGTTGAATACTTTACATAACCTTCATTTTATGATACAATTGGCAATCCGCGCACGTCACGCCATATGTAATGGTGCGTACAGGCACTTTAAAGAAGCCTTTTTGCAGGATTTTCATCAGGAGGAGACCCCCACGATCCTTTAAAGGTGCAGTGTGCGGTGTCTGGATGTCGGGATCCTGATTTTGTTTCCGGCTATGTTCATTTTCTACCAAGGAGATAGTGTTGTGTGGCATTTAATAGTTGCCGGCGCAGAAGGTGCTGCTCAAAGCACGGGCGCTCCGCAGACGAATCCTTTGGGAAGTATGCTTCCGATGATCGTGATTTTCATTGGTATCATGTACTTTCTGATGATCCGACCGCAACAGAAGCGTGATCGTGAACGGCGCGATATGCTGGGAGCGCTCTCCAAGGGCGACAGCGTCATCACCACCGGCGGAGTCTGCGGCAGTGTTGTGGGCCTGTCTGACGATCGGGTCGTCCTGCGTGTTGATGACAATGTGACCATGGAGTTTGTCCGTGGAGCCATTGCGCAGGTAATCCCCAAAGAGAGCAAGTAGTCAACAGGAATTTTCCCTGTCCTTTGCGACAGTGAGAGGAATATATAATCAGTGCGCTGCGGAAGTGCGCAGCCGTAGTTGCGGGGCTTTCCCCGTGTAATCCTTATAACAGCCGCCTCTGATGCGGCCTGATGATCATCCCGTAGAATCGGGATCAGTTGGAGTAACGCATGTCCAAGAGCATATATCGCAGCCTGCTGATCGGGGCTTCTCTGGTTCTGGCCTTTATTTATGTCTATCCGACGATAGGCTGGATGCTGTTATCCGAAGAGAGCCGCACGGAACGGCTGGAGAAATGGCAGAAGGAAGATGATGAACTGGCCCGGCGTCAGACGAATTATTTTGAGAGTCTGTGGATGGGTGCGCGCCGCTGGGTTGAATGCGACCGGGACAAGGTGATCAACCTGGGTCTGGACCTTCAGGGCGGTATTCACATGGTGATTGGTTTTGATATCAATAACCTCAGTGAAGAAATGCTTGACGAATACCGCAATGAACGCCGTTATTCTGATGAGAATATTGAGAAGGAAGTGCAGCAGATTGTTCTGCAGCAGATCACGCGCCGTATCAATGATTTTGAAGCGAAAGAGCCTGTTATTCAGACGCTGGGAACCAACCAGATCCAGGTGCAGCTTCCCGGTGAAAAAGATGTGCAGCGCGCCAAAAACCTGATTACAAAAACGGCGCAGATGAATTTTCATATTGTCGCCGGTCCCGATGAGTCGCGTCCTGTCTTTGAAAAAATCCGGGATACCTTCCCCAACGAATTCATTCCCTTTGTAAAAACAAGCTCCATGCGACCAGATGTATTGACTGTGACCGTGGAAAACTATGATCGTGTTCGCCGTGTCCTGGCCCGTGCGGAAGAGGCCGGTATCATCCCTGAAGACAAGACCATCGCCTTCAGCCAGCAGCCCAAGCCTTACGACAGAGATCAGGAATATCAGCTCTACGTTTTTGATAAAAAACCTATTGCCAGTGGTGAGGGGCTGACTTCCGCTGCAGCCATTCAAGATCAGAGCAACATGCCCTACTGGCAGATCCTGTTTTCTTTCGGTGCATCGGCGGCCGCAAATTTTGCCGATGCCACAGGTGCCAATATAGGCAAGCCCATGGCCATTGTGCTGGACGGTGTTGTCGTCTCCGCTCCCACCATTCGCGACAGAATCGCCGGTGGTCGGGGCCAGATTTCCGGTAATTTTGAAGCGCCGGAAGCGGTGGATCTCGCTATTGCGCTCAACTCCGGTTCCATGGTCGTTCCTGTCCGCGAAGAATTCACCCGCACGGTGAGCGCCAGTCTGGGAAAAGACACGGTGCGCAGCGGCGTTTACGCCTCTCTGGCCGGTGTGACCATGGTCGCTCTCTTCATTATTGCTTATTATAAAGGGGCCGGGATCATCTCCTGTATCTGCCTGGCTTTGAATGCGCTCATGATTATCGCGGCCATGGCTTATTTCGGCATGACCCTTACCCTGCCCGGTATTGCCGGTCTGATCCTGACCATGGGTATGGCTGTAGACGGCAATGTACTCATTTTTGAACGTATCCGCGAAGAGCTGCAACTGGGGCATACGGTGCTTTCTTCGGTGGAAAGCGGATTCCGTCGGGCGACCATCACCATTGTGGACGCCAACCTTACAACTCTGATTGCGGCCGCAGTGCTGATGCAATTCGGAACGGGCCCCATTGAAGGCTTTGCAGTCACCTTGAGTGTCGGTATTGTCACGAGTGTTTTCACTGTGTTGATCATTGGCCGGGCTCTCTTCGATCTGTCCCTGGCCAAAGGGGTCATGAAAAAAGTCAGCATGCTCCGCATCGTACCGGAGAAAACGTTGATACCTTTCCTGGAACTGCGTAACTTCACTTTCCTTTTCAGCGGAGCTGTAATTATTGTCGGTCTGACCTGCTTCGCCATTCGTGGCATGGACAACTTCGGTGTGGACTTTCAGCCGGGAACAAACCTGATGCTTCATGTGGATAATACTGAAACGGTTCCTGTGGGCGATGTTCGTTCGGCCTTGAGTTCAAGCGGTTTCACGAATCCTGTGGTTCAGGAAAGTTCCGGTGATTCGGGTGAAACGGCCAATGTCTTTGTGGTTCGCGTAGGCGATATTACACGCACTGGTGAAGGACAGGAAGAAGGCGGCGAACAGCTCCAGACTGTGGCTGAACGTGTTCAGGCGGCTCTGGCACCTCTGAGTGCAGTCGGTACGATTGACGGCGTTGTTGTGGAAGACGAACAGACTGTGGGACCTTCTGTAGGCGCACAGCTTCGTTTGGATGCCCTCAATGCCATTTTCTGGGCATTGCTCTTTATCGTGGTTTATCTCTGGATTCGTTTTGAATTCCGCTTTGCCATGGGTGCCGTTGTTGCCCTGATTCACGACCTTGTTGTGGCTGTGGGTATTTTCTCCCTTCTCGGCGGAGAGATCTCCATGAATGTGATCGCCGCACTGCTGACGGTTCTGGGTTATTCCATCAACGATACCATTGTGGTCTTTGACCGCGTCCGTGAAGATCTGCAGGCACAGCGGGGTAAAGGCTTCCGCTTTATAGACATCCTCAACGGTGCCATCAATGCGACGCTCAGCCGTACGCTGCTGACCTCCATCACAACACTCTTTGTGGTGGTTGTTCTTTCCATTTTCGGTGGCGAAGCAATCCGCGACTTTGCGATAGTCCTTTTGCTGGGTATTGTTTTCGGTACTTACTCTTCTGTTTTCGTTGCCAGTTCTCTGGTCTATCTGATGGATAAAAAGACAGTGGAGGGAGGCGGCGTGACAACCCGCAGAGGCGGCAAAGGCCGTCGGACCCGTGCAGGCGGTGCCAAAGCCTGATTTTTTATCCTCTCATTGAATGAATTTCCGGGTGTATTTCGTTTCGACATACACCCGGTTTTTCCTTGTCAGATCTGTTCGGATCATCATTTTTCCTGTTTTTTCCGGAGAGAAGATTCTTTGTCCGGGCCTTTCTGTGAGTGCTGTCTTCTAGAACTTGAAGTCCCGGTCGCTGAATTTTTAAAAAAAGATGTATGGGCCTTCAATTTCCTGCTATAATTTCGCCGTTCAATATCAGAGATCTGTATGTTTTGACAGAAACTGTATCCAGGATCTGTTGTGAAAGGGTCAATAGTGGTTGAGAAATATGTTTGCATGAATTGCGGTCGTAAATTCGTCAGCTGGGGTGCGGAGAAACTGGACTTCACATGTCCTACAGAAGGGTGTGATGAACATCCTCTGATTCGTTTCGGCACTGATGAGGCCCAGATTCTCGATGGGAGCAGCAAGGGCAAGTCCGTGAAAAAGCGTCAGGTGATTGTTCCCCGCGCTGATGTGGATTACAGCGAGGAAGATCTGGACGAAGACTACAGCGACGATGATGACGTTGAGCTGAGTGAGGAAGAGGAGGACGAGGATGAACAGGAAGGCCGCAAACCTGTTATACTCAGCGATGGAGATGATGACAAGGGAGAATCGGATACGGACGATCTGACGGTTATCGATGAAGATGAAGACGATCTTTCCTCGGATCTGGATGATGAGGATTCTCTGGAAGAAGATTTTGAAGAAGAATAAAGAGGCATTAGAGACGGAAATGTTTTCCGGCCGGTGCTTTCGTTCTGTTTTGTGCCGAGAGGAGATATGACAGACAAAAAAGACCTTTTTATGAATGCCCTGTGCGGCGGGAAGACAGCGCGCACTCCCGTATGGTTCATGCGTCAGGCCGGTAGATGTGATCCGGCCTACAGAAGGTTGCGTCAGGAATGCGGATTGACGCTGGAAGAACTCTTCCGTTCTCCTGAGCTCGCCGCTGAAATATCTCTTCTCCCTCTGAAATGGGGTGTTGATGCTGTTATCTTTTTTCAGGATATCCTGACGATTCTGGAAGGGATGGGTGCCTTCTTCCGTTTTTCGCCGGGTCCTGTTCTCGAGAATCCGGAATCCTTTCTCCTTGAAGAGGGGTTGCTTCATTCCTGTTACGTGTGGGAGACAATGCCCTTTGTTGCGCGTACCTTCGCCCTGATCCGCGAAGAAGTGGGAACAGAGGTGCCTCTTCTGGGTTTTGCCGGTGCGCCTTTGACGCTCTTGAGTTTCTTGTCGGAAGGGAAAAGTCCTTCCGCCGAATTGCCCGCCCTCCGTCGACTTATGAAAGAAGATCCAGGCCGGGTGGATGCGCTTCTGGATCTGCTGACCACCATGACCATTGACTACCTGAGCTATCAGTTCGCCTCCGGTGTCGATGCCGTCCAGTTGTTTGAATCCTGTGCCAATCTTTTCAGTCGGGAAGAATACCGCCGCTTTGCACTCCCGAGTCAGCAGCGCATCTTTGCGGCACTGAAGAGAAAAGGTCCGGCCATTCTTTTTTCCCGTCTCGACAAGAGGAGCGTTACTCTGGAAGATCTGGCCGAGGCGGGTTCGGATGTTCTTTCTCTTCCGGCCTGTTATTCCATCGCCGAGGCTCGGGCCTGTCTGGGCGCTGATCTCGTGGTTCAGGGCAATGTGGACAATTATCTGACGGCTGACGGGACAAGAGAAGAGATTCTTCAAGCCGTGGAGCAATGTCTGTCAGAAGGAGAATCTCGGGGTCATATCCTGAATCTGGGCCATGGCGTACTTCCCCATACCCCTCTGAAAAACCTGGTTGATATCATTGAATGCGCGCGCAACTTCAGAGTGCGGCGCTGAAGCATTGCATTGCGGTCCCCTCCGTGGGACGATGCGTGATTCCGGGGCAAAAAATCTTGTGATTCTGCAGGCTCTTTGTCTACAATGAGAGGAAGGAGATTTTGTTATGAAAAAAAGTTTTGTACTGATGTTACTGGTCAGTTTTGCAGCCTTTCCCGGAGCGGCCCAGGCTCCGAATCTCGGTAAATTGGATATTGTCGAGCGTTCCGTGCCGGCCGGACCGGTGGCATTGATCAACGGTACAGCCATTGAAGGAAGTTATTTTCTGGAGGAATACCGCCGTCAGGTTCATCAGGTGGCGGCCATGCTCGGAGAGGAGAATCCCTCGGATGAACTGCGCATTCATACGGGCCTCTCCATCCTGGGTGAACTGCTGCGCGAAGAAATCCTGATTCAGGAAGCCGCCCGCCGCAATATTCAGGTGGACAGCAAGACTGTTGAAAAAGAATATCAGGAAAAACTCAAGTCTTTTATGGAGTTCGTGGAAGAGACGGGCGGCGAAAAACTGGGAGAGACGCAGGTGCTTGAACGGGCCGGGCAAAGCCGTGAAGAGGCTTTCAACAGTGTCCGGCGTCAACTCATTGCGGAGCAGATGGTCGAAATACTGGCCAAAGAAAGCAATGTCAGCGTCAGTGACACGGAAGTCCGGAAATTTTATGATGACAATCCCACGGTCTTTCAAGTGCCGGGAAGCATCCATCTGAAACAGATCCTGATCGAGCCCAAGCCCAATGCCATGAAAGCGGATGACCAGGCCTGGAAAAAAGCCGAAGAACAGATTCAGCTCGCCAAATCGCGGATTGAAGCAGGCGAAGAGTTCGCTGCGGTGGCAAGAAGCGTTTCGGAAGCGCCCGATGCCGAAAAGGGCGGTGATATGGGGATGATGCCTGTGAGTATGTTGCCTCCATTTTTTGTGGAAGCGAGCCAGGCGCTGAAGCCCAGAGAACTGAGCAACCCCATACGCAGTCAGTATGGCATGCATCTGGTGCAGCTGGTCGAAACGGAGGCTCAGCATTCCCTCTCTTTTGAAGATGCCCGTGACCGGATCCGCGAACGGATGAAAGGGGCGAAGATGGAGGATGCGGTCCTCGAATTCTGCGAGCCCATCATCAATGACGGCAGCCGGACCCAGATTTTTCTGCAGTTGGAACGCAGCCTGGCCACACTGAAGAAAGAAGAATAACAGGCCTTTTCATCAGGAAAGCCCGGGACTCCCCTGCTTTCATATTCAAAGAGCTGTGGCTGTGACCGTCATGACCCTCCCCGGCGGTGACAGCGTCCGGACAAGATGCAACCCTTTCCCATAGAAAGGCTGTCATTGTGTATATGTTTTTTTCTGCTGCAAGCCGTAAGTTGTGGCGTTTCTGTGCATCTCTTCTGGCCTGCTGTTGTGGCGGCTGTTATGCACCGCTGCCGCCCTCGGATTATCCTCCGCCTGAAGAGATCATTTTTTACGATTGTGAAGTGATCCGCGCCTATCCTCACGATACGAAAGCCTTTACGCAAGGGCTGGAATACAAAGACGGCTGGATCTATGAGGGAACAGGCCTCAACGGCAAATCCAGTATCCGCAAAGTGACTCTCGAGACAGGGGAAGCGGTACAGCAACAGTCTCTGGCCTCCTCTTTTTTCGGAGAAGGAATCACCATCCAGAACAATCGGCTGATTCAACTGACCTGGCGTTCCAACCGGGGTTTTGTCTACGATCTGGAGAGCTTTGAAGAGATCGGCGACTTCAGTTATCTCGGCGAAGGCTGGGGGATCACCCATGATGGCTCCCGCTTCATCATGAGCGACGGAACAAGCCGTCTGCGCTTTCTTGATCTGCGCAATTTTGAGGAGAAAGACAGCCTTCATGTGCGCTATGGCCGGGAAGCCATCCGACAATTGAACGAGCTGGAATATATTGATGGCCGGATTTACGCCAATATCTGGCAGCAGGACCGTATCGCCATCATCTGTCCCAAAAGTGGTTATGTGACGGGCTGGATCAATTGCAGTGGCCTGCTCAGTCGTGAAGAAGCGGCTCGGGCTGATGTGCTCAATGGCACCGCCTGGGACGCCGAAGAGGAACGGCTTTTTGTTACGGGTAAATACTGGCCGTGGCTTTTCGAGATCCGTCTGGTAGAATCTGAACGGCGACCCTATCCCGCTGTGGAATAAGGAAGCCCTTTTCTCCTGTGGTGGGGCGAAAGGAACAGATCATGAAAATAGGAATTACCTGTCATGCCACAGCCGGCGGCAGTGGTATCATTGCGACGGAGCTGGGCCTGGCGCTGGCGCGTCGGGGTCATGAAATACACTTTGTGACCCTGGAAGCGCCTTTTCGTCTTTCCCATTATGAGCCCAATGTTTTTGCCCATTCCGTGGATACCATCAACTATCCGCTCTTCAAGCTCCCACCTTATTCCATAGCGCTGGCAAGCAAGATAGCCGAAGTGGCGCAGGAATATGATATCGGCGTGTGGCATGCCCATTACGCTATTCCCAATGCTGTTGCGGCTCTCCTCGGTCGGGGAATGCTTCCTCCGGAAAAACGTTTCTGCCTCATCACCACACTCCACGGAACCGATATCACTCTCGTGGGCAGTCATCCTTCCTTTTACCGTTCCACGCAATATGCCATGGAAAGCAGCTGTGCCGTAACAGCTGTTTCAGACTGGCTGAGCCGCGAGACGGAACGGGAGTTTGATCTGAAAGAGCCTGTACGCACCATCCATAATTTTCTGGATGTTTCGCGTTTTCATACACGGGACACGAACCGCTATACTCTGGCTTCTCCGGAAGAAAAGATCATCATGCATCTTTCCAACTTCCGGCCTGTGAAACGGGTGACTGATGTGGTCCGTGTGTTCAAACGGATTCTGGACGATATGCCGGCCCGGCTGGTCATGGTCGGCGACGGACCGGAACGCCTCTCAGCATCCGGTGTGGCCCGTCAACTGGGTGTGGACGATCGCATCACCTATCTGGGCAACTGCTCCAATATTGAAGATCTTCTCCCCTGTGCGGATCTCATTATCCAGCCCAGCGAACATGAAAGTTTCGGGCTCGTTCCTCTGGAAGCCATGGCCAGCGAAGTGCCTGTCATTGCGACCAACAGCGGCGGCGTGACGGAAGTGGTGGTCCCCGGGGAGACAGGTTATCTGTGTGAAGTGGGGGATATTGAGACCATGGCTGATTACAGCCGGAAAATTCTCACAGACCCTGAGCTTGCCGCATCATTGGGCCGGGCCGGCCGTCGCGTGGCTCTGAAAAAGTTTTCACTCGATCATATTGTGGGGCTGTATGAAGACTTGTATGAAGAAGTTCGGGCCCGGCGTCAGGAGTTCATGACCCAAAAACATAACCCGGAACTCTGATGAGTCCCGGGTCAGATTGTTTTCAGTGTATCGAAGCGTTACAGAGGAAAGGTGGCGATGCCTCCATAGCCGAGGGTCAGCAGGGCGGTATCTTCACCGAAGCGCATTTTGCCGGGATAACCCATGACGGGAAGAAGCTTCATCTGTTCCGGCGGCGAGTCGTTGAAATCCCATTGTGCAGCGGCCGCTCCGGCAACGGAGAGGAAAGCGCTTCCCTCCCGTGCCCCGAGAAGGGTACACCAGACTTCGCCCACATTTTGTGTTTCATGGAAGCTGAAGCCGCCTTTATCATTGATAAAGACAGCTCCCAGAACATAGCCGTTTTCATATCGGGCTGATATCAGGGCATCAGAAGGTTGCAGGGTGTCGGCGATCACGCCGCCGTTATAGGAAGATGCATAGCCCACATAGGTGACAAAGTTATGGGAAGCGGCGATCTGCGTGTTGTAGAAGGGCAGGTTGATGGAGTCCTGTAATGAGAAAATATCCCGGCCCAATATGCCACAGCGCAGCATTTCCTTGATGGAGTCGTCCTGTCGGTACTGCGTGTCTTTGAGCACGATGATATTGCTTTTCGGAACACGGTGTTGGAAAAGGCCGGGTACGTTCACGGGCTTGCCGATGATCATGGAAGCCGGGTCCAGGGTACTCAGATAATAGGCGCAGACGGAGCGTTGCCCTGAATCTGTGCCCAGTGATTTGCGGGTCGTGAGATACAGGAGCTTGCCGTCGCTGTTCACTTCCCGGAGATCGGGATCGGCCAGGCCCAGATAATGAACGGAGTCCGGATCGGCCAGATCAATAAGGACAAGTCCCTGATGGGCTGAAGTGCCGCCCAGATAACTGTCGAAATCTTCGGAGAGTCCGCGCAGCACGAGATGATCGCCAGCCAGCAGAGCAGTGGGGGAGTCGTCCTGGTAATAATAGGGGTAGTAAATGCCGGGTCTGGCCATTTTTTCAACCGCTGGTTCAGCATAGTGATAGTCGTAACTCATCCACCAGTAGGAATACCAGGGGTCGAGTTTCAGAGGAATTTCCTTTTCCAGCACCGGCTCGGCGGGATCGGAGAAATCGACCAGAAAGACATCGTAAAAGCTTCTGTAATCGGGATAATAGCCATAACCTGAAGCCACCACGGCGAGCTTGTCGTTCCACAGGAAAGTGTCTGTAATGGAGGGTACCTTGAGAGTAACTTCTGTTCCGACGGAGCCATCGGCATGGATAGCCTGGAGAATGGTGTCGGCTGAGTCATAACGACTGACCACTTCCACCAGCCAGCCATCCTGCAAGGGCACGGCATCGACAAGATTTTCAGCCAGAGCCAGGCTGTTGAGGATTTCAGGCCGGTCTGGATTGTCCGCATCGATGACGGCAAGCTGTTCCTGGGTGACCGTGAAATAAAGACCTTCATGGAAAAGTGATCGGATGGCACTGCCCTGCAAATCCACATGACCGTGTGCCTGAAGAGTATCGTCTGTAAAAGAGATGAACTGGACGCGGTCATAGCCGCCACTGCCCTGGTTCCATCCGCTGAAAGGAACCAGAATCATGTTATCGAGAATGGCAAAGGCCTTCACATCCTCATAGGCTGTGGACCAGCTCCAGTCATCGCCGAAGCTGATAAACCCCTTGCGCTCAAGAGATTCGGGGTCACCCACGTCGAAAAGACTGACCATGACCTTTCGCTTTCCGCCGGTATCATCCACACCCAGAGCAATGAGACGATCGCCCCGGACTTCAATATGGGTGGACCAGCCGGGCACTTCCAGTTCGCCCAGTTCCCGTGGATTGGCGGGGTCTTTCAGATCCACCACATAAAGAGGATCCACATTGAAATAGGTCACAATATAAACCCGGGGACCGTCGAAGCGTGTGGCATAGGTGGTGTCTCCAGCAGCGCTGTCCAATTCTATCTGTGCCAATACTTCCAGTGTTTCCAGTTTCACTGTAGTGACCAGAGTCCGTCTGTCTGACCAGCCTGTATTGCTGACAACACGAAGGTGTCCTTCCCAGGCGTCCATTTTGAAACGGTCGGCGAGATGTCCCTTTACTGTTACGGTGCCATGGTTCAGGAGTCGGCCCTGAGGGTCGCTGATATCCACACAGGTGATGGTCGTACTGTCGTGATACCAGTCACCTGATGCGCAGAATATGGCCTCGCTGGTCGCCTGAATCAGATTGCCAAAGCCTTCAAACTGGATCTCATCTGCGAGAGTGATATTTTCGGGATCATGAATATCCAGACTGATGGCCCAGGTGTCGCCATAGCTTTTCTCAGTGGTCTCCGTGTTGATGGCCGTATCGCTGTCCTTGGCGTAATACCAGGTGTAATTGGTGCACACGGCATAGAGTATGGAGCCCACCTGACGGCTGTCGATGAGGTCGCCCTGGAAGCTGTGGGTACCCCGGGAGAAGACAGCCTCGGGATCGGTCACGTCAAAGACATAGAGACGTGAACCGTAGGAGACCTGGTAACGGCCGTCTTCGTCCAGCTGTACATCCTGTGCATAGCTCACGAGCACATAGGCCGTATTGCCATTCAGATAGAGATCCCTCGGATAGCCGAAGGTGGGTGTTTGAGAAATAAGCTCCTGATTGGCGAGATCAACTATAGTCAATCCCCGATATTGATTGAGGATATAAAGGAGATTTCCGGCACGGCGGATCACATCAGGCTCCACAAGCTCACGGGAATCTTTTCCAAGATCGTCATCGCTGCCCGCATCGGGCATGGCTTCCTCGTGCAGGAGGTAATCATTGCGGCTTTGCTGCATGGGGTCTGCGCTGGTGAACAGAGGGGTTTCTGTTTCTCCTTCGGGAACTTCGCCCTCGGAAGATTCCCCCTCTGCAAGGAGTTCTCCTTCCGCAAGGGCTTCCCCTTCTGAAGGGCTTTCACCTTCGGGAGTTTCGCCTTCCAGAATTTCTTCCCCTTCCACGGGGTCTTGAGGGGGCGTGTTTTCTATCCAGATGCATCCGGACAAAAGCACAAGAACCAGAAGGGACACAAGAGCAAGAGAGAGCATGTTTTTCATGAGGATTATCCTCCGGAGCAAAAAAAGATCAGTCGTTGTCAGGCAAAGTAACCATACAGTGCCCTATATATAGTATACAGTCTCCGTGGAAAAATGTGTCTTTTTTACATCCTTGTCCAAATTAGCTTTTC
>LSQX01310777.1_pt1 | contig 13542 bp, 11 predicted proteins | sample 654561 | NCBI WGS metagenome assembly LSQX01 (sample SAMN04489861, study PRJNA283612) | anaerobic digester metagenome | isolation source: 4 biogas reactors fed with cattle manure at either 37C or 55C with and... | place: Denmark: Kongens Lyngby | collected 2014 | reverse complement strand
CCTGAACTAAACCACAATGAAATCGTAGGTTTTGAAATGCCTGAAGATTTGATTTCCCGGCTGGTGGTGATCATTTTACGAGATGAGACGGACAATGAACGCAATCAAAGACGGATCGAAATAACCAAAGGCATTCTGGAAAAAAAGGTGAAGGAAATCATCGAAGTCAAAAGTATCGGCCGTAGTTTCTTAGCTCGTCTTTACTCACTGATTTACATTGGTGATTATACCAGTTACTATCTGGCTGTAAATTATGGAATCGATCCTACACCTGTAAAAGTAATCGATTTTTTAAAAAGTGAGTTAAGCAGATAGAAATATTTGCTCAGACCGTCAAAAAAAGCGAATTTCATTGTTACTTAACAAGCCCCGCTCATCACCGTACCCATAGTACGCCTCGATCGCGGGGCTTCATCGTGCCTCGACCTTCACTTATTTTGTTCGGTCTGACGGCTTCTTCGATAAGCTTTGCTTTGCTCTTATTGCTTGTCTATTATTCATATTGTTTGGGACATATTAATAATAGACTTTGGCAAAGGAGACTGAATCAATGAACTTTTACGGTGACTACCACACTCATTCAAAACATAGCGACGGTCGCCAGAATGAAGCCGAAATTATCGAAGCTGCAAAAGAAAAAGGATTGAAAGAAATCGCCATTACAGACCATGGGCCGCTGGCTTTGGGCATAGGGATAAAAGATACGAAAGTACTGGAAAAAATGCGCTTGCGAATTGATGCCCTTAACCAGCTGAACCCGGATATTACTATTCTGCTTGGCGTTGAAGCGAATATAAGAGATTTGGACGGGACTCTGGATATCCCGATATCCGCTATGGAACTGCTGGACGTGCTCATTGCCGGTCTGCATCCTTATACTATACCTACCTCTGTGTCAGACGGCATCAACCTGTATTTGCAAAATTCCTTCCGCCATTTAGGCCGTTCCCAAAGAGAAAAAGCAATCAGAAATAATACCAAAGCAATCGTGGCAGCACTGGATAATAATCCCCGTATAGATATTTTATCTCATCCCGGGTTATTTTTTTATATTGATGTGGAAGAAGTAGCCCAGGCTTGTGTAAGAAATGAAGTGCTGTTTGAAATCAATTGTGGGCATGGCTACCCACATGTATCTGATATAATGGTAGCAAAGGAGCAGGGAGTTCATTTTATTATAAACAGCGATGCTCATTTTACAGCCACTGTAGGGCAACTGGAATACGGTGAAGAAGCCATGAAAAAAATCGATATACCACCATCACGCATAGTCAATCTGGAGGATAAGGGAGGGTATAATAGATGGCCGAAAAGATCGAAGGGTTACATACACTGATCATAACCGGTTTATCGGGTGCAGGAAAGACCCAGGTGATTAACTGCATGGAAGACATGGGATATTATTGTGTGGACAATTTACCCCCTGCCTTATTGACTAAATTTGTTGAACTCAGTCTGCAATCAGAAGGAAAAGTAGATAAAGTAGCCCTGGTTATCGATGTCAGGGGAGGTGAATTTTTCCGCGATCTTTCTCACGCTTTAGAGGAAATGGAGGAAAATTCGATCCCATTTGAAATTGTATTTCTGGAAGCCTCCGATGATGTACTGATCCGCCGTTTTAAAGAATCAAGGCGCAGGCATCCTCTGGCCAGTAATGCAAGTTTGCTTGAATCGATCAGGCAGGAGAGGGGAATGCTTGAAGAATTACGCGGTAAAGCCAATCTGGTCATCGATACCACCAACCTTTCTCCCCTGGAATTAAAAACTAAACTGCAAAGCATTTATTGTGAGCGTAATACAAGAGGTTTTGTAGTCAATATAATTTCCTTTGGTTATAAGCTTGGCATACCAATGGATTCTGATATAGTCATCGATGTCCGCTTCCTGGCCAATCCTTTTTATAACCCGGGAATGCGTAACTTAACCGGTGAAGATCAGGAAGTCATTGACTATGTACTGTCATCCCCGGTGACCAAATCTTTCATGCGCCGCTTCATTAATCTGCTGAAATTTTTGATCCCGCATTATATTGGAGAAGGGAAGACCAATTTGGCAGTTGCCATAGGATGTACAGGCGGGCAGCACCGTTCAGTGGTTTTGGCTGATTATACCGGTAAAAAACTTAAAAACATGGGATATAAAATAGTTGTCCGACATAGAGATATTGCAAAATATAAATTTGACAAGAATATATCCAAGGATATGGGGGAAGAGAATGACTGAAAGAGTGGATGAACCAAAAATAGTAGTAATAGGAGGAGGAACCGGATTATCCGTATTGCTTAAGGGACTCAAAAAATTAACCTCTCAATTGACAGCAGTGGTAACTGTTACTGATGATGGAGGCAGTTCAGGACGTTTGCGCAGTGAATTGGGAGTCCTGCCGCCGGGGGATATTCGCAGTTGTCTGGTAGCCCTGGCGGAAACCGAAACTTTAATGGATAAAGTGTTTCAGCATCGCTTCTGGCAGGGTGAAAGTATCAAAGGGCACAATTTAGGTAATCTATTATTAGTGGCCATGACTGAAATTACCGGAGATTTCGTATCAGCTATTAAAGAAGTGAGCAAGGTATTAAAGGTCAGGGGACAGGTGATACCTGTAACCCTGGAACCGGTGAATTTAACAGCTTTGATGGCTGACGGAATAATGGTTTATGGAGAAACCTCAATCAGGAACTATCCGGATAAAATTTACCGTCTGGGATTAACACCGGAAACATGCCTCCCGGTACCTGCTGCCCTGGAAGCGATCAGAGAAGCAGATGCTGTAATTATCGGCCCGGGAAGCCTCTATACCAGTATTGTCCCCAATCTTCTGGTGGAAGGAGTTGTTTCAGCAATAGCTGAATCCAAAGCCCCAGTGATTTTTATCAGCAATATTATGACAGAACAGGGAGAAACGGATAATTTCACGGCAGAAGATCATTTACGCAATTTATTATACTATGTGGATCAGGAAGTTATTGATTATGTAATTGTAAATACCGGCTATATTGATGAAATCAGACTGAACCGATACAAGCAGGAAAAAGCGATTCCTGTCAGACCTAGCTCTGCAGAAATTCGAGCAATGGGTTATAATGTTATTGAAGAAGATTTGGTATCCAATGATGATGTTGCCTGGCATGACTCGGATAAATTAGCCCGAGTGATTTTCAAGATTATTGACCGCTAAGGTTATATGAAAATCTGTGAAAGGGGGATCCTTTTGAGTTTTGCCAATGATGTAAGAAATGAATTAGCTCGAATCATACCGGAAAAAGAATGCTGTAAAAAAGCAGAACTTTCGGCACTTCTTCTCACCAGCGCCAGAATCAGCCGCCAGACAGGAAGTTTATACAACCTGGAAGCAGTAGTGGAAAAGGCTGCTACTGCACGAAAAATATTTAAGCTGTTAAAATCCCAGGAATTACAGTCATCGGTACGCATGGAAAAACGCAGAAGATTTACCAAGACCAGAGTGTACCTGGTTAATACGCCGATAGAAAACGAACAGGGTTTGGCGAAAATAAATTCACTGGTTTTTATTGAAGATGCGAGGATCAAACCCCAGGTCAACCAGGAATTATTAAGCAAAGCCTGCTGCAGGAAAGCTTTTTTACGCGGCTTGTTTTTGAACCGGGGCTTTATTAATCGCCCGGAAGGAGAGTATCATCTGGAACTGGTCCTCAATGATGCCAAACTAGCTGCAGATATTCAAAGAATCCTGCTTCGTTTCAAGATACCAGCCCGTCTGGGAGAACGGAAAAACCATCTATTGCTTTATATCAAAGAAAGTGAGAAAATAGTTGACTTTTTAAGGGTAGTTGGTGCCAGTTCAGCTCTTCTGGAATTCGAAAATGTACGAATCATTAAATCCATGCGTAATAATGTAAATCGTCAGGTTAACTGCGAGACCGCTAACCTGGCCAAGACAATTGATGCTGCGGTCAGACAAATTGAATTGATCAAAAAATTAGTAGCCTTGGACGGCTGGGAGGGAATACCTGATAAATATATTGAATTGGCCCAGCTTAGGATAGATTTTCCGGATAATGCCTTGTCTGAACTGGGAACCATGCTGGACCCTCCCTTGAGTAAGTCGGGAGTTGCTTATCGAATGCGCAAACTTGAAGAGTATGCTGATAAAAGATTGCAATCCAAATAGAGCAGGATTAAATATAAACATTGGAGAATTATTAACCCGAGGCAAACAGAGGCAAAGAAGAATAGGAGACAGACATGCGGCTAACACCAGATATTTTCTTGCAACAACAACAGAAATTACTGATGACACCTGAATTACGGCAGGCTATTGCAATTCTGCAAATGTCTTCCCTTGAACTAAATGATTATGTCCAGCAGGAGATGGAAGAAAACCCCTTGCTTGAAGAAGAAACGGATGAAGAAGCTTACACATCTTCAGATGCAGAAGAGGGACAGGAAAATAACGTCAACAGCGAATTATATAAACAATGGCTGGAATATTATAATGAACGCAGTACGACTTATAAGGAAAAGGACAGTGAAGAACCCAAATCATTTGAAAATCTAATGACCAGAAGGCCGGGGCTTTATGAATTACTGGAGATGGAGCTTCATTTTGCCCTGACTGATGAAAAATCGATCGAAATTGGCGAGTATTTGATTGGCAATATTGATAATAATGGTTATCTTAATATTTCTCTGGAAGAAGTTAGTAATTACTGTAATGTTACGGTAGAAGAAACAGAAGAGGTATTAAAAGCCATACAGTCATTTGCTCCTGCAGGCATAGGTGCACGTGATCTGGCAGAATGCCTCAAGTTACAGTTAAAGAGCTACGGTAAACAAAGTGCTGTAGTAGACCGGATCATTGATGATTATTTGGAAGAGGTAGCTAAAGGCAGACTAAGTAAAATAGCCCGGGAGATGAACATACCGGTCCAGCAGGTACAGGACATTTGTGATCTGATAAGGACACTGGACCCCAAACCAGGTTTGCAGTACAGCAATAATGATGCAGTCAAATACATCATTCCGGATATTTTTGTAGAAAAAATCGACGGCCAGTATATCGTCGTTGTCAATGACTTTCAGTATGGAAACCTTGCAGTCAACAATACCTATCGGAAAATATTACGACAACCGGAAGCTTTTAGTGAAGAAACCAAAAAGTACCTGGATGAGAAACTTGGTTCAGCCTTATGGCTGATTCGCAGCATTGAACAACGGCGTATGACATTATACAAAGTTGCCCGATGTATTGTTGACATCCAGACAGACTTTCTTGACCATGGAGTACATCATTTAAAACCCCTTACTTTGCGTCAGGTAGCTGATTTGGTCGAAGTACATGAATCTACAGTAAGCAGAGCAACTGCCAATAAGTATATCCAGACCCCTCAAGGGTTATTGGAGATGAAGTACTTTTTCTCCACGGCGGTCAAATGTTACGGTAACAGTGAAAAGTCTTCAAAATCAATTAAACATACCCTGGAAGAAATTATTGCCCAGGAAGATGCCGCCAGTCCATTAAGCGATGAAGCGATAGTTAAACAGCTGGAAGAAAAGGGGATAAAAATATCCCGCCGGACTGTAGCCAAATACCGACAGGAATTAAATATACCTTCTGCAATGTCCCGTAAAAGGTATTAATCTAACAAATCCGTACCAAATCCAATTTTTCCCCCATAATTTTCTTCATTTTCTGATATACTATTATTTCAGGAAACACTTTTTTCTGACCATTTTTATTTTATAAAGGCCAAAGCTAATTTATAGTGCTTTGATGTCACAGACATTGAAGCTTTCAGTTTGGTTATGCTTAGATTCTGATAATCTGGGCAAGCTATTATATGGCATGAAAACAAAAAAACAAGGGGTGATAGTTGTATGTCGGTTAAGGTGGCTGTTAATGGATTTGGACGCATAGGAAGACTTGTAACAAGGGAAGCACTAGAGCGAAGTGATATTGAAATTGTAGGAATAAACGATTTGGGAAGTATAAAGTCAAATGCCCATCTTTTCAAATACGATTCAATTCATGGTGAATATAAAAGTGATGTGGCTGTTGCTGATGACAACATTGTAATTGGCGGCAAAAAGATTAAATATATGCAGGAAAAGGATCCTGAGAAACTGCCCTGGAGAGAGCTTGGAGTACAGATCGTCATTGAAAGTACCGGTGTATTTAGAAGCAAGTCTAAAGCAGGCAAGCATTTAACTGCCGGAGCTTCCAAAGTCATCATATGTGCTCCTGGAGAAGACGTGGATTTCACTGTTGTAATGGGAGTGAATCAAGACAAGTACCAGCCTGCCCACAATATCATTTCCAATGCCTCCTGCACCACCAACTGTCTGGCACCGGTGGCCAAAGTCCTTTTAGATGAGTTTGGGATCGTCAAGGGCTTGATGAATACAGTTCATTCCTATACCAATGACCAGAGAATACTGGATCTGGAACACAAAGACTTAAGGCGGGCACGTGCCGCCAGTTTATCCCTTATCCCCACCACAACAGGAGCTGCCAGTGCTGTGGGTCTGGTTATACCCGAACTGGCAGGGAAACTGGACGGCATAGCCATTCGGGTTCCTACTCCTAATGTCTCCCTTTTGGACTTGACAGTAGAACTGGAAAAGAAAGTTAACCGGGATGATATCAATAATGCCTTCAACCAGGCCAGTCAAAGCAGCCTGAAAGGCATTCTTAAATATACAGAGGTGCCGCTGGTTTCAAGTGATTATCGGGGCGAAGTGCATTCAGCCGTAGTGGATGGTTTACTTACCATGACCATGGGCGACCACATGGCCAAAGTTATAGCATGGTATGACAATGAATGGGCTTACTCAGTACGAGTTGTTGATGTAATTTCATATATCGTGTCCAAGGGAATGTAATCAATTCAAGTGATGCTTTATTTATTGGAGGTGCGCAGTTGAGGAATCTGAAAGATGTCGATCTTACAGGCAAAAGGGTTTTGATGCGGGTGGATTTTAATGTGCCTTTGGACGATGAAGGTAATATTATAGATGATAATAAAATAAAGGCTGCTCTGCCTACGATCGAATATATTATAAAAAAGGGAGCCAAACTAATCCTGATGAGCCATCTGGGAAGGCCCAAAGGACAGAAGAATGAGAAATACAGTCTGAAAGTGGTATCCACAAGGCTTAAAAGCCTATTGGATGCTAATGTCTATATGGCACCAGAGGCAGTGGGCCCGGAAGCTGCAGCAGCAACGGCACAGTTAAAACCCGGGGAAATACTGTTGCTGGAAAATGTGCGTTTTTATGCCGGTGAAGAGAAAAACGATCCGGAACTTTCCAGACAAATGGCTGAATTAGGAGATATATTTGTAAATGATGCTTTTGGGTCAGCTCATCGTGCACATTCTTCAACAACTGGCGTCGGCCAGTTGTTGCCTTGTTATGCCGGTTTATTGATGGAAAAAGAAGTCAGTATGTTAAGAAAAGTCCTTGAGTATCCGGAGCTGCCCAGAATGGCGATTTTAGGCGGGGCCAAAGTAGCTGATAAAATTGGCCTTATTGAAAATCTACTTGGCAAAACTGCTATTCTCTTGATCGGAGGCGGAATGGCTAATACTTTTATCAAAGCCCAGGGAAAGCAGATCGGCAAGTCTAAGTACGAAGAGAATGTAGTTGATATAGCAGGTCAACTGCTTAAAAAGGCAGCAGAGATGAAGGTTGAATTGATTTTGCCGGTTGATGTGGTTGCTGCTGACCAATTATCAGAAGCGGCTAAACCGGTTATCGTTGATGTAGATCACGTTAGCGATGACCAGATGATTTTGGATATCGGACCAAAAACAATAGAAATTTTTAAGACAGCGATCAAAAGGGCTAAAACCATTATCTGGAATGGCCCATTGGGGGTATATGAATTTGAACAGTTTGCCAATGGTACCAGGGAAATCTCTCGGGCCATGGCTGATTCAGACGCGATAACGGTTATTGGCGGTGGTGATTCAGCCGCAATCGTTATAAGTATGGGACTGGAGAAAAAAATCACCCATATTTCCACCGGCGGCGGAGCAACGCTGGAATTCCTGGAAGGAATCACCCTGCCGGGCGTGGCAGTATGCGAAAACTAATTAGGAGTTAGAAATGGGTCAATTTTTATTAATCGCCAATTGGAAAATGTATAAATCCCTTAGCCAGGCACAGGCTTTTTGCCGCGACTTTATTCTGCTCAGCCGGGGAATAAAAAAAACAAAAGTGGTGATCTGTCCGCCTTTTACAGCTTTATCAACGGTCAATGCGAGTTTGCAAAATACCGGTATTAAGCTGGGGGCTCAGGACTTGTTCTGGATGGAAAAAGGCGCCTATACCGGGGAAATTTCACCTGTGCAGTTAGTTGATACCGGCTGTTCCTATGTTATCGTGGGGCATTCGGAAAGACGCCAGATCATAGGAGAAACTGATAAAATCATAAACAATAAATTGAAAGCTGCACAAAAAAGCGGCTTGATTCCGGTTCTATGTGTAGGTGAAACATTGGAAGAACGGCAAAACAATAAAGCAGAGGAGATAGTCAGAGGGCAGCTTTTATCTGCGTTGGAAGGTGTTTCAGTGACCGAGTCAAATGTGGTCATTGCTTATGAACCGATTTGGGCCATCGGCACCGGCATCAATGCCAGTTATCAGGATGCTTTGGAAATGGCAGGTTTGATTCGCCAAACCCTGGGCAAGATAAGCAATAATAAAATTGCAGAGAGAATCCCGCTGCTCTATGGAGGCAGTGTTAAGGCTGAGAATTTTGCAGCGTTTTTGCAGGGAGGATTGGATGGTGCCTTGGTTGGCGGCGCCAGTCTTGAGGCTGATTCATTCTTTAATATTGTGAGGTTATGTGAAAATGCCTAAAAAACCTGTAGTACTTATGATTCTGGATGGTTGGGGCTGCCGGGATGCCTGTTCCGATAATGCTATTACCAGAGCCAATCCGGTCCATTTCAAAAAGCTGGAGGCCAATTACCCCCACACCATGCTCAAATGTTCCGGCCTTGATGTAGGACTGCCTCAGGGACTGATGGGCAATTCAGAGGTGGGACATTTAAATATAGGTGCGGGACGAATCGTATATCAGGAATTGACCCGCATCAGTAAAGCCATAGAAGACAGAACATTTTTTGATAATCCAAATCTTTTAGAGGCTATTGACGTTGCCCGGGACGAGGGGCGTTCAGTTCATCTGATGGGATTGATATCAGATGGCGGCGTTCACAGTCATATAAAGCACCTTTTTGCTCTCCTGGATCTTTGCCGTGAAAGACAAATGAAGCAAGTATTCATCCATGGCTTTCTTGACGGACGGGATGTAAATCCCAAAAGTGCTGCTGACTATGCAACCATTGTCAGCCAATATATGGAGAAGATTGGAATAGGCCAGTTTGCTTCCATCGGCGGCAGGTTCTACGGCATGGACAGGGATAAACACTGGGACCGAATCGAAAAGGCCTACAACAGTATGGTTTCAGGCATTGGTGACAAAGCCGCCAACGTTTTTGCCGCGATAGAAAACAATTATGAGCTAAGAATATTTGATGAATTTATCGAACCAACCGTAATAACTGGTCAGGATGGGAAACCCCTTGGACTGATAGAGGACGGTGACAGCATTATATTCTTTAATTTCCGTGCAGACCGTGCCCGCCAGATCAGCAGGGCTTTTACAGACAGTAATTTTGATTGTTTTACTGCTGTAAAGCGGCCCTGGGTCAACTTTGTCTGTATGACTCAGTATGATCTTACTATTGAAGCCCCGGTTGCGTTTAAACCGCAAAATCTGGAGAATACTCTTGGTGAGTATATTTCAGGGCTGGGGTTAAAACAGCTGCGAATTGCGGAGACAGAAAAATATGCCCATGTCACTTTCTTTTTCAACGGAGGCGTGGAAGAACCTAATCCGGGAGAAGACCGGATACTGATACCTTCACCAAATGTTGAAACCTATAACCTGAAACCGGAAATGAGTGCTCCGGAATTGACAGAGCGGGTCATACAAGAGATCGATCGTGATTATTATGAGGTTATTATATTAAATTACGCCAATGCAGATATGGTTGGCCATACCGGCATTTTAGATGCAGCCATACAGGCTGTGAAAACAGTCGATCATATGATGGCACAAGTGGTTGAAGCAGTCCTGGCTAAAGACGGGGCAGTTTTAATCACTGCTGATCATGGCAACTGCGAAATGATGGTTTGCCCCACCACCGGCAGTCCATTTACTGCACATACTTCTGATTTGGTTCCATTTATCCTGGTTGATGATGAAAATAAGGATAAAACACTGCGGGATGATTGTGCTTTAAAAGACATTGCGCCTACTATGCTAAATTTGCTGGGACTTCCTATTCCTGATGAAATGACCGGTCGCAGCATTATGATATCCTGATCTTAATTATGAAAGGAGATAGAATTAAAATATGAGTGCTATTGTTGATGTATATGCCCGTGAAGTTTTAGATTCACGGGGGAACCCAACTGTTGAAGTGGAGGTCATTCTGGAAGACGGTACCATGGCTCGGGCCATTGTTCCTTCCGGTGCTTCAACGGGAGCCCATGAAGCAGTTGAGCTCAGGGATGAGGATGCGGAAAGATATATGGGCAAGGGGGTCCTGACAGCAGTTGATAATGTCAACGAAATCATTGCACCTGAGATCATCGGGATGGATGTTACCGGACAAATAGATATCGACACCCTCATGCTGGAACTGGACGGTATGCCAAATAAGGGCAAATTAGGTGCCAATGCAATTCTAGGAGTATCTATGGCCGTAGCCCGGGCAGCTGCTGATTACCTGGGAATACCTTTATACCAGTATATTGGAGGTATAAATGCCCGCCAAATTCCGGTACCGATGATGAACATACTAAACGGCGGCCAACATGCCGATAATAATGTAGATATCCAGGAGTTTATGATCGTGCCTGCCGGCGCACCATCTTTTGCCGAAGGCTTGCGCATGGGCACTGAAGTCTATCATAATTTGAAAAAAGTTTTGAAAAGCAAAGGCCTGGCAACAGCAGTTGGTGACGAAGGCGGCTTTGCCCCTGATCTTCCCTCCAATGAGGCAGCCCTCGATGTTATACTGGAAGCCATTGCAGCAGCAGGTTACAAGGCCGGGCAGGATATCTACCTGGCACTAGACGTAGCTGCTACTGAATTATATAAAGACGGTAAGTATCATCTGGACAGCACGTCCCAGTCAATGACCACTGAAGAGATGGTTGACTTTTATGTGGGTCTGGTCGGAAAGTATCCTATCATCTCCATTGAGGACGGACTGGCCGAAGACGACTGGAACGGATGGGCTCTTTTGACCAAAAAACTGGGGAAGAAAATCCAACTGGTAGGGGATGACCTTTTTGTAACCAACACTGAAAGGTTAGCAAGAGGCATCAAAGAAGGTATATGTAACAGTATTCTTATCAAGTTGAATCAAATAGGAACCGTCAGTGAAACCATGGAAGCTATTGAGATGGCCAAAGAAGCTGGATATACATGTGTTATTTCCCATCGTTCCGGAGAAACTGAAGATACATTTATAGCTGACATAGCAGTAGCCACCAATGCCGGACAAATAAAAACCGGGGCACCAACCCGTACTGACAGGGTCGCCAAATATAATCAACTATTGAGGATTGAAGAAGAACTTGACCAGTTTGCACTTTACAAAGGGCTTGAAGTTTTCCATAATATTAAACGCTAGTTTTATAATTGTATTGGATTGCTTTATTGTGTTAAAATTTTAGTTGTCCCTTTAAGGTAAAGGAACGGAGGTGAAATTTTGAAGACACTGGTTCTAATACTTCAAGTTATATGTGCCTTGGGCCTAATTACTACGGTGCTCCTGCAATCAGGGAGAAGTGCCGGCCTGTCGGGTAGTATAGCCGGTGGTGGAGAAGCCTTGTTCGGAAAGAAAAAAGGTGTGGATGATTTACTGGCTAAAATAACTGGCTACCTGTCTGTTTTATTTATGATATTAACATTGGCTCTGGCAATTATCTAATTTTTTAATAAGAAATGATTTTACTCACACAAGGAGATGAATAGATTAAATGGAAAGTTTAACTATGTTTGCTCCGGCCGGGGGAGCAATAGCATTACTTTTTGCTTTTTATCTGGCTGGAAAAATATCCAAAGCTGACCCGGGGAATCCAACAATGGTTGAAATTGCCGGGCATATCCATGAAGGGGCTATGGCCTTTTTAAAAAGACAGTATACTGCTGTAGCTGTTTTTGTAGTAGCTGTATTTTTAATCTTAGGTTTTTTTATTAACTGGCAGACCGCTATTTGTTTTATTGTTGGTGCAGCTTGTTCAACTTTAGCAGGTTACATAGGAATGAATGTGGCTACCAAAGCGAATGTACGTACTGCCAACGCTGCTCGTACATCACAGAATGCAGCTTTGGGAATTGCCTTCTCCGGTGGGGCTGTTATGGGTATGTCAGTATCAGGACTGGGTTTATTAGGCCTGGGTATTATGTATCTAATTTTTAAGGACCCGACCATTGTTAATGGTTTTGCTTTGGGCGGTAGTTCGGTGGCCCTCTTTGGCCGTGTTGGCGGCGGTATTTATACCAAAGCTGCTGATGTGGGTGCTGATCTGGTAGGAAAAGTGGAAGCCGGCATCCCGGAAGATGATCCGAGAAATCCAGCTACAATTGCAGATAATGTTGGAGACAATGTTGGTGACGTTGCCGGTATGGGTTCTGATTTGTTTGAATCCTATGTAGGTTCGATCATTGCGGTTATGACACTTGGTGCTGTATTATTAGCTGCCAAACCGGATTTAGGTGTTGGTATAATTTTGCTGCCCATGATCATTGCTGCTGGTGGTATTGTGGCTTCCATTATCGGTACCTTCTTTGTTAAAACAGATGAAAAAAGCAATCCTCTTAAGGCTCTCAATATGGGAACCTTTGGATCTGCAATTCTATTGGTAATAATCGCATTTTTTGCAGTCAGATATATACTGCCTGCTGAGATGTTTCCGGTATTCTGGGCTCTGGTAGCGGGTTTAGTAGCTGGAACCGCTATCGGTTTAATAACAGAGTACTATACATCTGATGAATATAAACCTGTTCAAGGGATTGCCAAGGCTGCTCAGACAGGCCCGGCTACCGTTATCATTTCCGGGCTGGGAGTTGGTATGTTTTCTACTTTGCTGCCATTACTGGTGATTTGTGCGGCAATCCTGGTGGCCTTTATCGTCAGTGGCGGAGCCAACGGATTTGGCCTCTATGGTATTGCCCTGGCAGCAGTTGGTATGCTTGCTACTACCGGTATGGTGGTTGCAGTTGATGCTTACGGACCAATTGCCGACAATGCAGGGGGTATTGCAGAGATGTCCGGACTGCCCCATGAAGTAAGAGAAACAACTGATAAACTGGATTCAGTAGGAAATACAACAGCAGCTATAGGCAAAGGTTTTGCCATTGGTTCTGCTGCTCTGACAGCACTGGCACTGTTGACTGCTTTTGCACAAGTGGCAGGAATAGAAGGTGTTGATCTGCTTAACACCTATGTAATCGTTGGTATATTGCTGGGCGCTATG
>LSQX01398056.1_pt2 | contig 13543 bp, 16 predicted proteins | sample 654561 | NCBI WGS metagenome assembly LSQX01 (sample SAMN04489861, study PRJNA283612) | anaerobic digester metagenome | isolation source: 4 biogas reactors fed with cattle manure at either 37C or 55C with and... | place: Denmark: Kongens Lyngby | collected 2014 | reverse complement strand
CCATTCGGAACATTATTCATTCGTATGATTCAGATGTCTATTGTGCCGCTGGTTTTATCTACCTTAGTAGTGGGAGCTAGCAGCATGGGGGATGTCCGGAAATTAGGGCGGATTGGAGTAAAAACTATTTTATTTTTTCTAATCACCTCTGCTATTGCCATATTTGTTGGTCTTTTTTTAGCGAATGTCATGAAGCCAGGTGTAGGATTAGCACTTTTTGACGTCGAAGCAGCAGCAGCTGCCTCACCACCGCATATTCTTCAGATTATTACTGATATGATACCAACCAACTCAATTGGAGCTTTAGCCGCTGGAAACATGCTTCAGATTATCGCTTTTGCCTTGTTCTTAGGTGTAGGTATCACGCTTGTAGGTGAAAAGGCAAAGCCATTCCACAACTTTTTTGAAAGCTGGTCGGAAGTAATGTTTCAAATTGTAAGTATTGTAATTGGCTATGCACCTATCGGAGTATTTGCCCTCATGATGCCGGTAGCTGCTGAACATGGTCCAAATGTACTGGGGCCCCTAGCCAAGGTTATTGTGGCAGTTTATATCGGCTGTATATTACATATGGCAATAGTATACTCAGGTTTGCTCAGTATATTTGCAAGAATGAGTCCTGTCAAATTTTTCCGAGGAATATTACCCGCAGCTGTTGTTGCTTTTACCACCTGCAGCAGCAATGCTACCTTGCCTATCACTTTGAAAAATACCCAGGATATGGGGGTGCCTAAAGATATTTCCAGTTTTGTGGTATCACTAGGGGCAACGGTGCATATGGATGGGACGGCTCTCTATCAGGGAGTATGTGCCTTGTTTATCGCTCAGGCCTATAATATACCACTAACCTTTACCCAACAGTTAATGATTGTTCTAACTGCGGTACTTGCCTCTATTGGTACTGCCGGTGTACCAGGTGCCGGTGCCGTTATGCTTACCCTGGTGTTGACTCAATTAAAGCTGCCCTTAGAGGGCGTAGGACTCATCTGGGGAATAGACCGCATACTCGATATGGCCAGAACAACCGTCAATATTGTAGGGGACTCTGCCGTTGCTATTGCCATAGCTGCTACGGAAGGAGAATTGAAACACGATCCTGAAAAAATATAAACTTAAATCAACTAGTATAGTATAAAATTTTATGTCACAGGGGTAGAAAATAGCTTCTACCCCTATTGGTAAACTTAAAAATAGAATTATACACACTTCACCAAAACTAGGCTCATCAACTAATCAATCTTTGCCACACAAAAAGCTATTCAACGATAGAAACCCTTCTCTTAAACAGAAACTGATAGAATAGGCGCAATATTGCTATCAAAAAGTAAATACGTGAAAGGTGGCAATAAAGCCACCAGTTTAGCATTGAGTTACCAACCGCCTTATCAGTAGGAATTGCTGCTCGATTTTCTATCCCGACACACTATTCCCAGTTTAGAAACAGTTCGAGATGGAGGGTATTGGTGTGTTGTTGACTTGATTGGGGAGGAAGTGCTCAAAAGGCGTCTCTCCGGCCATATACAGATAACTAGTAGTTTCAGCCAGATCCTATCGAAAACTGCCAGAGATTGATAAAAAGGTCGGACAGAAGGCCTATTGAGCCATTTGTTCTTTTGCGCCGCTATTTGTTTTCGCTATTTAGCTTTCAAGGGACCTATCAAGTTAAATTTACTGCTGCGGGTGAATATTTTTTATTAAATTGGCAGTTGTTGGGTGATTAAAGATCCTAATGCTGTAGATGTATTGGACCCAAATAAGGCGTTGATAAAAGATAAAAAGTACGATAAAATAGCCAATAGTATTTTGATTTTTTTAATGTTCACTTAATACGGATTAAATGGAATAGTTTTCGCAGTCGTATTATACATACGCATCTTAACGATTTTTTAGTAATTTTGGAGGTTAGGTAAAATGCGTTTTCAAGAATATGAAGCAAAGGAGATTTTTAAAGAATTTGGCATACCGGTTCCTGAAGGAATAGTAATTAATTCTGATTCTGAAATTATACCGGCAATTGAAAAGATAGGAATACCAGCTATTCTAAAAGCACAAGTTTTGGTAGGAGGTAGGGGGAAGGCTGGAGGTATAAGAGTTGTCGAAAATCTCGAAGAAGCAGTTGAAGCATGCCGTGAAATATTTAATAAAAAAATAAAAGGTTATCATGTCAAAGAATTGTTAATTGAAAAAAAATTAGAAATTTTAACAGAGTTGTATTGTGGAATTACGATAAATAGAACATTAGGCCGTCCCATTATTATGGTTAGTTCCGAAGGTGGAATTAACATTGAAGAAACTGCGGAGAAAAATCCTAACAAAATTTTCACGTTATATTGCGATCCCTTAGTTGACATATACCCTTTTCAAATCGTCAATTTGGTAAAAAATTTAGGTTTAAAAGGAGATGTTTTATTAAAAGTAAGCCAAATTATTGGTAAGTTATTACAAATATTTAATAAATATAATGGTATCATTGTTGAGGTGAATCCTCTTGTAATTACTAACAATAAACAGGTTTTGTGCTTAGATGCAGTCATCCAAATAGACGATTCTGCCCTTTTCCGTTATCCTGAATTTCAGGAAAAAAAATTTAATCAAATGGATTACAGTCTGCAAAGATTAGAAAAAAAGGGCGCTACCTACGTCCAGCTAGAGGGGAATATTGGCCTTATTTGCAGTGGTGCTGGCTTAGCAATGGCAACCATGGACACGATTAAATCCTTTCCTGGTCTTTCACCGGCTAATTTTTTAGAAACCGGTGGCAGTATTACCCCTGAATTAATGGAAGATTGCATGGAAATTGTATTAGAAAGAAATGTTTTAAAGGGTATTTTTATTAATATTTATGGAGGGATAAACCCAATCCATGAAGGAGCAAAAGGTATTGCTAGAGTTATAAAAGATAGAGAGTTAGAAATACCAATTGTAGCAAAAGCGTTAGGAAATAAACAAGAAGAAACTTGGGAAATATTAGAAAAAGCTGGAGTTTATACGTATAAAAAATCTGATACCCACGGTGCAATTAATTATTTAGCTGAAATATTACATTTAGAGGTCAAAGGATAATGAGCATACTTTTAAATAAAGACACTAAAGTTTTAGTACAAGGCATAACAGGCAACATTGGTAAAACTCAAACAGAGTATATGACAAAATCTGGCACAAAGGTTGTTGCGGGAGTTACCCCGGGTAAAGGTGGAGAAAAAGTTTTTGGGGTTCCTGTATTTGATACAGTGCTAGAAGCTACAAATAATTACGAGATAGATTTTTCTGTGTTATTTGTCCCAGCTAGAGTTGCAAAGGATTCTGTTATTGAGGCCATTGAATCGGGGATAAATAAGATTGCACTGATAACCGAACATACGCCCGTACACGATACCATGGTCATGAAAGCATATGCAAAAAAGCACAATGCGTTGTTAATTGGGCCTACGACCCCGGGTATTGTTGTTCCTGGTGAATGCAAGATAGGAATTTTACCTATAAATATGTTTTGTCCGGGCAATGTCGGTATTATTTCTCGTAGCGGAACATTGGCCTATGAGGTTGCTGCAAATCTTTGTTTAGTTGGCATAGGACAAAGCACTGTAATTGGAATGGGTGCCGATATGGTTGCAGGTACTAATTTAGTGGAGATTTTAGAACTTTTTAATCTTGATAATGAAACTAAAGTAGTAGTACTAATAGGGGAGGTAGGAGGAAGTCAAGAAGAGGATGCAGCTGCCTTTATAAAAAACAAAATGGACAAACCGGTTATTGCTTATATTGCAGGCGCTTCAGTTCCCTCTGGGCAAAGAATGGGACACGCAGGGGCTATTGTCGAAGGAGGGAAAGGAAGTGCAAAGAGCAAAATAGATACTTTAAATAACGCTGGTGTAAAAGTAGCAATGATGTTAAATGAAATCCCTTTATTAGTAAAAGAACTACTATCATAGAGCATATCCGTAATAGCAAATTAACAGGAGGCTGGAGGTAATATGAATGATTCACATAGATAAAGACACTTGTAAGGGCTGTGGTATTTGCATAGCTGTTTGTCCTAAAAGTGTATTGGAATTTTCCAAAGAATTGAATCAAAAAGGTGTCAATTATCCTGAAGTTGTAAATGAAAAAAAATGCATTTTATGTGAGAATTGTATGATATATTGTCCCGATTTTGCAGTGGTGGTGAAAAAAGATGGAAAAAAATAAGAAAATTCGCAATGCCGACTTCTTACAGGGCAACATTGCTTGTGCTGAAGGTGCTATAATGGCAGGGTGCAATTTTTTTGCTGGTTATCCTATTACACCTGCATCTGAAATTGCTCATCATTTATCGAAAAGAATGTTCGAAGTCGGTGGCACTTTTATTCAAACAGAAGATGAGATTGCAGCTATAGCAAATGTTTTAGGTGCCTCTTGGGGAGGAGCAAAAGCTATGACAGCAACCTCCGGACCTGGTATAAGTTTAATGTTGGAGAATATAGGGTTAGGGGTAGTTACTGAAACTCCTTGTGTCATAGTTAATGTTCAAAGAGGTTCTCCTTCAACTGGAAGTCCAAGTATCCACATGCAAGGAGATATGTTGCAGTCGAAATTTGGTTCCCAAGGGGATTATCAAATTATTGCATTAGCCCCTTCATCTTCGCAAGAAATGTTTGATTTGACTATTGAAGCTTTTAATTTATCGGAACAATTTAGAACACCAGTTTTCATTTTGTCAGATAGCCTTATAGGTCATATGAGAGAAAGAGTAGAGCTTCCTAACAAAGAAGAGTTAATACTATTTGAGAGGAGAAGATTAAAAAGCTATCAAGGTATTAATCAGAAAATTTTTTTAGATGAAAAGGTTGCTCTTATGCCCGTTTTTGGTAATGGTTTAAAAGCTAATGTTACCGGGTCAACTCACAAAGAAGATGGTTTTAGAAACGTTTCTGATCCGAAAATATTAGATAATGAAATTAAGGTATTATCAAACAAAATATTAAAACATAAAAAAGAGATTATTAGGATTGAAGAAGTAAATCTGGAGGATGCTGACGTAGCGATATTTTCTTATGGTTTATCTTCAAGAGCAGTATTAAAATCAATTGAGGTAGCTAGAAAAGAAAGAATAAAAGTAGGCAGTTTTAGACCAATTACCATTTGGCCTTTTCCAGATGAAGAAATAAAAAAATTATCTAACCGGGTAAAAACGATAATTGTGTGTGAAAATAATTTAGGTCAACTACTCCCTTTTGTAAAAGCTGCGGCATGTGAGAATTGTCAGGTTATTTTTCTACCTCCCAAAACTTTGGGGACGCTGTACCATACAATAGAAATAATTGAGAAAATTAAGGAGGTTGTATAATGGTAAATCCAGTAACACACAACTTGAAAAAATATTTTAGAGGAGAAATCAATTACACAACCTGTCCCGGTTGCGGAAACGGTATTGTAGCCCAAGCGATTCTTTGGGCAATTGATGATTCAGGAATAGACTTCGATAATTATGCCTTTGTCTCAGGAATCGGCTGTTCAGGTTGGATACCAAGTCCTGCTTTCAATACGGACGTTTTGCATGTCACACATGGCCGGGCAATTGCCTTCGCAACAGGTTTAAAATTAGCTGCTCCTAATATGAAAATTATAGTTACTGCAGGTGATGGGGATACTAGCGCAATTGGCGGTAATCACTTCATCCATTCATGCAGAAGAAATATTGATTTGACCATGATATGTGTTAATAATCAGATTTATGGTATGACAGGTGGGCAAATCGCACCTACAACGCCTTATCTGTCTAAGACAACCACTACTCCATACGGGAGCGTTGAAAGACCGTTTGATCTCAGTAAAATTGCCATTGCTGCAGGTGCCACTTTTGTTGCCCGATGGACAACTTTCCAAGCCAGGCAATTGAGGAAAACAATTGCGAAGGCAATTCTTCATCCGGGGTTTTCTTTTGTAGAAATAATTTCACAATGTCCCGTACAGTACGGTAAGGTATTAAAAAAGAGAAACGACGCTGTCGCTATGCTAATGGATTATAAAGAACGATCAATTAACTTAAAAAAAGCCAGGGAATTACAGAAAAGTGAGTTAAAGGATAAGATAATCGTGGGTGAATTTGTTGAAGAGAGAAATGTACCTGAACTAACTCAAGAGATAAATAGACTAAGAGAGGAGGCTTTGCAAAAATGTCAGAGATAGGTATTAGATTAGCTGGTCTAGGTGGACAGGGAGTTGTCTTGTCTAGTGTGATTATTGGAAGGGCTGCTTCTGTATTTGAGAATATGGAAGCTGTTCAGACTCAAACTTATGGTTCTGATATGCGTGGAGGTGATGTATGTTCAGAGATAATCATTTCTGAACAGAAAATCTTATACCCTATTGTAAATTATCCAGATATATTAGTGGTATTGGCTCAAAAAGCATTTTCCCAACATATACAGGATTTAAAGGAAAATGGGATTTTGATAACGGATAAAAATTTTGTGGAAGTTAATCATGTATCAAAAAATATTAAACATTTTTGTGGAAGTTTCAATAATATAGCGATTGATAAGTTTAAAGATAACAGAGTAGCAAACATGATCATGCTAGGATTTCTTATAGGAAAAACAAAAATTCTCTCTCAGGCTTCGCTGGAAAAAGCCATAGTTGATTTAGTACCTGCTAATGTAATGGAATTGAATATTAAAGCGTTTTACGAAGGTGTTGTCCTAGATAATAATTTATAATAAGTTTCGAAGATTTTTATAAAAATTACATTAATAACATTTTAACACAGGAGAATCCTACGTTTATGAAGGAGCAAGCCGGCAATCTCTCAGTATATCTTAAGCTGTCCAACACCTTTGTTCAAGAAGGGGCCTTCTATCTTTTCCCTTTATTAAGGAATTTGGCATGAACTCAGTTGAATTCTGTGTTTTTCTCTTAACTAAGGTCAAAGTAGCAGTTGTACCTAGTGGTACTTTTGGAGAGTTAGGAGAAGGGCTTGTTAGATTTTCTTATACAACAAATTATGAAACAATAAAAGGAATGGAAAAAGTAAAAAGTGCGTTGGTAGAATTATAAATATTTATTTCTAGGAGTACATATCTTGATAAATAATGTAAAGCTTTTAAAGATAAAACAGGAATTTGAAAAAACACATCTAGAAGATGTTTCCGCTGAGGTACGTAATGAATTTTATCGTATAGGTTTGGATAAAAAGATAAAGCCGGGTATGAAGATAGCAATTACTGCTGGTAGCCGTGGTATAGACAGGCTAGTTCAGATTCTTAAATCAATTGTCTATGAAATTAAAAAATCTGGTGGTGAACCTTTTATTGTTGCAGCAATGGGGTCTCATGGAGGGGCGACAGCAGAGGGCCAGTTAAAAGTTCTGGAATATTATGGAATTACAGAAGAAGCTTTAGGAATACCTATTATGTCATCAATGGAGACAATCGAATTAGATTATTTAGAAAATGGATTACCGGTCTATTTTGATAAAATTGCCTACCATGCAGATGGTGTAATCGCGGTAAATCGAGTAAAAGTGCATACAGCATTTAAAGGAAATATCGAAAGTGGTTTATGTAAAATACTGTCAGTAGGTTTAGGTAATCATCTTGGAGCAAAATTAGTACATTCCTTAGGCGTTAAAGGCTTACGTGATTACATGGTGGACTTTGCCCAGGTAATATTAAAGAAAGCACCAATTATGGGTGGTTTTGGAATTTTAGAAAATGCATATGATAAAGTAGTAAAAATAAAAGCCGCCCTTCCGGAAGATTTTTTTAAGGTTGATTCCGAATTATTAATTGAATGTAAAAATCTATTACCCAAACTACCTGTTAGTGAAATAGATCTGTTAATTGTCCAAGAAATGGGGAAAAATATTAGCGGAACTGGCTTGGATACCAATATAGTTGGTGGTATTAAAAGTCCAGGTGATTTTAAGGAACCAAGCATTAAGAGATTATTGGTGTTGGATTTAACAGAAGAGACTGAGGGCAATGCACTTGGGATAGGTCTCGCCGATATGATTACACAAAAAGTCTATAGAAAGATTAACTTTAATACAACCTACACAAACACCATAACGGCGACATTCCTGGATAGAGCTAGAATTCCTATGGTGTTTCCGACTGAGTACGAAGCAGTGGAAGTGGGGTTAAAAACTATCTGGAACTTACCGTCTGAACTTCCACGGATTATTATAATTAAAAATACCTTAAAACTAGATGAGATGTATGTATCAGAAGCTATTTGGGAAGGAATACGTGGTAGAAAGAATATAGTTTCTTCAAATCAATGGGAGGATATGCAATTCAATGAATCCGGGGAAATATTAAATAGAATTAATTGAACCAGGTTGGAGGATTAATGTTAATCTAATGAACACAGTAAGCGCAAGTTTTGTTTTGGTTGTACAAATGGATGAAACTGAGGCAATAGAGCAGTATCATAAATTTGAAAAAACTGTTAAGAAAAATACAAAATATAGTAAAATATCCTTTCATTATACATACTGCCAATAGTGGTGCTACAACGGACATGTTTTATAGTCATTTTGATGCCGTCCGGTCCGGTAGATTACCCTATGGCTTATATCCCTACCCTGATGTTGAAAAAACACTATAACTAAAGCCGGCCTTGTTAGCTAAAGCAAAAGTGATTCAAATTAATAGAATTAGAGCAGGTGAAGGTGTGGGGCTATGAATGTATATTAAACCTGATCATAAAACTTATATTACAACCTGCCGTTAGGTTTACAGGGTGTTGAGATGTTGGACTTGCCTGTCAGTGGAGGGCAAGAAAAAACTAAAGCAGGCACACTAGCAATTACGGCGGGTGGCAAAGAAAAAATTTTTAACAATTGTCGATCTATTTTAGAAGTTATAGGAAAACCAGTCTTGGTGGGAGAGATTGGGTTGGTGGAATAACTAAACTAGTGAATCAGGCAATTGTGGCTGTAAATATTGCGGTTGTTAAGAAGCCCTTGTTCTGGGTAAAAAAGCAGGAGTTAGTCCTAGCAGAATCTTTTTAAAAGAAAAATTATAATTCATTTACAAGGAGAAGATTATGAATTTACAAATCAGAGGCATTATTCCTCCCATGGTTACTCCGTTTGATGAGGATGAACGAGTCGACGAGAAAGCTTTAAAAAAAATGACTGATTATCTGATAAAATCAGGAGTCCATGGCGTATTCCCTTTAGGAAGCACAGGGGAAGGATATGCTGTAAATTTTGAGCAAAAGAAAAAAATAATTGAAACAGTTCTTGAGGCAACTGATAAAAGAGTACTAGTTTATGCTGGTACGGGTGCGATTACTACCAAAGAATCAGTCGAATTAACCGTAATGGCAACAAAATTGGGGGTAGATGCTTTATCTGTCATTACACCTTATTTTATTACCCCAAATCAAGAAGAATTATATGAACATTATAAGGAGATTGCCGCCCACACCCATTTACCCATTATTCTTTATAATAACCCTGGCCGTACGGGAGTGGATTTGAGTATAGACCTAATTGTTCGTTTAAGTAATATTGATAATATTGTAGGCATTAAAGATAGCAGTGGGGATATGACGAAGGCTGCCGAAATAATTCGGCAAACAAATAATTTTTCCGTCTTAGCTGGACGAGACACACTTATTTATGGATTCCTATCCTATGGAGCTAAAGGAAGTGTTCCGGCCACTGCAAATATTGTTCCGAAATTAGTTGTTTCCATTTATGAGTTGTTCCAAAAAGGAGATCTGGAAGGTTCTCTGAAGGCACAATTTAGACTTGCACCACTACGTATGGCTTTTTCTTTAGGCAGTTTTCCGTCTATTATGAAGGAAGGACTAAAGCTAAAAGGAATTGATGTAGGTAATACCTTAAAACCAATTAAACCTTTAACAACTGAAGCAAGAGAAAAACTTAAAAAGATTATCTTGGAAATAGAGGCTTAGCCCACCAAGGACCCCCACCTGTTAAAAATACTGATAATTACAACATGACCTATGTCTTGAATCAAAAGTGCAACCAATATACTGATAAAATCTAAAACCGTGAACTAAAAACCTCTGTCAGCTCAACATAGATTTCCGGTTACCTGCTTTAATGGTATAATTGTGACAATTAAAGTACCGAATCAGTGGTGGTATAGTTCTAATGGATAAAAAGAAAATTATTTTAATTAGTTTAAGTATTCTAATATTAATAGGCGGCTTACATTTTTATTCACTTTATAAAAAAGGAGAAGAAGGTTCAGAAGAGAGCTATTTTATTTTTGTCTGTCCATCGGGTGCCGAGATAAGGGTAAACTATGAGGAGGAAGGGGATTTGGCGGTTGTACAGCTGGAAGGAAAGGTGTATAGGTTAAAGCTAGCTGTTAGTGCTTCCGGTGCGAGGTATGCCAATGAAGATGAGAGTGTGGTCTTTTGGGAACATCAGGGGGAGGCGATGGTGCTCTTTAATGATGACCCGGTTTACGACGGGTGTAAACTGCAGAGATTGGAGTAAGAAACAAAAGGTGGATAGGGAATATTATGGTTAAAATTAAGAATAAAAAAAGAAGGATTGCCATTCTTACCGGCGGCGGAGATTGCCCCGGTATTAATGCCGTAATCAGAGCGGTTACCAAAAAAGCCATCTTAAAACATAATATGGAAGTCATCGGTGTCTTAGACGGATATGAAGGGCTAATCCATAACAGATATCGTACACTCAGCTTTGATGATGTTTCCGGCATCTTAGCCCTAGGGGGAACTATACTGGGTACTACCAATAAAGCTAATCCCTTTCATTATGCTATTAAAAAAGGTGATGAGATAAAATTTTCTGACTTCTCCGCAGTAGTTTTAAGCAATATTGAAGCTCTAAAGATAGAATGTCTGGTCTGTGTGGGTGGCGATGGCACTCTATGGATTTCTAATCGACTCCATCAATTGGGAGTGCCTATAGTGGGAGTACCTAAGACTATCGATAATGATGTCAGGGGAACCGATATCAGTTTTGGTTTCGATACAGCGGTCAGTATTGTCACCGAAGGCATAGACCGTATCCATACCACCGCACAATCGCACCACCGTATTATGATGGTTGAAGTGATGGGGCGTAAAGCGGGCTGGATTGCCCTCTATGCCGGCATAGCGGGTGGAGGGGATGTTATTTTAATTCCGGAAATACCATATCAGGTTAACCGAATAGTGGACTGTATTAACCGAAGAAAAAAAACAGGCCGCTTGTTTAGCATCATTGTGGTAGCTGAGGGTGCTATGCCCGTGGGCGGTGAAGCGGTAGTGCAGAAGATTGTGGCGGATAGAACTGAGCAGATTCGCCTGGGTGGTATTAGTCTTGTCTTAGGGGTTCAGTTAGAAAAGTTGATGGAGTTGGAAACTAGAGCAGTAGTATTGGGGCATTTACAACGCGGCGGTACTCCGACTCCCTTTGACCGAATTTTAGCAACTCGTCTGGGCTCTAAAGCAGTTGATTTAATTGAGGAAAAAAAGTTTGGTCAGATGGTAAGTGTTGAAGGAAATCATTTGGCCGCCTATCCTTTAGAAGAGGTAGCAAAAGGTCCTCGTTTGGTGCCTGCTGACCATGAAATGATTGAAGCAGCCCGGGCTATTGGGGTTTGTTTCGGCAGTTGAAAGTTTTTACTAAAAAGGAATATCTTTACAAGGGCATGGTATAATACGAATTAAAGGAAACAGTAATTTATTAAAAAAGAGTAAGGTATAATTTTAGTTAATCATTAGTAGCTTCAGGAGTATTTTAGATATGGTAATACATAGAGTCTATCTGGATAATAATGCTACTACACCATTACATCCTATGGTAAAGGAAGAAATCATCAAAGCCATGGATGTTTTTGGTAATCCTTCGAGTTTACACCAATTCGGCAGGGCGGCTAAGGTAATGATGGTAGAGGCGAGAGAGGCAGTGGCTTCTTTTATTGGCGCCGGTCCTGAAGAGATTGTTTTTACCGGTTCAGGTTCGGAAGCCAACAATACAGTCCTTTCTATCTTGGCCTGTCCTTCCAAGCAGTGCAGTTGTTTTAATTCCGTTAAATTTAATAAAGTGATAACTTCAGTCATTGAACATCCCTGTGTTATGGAGACGGTGAAATGTTTGACCGATAGAAATACCGAGGTGAAATATATCAATGTTGATAGATATGGCAAGATTATTATGGATGAGTTGGAAGAGGAGCTGAAAAGAGGACCCGCACTGGTCTCTATAATGACCGCTAATAATGAAATAGGAACAATTCAAGATATTAAAAAAATTAGTCATCTTGCTCACCGTTATGGCAGCTTAATGCATACCGATGCAGTGCAGGCGGTGGGGAAGATACCGGTAGATGTCAATGATTTAGGTGTGGATTTTTTAACCCTTTCCGCCCATAAACTATACGGGCCCAAAGGGATTGGTGCTTTATATATACATAAAGATACCCCTTTCTGTCCGCTTATCCGAGGGGGAGATCAGGAGAATGGCCGTAGGGCAGGGACTGAAAATACCTTAGGTATTGTGGGGTTTGGCAAGGCAGTGGAGCTGCGCAAAGCCGAGATGGCGGCTGACCATGAAAGATTGCTCTCCTACAAAAACAAGTTAAAGGAAGGATTAAAAGGTAGGATTGACCATATCTATTTTAACGGACACCCGGAAGATTGCCTATCTAATACTTTAAATGTTTCTTTTCCCGGAGCAGAAGGTGAGGCGATATTACTCTATCTCGATTTAACCGGCATTGCTGTTTCCACCGGGTCTGCCTGTGCCTCCGGGTCGCTGGATCCCTCACATGTACTTTTGGGTATTGGTATACCGATTGAATATGCCCATGGTTCCATTAGAATCAGTATGGGCAGAGACACTACAGAAGAGGATATCGATTATGTCATTGAAGTATTACCGGAAATAATTAAGAAAATTAGGAGAATGTCCACAGTTGATGTCGGAGGAGTGAAGAATGAGCGAAACAAGCAATAAGGTAGAATGGGTTTATTCGGAAAAGCTAAAAGAGCATTTTATAAAACCCCGCAATATCCTGGAAGATGAGCGGAATTATCAGGAAGACGGTAAGGGTGTAGTAGGCAATATGAAATGCGGTGATGAGATGATGATGGGGATTAAAGTTGATAAAGAAAAGGGAATCATCACCGATTGTAAATGGAAGACCTATGGCTGTGCCAGTGCTATTGCCAGTACCTCCATACTATCGGAGATGGTAATCGGTAAAACGCTGGAAGATGCCTATAATATCTCACCGAAGGATGTAGCTAAAGAGTTGGGCGGTCTGCCCATCCATAAGGTACACTGCTCTGTATTGGGTGATAAAGCCCTCAAAGCCGCCATTAATGATTATTATCGTCGTAATGGCATGATTGATAAGATTAAAGAAGATAAAGCTCGAGTAGTATGCCAATGTATGGATGTTACCGATAAAGAGATAGAAGAGGCGGTATTAGATGGTGCCCGAACCTTTTTAGATATACAGGAAAAGACCAAAGCAGGAACAGTGTGTGGAGAGTGCAAGGAAGAGATTTTGGGATTAATAGAAAAATATAAGAAAGAACATTTCGAAGAATAGAAGAAAAA
>LSQX01341145.1_pt1 | contig 13544 bp, 11 predicted proteins | sample 654561 | NCBI WGS metagenome assembly LSQX01 (sample SAMN04489861, study PRJNA283612) | anaerobic digester metagenome | isolation source: 4 biogas reactors fed with cattle manure at either 37C or 55C with and... | place: Denmark: Kongens Lyngby | collected 2014 | reverse complement strand
TTTCATACCGCCATCCGTTACCGCCAATGCTGAAAGACAGTGCAACAGAACAATGACAGAGCAAAAACGAACATATGAGAGAATAATAAACCGAGTGACTGACCAGTTTGTGAAATTGACAATTGGACAAGGTAAAGAATATGAAAAAGTTTTATTTTTTGCCGACCCGCATTTTTTGTTTTTAATTCCTGACGCTCATTTGGCACATTGCCTTTTGCCCGCCAACACACAAGCCAAGCGACAGGGCAAAAGTCAAAGAGCCAAATTGCCAACGCTCTTGGATAACAGGTTAATAAGTAAAGTCGTTTTTCACTCGATAAAAGGCAATAATTTGGTTACTTTGTAGCTTATAAAAATGGATTTTCATAAGAAAAGATGATATTGGAAAATACAGAAATAACAAAATATACTTTCTCTGGACACGACTCCTTTCAGTGCCGACAACTTTGGCTGAAAAAGGGGTACGATTATGTTCAAGAAGGCAAGAATTTTAATGACGAAGATGCGGTTGTACAACTTGGCGTTGGTAAAAATATGGTTTCATCCATTCGTTTTTGGCTGAAAGCTTTCAATATTATTGACAATAAAGACATTCCAACTGAATTTGGCAAACGATTATTTGATGATGAAAATGGATACGACCCTTTTTTGGAAGATGAAGCAAGCCTCTGGCTTCTGCATTATCAACTAGTGAAAAATAGTTTTGCTTCTATTTACTCCATCATTTTTAATGAATTCAGAAAAGAGAAACTGTTCTTTAACAAAGAAACCTTTGTGAACTATGTGAAGAGAATTGGCGAAAGCAATCCCGATTTGAATTTCAATGAAAATACAGTTGCAAAAGACTTTATCGTTTTCGCAAACCTTTATAAAAACGACCCTGAAAGTAAAGATGTTGAAGATAGCTTTTCAGGAATTCTGTCTGAAATTGAGCTTTTAAAAAAAACAGGGAAAGGAAAGGAAGAACAATTTTACATTGAAAATACTGAAAGAGATAATCTTCCAGGAGCGGTTGTATTATTCACAATACTTGACAATCCAAACTACGGAAATTCTATCAGTTTGAATTCTTTAGAGTTTGACTTTAATAGTCCGGGTTCAATTTTCGCGTTAAATCGCTCAGGCTTGATGAATAAAATTTCTGAAATCGTTAGTGAGTTTAAAGATATCACTTTTACTGACCAAGCAGGGATTAAAGAGTTGCAATTCAAGAAAAAATCAGATGCTTTCACAATTTTAGATACATATTATGGCAAATAATTTCACAACATCGGTAAATATTATCAGGGACACTGATAGGGATTTCAATTACATCCCAACACCTAATGCTACGCAAGTTGTTAGCCAAATAGTCAATGACTTTAAGAAAGGTATTCGTTCATTTAATGTTGTTGGAACTTATGGAACAGGAAAGTCGTCTTTCTTATTAGCATTTGAGCAGAGCATTAAAGGAACAAAACGATATTTTGAACCGAATTTCTTAGTAAAACCTAAGTACGATTTTGTAAAAATTGTTGGCTCATACACTTCTATTGTCGAACAATTTGCAGATACTTTTGAAGTTCAAACTAACAAGAATCAACAAGAAAATATTCTTTCAGAAATATTCAATCGTTATCATTCTATTGAAAAGGAGAACAAAATTTTATTTATTCTGATTGACGAATTTGGTAAGTTTTTGGAGTACGCAAGTAAACACAATCCTGAAAAAGAGCTTTATTTTGTTCAGCAATTGGCAGAGTTTTGTAATAATCCAAAGCACAATATTGTTTTAATTACTACTGTTCACCAAAGTTTGGAATCTTACGCTTATTCACTAAGTAAAACGCAACAACAAGAATGGACTAAGGTAAAAGGGCGTTTTCGTGAAATTACTTTTAACGAACCTGTTGAACAGCTTTTGTTTTTAGCTTCAGAATATGTTGCTGAAAACTTTGAAACTAAGACTTCAAAATCAGAAATTGAAAAATGTTTGAAGCTCACTACCGAAACGAAAGCCTTCAGTTTCAATAAAGATTTTCTTAAAGAAATTGCTTCAAAATTATATCCTTTAGATATTCTTTCTGCCAATATACTGACCCTTTCATTGCAGAGATACGGACAAAATGAACGTTCGTTGTTTTCGTTTCTTGAATCGTCTGACCATACCGGTTTGGCTAAATTCAACAAGCTGGAAAATCCATTTTACAATCTGTCCAATGTTTATGATTACCTAAATTTCAATTTCTATTCGTTTTTAACCTCAAAATACAACCCCGATTTTTCTGCTTGGAGTTCCATTCGTTCATCAATCGAAGAAGTGGAAAGAGCTTTTGATTCAAATATCAATGATTACATCAAAGCGGTAAAAACGATTGGGCTTTTGAATATCTTCTCAGCAAGTGGTTCAATCTTGGATTTGAATTTCTTTGTTGATTATTTGAAAACTGCTTGTGGAGTTTCAGATGCCAATGATATTATAAAAAATCTTGAAACCAAGAATATTATCCGCTTCCGTTCCCATTCAAAACGATTTATTCTTTTTGAAGGAACAGATTTAGACATTCAAACTGCTTTGATTGAAGCGGGAAATAAAATTTCGGAAGTGGTTGATATTACAACTCTTCTGAATAAACATATTCAATTCAATCCAGTTTTTGCCAAACAATATTCCTTTGCAACAGGAACTCCGAGATATTTTGAATTTATTATTTCAGACTATCCCGAAACCAAAAAAATTCCAGAAGGTGAAATTGATGGCATTGTGAATCTTGTTTTTAATAGCAAGTTGAAAGAAAGCGATATTCAAAATAAATCGAAATTACAGGAGGAAGCCATTATTTATTGTTTCTTCAAAAATTCGGCTGAGATAAAGAACTTGTTATTTGAAATCGAAAAAATTCAAAAGGTACTTGAAGAAAACAAGGATGATAAAGTAGCTAAAAGAGAATTGGAAAATATAGTTGAGTCTCAAACCCGATTAGTCAATCACTATATAACTGACAGCATTTACTCAGGGAGTAAAGAAGTAAAGTGGTTTTTCAATGGAGAGGAAAAGAACGTTGCTGATAAAAAGGACTTCAACAAATTGCTTTCTCAGGTTTGTAGCCTAGTGTATGATGCCACACCTATTTTCAAAAATGAATTGGTAAACAAACATAAAATATCTTCTTCTATCCATACGGCTAAACGCAATTATTTTAAAGCATTAGCCAATGATTGGGATAAAGAAAATCTAGGTTTTGAAGACTCGAAATTTCCACCTGAAAAGACCATTTATCTTTCATTGCTAAAAGAAAATGAGATTTCACCCATTCGAGAAAACGCAACAGACGCAATTTCAATTGATAAGAAATCAAGCTTTTTCAAACTCTGGAGAGCATCAGAAGACTTTTTAGAAAGTGCTAAATCAGAGCAACTGAAGGTTTCAGAGCTAATTGAACTTTTAAGTAAGCGACCATTTAAACTCAAACAAGGCTTGATTGATTTTTGGGTTCCCACCTTCTTGTTTTTAAAGCGTGATGATTTTGCGGTATTCGGTGAAGATAGTTACATCCCTAACCTTTCAGAGGAAAATTTAGAATTGATAGCAAAATACCCTGAAAAATATTCTATTAAAACATTTGATATTGAGGGCGTGAAGCTCGATATCTTCAACAGCTACCGAACATTTTTGAATATTGCTACCGAACAAAAATTTGACAACAATTCGTTTATAGAAACCATCAAACCTTTTATTGTTTTTTACAAACAGTTACCAGAATACAGTAAGAACACAAAAAGACTTTCACCTTCAGCTATCAAGATTAGAAAAGCGATTGCCACGAGTAAAGACCCAGAGGAAACATTCTTTGAAGCATTTCCAAGTGCTTTAGGAATTACTCTTTCTTCTTTGCAACAAGACAAGTCAAAACTTCAAAACTTTACTACGAGTTTGCAGGATGGAGTAAGAGAACTACGAACTGCTTATGATGAGTTAGTGAAGCGTTTCGAAGATTTCATTTGCATTGAGTTTGTTGGGAATACTGCTGACTTTGATGAGTACAAAGAATATCTTCAAAAGCGGTTTTCAAAGCTGAAAAAACATATGCTTTTAAGTAACCAAAAGACTTTTGTACAGCGTTTAGATTCACCGCTTGATGATCGAAAGGCTTGGTTGAATTCAATAGTACAAGCAGTTACTGGAAAAACTTTAGAAGCATTTTCTGACGAAGATGAGATCCTGCTTTACGAACGATTTAAGTCAATGATTTTGGAACTAGATAGTTTGACTAAAATTTCTAAATCTGACATTGACGAAAGTAAGGAAGAAGTTATAGGAGTTAAAATCGATTCATTTTTCAGCAAAATAGACCCCAAAGTGGTTCGAGTACCAAAGAACAAGGGTAAAGAAATTGAACAGTTGAAGAATGAATTGAAAAACAAATTGGGCCAAGACAATACATCAAACATTGCGGCTGTCTTGAACCTACTTAAAGAATTATTACAATGAGCAAAGTAAGACACGTATTAGGCATATCAGGAGGGAAAGACAGTGCTGCTTTGGCTATTTATGTCAAAACAAAATACCCTTCTATTGATTTGGAATTCTATACCTGCGACACTGGCAAAGAGTTAGATGAAACCTATCAATTGATAAAAAACCTTGAGGTTTATCTTGGGATTAAAATCGAGCTTTTGCAAGGTGCACAAAACAGTTCTGAAGCCCCCTTTGACCATTTTTTAAAAATGTACGGAGGTTTTCTGCCTTCTTCAAATGCTCGCTGGTGTACTAAAAAACTAAAGTTAGAACCCTTTGAAAACTATGTAGGTAATGACCCTGTGGTTTCTTATGTAGGGATTAGAGGTGATGAAGAAAGAGAAGGGTATATTTCGACCAAAAAGAATATCCAATCTATTTTTCCTTTCCGAAAGAATATTTGGAGTCAAGATGTCGTCACAAAATTGCTAGCCAACCAAAATATGGAGCAACTAATGGCAATGTCAAAGAATATTGATTTTGGCAAGAATCAAGAAAAAGCATTTCAAACGATATCTCGAAAAGTCGATACAAGTTTTACTATTGACCAAAAGCTAAATATCCTGCTTGACGCCAATGTAAAGGCGTTTAATCACTTGGTTTTTGATTTTCTGAAAACAACGGACTATCCACTAACAACTGAAACTACATTTCCACTTTTGGACAATGATGAAGTTTTGGTGCGAGAAGATATTTTTAGAATACTAGAGGAAAGCGGAGTTGGCGTACCTGCGTATTATAACAAGATTGATTTTGAAATCAATGGCAAAACAGGACAATATGCCAGAAGCCGTTCTGGTTGCTTCTTCTGCTTTTTCCAACAAAAAATTGAATGGGTTTGGTTGTACGAACAACACCCTGATTTGTACAAGAAAGCTATGGAGTACGAAAAAGACGGCTACACCTGGGGACAACACGAAAGCCTGGAAGAACTCATTCAGCCTAAAAGAATGGCTGCCATCAAAGAAGAATATGTAAAAAGAATGGAGAGAAAATCAAAAGCTAGATCACCCTACTTAGTAGACATCTTGGATGATGCAGAGGGCGAAGGTTGTGCGGCTTGTTTTGTATAACTAATGTAATTGTAATTATGTTTTTTTCAAAAATAAAAATAATCATACTATTTGTAGTAGTCTCAACAATATTGATTGTACTACTATTAGCAATGAATACAACAGCAACTAATTTGATTGCAGCGGTATTTGGTTCAATAGTAGCAAGTATTGCGGTTTCTTCTTTTTACAATGAGGAGTTGCATAAAGCGATGGATAAGTACAATAAAATTGGATTGCTGAATTACTTCGACAATTTTGAGGATGCTCATATTCTTATAAAAGAGAAAATAACGAAAGCTAAATCAGTAGATATTTTTGTAATGTATGGAGATTCTTTTGTGAACACTTCAACAAAATCTATCCAATTGTTACTTTCTAAAGACAATTCAAAATTTCGTTATGTTATGTATAGTTCAAATAATAAGTTTATAGAGTCATATGGTAATCATTGGGGTGTTGTTGATGAAAATCCAAAGTATAATATGGATGGTTTGAAATCAAAAATCCTAAGTGTAAAAAATGATTTAAAGAGATTATCAGAAAAAAAACATCAAAATTGTGAATTTGAGTTGTTCGAAATTCAAAGCGCCCCTATTTCGTATTCATTCTATCGAATGGATGATGAATTATTTTTTGTCCCAAGTAAAAACATAAGGTCTAAAGAAATAAAACCTGCCGTTTTTCAATTTAAAAAAACAGCATTTGATTACTCAATGTTCAACAAACTCTTATCCGAACTCGAATTAATGATTAGTAACCAAGAAGTAATTAAAGTTGAATTATGATTTGCTTTATTGATTTTGAAACCACAGGTATTGACGTATTCAGAGATGAACCGATTGATTTTGGAGCTGTTTTAGTTGATTTTAATTTGACAATTAAAAATGAGTTTTCTTCAAAGATCTTTATAAACAAAAGTGTTTATTTAACTAAAAGAGCTTTTAATATTCATAACATTTCTAACGAGGACTTGGAGAAATCACCACATCAAAAAGAAGTAATTAATAATTTTTTTAATCAATTTGGTACAGATTTTAGGCTTGCTGGTTGGAATACAAGTTTTGATGTATCCTTCCTGCGTAAGATATGCCATAAAAACGGAATGATGGTTAAGTATAATAAAATTAATCATCGACATATAGATACACAATCTTTAGGGTTTCTTGCTGTAGAATTAGGCTTGGTAGAACACGGCAAAAACTCACTTAATGATTGGGTAAGTTATTTTGGATTTACAAGAAGTGATAGACATTCAGCAGTTGAGGATGCGAAATTAACACTTCAAGTATATAAAGAATTATTAAGCATGTTTAAATCAAGTCTTAAATAAATGGCGGATAATCGAGGAATATATCTTGACTACAACTCCACCACCCCCACCGACCCAAGGGTGCTTGATGCAATGTTGCCTTTTTTAAAGGACAACTTTGCCAATCCGAGCAGTACACACCATTTTGGTCAAGGCATGGCTGCAAGAGTAAAACAAGCCCGTGAACAAATAACGGATTTCATTAATGCTGAACCCAACGAACTTATTTTTACAAGTGGGGCAACAGAAGCCATCAATATTGCTATTAAAGGAGTTGCAGAAAGCTATTTAAGCAAAGGAAAACACATTATCACTGTTTCAACCGAACACAAGGCAGTTTTAGATACTTGTAAAGAATTAGAAAGAAAAGGTTTTGAAACTACTTTTTTGTCAGTTTTACAAAATGGATTGATTGATTTAGAAGAACTTCAAAAAGCGATTCGACCCGATACTATTTTGGTTTCTGTGATGTATGTGAATAACGAAACTGGAGTCATTCTACCCTTCAAAGAAATTGCTAAACTGGCTCACGAAAAAAGAGCTTTGTTTATGACAGATGCCACACAAGCTGTTGGCAAAATTGAAATTGATGTTAATGATTTAGGTGTTGATTTGCTATGTTTTAGTGGTCATAAAATGTATGCGCCAAAAGGAATCGGAGCCTTGTATATAAGAAATAAAACAAAACTCACCCCACAAATTCACGGGGGCGGTCACGAACAAGGCTTGAGAAGTGGCACACTCAATGTGCCTGGAATTATTGCACTGGCAAAAGCTTGTGAAATAGCAAGTGATGAAATGGCTTTGAATCAAAGAAACATTTCTGCATTGAGAGACAAACTCGAAACAGAGTTATTAAAACTGCCAAATACCTCACTAAATGGTGATTCAGAAAACAAAATTTACAACACTACAAACATTTGTTTCAAAGGTCAAGATGCCAATGTTTTGATAGGTAGAATGAAAAATATTGCCGTTTCCAACGGTTCGGCTTGTTCATCGGCTGTTGTTGAACCTTCACACGTTTTGAAAGCTATGGGATTAAGTGATGATGAAGCCTTTGCCTCTCTCCGTTTTTCATTGGGAAAATACAACTCTAATGAAGACATAGAAACAGTGATTAGCAAAATCAAAGAACTTACACAACCAAATTTTAATTATGCTTAAAGATTGCGATTGGTCAATAGATAGAGATTACAAAACAGGTTCAGAAAACGAACCCTTGCAATTCTATTTGGACGGATTGGCGAATAGCAATGAGTTTAGTTTGTTGTTAGGTTATTTCAGTTCTTCGGCTATTAATTTGCTTTCAGTTGGCTTTGCCACATTTATCAGTAAAGGAGGAAAGATGAAAATGGTTATCAACCATTTGCTTTCCGCAAAGGACAAAGAAGCTATTTCCCGAGTAGAAGATAATCCAAATGAAATAAGAGTATTTGATTTAACGGATGTGGTATCACTCGGAAGAGTGCTTGATGAATACGATACACACTTTTTTGAATGTTTGGCTTATCTCATTTCTGAAAAGAGAATTGAGATAAAAGTTATCAAACCGAAAAATGGAAAAGGAATAGCACATTACAAGTCTGGCGTTTTCAGTGATGGTCAGGATTCCGTTGGCTACAAAGCATCTTGTAATTTTACATACTATGGCTTATCCGAGAACATTGAAGAATTAGAAGCTTTTTTGAGTTGGGAAAATGGCAGGTCAAACAAATTGATTAAAAGGCAACTAAAACTCATTGACGATTACTTTACAGAAACGGATGAAGATGTTGAATATATCTCTGTTAGTGAAATTGAAGTCGTTCTAAAAGACAGATTTGGAAAAAAAGACATTAATGAATTGTTGGTTCAGGAAGAACAACTACTTAGAAAAAAGCAGAGTTTGATTTCAAACCCTAAGCTCAAAAAAACAATTACCAAGCTTTTTAGTGAAATTGAGATTATTAGACGAACGCCAAAATTCCCATATTCAGAAGGTCCGAGAGAATATCAGATTAATGCTTACAACAGTTGGGTAGCCAATAATTACAAGGGAATGTTTGCTATGGCAACAGGAACAGGCAAAACGATTACCTCGCTTAACTGCCTGCTAAACGAATACAAGAAAACGGGAATTTACAGAGCAATTATAACCGTACCAACAACGGCTTTGGTTGAACAATGGAAAAAAGAATGTTCCAAATTCAATTTTAAAAACATTATTACGGTCAGTTCAAAAGAGAATTGGGATAAGAATCTTGCGTTTTTCAATACTGCTTCAAAAATGATTGATACTTCGTATATCGTCATTGTTACATATGCTTCATTACCAAGACTTAAGTTTCAAAGCTATTTTACACAACTTCCTAAAGACACGATTTTAATTGCAGATGAAACGCACAATTTGGGTTCTCAAGGACTTTTAAGATTGCTACCAAACATCCATCTTGAAAAACGAATTGGATTATCTGCAACTCCGCATAGAAAATTTGATGAAACAGGTAATCAAGCCATTCAAGAGTTTTTCGATGATGAGCCGCCTTATATTGTTTCTTATTCTATGGAAGAAGCATTAAAAATTGGTTGGTTGTGTAAATACACCTATCACCCTCACATTGTAAAGCTAACAGACCCAGAGATGGAAAAATACAAGGAACTTTCTCTCCAACTGTTACGAATGGGCTTATTTGATAAAGAAACAGGAAATTTTAGAAGTACTCCTGAAATTGAGAAAAAACTCCTTGAAAGAAAACGAATCATTCACAAAGCAGCCAATAAATTAGAAGCATTTAAAGCGATTCTAAGAAGTGAGTTTGATAAACGAAAGAATCTAAAATATACATTGGTATATGTGCCTGAAGGTGTAGAATCAAAATTTGACGAAACGGATTTTAGCGTTGAAACAGAGGATGAAAACAGGTTGATTAACGAATATACAAGAGCAGTTAGCCAAACAGATGATTCTGTGATGGTGAAACAGTTTACTGCAAGTTCAAGCAACCGTGAGGAAATCCTAAAAAACTTTGAACAAAGTAATATTCACGTATTGTCTTCAATGAAATGTTTGGATGAAGGTGTTGATGTGCCACGTTCCGAACTGGCAATATTTTGTGCAAGTACTGGAAATCCAAGACAGTTTATCCAAAGAAGAGGAAGAGTTTTGCGATTGCACAAAGATAAAATTCACGCAACCATTCACGATTTAGTAGTTGTACCAGAAATTGCAGATGATAGCACCTTTGAAATGGAAAAGGGTTTGGTAAAGAAAGAACTTGAACGAGTGGTTGACTTTGCTAATCTGGCAATGAACAAGACCGACACTTACGAAACGCTGAAAAGCATATTGGATTACTACAACCTTAACCTTAACGATTTATAAAATTATTCTTATGGCAAGAAAAGACGATATACTCAAAAGTTTTTTAACCCACGAGCTACTTGAAAACAAGTATGAATTCAATAAAGAAGAATTGCCTTCTACAATTAGAGAAGCACTTAACTCTGACAAACCTATCATTAAAGCAATTGCTTTGATAGTAGAAGGACTGGATGGCACTTCACCAGTTACGGATTCGGTATTGCGAAACCAAGTTACCCAATTTTTAAATGAGGCTTTATGATAATCAGAAAAATACAAATCGACAATTACCTCTGTTATTACGATTCCAATACTTTTGAATTATCGGAAGGCTTAAACATTATCCTTGGTGAAAACGGAGAAGGGAAAACAAAATTCTTTGAATCGATTGATTGGCTTTTCAATGGGGAGAATCGAGAATTAGATATGCTGGTTTCTGCCAAAAAGCTGAATGAAACGGAAATTGGAGAAAGTTTTCGTGTAAGGGTTTCAATGACCGTAGAACAATATGGAGAGAAAAGTATAATAACAAAATCTTTCCTTGCGAGAAAAGAAAAGGCAAATGAGTGTTCGACATCAAGTTTTATGATTGAAGGCATTTCCGAAAATAGTTCGGGTGAAAGAACACAAGTTGATGGTCAAACCCTTTTGGATAGAATATTCCCTTTTCAGATTCGGAAATATTCAATGTTTAAAGGTGAAGCAGAACTCAATATTTTTGAAAGTGATAGTGCGTTAGCAAACCTTATAAATCTTTTCTCAGAGGCGAAGCATTACGATAAATACTCTGAAAAAGGTGCTTTTTTACGTGAGAAAGCAGAAAAAGCAGTTGAAGATTCTTCAAAACTTGACAAAAAGAATGAGGCACTTTACAGACGACTTGAGGGTGAAATACTTCAACTTGAACGTGAAAAAGAAAAGTACAAAGTTCATTTAAATGCTACGGAAGATGAAATCAAGAAAATTGAAGAAAACCTACAAGATGCAGAGAGACACGTAAGTAATGCAGATGCTTTAGGAACACTCAACAAAAGAATAAAAGAAATTGAGGAAAGAATTTCCTACTTAACAGGAAGGATTGATGAAAACTACACTATTTCCCTATTTGATGAAAATTGGATTCTAGTCAATTTTGAATCCTTTCATAAGGAGTTTGCAGAAAAAGTATCCGCACATAGCAAAACTAGAAGAGAACTTCAATCGGCTTTTGACAAACAAAAAGGCATTTTAGAGGGAGAGAAAAAAGCCAAAGCAGAATTATTAAATAATGCTATTCCACTTCCTAATAACATTCCTTCAAAAGCTATTATGGAAGAAATGTTGAATGATGAAATTTGTAAAGTGTGCAATCGTGAAGCAAAAAAAGGTTCTGAAGCATATGAATTTATGATGAATAGACTGAAAACCTATTTAGAAAGTCAAGTTTCAGAAGATAATGAGCCCGATAAAGACGAACCTCTTTTCAAATACGATTATACAAATAGACTTGATAATTTAAGTATTAGCCACGAAGACAATCTTAAAAATCTTAGATTAATAAGAACCAAAATCAAGGAGCTATTTGAATTTAATGATGACCGTAAAAAAGACATTGAAGAACTCAATGAACAATTAGAGAAAGAAAAAACGGAGAGAGAACGGATATTAGGTAATTCAAGTATTGGTGCTGAGAAATTAAGTGATGTCCTTAAAAATTACAATGCTTGGCAAAGAGACCTTAAAAATCGGAATCAAGACCAAGTGGACTATACAACGAAATTTAAAAGTCTTGAATCTGAGTTAAAAGCAAAGAAAGAAGAAAAAGATAAAATTGATATAAGTTCAGCTAACTCTTTCTTGATTAAGACAAGAAACATCTTGCGTGACATTGAAACCATTTTTATAGATACTAAGGAGAAGAAATTTGATGAATTTATTGAGAAGCTTCAAACCAAATCAAACAACTTTTTCGAGACAATCAACATTGATGCTTTCACCGGGACAATTGTTTTTACAAGAAGAAACAAGGTAAATCGTACAATAGTAGAAGTAGAATTGCAAGAAGATGGCAGGACTTTCTATAAGCCAAACCAATCATTGTTAACCTCAATGCACATTTCAATCTTATTTGCAATTTCTGAATTGGCATCAGAAATTAAAGAAGAAAATTTCCCAATGATTTTTGATGCTCCGACTTCATCGTTTGGCGAAAATAAAACAGCTCAGTTCCTGAATCTAATTTTTGAAACTGAAAATCAGAAAATTCTTCTTATCAAAGATTTTCTATACACAGACAAAGCATCGAAAACGCTTTCTATCAAAAAAGAATTTGAAAACGTCAGAAGAGACAAGGCATTTTGGGTGAAATTAGAAAGACCTTTTGACCCAAACAACTTGAAAACTATTAATACACAAGTAATTGCATTGTAAGATGAGAAATTTATTTGAAAAATGGAAAACGAGAATTCCAAAATACAGTGAGGTACATAAAGACTTATTTACTTCACTTTCTCAAAAGTTTGGTGCAGAAGGTGAGAAGAAAATCAATCTGGGTAAGCATTTCAGTACCAACTATGAATTATACACCTATGCTTTTTTCTTAGGGCTATACAACAATGAATTTACCCCAATTCCTGACGGAGAAAAGAAAACGGATTTTAGCCACCATATTCAGCACTGGGGGAGCAAGACAACAGTATCAACACGTAAGGACTTTACCAATTTACAAGAAAATATGTTTATTGCTCTTATAGCAAAAACAGACATTGACTTAGTAGCACTTGAAAAAGGAGAATTGAACGAAGATGATGCGGTAAAATTGTTGATTAAAACAATGGAATCATACACCAACGGAGGACTAATCCTCATAAAGGAAAAATTGGAAGAAAACCCAAACTACTTCCTTCAACCGACTTCATTTTTGAATATGATTTTAGAAACTGAAAAAGTATAAATATCAAAATATGCCTGAAAATTCTATAAAATATTTAACGAGCAAAGAAGCAAAGAAAGAACTCAAAGTTCAAGATTGCGACTTAGCTCATATCAGAAATTCAGGCAATTTACAATTTACCAAAAAAGGTAATTCCTATTTGTATTTAAAGGAATCTATTGAGAGATATAAAACAAAGAATAAGTAAATGGAAAAGCCTACGCACAAAAATACACACTTGCAAACCGCTCAATGCCAACCCGCAATCCAAAGTTTGCAAGAGAGTATTTTTTCCCAACCCTCGACAAATTAAAAATAAAAATTCTTCCCCTTCTCAAAAAAATAAAACTTATTCGACTGACAAACAAATACATACGGACAACAAAAAAGAAGCACTAGGCGGTAACATCACCTATACGCAAGCAGGG
>LSQX01360246.1_pt1 | contig 13545 bp, 11 predicted proteins | sample 654561 | NCBI WGS metagenome assembly LSQX01 (sample SAMN04489861, study PRJNA283612) | anaerobic digester metagenome | isolation source: 4 biogas reactors fed with cattle manure at either 37C or 55C with and... | place: Denmark: Kongens Lyngby | collected 2014 | reverse complement strand
AGATGTGTATAAGAGACAGGTGTATGACGCATCAATGGATTATAGTTCATATTTTCGCATTAAAAATTTTAATTATGAAGAAAACGCTACTATTATCAACTTTATTTTTCACCTCCTTATTTTATGCGCAGGAGACATCTCACACAGATTATAACAAATGGTCTGTCGAGTTGTCCGGAGGAATGCATAAGCCTGCACGACCTCTTACAAGTGGTTTTTACACAGACACACCGTCCTTTTCACAATTTGAAATTGGAACGCGTTATATGTTTAACAACAAGGCGGGAGCGCGAATCGATTTTGGGTATCAAATGATGAGCGAAGGAGACAACAGCCGCCCTTTTGAAACTAATTTTTGGAGAATTAGCTTACAAGGGGTTGTGAATTTAGGAAGTTTGTTTGACTTTCATACCTGGACAAACTCGTTGGGGTTATTGGCACATGCAGGAGCTGGATACGGTAAAATTTTACCTCAAGATCCTTATGAACTAGGAAGTGGTGACCAAGTCGGACACTTTATAGCCGGTATTACTCCTCAATTGCGTTTGGGTGACCGAGTTGCACTTAAAGGAGATCTTTCCATGATGGGGAATTTCCGTCAAGATGTTACTTGGGATGGAGCAAGCAAAACGAGAATGCGTGGATTTAACGGCTATTTAGTTAATGTGTCCATAGGATTAAACGTTTATCTCGGAAAGAACCAAGAGCATGCAGATTGGGTTAGAGTGCTCAGTATAGAAGACGATAAATTCTCTGAACTCGAAAATAGAATAGCTAAAATTGAAACTGACTTAATTGATTCAGATCAAGATGGGATACCGGATTATTTGGATCGAGAGCCTAATACGCCTTCAGGTGTAGCTGTGGATTCTAAAGGTAGAGCTATTGACAGAAATGAAAACGGAATTCCTGATGAAATGGAAAGACATTTGGATCAGCGTTATGCAAGAGCAGATCAAATTTCAAAATCAGGAGATGCAGATCAGTTAATAAAGACCTTACTTAACGAAGGATACGTGAATGTTTATTTCAAATTTGACAGTGCTGTTCCTGAAATATATTCATTTGAATCAATTAATTACTTGGTTCGATATATGACTGATAATCCTTCTGCAACTGCTGATTTAATCGGATATGCAGACGAAATTGGAAATGCAGAATATAACAGACAATTATCAGAAAGAAGAGCACAAGCTGTTTATGATATAATGGTCGCTGCAGGAATTTCAGGTGACAGATTGAACATTATCGGAAATGGTGTGGATTCATCAGTTGATAAAGACAATTCATCTGCAAGACAATTAGTAAGAAGAGTTACTTTCAGATTGAAATAATTAAAACTTATAAAAGATTAAAAAACCGTTTCATTAAATTGAGGCGGTTTTTTTTGCTTTATGAGTAACCAAATCACATCATAACAGTTTTTAAATCGTATTTTATTCTTATTTATAAAGTCTAATTGGTATTTTTGTGAAGATTCTTTGAAATGAGACAATAAGTTTTAAAGAATTGATATTCAATTATTTATAACTAATAACATAAAAATTTTAATAATGAAAGTAACAGTAGTAGGTGCAGGTGCCGTGGGTGCCAGTTGTGCTGAGTACATTGCCATTAAAGATTTTGCAAGTGAAGTTGTCTTGCTCGATATCAAAGAAGGATTTGCAGAAGGAAAAGCAATGGATTTGATGCAAACAGCCTCTTTAAATGGCTTTGACACTAAAATCACAGGAGTAACAAATGATTATTCCAAAACAGCAGCAAGTGATGTTTGTGTAATTACCAGCGGAATTCCAAGAAAACCGGGAATGACCAGAGAAGAATTAATCGGTATCAATGCCGGAATTGTAAAAGATGTTTCTGCGCAATTGGTAAAACATTCTCCAAATACCATACTTATTGTTGTTAGTAATCCAATGGATACGATGGCATATCTTGCCCATAAAGTTTCCGGACTTCCTGAAAATCGAATAATCGGTATGGGCGGAGCCTTGGACAGTGCACGTTTTAAATATCGTTTGGCAGAAGCACTCGGAGCTCCCATTAGTGATGTTGACGGCATGGTAATCGGCGGTCACAGCGACACGGGCATGGTGCCGTTAACGCGGCTTGCTACCAGAAACAGTATTCCGGTTTCTAAGTTTATTTCTCAAGAACGATTGAATCAAGTTAAAGAAGATACCAAAGTTGGTGGAGCTACGCTGACAAAATTGTTGGGAACTTCTGCATGGTATGCACCGGGTGCTGCTGTTTCTGCAATGGTTCAGGCAATTGCTTGCGATCAGAAAAAAATGTTTCCTTGTTCTGTGATGTTAAACGGCGCATACGGAATGAAAGATATTTGTCTGGGTGTTCCGGTCATTCTCGGAAAAAATGGAATCGAAGAAATTGTAGAAATCGAATTAAATGAAGAAGAAAAAAATCACATGAGAGAAAGTGCCGACGGCGTTCGAAAAGTAAATGCGCTTTTAAAATTCTAAAACTTGAGTTTGGTTTAATGATAAAATCCGTCTCATTTTTTGGGACGGATTTTATATGGTTACCAACCTCCGGATGCGCCACCGCCACCAAAACTTCCGCCACCAAAACCGCCGCTAAATCCTCCTCCAAAACTTCCACCGCCTCCAAAACCACCGCGACTCCCGCCGCTTCTTCCCATACTGCTCAAAATGAGAACATCAAGCAATGAAGGGCCTCTCTTGTATTTGCCGTTTTTGCCGCCTTTATTTTTACTTCCCAGAATAATTATCAGGATAATAAAAAATAACAAAACCAAAATAAAGGGAATGCCCTCTCCGGATGAATCGGTTTTATTGTTTTGAAATTCACCTTTTAAAGCTTCGAAAATTGCATCACTTCCCTTATCCAATCCGGCATAAAAGTTATTGTTCCGAAATTCAGGAATCATTACTTGGTGAATAATTTGGTGTGCCATGCGATCCGTAATCCGATATTCTATGCCGTATCCGGTATTAATATCTACGCGTCTGTCATCTTTGGCAAGCGTAATTAGGATTCCGTTATCTTCACCTTGTTGACCAATTCCCCATTTCTGTCCCCATTTAGCACCTAATAAGGCAATGTCTTCACCCTGAGTGGAAGAAATGATTACACATACAATTTGTGTGGAAGTAGAATCGGCATAGCGTATTAATTTTTGCTCTAATGCTGTTTTCTGAGTAGGGCTTAATAAGTCGATATAATCGTAAACAGAAGTTTGAATTCTCGGTTTTTCAGGAATTTCAAACTGAGCCCATCCCGAACTAGTACTTAATAAAAAAAATATAGAAAGAAAAGGTAGCAAAATGCTACCTGAGATTTTAAAATTGAATCGTGTTCTTGTGTTTTTCATTTTATTGCTACCGCTATCGGCAATTCAAATTAACTACCTATAAGCTGTTACATATTAGTTATCCAAAGGAAATATCGTCCGGTAATTCGTTTTTATCATCTGTTTGATAAGGAAAATATTGTTTTAGTTTTTCGCCCACTTTTAAAATGCCTTTGACGATTCCGTTTTTAATTTCATTGTTCTTAAAATGAGAAACTATGAGATTGATAGTGCCTTCCCAAAAATCGTGTTCAACTACTTTATTAATTCCTTCATCTCCCATGATAACTAATTTTCTGTCTACTACAGCAATGTATAATAGGGTTCCGTTGCGTTGTTGTGTGTTGTTCATTTTAAGAAGCGCGAAAACTTCTGCAGCACGATCAAATGGATCCAGAATACTCCCGTCTTTTTGAGAGACCGAATGGGCTTCGATATGAACACGGATTTCTCCGGAAGTATTTCTTTCGGCTGTTTGAATTGCTGCTATTATTTCAGCTTCTTCATCCGGAGTCAGAAATTTTTCAACCTCGTGCATAGGCGTGGGATTAATTAGTTCCGAAATCAAAATTTACTTCGGGAGCGGCTTCCGAGCCTTCATCGGCTTCAAAATAAGGTTTGGTTGTAAACCCTAAAATTCCGGCAGCTAAATTGGTCGGAAATTTGCGAATTTCAGGATTGTAAACGCGAAGCGCCTCATTGTAGCGGTTGCGTTCTACGTTAATTCGGTTTTCGGTTCGTTCCAATTCATTGATTAATTCTCTGAAATTTTCATTAGCTTTTAAGTCCGGATAGCGTTCAAAAGTAGCCAAAAGTCTCGATAATGCTGAAGATAAACCGGCTTGTGCTTGTTGAAACTGTTCGATTTGTTCGGGGGTTGCATTGGCGGGATCCACAGTTATTGCAGTGGCTCGGCTTCTCGCTTCTGTAACCTGAATCAAAGTTTGTTGTTCGAATTGCGCATATCCTTTCGCTGTGTTTACAATATTTGGAATCAAATCGGCACGACGTTGATAAGAACTTTCAACATTTCCCCATTGTGCCATAACGTTTTCATCCAATTGTACCAAACGGTTATTGACAGATGCAAACCATCCTCCCACAATTAAAATTAAACCTGCAATAACAATAAGAGGCATCCATTTTTTCATAAGTAATAAAGTTTTAAAGTTCGTTTTTGATTTTTTGTAGTTCAACTTTCACCCATTCCAGTTTTTTGATTAATTCTAACCGACTGAGCACCTTTTGTTTGTTTTCCTTAAGTCGAATTTTTGCACCATCTAGTGTAAATCCCTGAACTTTGACCAAGTGGTAGATTAGTTCTAAATTAGCTACATCTTCTTTTGAAAATTTTCTATCGCCTTTTGCATTCTTTTTTGGTTTCAGAATATCAAATTCTTTTTCCCAAAATCGAATCAATGAGGTGTTCACTTCAAAAGCACTCGCTACTTCACCTATAGAATAATAAAGTTTGTCAGGGAGTTTCGATTGCATATTTATTTGGTGAAATTTAAGCTATAAAAATAAAGATTATTTTGGATATTTTTTTAAAAAAACAAGCTAATGTTTCAATGTGTAACTTCCTGAATTTCATGTGGTTTTAATCCATAGATTGATTTTCTTGTTGAGACTGTCTTAACATGGCTTCATATTCGTCAGCACTCAAACTGCCGTAGTAAAAATTAATTGGATTCAGGCGTTGATTGTCTTTGTGAACTTCGTAATGGAGGTGAGGACCACTGCTTCGTCCGGTACTGCCTACAAACCCGATAATGTCTCCACGATTCACTTGTTGTCCCACACGAACATTATACTTATATAAGTGTGCATACAGGCTTTTATATCCGTATCCGTGATCAATTACAATGTGATTTCCATATCCGCTGACACGGTTATCGGCACGTACAACTTTTCCTTTTCCTGTGGCATAAATAGGAGTTCCGCGAGGTGCACTAAAATCCATGCCGTGATGAAACTTTTTGGCTTTTGTAAACGGATCTGCACGATATCCGTAACCGGAAGCCATGCGGTTCATATCTTCATTTCGTATGGGCTGAATTGCCGGAATGGAAAGCAATAATTCTTCTTTATTCGATGCCAGATGCGTGATTTCATCAAGTGATTTGGACTGAATGACAAGTTGTTTGGTCAGTATATCCATATTTTTGGCAACATTGGTAATTAATTTTGAGTTGTCAAAACCTTCTAAGTCTTTATATCTGTTCACGCCTCCAAAACCGGCTCGTCGTTGTTCGGCAGGAATTGGATTGGTTTCAAAATACGTGCGATACAGGGTGTTATCGCGTTCTTCAATCTCCGATAGCACGGTCTGTGCTTGTTTTATTTTTTTATTGAGCAACTCAAATTGTAATTGCATATTGTCAAGTTCACGTTGCAATGCTAATTCCTTGGGGGTGCGAACCATCGGGAGATTTAGGTATATGATAAGGAGTAAAAAACCGCTTAAAAACATACCTAAAATACTGAAGACTACAATTCGGGTTCGGTGTCCTTTCTTCCGTTCTATTTTTCGATAGGAGAGCGTCTCACTATCATAGTAATATTTAACCTTAGACATGTGTTAAAATTTCTTATTTTTGCCCGTAAAAAAAAGAGGCAAAAAAAGTAACGAACTGACAAATATAATAAATTGTTTCCGATTGCCCTTTTTAATAAATCTGATCAATTGTGATAAAATGAATACCTATAATCTAGGGTATACACATTTTAATACTTTTGCTACATCGAAAATGAAATTACAGCTATGAAATCCAATGAAATTCGCTCCAAATTTTTAGAGTTTTTTGAATCTAAAAATCATTTAATAGTTCCTTCTGCACCAATGGTGGTAAAGAACGATCCTACGTTGATGTTTATCAATAGCGGGATGGCACCTTTTAAAGAATATTTTTTAGGAAATGCCCAACCCAAAAGTCCGCGTATTGCCGATAGTCAGAAATGCTTGCGAGTAAGCGGAAAACACAACGATCTTGAAGAGGTAGGAATGGATACCTATCACCACACGATGTTTGAAATGTTGGGGAATTGGAGCTTTGGAGATTATTTTAAAAAAGAGGCCATTGCGTGGTCTTGGGAACTGCTTACGGAAGTTTTGAAAATTGACAAAGAGTTGCTGTATGTGACCATTTTTGAAGGTTCGAAAGAAGATGGTTTGGAGCGAGATGTTGAAGCTTATGAGTATTGGAAACAATATTTACCGGAAAGTCGCATTTTGGACGGAAGTCGTGACGATAATTTTTGGGAAATGGGGGATCAAGGCCCGTGTGGACCGTGCAGTGAAATCCATGTGGACCTTCGTACTTTAGAAGAAAAGGAAAAAATAAGTGGGAGAGACCTCGTAAACAAAGATCATCCGCAAGTGGTGGAAATTTGGAATCTGGTCTTTATGCAATACAATCGGAAAGCGGACGGAAGTCTGGAGAAACTGCCTGCACAGCATGTGGATACGGGAATGGGTTTTGAAAGATTGTGTATGGTGCTTCAGGAGAAACAGAGCAATTACGATACCGATGTGTTTATGCCGCTCATTTCCAAAATAGGTGAAATAACCGGAACTGCTTATGGGAAAGATGAAAAAATAGATATCGCAACCCGAGTCATTGCCGACCATATTAGGGCGGTAGCTTTTTCCATTGCCGATGGTCAATTGCCGAATAACACCGGTGCAGGTTACGTAATCAGAAGAATTCTTCGGCGTGCGGTACGTTACGGTTTTACCTTTCTCAATCAGAAAGAAGCGTTTATTTTTAAGTTGGTAGACACTTTAATTACGCAAATGGGTGAAGCCTATCCGGAATTGGAACGTGAAAAAAAGCTCATTACCAACGTTATCCGCGAAGAAGAAAAAGCGTTCTTAAAAACTTTGGAGCAGGGGTTGGTGCTTTTGGATAATCTCATCGCATCGGCTACATCCAAAGAAATTTCGGGAGCAAAAGTTTTTGAACTTTACGATACCTTTGGATTTCCTATTGATTTGACTGCTCTTATTTTAAGAGAGCGTGGGTATACTTTAAATGAAAAAGAATTTGAAAAAGAGCTGCAGAATCAGAAAAATCGTTCTCGAGCAGCCACAAAAGTTGAAACTGACGATTGGCAAATTCTTCAAGAAGGGACGGATGCTCAATTTATTGGTTATGACACCTTAGAGGCAGCGGTGCAAATTACACGTTACCGCAAGGTAGAAAGCAAAAAGGATGGTGTGATGTATCAATTGGTGTTGAATCAAACTCCGTTTTATCCCGAAGGAGGCGGACAAGTAGGAGACCAAGGAATTCTACAATCAGGAAATGAAGTTATTCAGGTGTTGAATACCAGAAAAGAGAACAATTTAATTGTTCATTTCACCAAGAAAATTCCGTCGGATTTAAAGCTTCCGCTTCGAGCTGTCGTCAATTCCGATGCACGTTATCGTACGGCTTCTAACCACTCCGCAACGCATTTGTTGCATCAGGCGCTTCGTCATGTTTTGGGAACACACGTAGCCCAAAAAGGTAGTTTAGTCCATCCGGATTATTTACGTTTTGATTTTTCACATTTTGCGAAACTGACCGATGAAGAATTAAAAGCTGTACAGGATTTCGTCAACGCACGTATTTCTGAAAATATTTCATTAGAAGAAAATAGAAATATGCCTTATCAACAAGCCATTGAGGAAGGTGCCATCGCACTTTTTGGAGAAAAGTACGATTCAAATGTTCGGGTTATCCGTTTTGGAGATTCCATGGAGTTGTGCGGAGGAACACATGTGGTGCGTACTTCTGATATTTGGTTTTTCATTATCGTAAGTGAGAGCGCAGTAGCTTCCGGAATACGAAGAATTGAAGCAATTACAGGCGATGCTGCTAAAGAGTATTTGAATCAGCGCAGTCAGGAATATGAAACTATCCGTAAGGTTTTAAACAATTCAAAAGAGCCGCTAAAAGCCATTGAAACTTTACAAGAGGAAAACAAACAGCTTCAAAAGGAAATTAATCAACTTTTTAAAGAAAAAATTAAAAGTTTGAAATCCAACCTAAAAGATGAAATCAAAGAAATCGACGGAATTAATTTTCTTTCGAAACAAATTGAATTGGATGCGGCCGGAATGAAAGATTTGGCTTTTGAACTTTCAGGAGAAGTCGACAATTTATTTCTTGTTATGGGAGCCGAAGTTGATGGAAAAGCACTCTTGACTTGTTACATTTCCAAAGAATTGGTTTCTGAAAGAAATCTCAATGCAGGTTCAATTATTCGTGAGTTGGGGAAACACATTCAAGGCGGCGGCGGCGGTCAAGCTTTCTTTGCTACTGCCGGAGGGAAGAATCCCAAAGGAATTCCTGAAGCTTTAAAACGGGCAAAGGATTTTATTACAGCGTAAAACAAATTTTTTCCAAAAAGTGTAAGGAATCCTAGCGATGATGCTGTGTTTCATCAAATGGCACGCTTAGTAATCAGTTGATTATATGGGAATTTCAGCTGAAAATAGCAATCTATATTCCTTGATAAGAAGCATCTGATTCATAAAAATGAATATTAAAAAAGAATCTTATTTTTGCGATTCAATTATAGCTATGGCTGATACACGTTTTTTAGGAAAAAAATATGTCGAACTTCTTCCCGAAGGTTCCGTTTCCTGGCAAGCTCCAAGTAATATTGCACTTATTAAATATTGGGGAAAATATCAAACGCAATTGCCACAAAATTCTTCGCTTAGTTTTACGCTTAAAAACTGTCACACCCGAACCACGCTTTTCTACAAACCGAAAGTTTCAAAGGGTTATAAATTTGAAGTGTATCGTGACGGCAAACGCGAAGAAAGTTTCGAACCAAAAATTGCTACTTTTTTTGAGCGGATCAGTCCTTATTTGACGTTTCTCGAAGCGTATACATTCCGAATTGAAACGGCCAACAGTTTTCCGCACAGCAGCGGAATTGCTTCCTCCGCAAGCGGTATGAGTGCATTGGCATTGTGTTTAATGCATCTTGAAAAAAAGTTAAACCCTGCAATAGACACTACTTTTTTTAATGAAAAAGCATCTTTTCTCGCCCGATTGGGTTCCGGTAGTGCTGCGCGAAGTATTGAAGGTCCGATGGTCGTTTGGGGAGAACATTCTAAAATTCCAAAGAGTAATAACTTGACAGGAATTTCATATTCTTTGGAAGTACATTCAGTTTTTAAAAATTATCAGGATACAATTTTATTAGTTGATAAAGGAGAAAAACAAGTCAGCAGTACCTTGGGACATCAATTGATGCATAACCATCCTTTTGCAACGCAGCGTTTTAAACAAGCGGAAGAGAATCTTTCCAAGTTAATTCCGGTGCTTAAAAACGGAAATTTAAATGCGTTTATCCAAATTGTCGAGTTGGAAGCGCTTTCGCTTCATGCGATGATGTTAACTTCTACACCTTATTTTATTTTGATGAAACCGAACACCTTGGAAATCATCAATCAAATTTGGGGATATCGGGAAAAAACAGATAGCAAAGTTTGTTTTACCCTAGATGCCGGTGCGAATGTGCATCTTTTATATCCGCAAAATGAATATGAAGAAGTTCAAAAATTTATCGATGAAAAATTAAAACATTTTTGCATTCATAAAGAGTTTATAAATGATGAAGTTAGTGATGGCGCTTTTCAATTATAACTGATTGATCACCTTTCTGATAGCCGCCAAATCTGACAAAAGTTTCTCGAGCAAACTCAAATCCAACATATTGGCACCGTCACTCTTAGCATTTTTAGGATCAAAATGTGTTTCGATAAAAATTCCGTCTGCTCCGGCAGCAATTCCGGCGCGGGCAATGGTTCCTATCATTTCCGGTCGTCCACCGGTGACTCCCGCTTGCTGATTGGGTTGTTGCAAACTGTGAGTTACATCCAAAACCACGGGAGCATAGTGTTTCATGGTAGGAATTCCGCGGTAATCGACAATCATATCTTGGTATCCGAACATCGTACCACGATCGGTAATCATTATTTGTTCATTTCCGGAATCAGTGACTTTTTTAACGGCGTGTTTCATGCTTTCGGGACTCATAAATTGTCCTTTTTTAAGATTGACTACTTTTCCGGTTTGCGCCGCAGCAACTACCAAATCTGTTTGACGTACCAAAAAAGCAGGAATTTGAAGCACATCGACGTATTCCGCAGCCATCGCCGCATCTGCATTTTCATGAATGTCTGTAATAGTTGGAACATCAAATGTTTCTGAAACTTTCCGAAGGATTTTTAAAGCTTTTTCATTTCCAATTCCTGTAAAACTGTCGATTCGGCTTCGGTTTGCTTTTTTAAAACTCCCTTTGAAAACATAAGGAATTTCAAGCCTGTCAGTAATAGTGACTATTTTTTCAGCAATTCGTAGCGCCATTTCTTCACCTTCAATGGCACAAGGACCGGCAAGTAGAAAAAAATTATCGGAATCGGTATGCTTGAGTTTTGGAATTAGATTTAAATTCATAGTAAATATATTTTATAGACAAAGATAGAGATTCATCTTCGGTTGCTGTTTTTAATAAAGACTTTTATAACATTCACAAAAGTAGATTCTTATAGCCTGCTTAATTTAATTAAAAATTAAAAGGGATATGAACCGATAAAACGATGTTTCTGCCTTGTTCCGGCAACTGAATTAAACGATAATAATTGGTGTGGTCAAAATATTTTTGATTAAACAAATTGGAAACACTCATATTTATCTGAACGACTTCTTCATTTTTCATTTTGATTCCCGTTCCTAAAGAAAGTGACCACACATGATAACCCGGTGTTTTTTCTTCCGGCGGAACGATTTTATTTTGAGGAGCCGCGATTCGTGCTTCCAAGTTGATATAACTGTCTTCTAAATATTTAGAAAATAATTCCGGGGTGTAAGAAATGCCTGCAAGTCCGGAAAGCGGTGGTGTAAAAGGCAAAGTGTATCCCTTTTTGTCACCGGAAACTTGCCGACTGTAAACGTACTCCAGATTTCCGCTAAATGTGAATAAATTATTGAATTTTACCTCTGCTGCCAATTCTGTTCCGGTTCGGAAAACGGGTGCTTGTGTATATTCAAAAATCTGATTTCCCGCGCCGTAATGGGTGTCATAATCGGAGGTTGGATTCAGGTAAATAAAATTGTCGAAATAATTGATAAAGGGCGTGATTCGCAAATGCAAATTTTCCGTGTTCCAATCCAAAGCAATATCCATTTGGTAAGATTCTTCAGGATTGAGATTTGCATTGCCTTTTTCAAATCGGTAGTAATCATAATTTACACCATTTGCAGCCAACTCGTGAGCAGCAGGCATGCGGAACGCTTTTCCCAAATTGGAACTCAATGTAAATTGCGTGTTGATATCATATTGAAACCCTAATGAATAAGTCAAGCTGTGAAATTCTTTTTGAAACTCGGGAGCACGGACTAAGTTCGCGTAGGTTGTGTTTCCATCGTGTGAAATTTCACTTTCAAACCAATCGCGATATTCTTTGATGTCAATTTTTCCGTAATCATATCGAATAGCGCCCAATACCATAAAATTGTCGTTTAGTTCCCATTTATCAAATAGAAATCCACCGATTTTGTAATTTTTAAATTCCGGAATTAAGAATCCCCAACCTTTGATTTTATTTTCTTGGATTTCTCCGTTGATTCCGAAAGTCAAACTGTGTTTATCGAAATCAATTTTATCGCGTGCATTGATTGAATAGACATTTTTAAAATATTCCATTTCCAAATCAGAAGGGTCGGGACGGTCACCGGGATAGGAGGGCGGCATATATCCATGCGCCATGTAAGGACTGAACTCTTGTCGGAAGTTGTTTTGGAATCCCAAATCAAATTTCAACTGATGATTTCCGATATTCCATTCCGTGCGATTGACGATTTTTGTATGCGAAACCTTATCGTAAGGCAACAAAATATCGCGACGGGAGGCATCGTGCATTTCTTCATCGACATTCATAGGTTCCAAACCGTGGGCATTGGCAAAAGAACCTTTTTTGTTGTAGAAATTGGTAAAATAAAATTCGGAGTTAAAGTTATTTCCGATATATCCGGCGCGTAAAAATTTATGGAATTCCCTGCCGGCTGTATTTCGCACTCGATTTTTATGCAATCTAACCGAATAATTATAAGGGTATATCGTTTCAGCAGGAACGGTATAATCTCCGTAATTGTGATAGGTCAAACGGCCATCAGCAAACCATTTGTCTTTTCGCGTGTATAAATGTAAGGAACTTCCATAGTGCATATTGTTGGTTTTCCCGATGACATCGAAACTTCCTCCGGAAGTGAATTTTCCGGGTCTTTTGGTAGAATTCATAACAATCACGCCGCCAACCGCATCCGATCCATACATAAAAGAAGCAGGACCACGAGAAATTTCTACAGTTTCTGCATTAAATTGGTCGATTTCCAATCCGTGATCGACGCCCCATTGTTGACCTTCATGTTTAATTCCGTCTTCAATTACAGCAACTTCATTAAATCCGAGGCCGCGAATTAAAGGTTTGGACGAAGATGACCCAATGCTCATACTTTTGATTCCGGGTAATTTTTCCAACGTCTGAATCAAACTTCCGCTTAAGTTTTGTCGGATATAATCATTGTGAATGATTTCTGAGGAAATCGTTTCAATTTTTTCAATCCGATGGGGTTCATAAGTTCCGGTAATTTGGACACCTTCAAGTTCAAAACCGGGAAGTTCCATAATCCAGGGTTCGGATAAAACGGTGTCTTCTGTGAGGGTATAACTAATGATCTTGTTGTTGTAACCCAAAGCTACGGCAATAAAAATATAATCTCCTTCCGGAAGTTTCTCAAACCTGAATTTTCCTTGACTGTCGGTGGTGGCAGTTTGTCCAAGATCCTGAACAAAAATTTTAACATCGGGTAACGGCATTTCCGATTCGTTGATTACCGTACCTTCCAAAAAATACGATTGCGCTTTTGCAAAAACGCCAAGGAAAACAAAGCACAGAAAAATTAAATATTTTTTAATTTTCATTTTATTCAATAATGTCAATGCTTAATCCTCTGATTGCCTGCCAACCTTCTTTATCGGTAACTTTAATCAGAAAATGATAATCTCCAGTGTCCACATCTTCCGGCACATAGATATCAACTTCGGCCACATACCTTTTCAATCCCTCGGGAATTGGATAATTTTCAACAACCACAAAAGGATTAACAGGTTGTTTTACGTCATTTTCTGTGCAAATTTCTGTTTCCGTA
>LSQX01110794.1_pt1 | contig 13547 bp, 13 predicted proteins | sample 654561 | NCBI WGS metagenome assembly LSQX01 (sample SAMN04489861, study PRJNA283612) | anaerobic digester metagenome | isolation source: 4 biogas reactors fed with cattle manure at either 37C or 55C with and... | place: Denmark: Kongens Lyngby | collected 2014 | reverse complement strand
TGGAATTGTGGGTGGTTGGCACCCTGGCGGACGCCTTCTACTGTAACCGCATCCGTGAGATGGCCAAACCCTATCCACAGGTGCGTTTTATGGGGTTCTTGGAGGACTTACGAGAGGTCTACGACAAGGTGGATGTGCAGGTTGTCGGTGGGGTTAAAGCATCCGGACTGCGTACCCGGATTATTGAATCGATGGTGTATGGTGTGCCTGTCCTGAGCACTTTTGCCATGGCGGAAGGGTTAACCAGGCTGATTGATGGAGAAAATATTTTTCTTGCCCAAGATGCTCAAGGTTACGCAGAAGCGTTAACCCGCCTTACGCTGGAAGAGGTTGACCTCGAAAGCCTGGCTCAACGTGCTCGCAGTTTTTATGATGCGTATTACAGCCGTGCTCATGCAGCAGATGTGTTACAGGCGGCATTACTTCGTATGTAATTGCTAACGCTTGTTCTGATTATTCATTCTTAAATCCTATACCGACACTGTTTGTCTTAATTAGCTGAATCCAAAGGGAGATTTAGCTATCAAATTTTTTATGTAAATGTCAAAGAAATAAAAAGGGTAAATTGGAAACACTTATAAAATTTAAAATCAGAAAAACGCTTTACAGATGGAAAAGGTTTTTTGTCAAAAGGTATCTACATATAAGAAATAAAAGTTGGGTGTTCTTTTACAAAAGAATCAAACCATACTTTACAAAAACAACGGTTAAAAGTGATCTTCCAATCGATGTTGTGATTCTGGCAATAGATAAGGATGCGGAGACACTACCACATGTAGTACAAGGTGTCAGGAGGAATGTAAAACATCCAATTTCAAATATTTTTGTTATTTCACCCGTTTCCTCAATCATAAAAGACATTTGTCTTTCTCAAGGTTGTTTCTTTGTTAATGAACGAACTTTGCTGGACATTGATCCGGACCAATTAAATATAACAATAAAAGGGACAGATCGGTCAAAATGGTATTACCAACAATTATTAAAGTGGAGCTGTGACAAAATATTAAAAGAGACACATTATTTAGTTGTAGATGCAGATACAATATTTGTCCGGCCGCAGACATTTGAGCGTAAGGGCAAACTCATATTAAATCTTAGTGATGAGTATCACCGACCATACTTCGAGAATTATCGAAAACTAATGGGTGAAAACCCCAAGAATCCAACATCCTTTATTTGTCATCACATGCTTTTTTCAAGATCAACAATAAAAGAATTAAAAGAGGTTATCGAAGAGGAAAATGGTTTTGTCTGGTACCAATCCATAATAAACAGCTTGGACTTAAACCAGGGATCAGGATTTTCTGAATATGAAACCTATGGGAATTATATGTTTTCTCACTACAGATCAGGCGTTTTACTCGAGTACTGGTATAACAAATCGCTGAGTCGAAATTTTCTCCAAACAAACTCATCACTTGAGAGGCTTTATGGGAGAAAATTTAAATCCATTTCTTTCCACAGCTGGTATAAATAATTGAAACACTTGTGATGTCAAGTATTCAGATTAGTATGAAGAGTTCAACCATTTTCACAGGCTTGTTATATCGATGGCTCCAATAATTTCAATAATTATTCCTACACTGAACTCTGCAAAATCCTTACAGAGGGCGATCGATAGTGTCAGGTCACAAGACTATAAAGACATTGAACTGATCATCATTGATGGTAAATCCAGCGATGGGACTTTTGAAATTATTGAAAATAATTCACAGCACATCGCCAAATGGATCAGCGAACCTGATAACGGCATTTATGATGCAATGGAGAAAGGAGTCCGCCTGGCAACAGGGAATTGGATTCACTTCCTTGGGTCAGACGATGTGTTGGTAAACTGCCTGAACAAAGTCAAGGACTATCTGAAAAACTCAAAAACTATTTATTATGGCGATGTTTATTACACTTTTAGAAATATCGTTTACGATGGGAAATTCAATTGGGAAAAGCTATCCAAAAGAAATATTTGTCAACAAGCTATCTTTTACCCAAGAGAAGTTTTTAATGATTACAAATTTAACAAGGAATATAAAGTCTTGGCAGATTATGAATTCAATATTCGCTGTTGGGGAGAAGGAAAGTACAAACTTGAATACATTCCCATCCTCATCTCGATTTATGATGATTATTCAGGCACATCCTCCAATAATAGTAAGGTTGAAGGTCACAGAATAAAATATGAGGTGGCTGAAACCTATTTTGGCAGGAAACTTCGGTTTAAAAATTTCCTGAGGAAGATCCTTGGAAGATAGTGCAAATATCTTTGTTGATTGCAGGTCTTTACCCAAGCCCTTTCACTACAAAACATGAATATTGAAAAGCGAGTTGTTGTTGTAATCATCAATTGGAACCAGATCCAGGACACAATCATGTGTCTACGCTCTGTCATGGCGTCCGATTATCCAAACTTCCAGGTCATTGTAATTGATAACAATTCAGGAACAGACCCTGGTGACGTAATTCTTAAAGAATTCGCGAATGTTCAATATATTCACAACAGCAATAACCTCGGGTATACAGGCGCAAACAACCAGGGTATGTCAATTGCCCTCGAGCAAGGTGCTGATTACGTCTGGTTATTGAACAACGATTCTACCGTTCATCCTGATGCGATCTCTCAACTGGTTGATTGTATGGAAAGTGATCCTGATCTGGGCATGTCAAGTCCGGTCTTGTTTGATTCTTCACCGGGTAATGCTAATTACTATGGTGGTTTTATGAATTTTGACATCATGAAGGATACTCGTGCCAAGACCGCTGAGGAATTCTTGGATAAATTCATGCAAAATCCGCAAGAAGTTGTTCTTGTTGGAGCAGCCCTCCTCATTCGGACAGCCGCGTTAAAAGAGGTTGGCTTTTTTGATGAACGTTTCTTCGCGTATTTCGAGGACTTTGACTTATCTTTACGGATGGCGCAAGCTGGCTGGCAGAATACAGTTTGTTTTTCCGCTTTTGTCGAACACCAAAATTCAAAACCTGATCGTTTGCCGCATTATTACTATTACATGGCTCGCAACGGCTTGCTTTTTGTCCAAAAACACGCACCCAGGCGAACCCGAGGTCGTTTTACCAGAAAGTGGTTTGCTAACAACATCACAAAAGCAGCAAATTATCTGGTGAAATCCAAAAAAGAAGATTCCGATGCCATTCTGGATGGGATTTGGAATGCGATCAAAAGTGAATTTGGCCCTTATGAACAAAGGCAGCCAATCCCTTCAGGTTTAAAAACAATTCTTCTTTGGCATCCTTACTTTATTGCAAAATTAATTTCCTTCTGAAAAAACTATGGCTTATTTGAATTGGTGTAAGTACTGTGCAACTAAAGACTAAAGCTTTACCTCTTGTCAGTGTAATCATGCCCGTTTACAACGGTGAAGCATTTCTGGCTGACTCGATCCAGAGCATTTTAGATCAGACCTATCCGAATTTTGAACTGATCATTATCAACGACGCCTCAACTGACAGCTCTCTGCAAATTATTCGGAGCTTTGCAGAAAAAGACCCGCGAATTTTAGTGGTGGAAAATCAAAAAAATCTGAATGTATCGATTTCGTCCAACATTGGGCTAGATTTGGCGAGAGGTGAATATGTTGCCCGGATGGACCAGGACGATATCAGCCTTCCATGCCGGTTAGAAAAGCAGGTGAATTTCCTGCAATCCCATCCTCAGATTGGCCTGGTGAGTGGAAAGGCTCTCACAATTGACTCAACTGGTAAAGAAATTCCAAATAATTATTCAAATATTATTGAACCTGGTTTTATCAAGTGGCTGCTGCATTTTACCTGCCCCATTAACCACCCTGCGTCAATGGGTCGTAAAGAACTCATTTTGAAAGCTGGAAAGTATGATCCGTTAATCAATTGTGCTGAAGATTATGACCTATGGCAAAGATTGAGCCAGATAACTTTGCTCTCGAACCTAAGAGACATTCTCATCAAAAAACGTGTTCACCCAAAATCGATTGGGAGCAACCAATCCAAAAAAATGATGAATGATCACATGCTGGTGCAACAGCGGGCTTTCTCCTGCTTAGTGGACCGCCCTATCAGCCTTGATGAAATTTCTGCCTTGCGTTCCAAGGTTCCAGGGGTTTCTCCAAGGCAATCTTTGGGCATGCTGGCTGACGCTCACCATCGCTTTTTGGCTCAAAATCAGCTTACCCGGCTTGAAAAACGCCTGGTCAACCAGGATTACGCTTTCAGAGTCTACCGTGTCGCGAATATGTACCGTCACCTCCCGGCGCTTTGGCCGGCACTCATCAAATCTTTTCTGGTCAATCCATCTCTGTTTTCGCGGGTAACCAGATCGCTTTCCCGCCGTCTGCATCTTGTGGGAGAGGAAGCCAATGACTGACCTGCTGCCTGAGGGTTGGGGTGGTCGCTTCACCCTTTCTCGTCAAAACCTACGCCATGAATTGTGGCAGGGTCTTCTGCGCGAATGGCAGAGTGTTTATCGCTATCAGGGGCTGCCCGCTCTTTTGCGCTGCCTTTGCGGCACAGGCCGCCTTCTCCGCGGCTCTTCAACACCTGTAAGTGACTCTACTTTTATAGATTGTATATCGTGTTCAGTTATTCCAGAGATCGCCAGCCTGTGGAGCATTTTTATCAGTCGTGCGCTCGAGGATCGCGAACCGCACGTGCTACTGGCCGATAGCTCTGGTAATTCAGGCTCTCAATATACCAATCAGGTTCACACGCTTCCGCTATTCAATCTCAACCACGGCACTAAGCTGGACTTGCTTATAAAGAAGGCTTGCCAGGCTGAGTTTGTGCTGATTTGTGACGATGACATATTCTGGCTTGACCACTCTCCCCTGGATTGGGCTTTGGAGCAATTTGCCCGCGACGACAAATTGGCGGTTGTCTCTTTCCATCCTCGTCTGCACAAGATCCCCCAACTGCGCGAAGCCCTGGATGAAGCCATGGGTTCTTACTGTATCCTCATCCGCCGCCGCATCTGGCTGGAGCAAGATCTCTCCTTCAAGTTCTACAAATCGCCCGATTGGAAAACCATCGGTAACTACTACGACACTGCTGATTATGCTAATCTTTTATTGGTTCAACGTGGTTTTCATGTCCTCACGGCCCCATCTGAACTTCGTGCACAGCTGGTTTCCTTTTATGGTACCAGTATGTGGGGGCTCAAAATTTTGGCTAGCCGCGGGCAGGTCTCCGAAGTTGTCAACCCCAATCGACCCGATGAGTATAAAAAATCTTTTCGCACAGCCCTGGCCTTGCTCGGCTTCAATGACATGCTTTCATTATTAGGTTCATCCAAAGAACCGCTAATTCAAGTCTCCTATCTTAAACGAGCGTATGATGTTGCCAAGGCTCATCTTGATTCTCAAACTTTCGTCGAAGTAGAGTCCGATATACAAGGTAAACTTTTACAAATGAAACAGCGACTGGTTATTTGGACCCAGGATCTGGCCAAACACACACAAGGATAAATCCATGCCCCGCATTGGAAGGCACCCCCTAAAAGATAGAAATTTACTGATGGATGAGCCGGATGTCCAAAAAATTACCGTTACCACCATTACTCACATCCCCGAACTGGAAGGTTATTGGGCGGAAAGCTTGGAAGTGCTGAAACTGTTTATCCAAAGTCTGCGCGTCAATACCAATTTGCCCTTTGACCTGATGGTTTTTGACAATGCCAGCTGCCAGGATGTGACTGATTACCTAACCCAGCTCAAATCTGCAGGCCTGATTCAGTACCTTGTACTAAGTGACCGCAACTTCCGTAAGCTCGGTGCGCTTGATTACATTCTGAGAGCCGCACCCGGAGAGATTGTGGCATATGCCGATAGCGATGTGTACTTTCTGCCGGGCTGGTTGGAGCAATCGATAAAGATTTTGGACGCTTTCCCTCAAGCCGGCATGATCAGCGCCATCCCTACAATAGACAAATCTGAAAAGTTTCTTGACAGCACCCTGCGAGGGGTCAAAGAAGATCCTGCAATCGAGGTGGAAACCGATCCAGCTCTCATACCGGAAGCCTTTGTGCGCGCTCATCGCTTGAGCCTGGGTAAAACTGAGGCAGATTATTTTTCTGGAGAACGTTTCGATACACGCGTCACTCGTAGGGGAACCAGTGCTTTCCTTTCTGCGCAGGATTTTCAATTCATCACCCGTCGTAAAGTTATACAGGACGTGTTGCCATTGAGGTTGGATAAGTCAGTAGAAGACTATGATCCAATCTATAGCCCGGTTTTTGAAAAAAAGGTAGATCAGAAGGGCTGGTGGAGACTCTCTACTTGCAATTACCTCGTGCATCATATGGGCAATCATGTCCCTGATTTGGCTGAGGAGTTAAAGGGACTCGCTTCAGAACTTGATATAGTTACGCGAGGGATAGCACCAGAGAACAAGCCTAATGAACTTAAGCAAAAAAGGCTTAGCGATAGCTGGTTGGTTCGTAAGGTTCTGAAAAAGATCTATACCTGGTCTTATATGCAGCTTTTTGAGAAAAAACGTTGAAAATCGCTTTTGTAACACCCTACTATAATCCCCAGGATATCAAGCGTGGTTCTGGTACCTTTTACTACATGAGCCACGAACTGGAACGCCAGGGTTGTGAGATCAGCTATATTGGACCGCTCACGTTTCAAACTCCATTTCTGACACACTTGCTGCGAGCTTTTGTCAAACGGGTGCAAAAACGCCGCTACATCACCTATCTCGATCCCTCCGTGGCAAACGAGCTTGGAAAAGAACTTAAAACTCAACTGTTAAAGCTGTCGGTTAATTTGATTTTGACAAATGATCCCGGTCTGGTGGCTGGTTTAAATGTAGAACTTCCTGTAGTCTATTATTCTGATGTCATGCTGCCAGCTTCCCCGAAGGCCAATGTGCTGCGGGAACTGGTGGCTTACCGCCAGGTACCCCTTTGGGCATTGCGCCGCTACCAAAAAACGATGCGGCGCTGCCTGGAGCGAGCCGCGCTGGCGATCTTCCCTGCCCAGTGGCAGTTGGAGCAAGCCAAAGGTTACGGGGTGGATCCGGCCAAGCTTCACCTGGTGTCTTTCGGCGCCAATATACCCGACCCGGGACCCGAGATGGCAGAGCAACGGGATTTCAATAAAAATTCCCAGCCGAGAAATGTGAAACTCTTGTTTGTTGGTACAGATTGGGAAAGAAAAGGCGGTGACATTGCTGTGGCGGTGACGAACCTGCTGCACGATGAGAGAGTGGATGCCAGTTTGGATGTCGTCGGCAAAAACCTGCAAGGTATGCCGCTCCATATACGTTCACACGGCCAACTTCACAAAAATAATCCGGAAGAATGGGTTTTAATGGATAAGCTTTACCGATCAAGTGATGTGTTTATCCTTCCCAGTCGTAGCGAAGGATCGGTCATTTCGCCTCGTGAAGCAGCTGCCTACGGATTACCCACCCTGGCATATCGTATTGAGGGCATGCTCGCTTCTGTCGTCGATGGACAAAGCGGAGTGCTGTTGGAACCTGGAATCGGACCGGAGAGATTTGCCCAGATCATTTTGGACTGGCTGAATAACCCTGAAGCCTACCAACGCTTGTGTCTCGGAGCTAGGAGGTTTTATGAGTCTGATGCCAATTGGAACGGAAGCGTAAGAAGATTGATCGACGTTCTGAAATCTCTCCCTAATAGTGATAACGCATGAAAATTCTATATGGCACTTACCGACATGATCCCACTAATCCAGATCTTGGAAGTGGGCGGGATTACGAAGCTTACCAGGCGATGGTTAAAGCTGGTCATGATGTAGAAATTCTTGGTCCTGTTACAACAGAAGTTAATTACTTTGAACGGATTGAAGCTTTCTTTTGGAAAATTTACAAGCGAGTAACTGGCAAAAGCGGACTTAAATTCCTTCTAAGCACTTCACTTAAAGCATCAAGGATGGCCAAAAAAGCGATGGAATCTCGAGATAATGATCTCATTATTTCGGCTTATTTTCCTTTTTTTGTTTTTTACAAACCTACCACAACTGCTTTTTGGTTTTTTGATACCACCTTTCATGGACAGGAAGAAGAATGGCCTCTTTATGGGCGCCTTGCGTTAAAGATTACTTACTGGCAAGAGAGAAGAGCACTTCGCAATGTCGAGGCTTATGCGACAAATAGTGAATGGTCAAGAAAACAAGTTGTTGATTATTATGGAGTTAAGAACAAGCATGTAACCGTTTTTCCAATGCCATCAGCTATTCCTGCTGAACGTTCGCAAAATAGAGCGAGCTTTAAAATCCAAAAAGAGTTGTCCTCACCTTTAAGATTACTACTTGTTGGTAGAGTCTTTAAACGGAAAGGTATTGATATCGCTTTGGAAGTTGTTCAGTTTTTGAATGCTCAGGGTATACCGACTGTTTTGAAGATCTGTGGTCTGCCAGAATCAGAACAACAAAAACGGGAACATGTTGAATACGTCGGTCCATTTAAGAAAAGCGACCCCAATCAACTGAGAGAGTACATGGATCTTTATGGATGGGCACATCTGTTGATTCATCCGGCTCGGTTTGAAGCTGCCGGGATAGTCCCTTCTGAAGCAGCTGCTTTTGGCACACCCACTATCACTAATAACACTGGTGGCTTGGGTACGTCTGTCCTAAACGGTGTTTCTGGCATTGTCCTCCCCAAAGGCAGTCCACCTGAAACCTATGTACAGGCAATAATAGACCTCATCTCTGACCCAGCTCGCTATCACGCGCTTTGCCAATCTACTCTGGCGCGTTACGATCGAGAACTCAATTGGGGTGTCGCAGGTCCTAAACTAGTAGCTGCCATCGAATCCGCTGTTCAGGCAAGAAAGTTGCATTCTGAAACTCTAAAGAAATAAGTATTGTGATTACTCCCATCAATACATCGAAATCATTGAAATTACTACGAATATGAGGTGATCAATGTACCTGAGTGGTGAATTGAGCCAACAGTTAATAAACAAATATATTGTCGAATCATCAGAAGTACTTTACCTGGCATCTCAGTCCTTGCCCAAAGCCATTGATGAAGCAACTTCGATGCTGATCAAAGCCTTCAGCAACAACAATAAGGTATTAATTTGTGGTAATGGCGGCAGCGCAGCTGATGCTCAACATTTTGCTGCTGAACTAACGATCCGTTTTGAGAAGTCTCGTCGGGGTTTACCCGCCATCGCTCTCTCAACCGACACATCCATCATTACAGCTGCAGGCAATGACTTTGGCTTTGAAACTGTATTCGCACGCCAGGTGGAAGCTTTGGGTAGTTCTGGTGATGTGTTGATTGCAATCTCAACCAGCGGTAATTCCCCGAATATAGTCAAAGCGGCTCATGTGGCTTCGGACAAAGGACTTAAGGTAATTGGTTTGACGGGTCAGAGCCCAAATCAATTATCCGAATTTTGCCATCTTACGATCAATGCGCCAGGTAATTCGACGGCGGATATTCAGCTTGTCCACCTTGTCGTAATTCATGCCATTTGTAAGCTTGTGGATTCTGTTTATGATTCATAGGCTCATTAAAAAAAAGTAGGTTTGAGATTCAAATGACTAAGAAAAAAATTATTGCAATAATTCCGGCCAGAGGTGGTTCAAAAGGAATCCTAGGAAAGAACCTAGTTCCAATTGGGGGGCTTCCCCTGTTGGCTCACTCGATATTGCAAGCTAAAGCTTCTGGTTTAATCTCAAGAGTCTATATTTCGACTGACGATCCACAAATTGCTGAAGTGACAAGGTTCTATGGTGCTAAAGTTATTGATAGACCGCCATCCCTAAGTAGTGACACTGCCAGCTCAGAATCAGCCCTATTACATGCTTTGGATTTCCTCCTTGATCAGGAATCTTATGAACCTGATCTGGTTGTTTTTCTTCAGGCTACTTCTCCCATCAGGAAAATTGATGATATCGATAATGCACTGAATTTAACTGAAGAGCAGGGTTTTGATTCGCTCTTTTCTGCTTGCGCTGTAGAGGGCTTTACCTGGAAGATTAAGTCAGGCAACCTGTCCCCAGTAAACTATGATCCTTCAAACCGACCTCGTCGCCAGGACGTGCGTGAACACATCATTGAAGAAAATGGATCAATCTATATTTTCAAACCAGCAATTTTACGCCAGTTCAATAGTCGCTTGGGTGGTAATATTGGTTATTACCTGATGGATCGATTATCTTCATATCAAGTCGATAGTCCAGAAGATATTTCTACGTTACAAGCTATCATCAAAATCTTTGACATAAGACCAGGAGGTCAACATGATTGAAAAGGTTAAAATTGGAGATCGGTGGATAGGTGAAGGTGAACCGTGTTTCGTGGTCGCAGAAATTGGCATTAATCACAACGGCGATATTGAGCTGGCACGTAAGCTCATTTCGTCTGCTGTACTTGCAGGCTGCGATGCTGTCAAGTTTCAGAAACGCACCATTGATGTGGTCTATTCACCAGAGGAGCTTGCCAAACCCCGCGAGACTCCCTTCGGATCAACCAACGGAGACCTGAAACGTGCTCTTGAATTTGACGAAGAGCAATACCAACAGGTCGATTCGTACTGTAAGATACACCACATACATTGGTTTGCTTCCTGTTGGGATGAGGCTTCGGTTGATTTTATTGCCCGGTTTGATCCCCCTTGCTACAAAATTGCGTCTGCTTCATTGACAGACGATGCCTTACTAAAGAAAAACCGCTCCATGGGGAAACCGATTATTCTGTCTACTGGAATGAGTACGCTCGAACAGATTGACCATGCGGTTGAAATCCTGGGCACGCAAGATCTCATTATCTTACACTGCACCAGTACTTACCCTTCCCAAACGGAGGAACTAAACCTGAGAGCAATAGAGACCCTCAAACAACGATACAAGGTTCCAGTTGGATATTCAGGTCACGAGGTTGGCTTGGCTACCTCTCTGGCTGCGACGATATTGGGCGCATGCATTGTTGAACGCCACATTACACTTGATCGTGCTATGTGGGGCAGTGATCAAGCTGCTTCCGTCGAACCACAGGGTTTCAGCCGATTAGTGCGTGATATTCACGTCGTTGAAACCGCTTTGGGGGATGGTAATAAAGTTATCTACGATAGCGAGCTCCCCATCATAAAGAAACTGCGCAGAGTGAGGTAACTCCTTTTGAAACCTGATAAACCTCGCATCCTGATGGTTATTCCCCGTGGGGAGGCAGTTAGAAACTTCCTCTATACGAAGACTTTACCACTCTTGAGTGAACAGGCGGAGGTGTACCTCCTATCTGTTATACATGATGAGAAGTTCACCGCACAATTTTCTGATTATGTAAGAGAAGTTATTCCTCTCAAAAAATATCAGGAAAATCAGCTGCTTGGATATTTGCGAAATCTTTTGATCCACGCCCACTATCGCTGGCAGTGGACCAAGAAAGCTCAGAACAAGTGGGAAATGATGGATTACCAATCGCAGGGGGGTTGGCCAAAGCTGCGGTTTTTATTATGGAAAGCATTGGTTTTCATCTTGGCGAATCCGACTGCTATCAATTTGATGGCAAAAATTGAAGATAGTCTTAGCTGGCGCTTGCGACCAACCCGGGAGCTTGATGCTCATCTACAACGCATCCAGCCGGACCTGGTCTTCAACACTTCGCATGTCAACGCTGAAGCAGGCGATCTGCCCATGCGCGTGGCGAGGCATCTCGGCTTTACCACTGCTGCTTTTGTTTTCTCGTGGGATAATCTTACCTCTCGTAGCCGCATCATGGTTGATTATGATCACTATCTTATGTGGAACGAAGAAATGAAAGATCAACTCCTCCACATATACCCACACATAAACTCTTCGCAAATATCAGTCCTTGGTACACCCCAATTTGATTACCACTTTAATCAAAAATACTTTTTATCAAGAGAAGCTTTGTGCAAGGAAATTGGGCTGGATCCCTACCGAAAGTACATTCTGTACACCACTGGTATGGCTGGAGACTTCCCGGAAGAACACCTCCATGTCAAGACTGTTATATCAATTTTGCAGGAAATCCCCCATCAAGATCGCCCCCAATTGGTAGTGCGCGCTTATGTTAAAGGCAATAGCCTGGAGATGGAAGCGCTGGCAAAACAAAATATTCCCGATGTTATTTTTCCCCCTGTGCTTTGGGAACCAACCTGGTTTACCCCTCAGTATAAGGATGCATATATTTATACAAATTTATTACGACATGCTGCATTGGGGATCAATCCAGCTTCTACAGTTTCATTGGAGCTGATGATGTTTCAAAAGCCTGTTATAAACATTGGCTACAATCCACCTGGAAGTAACCTGCCTGATTGGTATCGATGGGTGCGTCATATAGAGTATGAACATTACCAGCCAGTTGTTAAAAGTGGAGGTGTGATGGTGGCTTATTCGGTTGAAGACATGCGTCGATTTATCTACATCTTGTTAGAAAAGCCCCAAATTCTTCAGTCAAAACAGGCCACATTTCTAAAAAAGATGTTTGGCAACACTCTGGATGGTGGGGCAGGAGCTCGCGTAGCTACCACACTGATCAACCTTGTTAAGGATAAATGAATAATACCGTGTATTCGCCCAAAATTTCTGTTGTAACCCCAACTTTACATCGTCCAGATCAGGTGTCAGCCTTGTTGGAAAATCTTTCACAGCAAGTCTTTATGCCATTCGAGTTGATTTTGGTAGATGGAGCTCCTGAAACAGAAAAATCCACGGAAGAAGTAGTTGAAAAGCTGATTTCCAGTCTTCCTTTCAAGGTTAATTATCTGAGACATAGTGGTGGAACAGCCATTCAACGCAATAAGGGCTTGGAGGCTGTTGAGGGAGATCTGGTCGCGTTCGTTGACGATGACATTCGTTTGGAAACTGATTTCTTTACGAAAATCATTGAGGTTTACGCTCAGGATAAGGATAAAAGAATTGGGGGCGTAGCAGGTTACATTACAAACCAATATCTGGATTTCAATAAATCCCCTCATTGGCAGGTTTACCGCAAGTTGAATTTGTTCAAGACTTACGAGCCAGGCAAATACGATTACGAATCTGGCTATCCGATTAATCGTTACTTGCAGCCGCCTCATGAAGGTATCAGAGAAATTGATTTCATGGGTGGAGGTTGCGCGGTTTGGCGGAGGGAGGTCATTGATAGTGGTTTACGATTTTCAGAATTTTTCATTGGATATGGAATGTTGGAAGATGCACATTTTGCCCTTAGAGCTAGGAGACAATGGGTGCTGATGGAGTGTGGTAGAGCGCGCTGTGTTCACCTTCATGCGAAATCCAGCAGGGAAAACGCCAGATTGCTTGCCAGGAAAACTGCCGAAAATTATCGCTACGTTTTTATGGATATTGTTCCCAAGCGTACCTGGAAACAAGAATACAGGTTTTGGCGTGTTCAGTTCTTAGATTTGACTAGGTTTTTTATTTATGCGTTTATGCACCCAAAAAAAAATAACTGGTTGACTGTGCTCGGAAAATTTGAGGGGATTATGCACGCGTTTTTAATCAGACAACCAAATAAACAATAAAATCGAGACAAGAACCTTAATGGCGATGGTTACGGGCCATAAATGTTTTTGGCTAACCTCAGTGAATAATTAGTTGGAGATCGCTGGT
>LSQX01231209.1_pt3 | contig 13549 bp, 8 predicted proteins | sample 654561 | NCBI WGS metagenome assembly LSQX01 (sample SAMN04489861, study PRJNA283612) | anaerobic digester metagenome | isolation source: 4 biogas reactors fed with cattle manure at either 37C or 55C with and... | place: Denmark: Kongens Lyngby | collected 2014 | reverse complement strand
AATCCTAAGAAAATAAAGAAGCCTAGGGAGTCTGTGGCAAAGGTTAGGAGCACTGAGGAACCAAGAGCTGGGTCTTTGTTGAAGCGAGCGCGTATCATTGGAATGAGTACCCCTAGGGTCGCTCCGACCAGCATATTTAGTACCATGGCGGTTGCCATGACTAAAGCGATTTTGATAGAGCCAGAAAATAGCCAGGCAAAGGTTCCAGCAATTATGCTGCCACCAAGGCCTACGCAAAGCGTCACAAAAATCTCACGACGTAATAGAGTTCTCGCATTTTTTTGATTAACGCGACCCACAGCTAGGGCTCGGATTACCATCGTCATTGTTTGGTTGCCAGAATTTCCTCCAATCCCTGCCACAATTGACATTAAGAAGGCCAAAATAACGATGTGACTGACCGTTCCTTCAAAACGAGAGGCTACGAGTGAGGCGATGGAGGCTGTCATTAGGTTAATCAATAGCCATGGTGCTCGATTAGGAATGGCACGACGAACCGGTACAAAAATATCCTCTTCTTGCAAGCCTGCTTGGGCCAGTGCCTGTTCATTGGAGTCCTCACGGATAACGTCGACAATATCCGTAATAGTGACACGGCCAATCAATGTCTTATGCTCATCAATGACCGGAGCAGATGCTAAGTCATAGCGTTCGAAAGCAGATGCAGCCTTGCTATCCTTGGCATCTGCTTTAAGAGCAAGATAGTCAGTTAGCATGACATCTTTGACTGATTTCTCAGGCTCATTAACTAATAAGGTTGCTAGTGGTAAGACGCCCGTCAAACGATTTCTTCGGTTGACTACAAAAAGTTGGTCAGTATGCTCAGGCAGTTCACCGAGCATACGTAGGTAACGTAGCACTACTTCAAGGGTGACATCATGACGAACTCGGACAACTTCGAAATCCATGATGGCACCGACAGTACCTTCCGGATAACCAAGTGCAGAACGTAACTGCTCTCGCTCTTCATCAGTTAAGTTTTTTTGAAGCTCAACGACTACCTCAGGCGGTAGGTCAGGAACCAAGTCTGCTAGCTCATCGGCATCTAAGTCCTCTGTCGCCGCGATGATATCATCCTGATCCATCTCGGCGATAAGCTCCTCACGGATCCAGTCTTCGACCTCAAGAAGAATGTCGCCGTCATGCTCAGCATGGGCGGCGTTCCAGACCTTGATACGAGCTTCGGATGGTAAGGACTCAAGAATAAAAGCAATATCTGCTGGGTGGAGATGATTGATTAACTCTCCCAGCTCTGCGGTATGCTTGCGCTCTAAAACTGTTTGAACTAATTCTGCGCGCTCAGAACCACCTTCCTGTTGAGAGAGTACGTTTTCAACCAAGCTTTGCTTTTTTAAAAGCGTTTCAATCTCTTCGATAATGGAGTCTTGGTTTTCATGGTCAAGCCGCTTGGGTATAGTGACGACTAGCGGATCTTCTAGTAAGTTAATACTATCAGTTGCCGCATTTTTGTCGTCGAGGTTGAGTTGCTCTTGTTTTGTTGTCTTATTATCGTTATTTGAATTATTGTTAAGCATAGGAACAATAACCTTTTAATATTTTTAAGTTGGGGGGAAGTCCTTTTAGAGCTGCTGTCTAATCATTTCCCCAAGTGGTGCTATGATATTTTTGTTTGAAGCGATGATATTGCCGGCTCTAGGCCAAGGCTCTTTGTTGTAAATATCCTCTACTATACCGCCTGCCTCACGTACTAACACGGTACCTGCGCATACATCATAAGGCGCTAGACCCATTTCCCAATAACCATCAAAGCGACCACAAGCGACCCACGCTAAATCTAAGGCAGCTGCGCCGAGTCGACGAATTCCGCGAGTATTATGCATGGCCTGATTAAAGCCTCTCATATAGGGCTCCTCAAAAGAGAAGTCTCTAAATGGTACACCCGTTGCTAAGAGGGAGTCCTCAAGTCGCTTAGATGGGGATGTATTAACGCGTTGGCCATTTAAAAAACAACCGTCTTGGTAAATTGCGCTAAACATCTCTTGGCGATTAGGATCATATACTACACCAACAATGGGTGTATTGACAGCTAATGGCTCGGTCCCTGGAATTAGTACCGTACCAGCGCGTGCTACTAGACCGATGGAAACTGCATAATGCGGTATTCCATGTAAGAAATTGGTCGTGCCATCTAAGGGGTCGATAAACCATGCAAACTTTGCTTGCTCTAAGTCTGGAGAATTACCACTTTCCTCCGCGACAATCGCAATGTCAGGGGTTTTTGCATGCATAATCTGTAGAATTGCCTGCTCTGCGTCTCTGTCAGCTTGTGAAACTAGGTCGTTAAGTGATTTATGGTCAATGGATAAATTGCTACGATCCTTTGCGTAAATTGTCAGGACTGAAGCCGCTTCTTTTGCAGCGGTTGTAGCGGTTTCTAGCGCGTGGTAAAAGTCAACCTTAATATCTTGGTCTTGCATGAGTATGTCCCTAAAGCGTTAAAAAGTATAGACTGCTTTTGAAAAGAGTTTTTGCTGACTATCCACCTATACAATGTATATGAAGCAGGATAATCCATGATTATACTACAAGGTATTTTTTAAATTATTATTAATAAAATACACCTTCAAAGACTTGATGTTTCAAGCTTTTCCTAATTTTAGTCAAAGAGTTTATGCTTAAAGAGTTTGTTTTATACCCAGCAACTGTTGAGACAAATAATCAGTTTTTATTTATTTCTTCTGAGTTTAAAATTTTGAGTCTAAGTAGTGCATGGCTCATGAGTTGGCAGCAACGCATAGAGGATGAATGGTCAAGTATTGCTGTGATGTTGCAAGGTAAAAGCGTGATACAAGTGATGCTTGAAGGGGAAGGAGCATTGGTTCTGTTGCCCTTGCTTTTAGCTCACAAGAGGAGCTTAAGTCCGCATTTTTTATTTAGCGACAATATTGTTTTTTCTGCTAATGATTGGGAGCAAATAGCGCACTTTTATCGTCAGTCAGGCTTAGGTGGTCAACGTTTTGACGATATTTTCTCTGACCTAATTCAGCAGTGGCCCTTAGCGTTGCCTGGGGTCCGTAGAATTGACTTTGTGGATGGTTGTGGCAGTTTGACGCTAGGGCTCGGAGCTCCTGCTTATTTACAGCAGCAATGGCTCTGCTCTATTGATGTGTTCGTGCGTGATGAGCAAACTGAGTCGTTAGAGCAAAGGTCTTGGCCGTGGGTATTGCGTTATGCTGCAGCTCAAAGCTATTTTTTGATGGACAGCGCATATTTAGTGCGAGAGGACTTTTTAGGTGCTGCAAAAAAGACTGGTTTACAGCTGGTGGGTCATCAGGCATCCCGACCACATTTACAAAAACCAGAAAAGTCTAAAGCTAAAACAATGGCAATTATTGGGGGCGGTATTGCAGGAGCAGGTATTGCTTCAGTGATGCATAAGCGGGCGTGGCAAGTGTCGGTGTTTGATCCGATGTTTGAGGAGTCCAAGGCTTGCAAGCATCAGGATCACCTGGTCGCAGCAATGACGCCATTTATTTCTGTGGATGATAATCATAAATCGCGTTTGAGTCGTACGGCCATGTTACGCGCTTTGTATCATTGGCAAGACTTTCCGGATGATGTGGTGGTCTCACGCAGCGGCAATCTAGAGGTTAATCGTGACAAGGGGTATGGCAAGGATATTACCTTAGCGGTAGAGACCTTGGGTTTACCCAAAGAGTGGGTGCAGCGATTAACTTCCGCTGAGGTTTCAGAGCGTTTAGGTTTTGAACTTGATATGGGTGGCATCTTTTGGCCAATGGCGCAGCTTATTAGTCCAGAGAGGTTGTTAGCCCATATTTATGCGCATTTCCCTGTACAACAGCGTGCTCAATCAGTTGCTTATGTACAAAAGCAGCAAGGTGCCGATACTTGGTTATTATTTGATGATAAAGATAGGTTGTTGGGTGAGTTTGAGCAGGTAGTTATTGCTAATGCGGCTGACTCTCTGGTTATCTTAGAAAAAAGCGCCTTATTGCAACGACACAATGTCCTTGGAGAGCCCAAGCCTGCTATGCCGAAGATTGAGGCGACAATGCACTGGATGGGTGGTGAAGTGATGCATATCGAGGCGAGTAGGTTACAGCATGTACCGCAGGTGGCTTTGGGTGGCCAAGGCTATTTCTTGCCCCCTACTACTGATGGCGTATGCGTTTTGGGAAGTACCTATCGGCATGGAGAGCGTGATCCTGGGGTCACTTTAGAAGGGCAACAAGTAATTAAAAACAAAATGCCAGTGGCTTTAAATGAGCTGTCTTCGCCGCAGGCTCTGGAAGAGGGCTGGTCTGGTGGTAGAGCGGTGGTGCAAGGACGCTTGCCGGTGATCTGTGAGTTGGATTATGCCAAGGGTATATGGCTGGCAGTAGCTTATGGTTCACATGGCTTGACTTGGAGTAGCTTTGCTGGTGATCTTATCGGTGCTGCGCTAGATGGTGAGCCTATCCCTTTAGAAAAGGAGTTGGTTAAGGCAATAGGGCTTCGTTAGATTAGGGCTTTGCCAAGTGACAGTTTTGTGACGCTCAACCAAGAAAAATGGGGGCGCTATTTTAATCCTAAATATGAGTAAAAATCAATTTCGGTTTAAATTTAGTGAAAAAAAAGTCATAATGGTAGTTTATATGTGGACAATTATCCCCATAAAAATGACATAAGTCCAAATTTATCCAAGTTAATAAAAGAGAGTTGTGTGATTCAATTTGAAGAGTTAGCCCTAGTAAGCAAGCAAGGCCATAGCGTAGAGTTTTCGACCGGCTTTAAGGATTATGTACTACGTATAGAGGCTCAAGCGCCCGGTGTCTTTAGATTTTGCTGCGGCTCCGAAAAAAGTTTATCCCTACCTGAGTCTAACGACCGAGCTAAAACGAGACAGGAGCTCTCAGTCGTTCACAATGACCAACCAGCAGAGTTGGTTGTCGTAGAGCAGGATGGCTCTTGGCTTGTAGCACAAAAAGATTGTGCCTTATTAATGTCTGTTAAGCCATTTTCTTTAAAGTTATTAAAGCCGGCAGTTATCGAGAATGAGGCAGTTCCAGAGGGTGAGGAGGAGCCGGAAGTTAGTCTTGAGCAGATTGCGATAGAGGCTTTTGCTGATGCTGAGGTTGTGCTTCAAACATCAAGTGTATATGAAGAGCCACTGGTTTTTGATGAGTCTTGGGTGTTGATGCTTGATTTGCCGGAGGAGCAATCAGTTTATGGTTTAGGGCTGACTGAGCAAAGCTTTAACCGTCGTAGTGAGGAGTTTGTTTCTGACTTAGCAGAATATAAGTTTTCACCTCTTGCTTGGTCTACTCACGGTTGGGGTCTGTATTTAGATGGCTTAGACCGTAGCATACATAGTGTTGCTGCGGCGGATGATGAGTCTAGTTATCAGCTCCGCACGGACAATAAGATTTTTGATTTGTATTTGTTCAGTGGTGAGCCTTTAGCTATTTTTGATCAATACACGCTTTTAACAGGTCGCGGCGGTCAGCCTTTACTAGAGGCGATGGGCGTTGGGTTGCAGCAATTGGATGGGCAAGGTGACGAGGAGTTTTTAGTCTTTGCCAATCAATTGCGTGATCATGAGATTTCTATTAATAGCTTGGAGTACGCTTGGCCAGGCCTAGTGATGATCGATAGTGATCGTTTAAATTTGGATTGGAACACCGAGCGTTTAGAGGCCAATACGCGTTCATATTTTGACCGTTTAAAGGACAATCACTGGCATGCGATGGTGCCAACTTTTCCAGCTGTTCTTGTTGGTACGCATCTCTTTGAAGAGCTTCAGGACCGTGGTTGGATGATTATGGATGCTGAGGGCGACGCATTACGCTTTACTGGTTCTAAGCATACTGCTGGTCAGGATTATGGTTTACTTGATCTCACTTACAAGGACGCGTATAACTTCTGGCGTGATAAGCATCAGCAATTGCTTGAGCATGGACAGTCTTTAAAAACCACTACCTCCATATTTGAGTTACCTGATGAGGCTAGTGGTCGTCATAACGAGGAGGGGGCCGTACTTAGGGCGCTATACCCTACGCTGTTGGAGCAAGCGTTATACGATGGTATTTCAGCTGCTACAACACCGCCTGAGGGGGTCGTGCTTCATGACCAAATTAATGTCGCTAGCCAGCGTCGACCGTATCTCGAATTGGAGTCGTTTGCCAGCTCTTGGGAAGGCTTGAATCAGCTGTATCGTACCTTAATTAGTGCGCAAAATAGTTGTGTGCCTTTTGTTAAGCATAGTATTGGTCGTGCTGGTGATGAGCCGATGGAGGCTGATTTGTTCCTGCGTTGGTTGGCGCTTTCAACCTTTAGCGGCAATTTCTCTTTCCATGCTGAGATAGAGCAGCTACCGATTTACTATGATGAGGATACGCAAAGGATTGCCAAGCAATGGTTATCTTTGCGATATCGTTTGATCCCATATGTGCTCGGTATTGTTGAAGAAGGTGTACGAGGCGGTCAACCAATTCAGAGCTCTATGCCTTTGGCTTTTCCTAATGACGCCATGGCGGCCGAGTTCGACCAGCAGTTTTTATTTGGACCAGCCGTATTGATTGCACCAATTCTGGAAGAGAGTGGCAGTACGACTGTTTATTTGCCTGCTAATGAAGCTTGGTGGGATCTTAATACTGGTGAGCGTTATGAGGGCGGTCAGGTGTTGGAGTATAGCAGCGGTCTTGATACTATCCCTGCCTTTGGTCGCGAGGGCCATATGTTGGCGATGGGGCCTACGATCGCGCATCTTGGTGAGATGAACTCCGCTCGTTTATTAGATGAGATTTGGTTGTTCGGTATGCCTATCCATAATCCTGTGGTAATGCGCAATAAGATCCGTGTGATGCAAATGCAGGGGTCAAGCTATATTAAGGGCTTAGAGGGTCTAAAAATCCTACCTACTGATGAGTTAGAGGTGAAGCGTCGAGGCGCTGAAGTTAGGATTTCACCGGTCAGGTAGCTATGAGTAGCCACAACATATTTCTTGGTATTGCCCTACTTGTGTTATCAACATGGGCATTATCAACTCAAGAGGCAAGCGGCAAATGGTTAATGCAAATGAGCTTGCCTCTTTTTTGCCTAGTGTTTTTTAGATATGCAGTGCATGTGGTGTTGGTATTGGCTATTACCTTACCCAAAAAAGGCTTGGCTATTTTTCATAGTAAAAGCTATAAGACGCAAGTCATTCGTGGCTTTACGACGATGCTTATAACGTTAGTTGTTTTTAAAGCGTTATCGTATTTGCCTCAAGCTGAGGCAACAGCCATTTATTTTTTAGCCCCTTTAGTTGTGCTTTGTACTGCGCCTTGGTTTTTAGGTGAGCCTTCGCGTTTGCACCGTTGGATTGCTGCCGTAGTGGGTTTTCTTGGGGTGCTTGTTATTGTGCGGCCAGGGGCTGGTTTAGACCCAGTAGGCGTGGCTTATGCTTTACTAGCTGCGGTAATGATTGCGGTACAGTATATGTACACTAAAAAGCTGGCTGCTGATGATTCTCAGACTACTTTGCTCTGGACTGGGGTTGTCGGTTTGTTGGGTGGGCTTGTTCTAGTGCCTTTTCAGTGGCATGAAAGTCTCGCAGTGCTAGGCGATTTTAGTTTATGGCAATGGCTTGTTGTTATTAATGTTGGAGTATTTGGCGCGCTGGGGCATTTATTGCAAATAAAGGCCTATCAGCATGCACCTGCTTCTTTACTAGCGCCGTTTAGTTATTTTCAGATCATTGCAGCCGCTGCACTAGGTTTTGTGATTTGGGGGCAATTCCCTGATGTCTGGGCGTGGGTTGGTATTTTAATTGTTTGTGGCAGTGGTATAGCAGTAACAGTAGTTGAGTGGCGCCATAATCAAAAAGTTTTGAAGGTTGTGGAAAAAATAATTGAAGAAAAATAGCTTTTTTGTTGTTTAGTTGTGAAAAATACACATAAAAGTACTTTTAAACAACAAATGGCAAATAGGTGTTGACAGCATTGCGGAATTAAGTCATAATTTTAATCTTTCAAGGGCTGGTAGCTCAGTCGGTAGAGCAGCGGACTTTTAATCCGTTGGTCGCGAGTTCGAATCTCGCCCAGCCCACCATAATTAAGCTACGATATATATCGTAGCTTTTTTATTGCCCGTCATATAGAGGTCCGTCGTATAGAGTGGCATGGATTTATTGGACACCTTGCAGTGTCAGCATGACCATATTTATTTAATCGTGGCTTCCCTTGCTACCTATAGCAACTATTTGATACTGTCGGTTACATAAGCCTATACCGCTTTCATCAAACATACTGCCTATGTTACTTTATTGCCAAGTAATTTCTAATTTCAGAAAAGAGAGCAGCATAGTGCGAGAGTTTTTCAAGATAACATCACCAAAACCGCCTAGTTCAACTCATGTCAGGGCGTGGTTTAATCCATTTTTTTTATTTTTGTGTGCCATTTTATTACTGTGTTCAGTAGGTGCGGTGCATGCTGCTACGTCTACTGAGACGGCGACTACTACAGCATCTCCGGCGCAACTGGCAGATCTGTTAGAAAATGAACAAACACGCCAACAGCTAATTGAGCAACTGCGGGGTCAAGTAACGGAAGAACCGTTGACAGCCAACACGGCAGAAGAGGCTGAGGCTGCTGACTCCCTACCTAGACGAGTAGCGGATACGACACAGGTTTTTTTAACAAAAGTAATCGATGATTTCGATATTGCTGCAGAAACTCTTGGTTCTATTGTGAGTGGCAAAGAGGTTGAGAACACCAAGATGGAGGGGTGGCAGACAGTATTATTGAAGTTTTTCTTTGTCGTGTTTGCTACGGTTATCGCCTTTGTTTTGACCCGCTTAATAGCTTCTCGATTTTTTTTAGGAATTGAGCACTGGGCCACTCACGCTCCAAAGCTAACTCAAAAGCATCAACGTCACGCTAAAGAGTTCGTTTTATTGCGCAAACTAGTGGCTATTTTTGGTGCTTTCGCGATTGATGTGCTGGCTATCGCTTTAGCCGCTATTGTGGGCTATGGCGTAGTGATGTTTCTTAATGAGACGAATGGTGGGATAGGGGTGGTTGAATCTCTCTTCGTCAATGCCTTCGTTGTGGTTGAGTTTGCTCGGGCGTTAGTGCGTTTGGTCTTTGCTCCCCGTTATCCGCATTTGAGACTCTTTACTATGTCTGATGAGGTTGCTCGGTATTGGAATAAGTGGCTAAGTACGTTAGTTACTGCAGTCGGGTATGGCATGCTTGTGGTTGTACCGATAGTGAGTCTCTTATTTAGTACAGCATTAGGGAACATTATTCATTTGCTGATTATGTTCGGTGTTTTTATTTATGCTGTCAGAGGTATTTTGAAGCACCGAGTTGAGGTGCATGATAGCTTTATTCGACGGGCTAATCAGTCAACGGTGGCATTTTTTGGTACCTTGATGCGTTTGTTTGCCAAAGTATGGTATATCCTAGCGATTATCTACTTTACCGTGCTTTTGGTGGTCAGTCAGATAGACCCAGTTAATGCCTTGCCATTTATGGCGCATGCGACGATGCAAAGTGTCGTGGCAATTATAATAGGGTTATTTGTATCGACGTTATTGACTGCAGTGCTCAGTAGACGAATTCATTTGTCTGATGATCTGCGAGCGAAGCTGCCTATGCTTGAGGAGCGCATTAACTCATATGTGCCGGCTATGCTCAAGGGCTTGCGTATTCTGACGCTTGGGGTTGTGCTGTTAGTTATTCTTGATGCATGGCATGCGTTTGATTTGTCCATGTGGCTCAGCTCAACATCAGGTAAGGCAACGATCAATATGGTCGTTAATGTAGGCATAGTTTTATTGATTGCGGCGTTGAGCTGGAGTGTCATCGCTAGTCTCATTGAGGGGCGTCTTAGTGGCTCTGGGGGGCATGCGCCTAGTGCACGTGAAAAAACATTACTGTCTATTCTGAGAAATGCTGTGTTGATTGTTATTATCACTATGACAATTTTAGTGGTGTTATCAGAAGTCGGTATTAATATTGCTCCACTACTTGCTGGTGCTGGGGTGGTAGGTTTAGCTATTGGTTTTGGCGCACAAAAGTTGGTACAAGATATTATCACCGGTGTATTTATTCAGCTTGAAAATGGAATGAATGTTAACGATGTCGTTGAAGCTGGTGGTGTGTTCGGTACTGTTGAAAAAATGACTATCCGCTCAGTGGGTATACGTACCGTGGACGGTGGTTATCACCTGATTCCATTCTCATCGGTTGATGTGGTGGTAAATCATATGCGTGATTTTTCTTATCACATGGGTGAGTACACCATTGCACATCGTGAAAATGTCGACTATGCGATTGAGCATTTAAAATATGCATTTGCTGAGCTGATGGAAGATGAGGTGCTTGCTCCTGAGATTCTTGAGGAAATTACTATCCCAGGTGTTACTGCTATTAGTGATAAGGGCGTAACGATTCGGGTCTTGATTAAAACGACACCTGGTATGCAGTGGGCTGTTCAGCGTGGCTATAACCGCTTGGTTAAAAAGCATTTTAATGCTGCTAATATTGAGCTGCCGTATCCACATACCGTGGTGTATTTTGGTCAGGATAGAAATGGTAATGCACCAGCAGCAAATGTGAATTTTAGTAGAGCAGATAAACAAAGACAAACATCAATGCGAAGAGGCAATGCACCTTCAGCCGGACATACACCTAGTTATTTAACACCAGCTGTTCAAGGTTCGACAGATGTGTTGGGTAATGAGTTGGAGTTGGTGGTATCTGATGACGAGGAGGAGCAAGAGAAGGGTGTTTAAGCGATGTGAAGTAATTGCGTTTTAATTTATAAAACCAGAATATAGTTTGGGTAATAGAGAGGTATTGTTTCTATTTTAGAAATAGTGTGTTAGCGTTTAAGCCATTTATCATATATGACATATTCGTTACTATAAATATATCGACGAGGGCAGAGGAGGTTGCTTAAGTAAGTTCTCCTCCTCAAGTCGACAAAATATATTAAATGAATTAAAGGATAAATATTATGAAACGTACTCAAATTTCTGCTATCGCAATTGTTTTTTCAACTCTTTTCGCTACTCAAGCAATGGCTGCTGATAATGCACCACTAACACGAGAGCAAGTTAAAGCGGAACTAGTTCAAGCCGTTAATAGCGGTAATGTCGTAGTGACTGAAAGCGGCCTTCTTGCTAAGGATGTTTTTTCAAGCAATTTCCCTACGCCACAAGTAGAGTCATTAACTCGTGAGCAGGTTCGTGCGGAACTAGCTCAAGCGATTGAAAATGGCCAAACGCTTGTGACCGAAAGTGGTCTGCGCGCTAATGATGTGTTCTCTTCAAACTACTCACAAGAAAGCGTTGTTGGCAAAAGTCGTGAACAGGTTCGTCAAGAACTAACAGAAGCCATTGATAACGGTTTATTTGATAAGCACGTCTCTGCCTAATAAAAACTTCAGTTTAACTTACTGATTGTGGTGTCCATCTCATTTTTGGGGTGGACATTTTTGCGTCATGGGCTAATTTTATGAAAACTCATGCAGTAGAATGTATTTTCTAGTTGCTAGGTCAACTACTCCACAAAATTTTGCCTTTATCGTTATATCAGCACATTAACAAGAGTAATAGTCCGGGGTTTATGTCTTATGTTTATTATGTATGTGGCTCAGTCTCGATTTGCAGAGATGCTAGGAGTCTCTATAAGAACATTACAAGCATGGGAGCAGGTAGACGGAAGCCCTCTGTCACTGCAGAAAAGTTACTAGACATAGCAATCAAATATCCTGACACTCTGCGTGAGTTAGAAGCCTAATTGTTAGGGTGGAGTATTAAGATACAAAATTTTCTAAAAGATACTTGATATGAAAGATCAAATAAAAGGTTGGAATATTGATGACATAATGTCTGTAGTCATTGCTGATGGCTTTAATGCGGAAGCAATTCGCGATAGCTTAAGTCAAGCTTTAACAGAGCTTGATGTCGGTGAATACGCTCGTATGATCGAAGTTGTTGTATCTGTAGAAGGATTATTACATGATTGAAAATTTCTCTCTTGAAGACCTTTCATTATTACGAGAGTCCGTTACTTTAGAATGCAAATTAGCGATTGGAGTTGACGGCAAAGGTGTATTACCAGATGATTTTTGGCCGACTTATAGTGCTATGGCTAACACGGATGGTGGATTAGTCATTTTAGGCATGAGAGAAAGGAAAGGTCGATTTGAGGTTCAAGGACTTGAGAACATAGATAAAGTACGTAAGGATTTATTTAATCAGTTAAACAATCATAATAAAACAAATATTAATCTGCTTACAGACCGCCATGTTTTTGAACATGAAATTGACAATAAAAAATTATTAATCATCAATATTCCTAGAGCTCAAAGAAAACAGCAACCAGTATATATAACTTCCAATCCATTCGGAAATACTTACCGTCGTTTTAATGAGGGCGATAAGCGATTGTTGAATGATGAGGTAAAACGGATGTTAGCCGAGCAAGTAGAAGATAGCTTGGATCATCGGATTATGCTGGGGTACGATTTTGAAGATTTAGATATGGAGACATTTCGCACCTATAGGCAAGTCTTTATTAACAGAAATCCTCTTCATCCATGGAATGAAGAAACGGATAATGGCTTTTTACGCCAAATAGGCGGTTGGCGTAGAGATAGGGAAACGGGGAAAGAGGGATTAACTCAGGCCGGTCTTTTAATGTTTGGTCGAATGAGTGCGATTCAAGAAGCTTTGCCTAATTACATGCTGGATTATCAAGAGCGACCAGAAATAAAGACGGAAAAACGTTGGGTTGACCGTTTAACGTTGGATGGTAATTGGTCAGGTAACTTATACGACTTCTATAGGAAAGTTTATTTAAAATTAATTGCTGACTTAAAGATTCCATTCCAGCTAAGTAAGGATGAAAGACAAGATGAAACGCCTGTCCATATAGCTTTGCGTGAGGCATTGGCTAACGTTCTAGTTCACGCTGATTACTCAGATCGAGCGTCAATATTAGTAGTTAAGCAGCCAGACATGTTTGGTTTTCGTAACCCTGGATTGATGCGTATTCCAGTGGAGGTGGCTTTGCAAGGTGGTGAGGCAGATTGTCGTAATCGTAACCTACATAAAATGTTTCGCTTTGTCGGGGTGGGTGAACAAGCGGGCACTGGAATTCCAAGAATCCTTCAGGGGTGGAGCTCTCAGCATTGGAGCCCTCCTAAACTACACGAGTCAACTGAACCATACAATCAAACCATACTTGAATTGCGGATGATTGATTTATTTCCTTCGCAAGTTATGGATACGTTAAGAGTTAGGTTCGGTGATGACTTTGAGGGATTAAGTGAAGATGAGCGAGTTGCATTGGCTTTAGCAGCCAGTGAGGGAACGGTCAATCATGCGCGTTTGTGTTCGGTTTCATCCTCGCATCCAGTTGATTTAACACGAATGTTACGCGCTTTAACTAAATTGGGTTTGTTGAGTTCCAAAGGAAGTGGTAGTGGGACAGTATATTTTCTAGCGGGTGATGAGCTTCCTACGCCTGATGATGTGTTTGGGACTGTCACTAATATTTCAAATATACGCTCCTCACATTTGACTTCGAGCTC
>LSQX01362477.1_pt1 | contig 13551 bp, 13 predicted proteins | sample 654561 | NCBI WGS metagenome assembly LSQX01 (sample SAMN04489861, study PRJNA283612) | anaerobic digester metagenome | isolation source: 4 biogas reactors fed with cattle manure at either 37C or 55C with and... | place: Denmark: Kongens Lyngby | collected 2014 | reverse complement strand
TCCACAGTATGACTTGAAGAGGGGGTATATACAGTTGAAGGGATATATCGAAGAGAGGGCAATAGAACTTGCAAATTACATTATTGATAAAAAGACTACAGTAAGAGCAGCAGCTAAAAGATTTGGTATTAGTAAAAGTACGGTGCAGACAGTGTTAATAATCGGTGTCGGTTACATTGGGTGTTTGAATATGTGGCTTAAAAGCTAAACCAATATGTAAAATGAAAGATACACTAGAGAGAATAAAACCTGCCTTGTTTATCGGGGCAGGTTTTGTTATGTTAAGGATAGCGAAAGCGATAATACACAATTATGTGATTTTTTATGATTTTTTTATTATAATAATGTGATTTCTCTTGACTAGAATGGAAAGATTGGTTATACTTATCAATAAAAGTGTGAATAACGCGCGAAAAACTTGTATAATAATGTGTCGTTTTGGAGGTGGTAGTATGGAAAGACTGGTCATGCAAAAACTGCTGGACTGGAAAAACTCCAAATATAGAAAACCCCTTATTTTAAAAGGGGTGCGCCAGGTGGGCAAGACTTGGCTGCTCAAGGAATTTGCAAAACGCCATTATGGAAATATGGCTTATTTCAACTTTGACGAACACCCGGAATATAAACAATTCTTTGAAAGCACCAAGGATGTGGAGCGTATTCTGCAAAACTTGATGATGGCCAGCGGCGAAGTCATTAAGCGAGATAACCCGGCGAACACGCTCATTGTTTTTGACGAGATACAGGAATGCCCCAATGCACTGAATACGCTGAAGTATTTCTGCGAGAACACACCCCATTATCATGTGGCCTGTGCGGGATCGCTTTTGGGGATAACATTGTCTAAGCCAGCGTCATTCCCAGTTGGAAAAGTAGATTTTTTAGAAATCAAGCCAATGACATTTACGGAATTTTTAATGGCCAATGGTGATGGTAACTTTGCAGATTATATGAATAGCTTAGATAGGATTGAGCCAATTCCGGAGGCGTTCTTCAATCCATTATATGAGAAGCTTAAAATGTATTTTGTTACAGGCGGCATGCCGGAATCCGTTCGCTCTTGGGCGCAAGACCGGGATGTGGAACTAATGCAGCAAGTGCTGTCTAATATTCTGGGTGCATACGAGCGTGACTTTGCCAAACACCCCGACCCCAAGGATTTCCCGAAAATATCAATGATTTGGAAGTCAATTCCCTCCCAGCTTGCAAGGGAAAATAAGAAGTTTATCTATAAGGTTGTCAAGGAAGGCGCTAGGGCAAGAGAATACGAAGATGCCCTGCAATGGCTGTGTGATGCCAATCTGACTTATAAGATATACCGCAGCAGTACGCCGGGGCTGCCTATTTCAGCGTACGATGATTTGTCTGCATTCAAGTTATATATGGCTGATGTAGGATTGTTGCGCAGATTATCTCTTTTAGCTCCTTCCGCATTCGGCGAAGGTAACAGACTGTTTGTAGAGTTTAAGGGGGCTTTGAGTGAGAATTATGTGCTGCAAGCACTGCAAAACCAGTTTGAGGCCATACCCCGTTATTGGACGATGGATAACCCGAGGTATGAGGTTGATTTTCTCATCCAAAGAGAAAATGACATTTTACCAGTAGAGGTTAAATCAGAGAGCAATGTGGAAAGCCGGAGCTTGAAAAAGTACAAGGAAAAATACGAGGATAAGGTAAAGCTGCGTGTTCGGTTTTCGCTGAATAACCTGCGTATGGATGATGACCTGTTGAATATTCCGTTGTTTATGGCCGATCATGCGGATAAGATTATTGGGATGGCGTTGGAGCAGATACATGTTTAACTATTATTCGATAGATAGGTGGTTAAGATGAGCGATATAATAATATTTAATCACTCATTGCCCGAGATCGGGTATGTTGCCCGAACTACTACCAAAGGCGATGAGTTTGATATGGTTAGTCAGTATATAGAATATACAGTAAAAAAATATGAACCTTTGAAGAAAAAAAAGGCGGCTATTTTTATTGAACCACAAATTGATACGGGGTACCCCGACATTGTAATTGTTGAGTATCTGGACCCTTTTGATGGTTTGTGGGACGGAAATCGAAACAAACTCTCTGTAATTGATTTAAAAATACTATTTCAAATCCAAACACAAAGAAATGTCTCGATAAACAATCTAAGTGAAATGTTGGGGTTTTCATCAGCAGAAATTAAAAGATCTATCCATCGTTTATCGAAATGTGGGCTGATTTATTTATCAAAAACACAAGAACACGTAAGGAATGTGAGGCTGCATTCATATTGCCATATAAACAAAATTATTGCGATAGAGGCCAAAATTGACAAGTGGTCAGAGGCTATCCGCCAAGCAGCAAAGAACATATGGTTTTCAACAGAATCCTTTATTCTTATGAATAAGGATAACTGTAATGATGTAATTATTCAAAAGTGTAAAGAACAAGGGGTTGGAATTATCCTTGTTAATGGAAAAGTGAAAAAAATACTGGATAGTGAACATAGGAAATTTCCGGTCTCTTACACTTCTATTCAATTTAATGAATGGATACAAAGATATGAACACAGAATGGAGGAATAGAATTGACATTGCAGGAGTTGAGAAAGCGTTACTGTTCCATTGATAAAATCAAAAAAGGGGGGCAAAAAACTGTATATAAAGCAAAGACACCAGATGGGGATGTAGTAGCGCTAAAAATAATAAGCAATTCAAATGATCTGCGTGTGTTGCAAGAAATAGAGATCGTAAAAAAACTTGGGATATCTAATATTCCCCAAATATTAGAGACAGGAATTGTTACTGATGAATCAGTAACCGAAGATGTTTTATACATAATAGAAGAATATATCGAAGGTATGTCTCTTCGAGATTGGCTAAGTAGCGGAAATAAGTTTGATCTTAAAAAAGCGTTTGAAATATTATATACACTTTTAGAAATCGAAGTAATACTTGAAAAAAGTCAGATATTGCACCGTGACATAAATCCAAATAACATTATTTTAGGTAGTTCCGGGCGAGTATACCTAATTGATTTTGGCTTAGCAAAAAACTTGGATGGACTATCGTTAACTAGAACAGCGGCTGCACATGGGCCTTTTACACCGGGCTATGCCCCACATGAACAATTTGCAAATATGAAATTGGATCAAGATGTTCGCACCGATCTGTTCCAAATTGGCGTAACGATTTATGAAGGTTGTAATGGGAAAAATCCTTTTGTCGAGCCTAATGAAACACCGTTTCAAATTATGTCTCGTACCATGAATACAATACCGCCACTCTTAGATTTATATGGCGATACCAAAGGAATGTTTTCTCAGTTTATCAATATGTTGATGGCCAAAAACAATTCGCAGCGACCAGATACGGCAGCCGATGCAATGAGATACCTAAACGCAATTAAATCAACATTAGAATTGGAGGGTTGAAAATTGGAATTATACTTACAAATGGGGCATGGTATGCAAGGAATGGCACAGGAGTTGGTCAAGGTTTGGGGCTCTGGAAAAGTCATTATTAGTCCCGTAAATTTTAAGCACCCGAATATCGAAAGTGTACAAAGATTATCAAAAAGCATACAATCTGTCGGAGGCGATGTACTGTTTGACCCTCAGATGTTTTATCCTAAAGAAGGGCATACAAAACTCACGGCATACGATTATTGGCCACAAGAAGGGGTCTCTGTAACATCGGAAGATGGCAACAAGGCTGTCAATCGTGAGTTGCTTCGCATTAATAATCAAATTGGCAGTTCTCAAATCATTTTGCCCGGTATTGAAATGAAGGAGGATCAGTTGAATTACGGCTTAAACTGGATGAACGAATCCGCAAACTATTTTTCTGAAAAATCGGAGAAACCATTACTTGCAACTTTATGTCTTTATCCTGAAACTATACGGAATGCAGTTGTTATTGAGGCATTAGTTGAACAATTAAAAACTATTTCTGTTAGTGGGTTTTACGTTATACCTCACCCGTCAAATAATGAATATATTGTTTCTGATCCTCTATGGGTTATCGGCATAATGAAATTAATTACATGCCTTAAACTTGCGAAAAAAACTGTTATAGTGGGTTATTCAAGTCATCAAGGATTGATTTATTCTTTGGCAAATGTTGATGGAATTGCATCGGGCACTTATATGAATACTCGGTCATTTGTTCCAGCCAAATTCAAATCTCCCAAAGACGATGATATAAAACATAAAAGTACGTGGTATTACTTACCTTCTGCTTTGAGCGAATATAAAGCAGCACTCCTTGATGTTGCAAAACAAAGGGGCTATTTGGAGCATTTTATACCGCATGGGGAATTTGCAAATGAATACTCAGCAATGCTCTTTAAAGGAGCACAACCTTCTTCAACAAACTATAATGAGACCAATTCCTTTAAGCACTACCTGTATTGTTTAAAGGTACAATGTGGTATGCTAACAAAGAATTCATACCAAGAAACTTTTGACACCTACGAGTTCATTCTGAATAATGCTGAAAATGAGATAAAAGATTTTAAAAAGCGTGGAATCAGTGGACAAAATAGGGATTTTGCTCCTGCAATTGAAGCAAACCGTATAGCCATGCATGCAAATAATGAAGATTATGGATTAAAGCTTCAGTTTGAATGGCAATAAGTATGAGTTTAGCATGTGGATCTATCAAGATAAAATCACGAAATACCAACAAAACATTGAGCCATACCCTATTGTTGTGCTATAATTTATGTTGTGATTTTAAATGCAAGGGGGTATTGCTTTGATTTGCAGCTATAACAAATTGTGGAAACTGCTAATAGATAAAGGAATCAAAAAAACAGAATTGAGGACGCTGGCAGGGGTTAGTACAAATGTAATCGCCAAGTTGGGCAAGAATGACCCTGTTTCAATGGAAACGCTGGCTAAAATCTGTACCGCCTTGAATTGCGATATAGCCGACATCGTAGAAATGACAGGCGATACAGGAAACGGGGGTAAATGACGTGGCAACTAAGGCAGGAAACAGGAATTTACATTCGTCACGAGCAGGTAAAGCTGACGAATTTTATACCCAATTATCGCTTATTGAAAGCGAATTAAAACATTACAAGGAGCATTTTAAAGGAAAAGTCGTTTTTTGTAATTGCGACGACCCTTTTGAAAGCAACTTTTTCAAATACTTTGCTATCAACTTCAATTCATTAGGTTTGAAAAAACTGATTGCGACCTGCTACGCAACATCGCCGATTGTTTACACTCAGTTAGATTTATTCGGTACTGAAACAGTCGTCGGCAAAGAGGAAAGCGAAAAGAAACCATACAAAATCGAAATTACCGAGGTAACAGACGAAAACCAAGACGGACGCACAGACCTTGCAGATGTGGAGTATCTTTTGCGAAACCGAAAAAACACCCTTACCCTATTGGAGGGTGACGGCGATTTTCGTTCCCCAGAATGTGTGGAGCTATTGAAGCAAGCGGATATTGTTGTCACTAACCCACCATTTTCATTATTTCGTGAATATGTGGCGCAGCTTATGGAGTATAAAAAGTCGTTTCTAATTGTCGGCAATCAAAACGCAATAACATACCGCGAAATATTGCCACTTATTTGTAATAATGACGTGTGGTTAGGTTATAATAACGGGCATTTTTGGTTTGCTGTACCCGATACATACGAGGAAAAAGCGACCGATTTTAAGATTGACGAAAATGGACAGAAATGGCGGCGCATGGGAAATATCTGCTTTTTTACTAACCTTGATATTGAAAAACGTCACGAAGATATGACGCTTTTTAGAACGTATACCCCTGAAGCATACCCAAAATATGATAATTACGATGCAATAAACGTCAATAGAACGCTTGACATACCCTGCGATTATTACGGCGTTATGGGCGTTCCTATTACGTTTATGCAATACTATAATCCTAACCAGTTTGAAATATTGGGCGACAGCAGATACCATGACGGGCAAGATTATTCAGACGACATCAATGTTATAAATGGCAAAACTCTTTATCGCCGATTACTAATACGGCGCAAGAGAGAAGAAAGTGGGGGCTAACGCATGAAAATCAAGTTGCACGAAATCCCTGTCCATGAAGTTGTTGAAGGGTACATAGATAACGCTGAAAGTGGCGTAGTCGGTTACAACGGACGCTTGAATATTCGCCCGGCTTTTCAGCGTGAGTTTATTTATAAGGATAAGCAGCGTGATGAAGTTATTCGTACGGTCCAAAAGAACTTTCCGCTCAATGTTATGTATTGGGTAAAGAGTGATGACGGTAATTTTGAACTCCTTGACGGCCAACAGCGAACAATCAGTCTTTGCCAATATGTGAATGGCGACTACTCTATAGACCATAGAGGCTTTGATAATTTAACGCAGACGGAAAGACAACAGATTTTAGATTATCCTTTGATGATTTATATTTGTGAGGGAACGGACAAAGAAAAATTAGACTGGTTCAAGATTATCAATATCGCAGGTGAGCAGTTGACTGCACAGGAATTACGCAATGCCATATACACGGGTGAATGGTTAACCGAAGCAAAAAAGTATTTTAGTAAAACCGCATGCCCGGCATATGCCATCGCAAGCGATTATTTGAATGGTTCGCCTATACGCCAAAACTACCTTGAGGCCGCTATACGCTGGATTGCGGCAAAAGATGGCAAGGAAATTGAAGATTACATGGCGGTACATCAGCATGATACGAATTGCAATGAAATCTGGCTGTACTTCCAGGCCGTTATAAATTGGGTTATAGCGACATTTCCCAACTACCGCAAAGAAATGAAAGGGCTTGAATGGGGTATTTTATACAATAAGTACGGTGCTAGAAAGTATGATCCGAAAGACCTTGAATTGCGTATTGTTAATCTTATGGATAATGAAGATGTAACAAAATATTCTGGTATATATGAATACTTGCTTGGTGGGGATGAACGGCATTTAAGCATAAGAGCGTTTACCCCGAAAATGGCACGGGCAGCATATGAGCGGCAAAAGGGTATTTGTATGAAATGCAAAAACCACTTTGAAATAGACGAGATGCAGGCAGATCATATTACCCCATGGAGCAAAGGCGGAAAAACAATAGCGGAAAATTGCCAGATGCTTTGCGCCGACTGCAACCGAAGAAAGAGCAATGTTTAGTATTTTTGATATTGCTACCCTTTAGAAATCTTGAATATAGGTTCTATAAACAGAGAGCTGCATGAATGTGGCTCTTTTTTTGCGCCTTTTTATAGGAAGTCCAATTTCAGCATACTAGTTATTAACCCAACCAATCATTGACAGCTTTTAAATAATCATGCCTTATGGCAACGACTTGTTATACATTTTCTTCAAACTTGGGGTTTAGCGAAGAACATTCACTTTCCTAACCCAATCCTCATATGAAAATTTCAAGATAAATACTTAGATCGTTCTTTCTATTGGAAGTAAATCATTACAAATTAGCTGATTTGGATGAAATTTCCATATTTAGGAGCGATTGAAATGTATCGGATACTGAAAGTGTGCAGAAGCATAATCAAGGAAACGGAACTAACCATAATAAATAGCAAAGGCCGAGGCAAGGGTCAGAACGGCGGTTGCAAAAATTCTAACACCACTGAGGAAAGTTATTATTACAACCAGCGAAGAAAACAAAATGAGCTTGTCGATCTGGTGGATATCAACTTTGAGAACCAAAAATCTTGCTTTGCAACATTAACATTTGCGGATGAGATTGAATATCAGTTTGCGGCAAATCAGTTTAAAGGGTTTACAAAGAACGCTCGCAGACGGTACAATAATTTCAAATATATTGCAACGGTGGAATTCCAGCAGCGTGGCACCATTCATTTTCACCTGATTTGCAATATTGCGGATCCGGAAGAGTGCGATCAATTTGTGGTCGATTATTGGACTTGCGGCACCCATGATGTGCAGGGTGTTTATGATAAAAACAAATTGGCTCTATACATAACAAAACAATTTACTGCCCAGGACAAAACCAGTCTGCTGTTTAACAAAAGATGCTATTTTGTGTCGCAGGGATTGGATAGACCCTATGTCATTAAATCATGGGATATTGGCGAAAGCACTTACAACAGTATTAAGTCGGCCGTTGTCAATGAACTGTTCAAAAAAACTTCGGTAATCAACCAATTTTCCGGCGGTGTGAATTATAGCTCGTATTCGGTCAATCAAAATACAATCCCTTGCATACTGCCGGATTATGTGTTTGCTGAAAAAAGAGTGTAACCATTTTAATATTACTCTATAGATAATGACCAGCAGTATCAAAATCCGATCCATCCCCCCTAAGGGGGTGGAAAGGATTTTTAGACTGCGGAGGAGAAGCAGAAATGCCAAGACCAAGGAAAGTAAACCCAAGTAGCAGTGGCACTACTGGTAGCAATAAGAATAATACTAGTGATAATATTTTGAAATCTGATCAGCTGACGGATGAAATCCTGCACGCTTATGACTGTGTTGGTGGAACCATTTATCTCAACGAACTAAGCCCTATTGAAAGAAATATCATAGCCACTTATTATAGATTTACTCTATCAGATGATGGTAATGGCTTTATTTTTAAGGTGAAAAATTCTTGGAAATCAATCGTGCATCTTTTGGCCGCTGTTTTTTATATCCGACAGGTACAGATGGGCCAGCCTGCAGCAGCATATATTATTCGGCATGCACGAATAGGGTTAAGTGCCTATCTTTTAATGGAAAAGGATTACAATTATATTTGCAGCCGCAGCGAAGAAAAGGAATGGGAAAATCTCCATATCCCCACCGGGTATGCCGAATGTTATGTAAAAAGCAAATATCGGACAAAGGATATCTTAAAGAGCATCGAAATTTTATCTAAGGAACTGGAAGTCAATTTGAAAAAATCTGTATTTCAGGTTGCTGAAAAAAGGAAAGATACTGGACAAAAGCCTGTTGCGGCAGTTGGGAAAAACCCACGTTCTCTAAGCACTTATATTGAAACATTTAAATCTGTAGATTATGTGGATTCTAAAATCATGCAAAATTTAATACAGGGGTCAATGAGGTTGTATGTGGCATCTCCCCTTATGAGCCCGCAGGAAGTAAAGGAATGGTTGGCAGAAACACAAGACGTCACCTACCCGTATGAGTTTATCGCATATCCTTTGCTGGAAAGGTATAAATCCCATTTGATTAGCTATTTTCCGTTGCAAGAAGATTGCATATCCCGCATATCGGAACACGATGGCAAAGGCAATTTGGATTTAAATAAAGATGATTATTACCTGCACACAGGTTGCGGCTATTTAATCACAGATATAAAATCGTTGGGTCGCTGGAATTAATCAGATAAGGGTTTATTAGAAATAAGTACAAATATGTTGCTGTAGAAATCGGTACACCTGCTTTAAAAAGAGTGGGTGTGCTTTTTATTTTCTCTGGAAAGCACCTGCAAACCGCTTACAAGCTACCCCCCTAGCATGATTCTCAATAACCAAAAACCAATAAATAAGCATTCCTGTAATGAATGAAAATGATCTTTGAGAAATAAACAACCCCCTGCTATGATTTTATGTGTGCCTAGCAAACGCACAAAAATCATAGAAAATCAGGGGGAAGTAAGCAGATGAAGAAGCGAAACAATCAAAAAATAGAAGCAATAACACCAAGAACACTGATAGTGGGAGTAGATATCGCCAAAGAAACGCAGTGGGCACGGTTCGTGGATTATCGCGGAATAGAACTGGGGAAAGCCCTAAAATTCCAGAACGATAAAAGCGGCTTCGAAAATATCTTAGCAAGCATCGAAGCAATTTGCAAGAACAAAAGACTTGACGATGTAATCGTAGGAATGGAACCCACAGGGCACTATTGGAAACCACTGGCAAACTATCTGATAATGCGTGGAATAACAGTCGTGATGGTTAACCCGTATCACACCAAACGGGCCAAAGAACTTGATGACAACAGCCAGACCAAAAGCGACAAAAAAGATGCGTTAACCATAGCAAAACTTGTGCGTGACGGCAGGTATTACGAAGTGTACATGCCCCAGGATATATTTGCGGAATTAAGAGTGCTAACAAACGCAAGGATCAGCCTGATGAAGCGGCATAACGCATTAAGAAACACCATAACAGCAGTAATGGATGAATACTTTCCTGAAATAAAAAACGTATTCAAAAATCCATTGAACGGGAAAGCGTCCATGCAGATATTAAAGACCTGTCCATTCCCTGCGCTGATACTTGAATTGGGAGCTGAGGGGGTGCTGGCCGAGATAAAAAAGGCAGTCAGAAAGACAGTAGGCAGGAAAAAGGCGCAGCAGCTTGTAGAGACAGCAAAAAACTCCATCGGAGTAAAGTATGGAAGCGTATCGGCAAAGCTCAAGTTGGAATTACTGATTGAGGAACTGGAATTATTAACAAAACAACTTGATCATCTGGAAAACGCTATGGAGTTGGCCTTAGCTCAGACAAAATATGGGGAGATAATTCTTGGCATCCCCGGCATAGGAGTGGTTAGTGCAGCGAGTTTTCTGGGAGAGATAGGCGATCCGTTGAGATTTGACCATCCGCGTCAAATAAGCAAAATGGCCGGATACAATCTAGTTGAGGACAGCTCCGGCAAGAGTAAAAGCACAACAGTAATCTCCAAGCGCGGAAGAAAAAATTTGAGGAGTGTTTTATACCGAATGGCCATGATCATGGTTGCAGTAAACAATGAAATGAAAGAGCTTTACCAATACTTGAAAACCCGCGAAAACAATCCCCTCAAGAAGAAACAAGCACTTGTTGTTATCTCCAAGAAAATAATAACAGTGATATATAACCTGGTTAAGAAGCAAAAGCAATACAAAGCAGAATTAGTGCTTGGCGAACACAGAAAAAAGCAAATAAAAGAAGCAGCATAAGTGTTAAATTCAAGCATCATTTCCCGATTTGCAGTCAAGCTGCTTAAGCCTTAATGCGGCTTAAGCAGCCCGTTACCAGGGTTTTGGTTTCGTGCTGGATGTCAAGGGTAAATAAACGGCTGCGCCGCCCTTGACATCCGATAAGGCAAGTGCATATGGCGCAGCAAAGCAAGAAACATGAAACACGCCGATAAAGCGGAGATAAGGAGAATCACTCCATTAGCCCATTGAGGCAGCATTAAAGCTTAAACGCTATCTCCGCTCTTATCCATAAAACAGAACGAAGGAATGTAAGGGCATGGACCCAGTGAGTTATGATAGGGTGAGTTTTGGGATAGCACCGGCGAAAGTCATGTAAAATATTGCATTTTAAGAGATACTGCGATTGACGGAGCAATCCGTTGATATATTTCAAAAATTGAGATAGTTCCTGTAATTGTTGTAATTACGAAATCCTATTCAATCCCGGAAAGAGATAGAAATATAGAAATGGTAAATAACGTATTTGCGAAACAAAAGCGTTATTCAAAGAATTTACGGAGGGTAATTCCGGTTGTTGCATCTACATATGTACTGAATGATAACGCTTATGCAGCACCTGAAGGAATTACGGAACTTATAGATACAACAAATGAATTGATGCCTGAAGGAATAAAGGCTGGAGAAACAGACATTGCCGCATTTAAACTTGACCGCAAGAGAGCTATGGCTCATGGAGTAACTGGAGTGTCAACTACAGCAGCAGTTGTTATTGGCGCAGTTCCAATACCATTTGCTGACGCACTACTGCTTGCTCCTATAGAAATAGCCTTGGTTAATACTCTTGGCCAGATATATGATATAAATAAAAATGAAGATTCAAAACAATTCATTAACTCTATTGTTGAAGTAGGGACTGTAAGTGCTGCAGCGAAAACTGCGATAAGTGCATTGAAAGCCATTCCTGGGGTGAATTTAGGCGCTAGTGTTTTGAATGCAATTATTGCTGGCAGCATTGTAGCAGCCATTGGTGAAGGTACAATATATGCTTTTGAACAAGTATATCTGGGCAAAAAAAGCATCAAGGATATTGACTGGGTGAAAAAAATGATGGAAATGGAGTTGTCTTCACAATTTACAGATGCTGTAAATTCGATAGCAGAAAAGATTACCCAAAGCACTGATAAAAAAGATATTGCGAAAATAATTACAGATGTGTTTAAGAGCATTTTTAATGCCTCTGATAATAAAAAGGCATAAGGATTTACCCTGCTGTGACTCTATAAACTTGCTGGGAAGCGTAATTTCTTTATCAGATACATCAAATTTAGGAGGTTCATTAATGGAAATCACTTTTAATTGCAATAGAGAAATAGATTTTTATTTAGAAAGGGCCAATATAACCATAGACCCACTTAAAAAGGAACTGTTCGTGGGGGGCTTTATATCTAGACCAATAAATACAAACGATGAACATGAGGTAGCAAGGCATTACAAACAATATATAAATAATAGTCCGATAAATATAGGTTTAAAAGAGGGTTATGACTTCCGTGAGATTGATATAATGCCTATTTTGGCAGAAATCACTTCGAGAGTAATGCAGCAGGATATTGAAATACAAGATGTACTAAATCTTTGGGAAGATGATAAGGGTGTAAAATTACTTTCATATGTCAATGTTGAGCCGGAGAAATGAATTAGATAACTGGTTAGTAAATTCTTTACCATAGTGAACTTCAAACCAGCCTAAAAAATCCAAGCGTAATGGATTTTTAGGCTGGTTTTTTATTTTGAAAAATAATTTTTAAAAATCTGGACTATAAGCACGATTATAAAATCTGCTCTTAAAAAACTAAAAGCATGGCTCTAAACATTATAAAAAAGACGGCTAAACCTTCCTGTTAGGTTGATTTTAGAGGGGTTGAATCCCCTAAAAATCAGCGTTATTGTGGTTTTGGGAGGTGTTTCAAATAAATGGAAGTAGAAAATAAGAAAGTTACGAAACAAAGCAAAAAGCCAAAAGAACCCGTGATAAAAGATGCTGAGGGCATTGCGGGCAAAGAGGAATTCGCAGGTTTAAGCGATAGGTTAGATTCTATCCTTGAAAGGTTTGACGGTATAGCCGCTGAACTGAAAATGACCAATCATATTTGCAGGATCCTAATTGAATTGGTTGGCGGTGTAGACCCGGGCAGGAAGAACCTGACTAATCTTGAGCTGGTTAAACTTCGCAATGAGGGTGTTAAGGTCAAAGATTTAGCCAGAATGCAGGGAATCAGCCAATGTGCCATGGGCAGAAAACTAAAAGAATTAAGAGAGGCAGGTGTGCTGCATGATCGAGAAGCAGAAAACGATTGAAGTGGCAATCAAAAATATGGTCAATAGCCATATGAAGAACTATAGCAAAGATTTAATTCTATGTTCAGAAATATTAAATCAGATTACGGAAAAAGGATTTGTATTTGACTATACGAGGTTTAGCCTAGGTGATCAAAAGCTGGCAAGTGATATAGCATATCAAATATTTCAAATGGAAGAGATGGTAAACAGTGTCATCAAGAATGAGCGGAATAATCAATGCTATGCTGACGAGCATATTGGTGAATTGTACTGTGGGGATGATGAACCCGACCAGCCGGAGAAAGAAAATGAGCCAAAGTTTGAATTTGATGACATTGGGGACTTCTTCCCCATCACGGATAATT
>LSQX01337703.1_pt1 | contig 13551 bp, 15 predicted proteins | sample 654561 | NCBI WGS metagenome assembly LSQX01 (sample SAMN04489861, study PRJNA283612) | anaerobic digester metagenome | isolation source: 4 biogas reactors fed with cattle manure at either 37C or 55C with and... | place: Denmark: Kongens Lyngby | collected 2014 | reverse complement strand
TCATAAACCTGCTATAATTCATGCCATTCATACGAGCTGCAGCATTTATTCTGGTTATCCACAGTTTTCTAAAATCTCTTTTTTTTGCTCTTCTATCTCTATAAGCATAAACTTGTGATTTCATCACTGCCTGGTTAGCTATTCTATATGACTTGCTTTTAGAACCAAAATACCCTTTTGCCAGTTTAAGCACTTTTTTTCTTCTGGCACGGGTCCTTACTCCGCCTTTTACTCTTGCCATTATATATACCTCCTTACTTATATGGAATCATAGATTTAACTGTTGAATAATTTGCATCAGAAACTAATGTGCCTTTTCTTAAATTTCTTTTCCTTTTAGCGGTCTTTTTGGTTAATATATGGCTTTTATATGCCTTAGCTCTTTTTATTTTTCCTTTCCCTGTAAAACCGAACCGCTTCTTTGAGGAACTATGGGTCTTAATTTTAGGCATTTTCCTATTCTCCTCCTTATAATGAAATAACTTATTCACCTGTTTAGTTTATTTCGGGTTAATTATCATAACCATATTTTTCCCCTCAAGTCTTGGTCTCTTCTCAACTTCTCCTACATCTTTTACAGCTTCTGCAAATTTTCCTAACATATCCTGCCCTATTGAGGTGTAATTAATTTCTCTACCCCTAAACCTGATAATAACTTTAACCTTATCTCCATCCTTAAGAAATCTAATAGCATTTTTTGCTTTAAAGTTGAAATCATTATCCTCAATTGTAGGATTCATACGTACCTCTTTGACATTGATAACTTTCTGATTTTTTTTAGCCTCTTTTTCTTTTTTAGCAAGTTCAAACATGTATTTACCATAATCCATTATTCTACAAACCGGTGGGTTAGCTTTAGGAGCAACTTTAACCAAATCCAAATTTCTTGAATTGGCTATCTTCTGGGCTTCTTTTGCAGACATAATTCCTATCACTTTCCCATCAACATCAATTAGCCGTACTTCTCTATCTCTTACTTCCTCATTTATCATTAATTGGTTTTTTATAATAATTATACACCTCCATATTTTTTTAGAGCAAGAAGCAATAACCCTCATGCATCAGCTATCATATATCTCTCTAATTACCACTTTAATTATCCAATTAAAAATTAAAGTGGACTGAAGAATTCAATCCACTCTGTACACAACTTAAAATTCATGCCGCTTTTTCAGCTAAACTTCAGTTATTAACCTTGAAAAACTTATTGTTTGCAAGGTGAGAAGTGGTTGACTTCTTCTTCATTTGCTTTTTAATAATAGCACAAGTTACTTAAGTTGTCAATTTACTTTTGTATTTTTCATAATACTTTCTCATTTACCTCATTAATGATTTTATTAATGAAACTATCTACTGTCATTTGTCCTAAATCCCCTTCTTTTCTAGATCTTATAGCAATAGCATCATTTTCCATTTCTTTATCTCCAATAATCAACATATAAGGCACCTTCTCAAGTTGAGCTTCTCTTATTTTGTATCCAATTTTTTCATTTCTTAAGTCAATCTCAACCCTTATATCTCTTTCCTGTAATCTTTTTTGCACATTTAGAGCATATTCATGATGCTTTTCTACAATGGTCAATATTTTAACCTGCACCGGAGCAAGCCACACAGGAAAAGCTCCTGCGAAATGCTCTGTCAATATTGCAATAAACCTCTCTATACTTCCAAATACAACCCTATGAATCATTACAGGTCTATGCTTATCACCATCAGGGCCTATATATGTTAAGTCAAATCTTTCAGGCATTTGAAAATCGAGCTGTATTGTTCCGCACTGCCATGTCCGTCCGATTGAATCTTCAAGATGAAAATCAATTTTAGGACCGTAAAATGCCCCATCGCCTTCATTAATCTTATACTTCATACCAATAGATTCCATTGCATCTCTCAATGCATTTGTTGCCATTTCCCACTGTTCTTCTGATCCCATAGAATTTTCAGGTCTTGTCGAAAGTTCTACATGATATCTAAATCCGAATATTTTATAAAAATCGTCAATAAGGTCAATTACTCCTTGCACTTCACTTTTAACCTGATCAGGAGTCATAAATATATGAGCGTCATCCTGTGTAAAGCATCTTACCCTCATCAAGCCATGAAGAGCTCCCGAAAGTTCGTGTCTGTGCACCAGACCCATTTCTGCCAATCTTTGAGGTAGATCCCTGTAAGAATGTAGTTTTCTCTTATAAGCCAACATACCGCCAGGACAATTCATTGGCTTTATTGCATAGTTTTCTTCATCTATTTTAGTAAAGTACATGTTTTCTTTATAGTGATCCCAATGTCCCGAACGATGCCATAAATCCTCATTAAGGATAATAGGTGTTTTTATTTCCTGATACCCCCTTTTGGCATGTTCTTCCCTCCAAAAGTTTTCCAGGGAGTTTCTTATTATCATGCCTTTGGGGTGGAAAAATGGAAACCCCGGTCCTTCTTCGTGGATGCTAAATAGGTCCAGTTCCTTGCCAAGTTTTCTGTGGTCCCGTTTCTTTGCTTCTTCCAAGCGTTTAAGGTATTCATTCAAAAGGGACTTTTTGCTGAAGGAAGTGCCATATATCCTCTGAAGCATCTTGTTGTTCTCATCACCCCGCCAGTACGCCCCGGCAACATTTAAAAGTTTCATGGCTTTTATCTTGCCGGTGGACGGCAGATGGGGCCCTGCACACAGGTCCACAAAATCCCCTTGCTTGTAGAAAGATATGACGGCATCATCATCCAATTCTTTTATCAGCTCCACCTTATAGGGCTCATTCATTTGCTCCATCAATGTAATTGCTTCATCCCGGGGCAGTTCATACCTTTCCAGCTTTAAATCTTCCTTAACTATCTTTTTCATTTCCTTTTCAATGGTTTCCAAGTCCTCTGCGGTAAAGGGTTTGTCCACGTCAAAGTCATAATAAAAACCGTTTTCTATGGAGGGACCGATGGCCAGCTTAGCCTGTGGGAACAGACGTTTAACCGCCTGGGCCAGTACGTGGGCGGTGGTGTGGCGATAGACCGACATACCCTCGTCACTGTCTAAAGTTAATATATTAAGGGTGTGCTCACCCTCCTCCACCGTGGTATTCAGGTCGGTGACCCTGCCGTCCAGTTGTGCGGCAACGGCCGCCCTGGCCAGCCCGGGGCTTATATCCTTGACTATTTCCTGAATTGTCACCGGATGGTCATAATTCTTCCTTGAACCATCCTTCAAAATTATTGTAATCATATAATATACCTCCGTATTACATTTTTCTGTCATATCATAAAAAGGAAAATCCCTGTCCCTAAAGGGACGGGATTTTATCCCGCGGTTCCACCCTAATTGATACGTGTATCCAACTCATGATGTTATAACCCTACCGGGGTGTTTTGCTCAAAGGTGGTTTTCGAAAATCCATACCTGTGCCGGTTTTCAGCCAAGCCTGGCACTCTCTTTAAGGCTGGGTTCAATCTACTCGTCCTTTTCATCGCAAATAATCATCATTCAATTTTATCCTAATTATATGAATAATATTTCCATATGTCAATATTTAAAACAAGCCTGCTGCTTACCTGTATTCTTCGCCAAAACACGGTAACAACTTTCATAGGTCTTTAAACGGCGACAACTCTGCGCAGTGCAAAAACCCGGTAAATCCATGCCGTAAGGTGATATCTTTTTTTAGTAATACCGTGTCTTTTACCACTGCCAATGTTTTACCCAAGCTTAGCTTATGCCTGATGGCCGGTATGCTACTTTAACAATAAAAACAAGGATTCCCCAACATTAAAGCTTTGGCAAAAAGCCATTGAAAAAATTCATTGCCCGGAAATCCTTTGCTTATAATAAAAAAACTGCTTTTATTCATTATTATTTATATTGTTCTGGGTGCTCACCACGTTCACCCTACCGTAAAAAACGTTATTTATGGTGTCTATAAGTTCCTGGTTTTTCATCCTTTCCTTATTGTGTATTATAATTTTATTTGGTGCTATGGTAATTAATGAACTTATAAGCAAGTCGTCATGGCTGATATCGTCATTGGAAATTTCCTTAGCCAAGTCCTCTAAAATATCATTATCTATGATCTCCATTTCTGAGTTAAGCAGGGTGTATTTCCTGTCCAGTCCCACCAGTACATGTACCTCTTCGAACTTAGGTTCCTGGATTTCCACAAAATATCTCAGCAACTTAATAAAGTCATTATACTCCCTTTCTATGAGATATTCATCCACAGCCATGGCCACACATTCACCGATGTCCTGCATGAAATCCTTCATTCTGAACCGAATAAAACCGTCTACTATTATACGGTCGCTATTATCAAAGTGTGAAAGCAGGCGTTGAAAAAGGATATCCTTCCATAATCTTTTATAGTCTTCCCTTTTTTTCTCGCCCCTGGAGCCGTTAAATACCTTGCAGGCAAGATCACCTATCTTTTGACGCTCCTCCTTTGTAAAGTAACAATATTCGCTGTTTAGAATACGGTTTATTAATATACAATCCATATCTTCCAATATTACATCGGATAATACATCCGAAATATGCATTATCGCCTTTTGTTTTAATAAATCTTCACTTACAAATTCAACTTGGTCCTTACCGTATATATGCTTATCTATATTGAGCCGGCATCGGCAAAAATCTAAATTTTCGGTTTCACATACTTCAAAATCTATATATATACCCTGGGATTGCAGTGCCTTGATTTTATCGATAAAAGTTTGTTTGACCGTCTTATCAAGTCCGATGGTACATACTTCCATGAAATCACTCCCTTCTTGTAGTATTATATGAACTACAATATTTTTGTATACTGCAATCATATATGTTCAAATAATTACATAGGAAACTATAGGGGAATAATGCTGCCTATATCTTCCAGGGGGCCTTTATGTATAATGCTGGCTTTTATACCGTATTTATGTAAAAATTTTATGATGGAATCCCCGTCCGGATGGCTGTATACATCACCGTAGAAGGCTATAACATCCCTTTTTATAAACCCGCATGTGCCGCCAATAAATCCATAGGGCATACCCTCAAGCTTTATATGCCCCGGCCTTATTAACAGTACATCCAGTCCTGCCCTGTAACCCGCCTTCTTCAATCCCATATCTGAGGTGATGAAAGCATTTTGGTCAACCGGCACGACGGAACACTTTCCATAACCCTGGTTAACATGTATAAGCCTAATCCCGTCTTTAAAATAACATTTCTTAATGACAGGGTCGGTATATTTTACGTTATGGAAGGCCGTTTCCCCGATTCTTGCTACATTATATGCAATATTGAAGGGATAGTTTCTTTTCAAAAAGGTATCCCCCACAATAAAATCTATTCCACAGGCCCTAAGGCTGTCCTTTAACGATTCATCAATATTGGGAGCAACTATGACACGATGCCGTTGTATGGGATGGATAACTATGTCAGGATGGTAGGCAATACTGTCGTACAAATGGGAAACACGGGTGGTCTTGATTACGGCAATCCCCATATCTTCAAGGATACCGACTGATTTTTTGTTCGCTTGTCCGGATACCACAACGGCGCTAACGTTTTCACGTGCCAAAAACGGTATGTACATAACCCTAACCTTTCTAAGAATTAAAAAAAAGTGATGAACCATCACTTTCGTTGTCTTTATGCTTATTAAGATTTATGCTGGTGCCGGAGACCGGAATCGAACCGGTACGGTCTTATGGGGACCGCAGGATTTTAAGTCCTGTGCGTCTGCCAGTTCCGCCACTCCGGCGAACTGTGACCTTGACGACGAATATTATTTTATAATAAACCACACGCTGAGTCAATAGTTGTTATTGTCTTCTACCCATTATTTTTTAAACTATCCCTTTATAGTTGCCCAATATTCAATATTGCTCAATATTACTGACCATTATATAGTTTTTAATTATATAACCCTCTAGGCTGTCCTGATCCCTTGTTACCAGACTCGAAATATTCAGCCTTTCCATAAGGTACCTGAGGATAAAGGTACCCTGGGCTATTATGTCCGCCCTCTTTTTTTGTATAATTTTAATTGCTTGTTTTTGCTCCAAGGTGGTATTAAACAGATAAAGGCTAAGCTCTGCCACCCTACCAACGGTGAGGCGATAATCATTGATCAACCTACTGTCATAAACGGTGAGCCCTTGATCCAGTGCTGCAAGGCTGACAACGGTACCGCCGACTCCGATGCACGCGCAATCTATTATATCATATTTTTCTATATTGGCAAATATCCCGTCTAAATACCTCTTCATTTCCGATATGATAGATTGATCGACTGGATAGCTAGGCTTAAAGGTTTCCGTCAATTTAACGGCACCAACATTATAACTGTCGGCCATAAGGATATTGCTACCCTTTCCGAAGACTATCTCGGTACTGCCTCCGCCAATATCAATAATTGTATGTTTTTTAGAATTACTCGTCAAACCTACGGCGCCCAAATAAGACAGGGCAGCCTCCTGTTGTCCCGATAGGATATCCACCGTTATATTAAACCTGTTTTTGCATATATCGATAAAGTCCTGGGCATTTCGTGCATCCCTTAACGGGCTGGTGGCGATACAGTTTATTTGGTCCACCCCATAAACCCGGGCCATCCTTATCATCCCATCTATAACCTTTACCGTTCTTTCCGTGGCCCCTTGGCTTATAAAACCACCGTCTCGTACATGCTGGCCTATCCTTGTTATATAGGATTGTTTATATAAAGGCTTAAAACCATCCTTAAAAACTTGGGCAATAAATATCCTGACGGAATTATTACCAATATCTATTACCGCTACCCTCACAAATATTCTCCTTCTATGCACCTGAAAATTCTAAAAGCATTTCACCGAGTGAAATGCTTTTATATTCTAAATTTAATTAATATTGTCCACTGCTTCGGCGGGAAAACCCCCTTCTTCTCTTCGCTTCCCTGTTTCTTCTTATGTCTTGTAATTTTTCCTCACTGTCCCTGAAAAACTTGGAAAGCCTGTCTTCAAAGGATAAGTTGTCCGGTTCACGTCTGACTGAGTCCCAGTTAAATTCCATGGGGTTTGAACTCTTGTTTCCTTGAAGATTCTTCCTTTCGTTAGCCCTTCTAATGGATAAGCTAATCTTTCCGTCATCGTCGATGGACAGCACCTTTACTTTTACCCTATCCTTTTCTTTTAAGTGCATATGGATGTCCTTTACATAACTGTCGGCTACTTCTGAGATATGCACCATTCCCGTCTTTCCTTCCGGAAGCTGGATAAAGGCACCAAAGCTGGTAATTCCGGAAACCACGCCCTCGACTATTTTACCTACCTCCACCGGCATATTAATGGGTAATCCTCCTTTGATCTTTACATTTATTTATTTTTCCCTTAGAGGGATCATTACATATCATTATATATTAGGCGCATTTTTGGTGTCAATGAAATACTTGCGCTTATTCAACAGGCATGTACTTTATTTCCCCTTCCTTAACCATACCCAGTTTTTCTCGGGCTGCGTTCTCCACAAACTCATCGGTATCCGCCGCATTTATTTGCTGCTTTATATATTCATTCTCCTTCTTCAAATCCTCGATTTTGCTTATTATTTGAGATTTATCCTTGTTAAGCCTGTTTAGTTCCAGCTGTTGTGTGACAAGGGTAGAAACCACCACCAAAGCTACCAGTAAAAATAAGAATATTTTAAGTCGGGGTTTCATCCTATACCTGGCCATGGGCGCCTCCTTATCCCTATACAATACTGTATTTTCCTACATAACACTGTATTGGATTTATATTCGACATAACTTATAAATATCCTTTTTTTATATCAAAGTTTATATGGTCTTCCTGTTTTTAAAGATAAAACCCAACAATCCCCTTGAATGACTACTCTTTTTTTCACCACCTTTGGCCTCATCCCTAGGCTTAAACAATACAGTCCATGGTGCTGCGGACCATTTTATTATTCCTCTTATTATTCTGCTTGCCCAATTGTATATAAAATCAAGAATAATTGCTACGGGTTTGCCCAGCGTAAGCTTATATAACAGCCAGCCTAAAACGAAACCTATTACTATATAACCCCTTATCTGTCCGTAATTTATATGATAGACAAAATAGAAAAACAATAACGCAGCAGCTACGCAAAACAATAAATCGATAAACCCCGTTACTATTTTATTAAGGGCCCATTTCATCTTAAAAAACCTGTATATATCAAAGGCCATGCCTACCATCCCGCCGCATACCACTAAACAACCAAATACTATGGTTTGGTTTATTGTCTCTCCGTCCATAATAAACCCCCTGGAATTTTGGTTTTGCTTGTCCCCATATTTAATAAAAACTATCATTTAAAGAGTTTCCCGAACAAGCCCCCGCCTTGGCCCCCCAGCCCTTCACTGTCGGTATAATCGATTGCAATTATAAGCCCCTCCACTATTAGTTGGCCCTCATCGAGGTTTAGCTTATTTATATGCAAATCGTCCCCCTTTACAGCCAGGAAACCGTCCTCCAGCACCAATATGACCATTTCGGCATTGAAACTCTCCACGTCTTCGACGCCGTTAATGGTAATCCTTTCCCGATTCTCTATAAAAATACTATGGGCCTTGGACCTGTTTATCCTTTTTTCTTCCATTTCCCTTGCCATTTTTTCACCTCCATTCTTCTATCTAGATATGTATGCATGTATCACAACATTTATTACAAAAAATAAAGAGCCTGACGGCTCTTTATTCCCACATCTTAACTACTTTAACGTTTCTGAAATAGTGGTTTATTATATCCTCGCTGCTTTTGCCCTGTTTAGCCATTGCAAAGGCTCCCCATTGGGACATTCCCACGCCGTGGCCGTATCCCCTGCCTCTGATCACCACCTTATCGCCCTGTAACTGTATATCATCGATTAAAGTGGATTTCATCTTGGTACTGTCCAGCGCAAGGCGGACCTCGGCGGCCGGATACTGCTCCTGACCGAATTTTATCATGGTTGCCCTGCCCGACGGCCCCCTTTGGGAAATTGTAATATCGTCAAAATCCCCGACTTGCATGCCCTTTGTACCTAGGGCATTTATTACTTCTTGCTTGGTATACACGGCGCTCCAGTTACTGTCTTCCCGGGGCGCTTCAGGGGAATCGGGAGAATTCACCACATGGATGTAGGGAGGTTCCTGTTTGTCATAATTAAGGCCTTCCTTAGCTGTAGCGGTTTTCCCTCCGGCATGGGCATGAAACCATGCATTTATAAATTGATTGTTATGAACTATTACCTTACCCCTGGTACTGTCTACCGCCTTCCTTATCTTATCGTTTACTTCCCCCATATTCCATGCCTGGGCCTCTTCAATGTCAGTGGATATATCCGCCCCTGAATATTTCGATCCTCCTTTTTCAGAGACAAAATTTAATACAAAGGTCCTGGCTATTATTGCCTGGGCAGCCAATGCCTTCTCCGGCCATGTGTTTTTCATCTCCCCCGCTACAACACCGTACAGATATTCCTCGAGGTTCATTTGCTTAACGGTTTTCTCGTCGGCCAGGTATACCTTCAGCCTGGGCTCTTGATTGGCACCCCGCCGTATACGCTCAGGAATATCAGGCTTTACATCCCGCTGTCCCTCGGAGGGAGGGGGCATCCTTTTTACCCTACATCCAACAAAAGATAAGGCTAAAGCAAAAATCGTAAACAATACCGTTAATCTTATAAATTTTTTTGACATAAAATTATCCCTCCCGGTTTTCCTTATTCCATATTATTTGTTAATATGGCTAATTAAATTATGTAATTGGTGGAAACCAAGAGGGAACACCGTTATAATTTTTTAAACAATTGGGCAGCCTCATTCTTTTTTACAGTCTCATTGATGTCAAGTACTTCATACCTGCTCGATTGATCGCCGAACTTTATTTCCAAGATATCACCTATTTTCACTTCACTTCCTGGCTTTGCTATCCTTCCGTTGATCCTTACCCTGCCCAGACTGCATGCCTCTTTTGCCACAGTCCTTCTTTTTATTAATCTGGAAACCTTTAAAAATTTGTCTAGTCTCATAATTCCCCCATAATAATTAAACGATGCTAATATTAAAAAGCCAGGCCTCGACCTGACTTTTTAAAATCATTAGTTAACTGCGTCTTTTAGCGCTTTTCCGGCCTTAAAAACAGGAGCCTTTGAAGCGGGAATGATTATTTCTTCTCTGGTCTGGGGATTCCTACCTCTCCTTTCAGCCCTTTCCCTCACTTCAAAGGTACCAAAACCTACCAATTGGACTTTATCATTTCTCGCCAACGCCTCTTGTACACTTGCCACAAAAGCATTTAGTGCTTTTTCGGCATCTTTTTTGGTTAAGTCGCTTTTTTCCGCAATACTAGCAATTAATTCAGCCTTGTTCATACTTGTTCCCTCCTTTAAATCAGTTCCTTTAGCATATTCGCTATTTTTCTTTAAATTCCTTCTTTTTGGTAAAAATTTTTTTGATTTTTGTTTAAAATGACACTTAACGACTATTCTTCAGTTTTGTTCTCATAAAGGTCTTTATATTCATTCCATAGGGAATCCATTTCTTCGATATCCATTTGGTCCAGCTGTCTATTGTTTTCGACGGCTTTGTCTTCTATATATTGAAACCTTCGTATAAATTTATTTATTGTGTCGGTCAGTGCAAGCTCCGGCTGGATTTTAGCAAACCTTGCAGCATTAACCACTGCAAATAACAGGTCCCCTATTTCTTCGTTTATTTTCCCATAATTTCCTTGAAAATATACGCTTTTTAGCTCTCTCAATTCCTCCTCAATCTTATCAAAGACATCTTCTGCCCTATCCCAATCAAAACCGACCAATGCCGCTTTATGTTGAACTTTGTAACTGCGCATTAAAGCAGGCAAGTTTTTCGGTACATCCTTCAAAGCTTGGGTGTGGGTGTTTATCCCCTTCTCCCGTTTTTTTATCTTTTCCCAATTTTGCAACACTTGCTGGGCAGTATCCAATTGGGTCTCACCAAATATATGGGCATGGCGCTTTATCATCTTATTACAAATAGCGGTTATCACATGGCGCCAGGTAAATCTTCCCTCCTCGGCTGCAATCTGGGCATGAAATACTATTTGGAGTAGCAGATCACCCAATTCGTCATATATCCTTCGGTCGTCCTTATTGTCAATGGCTTCCAGGACTTCGTAGGTCTCCTCAATCAAGTACTGTTTTAAGCTGTCGTGGGTTTGCTGCCTGTCCCAGGGGCAGCCCTTTTCTCCCCTTAGGATTTTCATAACGGTTACCAGGTTTTCAAAGGTATATCCCTTAAGTTCCCTTATATCCGTACTGGGAATGACAATATAAGCCTGGTTATTAATATTACCAAATTGTTCTAGATTATTCAGATATATCTTTTTAATTGTAATTTTATTGTGAGACGGTACCTTTAGCAATAGTACCTTAGCGCTATTATTATACGTTTTAAGAAGTATGTTTTTCAAATTCTCTAAAGTTGCTATTTGGGATATGTGAATGATATTGGTTTGTTGACCGTCGATATACCGAATTTTTTCTGTTTGTTTATCCGAAAAGAAGCTGCAGGGACTGAACATATTCCACAGCCCCACAAGGCAGTGCCCTGTTAACTCCAAAGTAGGCAGTAAATGGTCGGCATTATCATACAGCAATCTGCTTATCAGGGCCTTCAAACCCCGGTTGTCGGTAAGCAGGGTAACGGAAGGATGTTTCATGGCATAATCCGCCAATACCTTTAAGGAATCCTTATCATTAACATCCAATTTTTGCCCGCAAATTCTATCCTTCAAACCTTCAGGCAGGCTATCAATATCTACAGAAGATGTGGCCATAATGCATTCATCTTGGGAAAACTGTTGGATAAAACTACTAAAGCCTTTTATATTATCCATGTATATTATTCTAATCGACCGTTCCATGTCTACTCCTTCCTATTCTTATATATGCCCAGTTTTGTAAGGATTTTAGCCAGGATTCTACCACCGGGGATTATATCAAAATCATCCTGTTTTAATGCACCTATGACCAACAGCATTATGAGGTATACTATTATACCTATAACAATTGAAGCTATCGTGCTTATACTGTTTCTGCCCGTTTTTTCGATTATCCAATTATAACTGTATAATACCGATATTGCCATGGCAACCACCGAAACGATGGGTCTTACGACAAAGTCCATAACCTTAAACTCCATACGGGTATGCCTTTTGACGGTGGCAAAATTTAAGCTGGCAGCAACACCGTAGCAGACAATGGTTCCTATGGCCGCTCCTCGTATATTCAGTACCGGTATGCCTACCAGGACAAAATTGGTTATGGATTTTGCCAAGGCTCCTATAAACATATTCCTAACGGGCAGTACTACCTTGCCAACTCCCTGTAAAATAGCGGTTACGGTTTGATTTAGGGTTAAAAATATCAAACTGTAGGACACCAACGATAATACCCTCGCCACCGCAGATACTTCGTTTTCCGTCAGAGAACCGTAAAGGAGCTTTATTATCGGCGCTGCCAATATGGACAGACCGACGGCCGAAGGTAAACCGAACAGTATTGCCAGCCGTATACCCGTTACGGATTTATGTTTTACCATACCGTAATCCTTTAGGGCTGCCGATTCCGAAATGGCGGGAACCAAACTGACGGCCAGGGCCAAAGTTACAACCTGAGGAAAGTTAATAAATACATTGGCATAACCCGTTAAATAACCATACATCTCCGTTGCCCTTTCAACACCATATCCAATGGAAACCAATCGTCGCGGAATTATCACCAAATCCACCATGTTAACCAATGGGATGACCGATGCCCCCACGGTAATGGGTATGGCTATCTTTATCAGTTGGGATATTATGCTGCGGGAAGTGGGAATACGTTCAAGCTTTGGACTGGTTCTGATACCGTATTCTATTTCCGATTTATGTTTGTTATATATATAAATAATAACTCCCAGGGCTATAACTTCGCTTAAGGTCACGCCGATAATGGCACCGGCCGCTCCGTATTCTACACCCTTGCCGACCAGTGCATAGGCCAGTGATAACCCGATAACGAGTTTACCGATTTGTTCGGTAATCTGGGTAACCGCCGTGGGACCCATCATCTGCATCCCCTGGAAATAACCCCTGTAGGCCGACATAACCGACACAAAAAAAAGTGAAGGTGCTATGCTTAACAACGGCAGTATTACCTTATCATTCTGAATGAATTTGGCGAATAACGGCGTCACCGCGGCCAATATTATGGTGGCTATTATTCCTAATATGGCCAACATTTTAAAGGATATCTGAAAGATTCTATGGGCTTCCCTGTTGTGACCCAATGCAAGATTTTCCGCCACCATCTTCGCGATGGCAGTAGGCAGCCCGGCGGTAGAAATAGTAAGTAAGGCAATATATACCGGATAGGCCATTTGATAAAGGCCTATTCCCTCAGGTTGAATTATATTAGCCAGAGGTATCCTAAAAAAAGCGCCTATAAACTTGCCTACTACGCCTGCAACGCCTAGTATAAAGGCACCCCTAACAAAAGACTTTTTGCCCATAGATCATTACCCTCTCGATATCAAAATATTTTTTATGGCCCATAATACACTATATTAT
>LSQX01395675.1_pt1 | contig 13552 bp, 9 predicted proteins | sample 654561 | NCBI WGS metagenome assembly LSQX01 (sample SAMN04489861, study PRJNA283612) | anaerobic digester metagenome | isolation source: 4 biogas reactors fed with cattle manure at either 37C or 55C with and... | place: Denmark: Kongens Lyngby | collected 2014 | reverse complement strand
CTGGGTGTAGTATTCGGCACATTTTCGTCACTGTTTGTGGCCGCCCCCACTGCCTATATGGTTATGAAGAGATCTAAGAAGTATGCTCTTGTTACTAACAAGGCTTAAAGCATGGAGGTGAATCTGATATCTAAAAGAAGAGGGGTCTGCAATTTTAATGCAGACCCCTCTTCTTTTAGATATTCGCACTGTATCATCACCGGCAGTTACGATTCTTGTTTGTTCCCGTTTTCACATAGATTTTGAAGATTCGGTAAAAGAATTATTCTACCTCCCAAGTGTCATTGGTCTCAAGCAGTTCCGCAAAATTGTGGTATTTTTTGGATGCTTTAACCTCCTCAATCTGGGCTGAAACAGCCTCGTCATAGGTGAGAGCTTCAACATCGCGTATAACACCCAGAGCAATCGGGAAACCATCGCCTTCGCCCATAAGAGCCAGCTTGAGCTGCATTGTGTTATCCCGGCAATGGGCATCATGCACTAAAATATCCTTCAGGGTAATACCGTTTTCGCCTATCTTAACCACCTTCAGACCGAATCCTTCCTGAACCAGTCCGAACTCACTGTTTTCACCGAACACAAGCGGCTCGCCATGCTTCACGTAGATGGCGTTTTTGGCACGTCCCTCCTTGGTATAGACCGCATCATAAGTACCGTTGTTGAAAATCACGCAGTTTTGCAGGATCTCACATACCGATGCTCCCTTGTGGTTATGGGCAGCCTTGAGTATCTCCACTGTTCCGGGACTGTCATTAGCTACGGCCCGGGCGAAGAAGTGGCCGCGTGCGCCAAAGCAGAGCTCTGCAGGGCGGAACGGGTCCTCAACAGTTCCGTAGGGGCTGGAGTTGCTCACAAATCCGCGGGGTGAGGTGGGTGAATATTGCCCTTTGGTCAATCCGTATATACGGTTGTTGAGCAGAACCATATTCAAATTTATGTTACGGCGGTTTGCATGTATGAAGTGATTGCCGCCTATGGCCAGTCCGTCACCGTCGCCGGAGACTTGCCATACGGTCAGGTCGGGGTTTGCCACCTTACAGCCGGTAGCTATGGCTGCTGCGCGACCGTGTATGGTGTTCATGCCGTAGGTAGCCATATAGTGAGGCAGACGGCTTGAACAGCCTATTCCCGATATAACCACCGTATTGTGCGGGGCAACTCCGATTTCGGCCATAGCTTTGTGCAGTGAAGCCAGAAAGAAGTGGTCACCGCATCCGGGGCACCAGCGGGGCTGTCCTTTTTTAAAATCCTGTGATGTATATTCCATAATCTTGTCCTTGTTCTTATTTGAGAATATCATTGAAAGCCTTGACCAGTTCGTTTACAACGAAAGGCTGGCCTTTCACCTGATTGAATTGATAGGGAACGAATCCGTCCACCTTCATGCGCAGGAATGCGGCAAGCTGACCCATGTTCTGTTCGGCCACTACCACCTTCTTATATCTGTTCAGAACATCGGCAGTATTCTTAGGCAGCGGATTGATGAATTTAAAGTGAGCCAGAGCCGCTTTTTTGCCCTGAGCACGCATCACGTCCATAGCGGCACGCAGATGTCCGTATGTCCCGCCGAATCCCACAATCAGCAGGTCGGCATCGGCTTCATCGCCCAGGACCTCAAGGTCAGGCACCTTGATATTATCAATTTTCTGCTTGCGCAGACGTGTCATAAGGTCATGATTTTCGGGATTGGTACTTATAGCTCCTGTCTTGTTGTCCTTCTCAAGACCGCCCAGAATATGGGTAAATCCTTCACGTCCGGGAAGAGCCCAGTAACGCGTACCGTTCTCTTTGCGCATATAGGGTGTCCATTCGCCTCTGAGTTCTTCGGGAACATAGGGCGGGTTGATGGCGGGATAGTCGTCCAGATTGGGCAGCTTGAATGCGGCTGAACCGTTTGCCACGAAAGCGTCGGAAAGAAGTACCACGGGAGTCATATGCTCCAGCGCTATCTTACAGGCTTGGAAAGCAGCGTCAAAGCAATCCACAGGCGATATGGCGGCAATGACAGGCATAGGGCTTTCTCCGTTTCGTCCGAAGAGAACCTGCAGCAGGTCTGTCTGCTCCGATTTGGTGGGAAGTCCGGTAGCCGGACCGCCTCGTTGAACATCGAGTACCACGAGAGGCAGCTCCATAATAACTGCGAGGTTCATGGCCTCGGACTTAAGACAGATACCCGGACCTGAGGTCGATGTCACTCCCAGAGCACCTGTAAATGATGCACCCAAGGCCGATGAACAACCCGCTATCTCATCCTCGCACTGTACCGTGGTCACGCCAAGCGACTTATGCTTGGAGAGCTCATGCAGCACGTCGGTAGCAGGAGTAATGGGATATGAGCCCAGATAGAGTTTCAGACCGGCCTTTTCGGCGGCGGCTATGAAACCGTATGCGGTAGCTTTATTGCCCGTAATCTCCATATAGCGGCCGGGTTCCCTTGTCTTGGATTCTATTCTGTAAACATTGGCGGCACTGCTATGAGTATTGTGACCGTAGTCATAACCGGCCTGAATAATCCTGATATTGGCCTCGACTAGTCCCGGTTTTTTGCCGAACTTTTTACGTAGGTAGTTAAACGCTATCTCCAGGTCACGGCTATATAGCCAGCAGACTAAACCCAGTGCAAACATATTACGGCATTTTAGTACCGTTTTGGCATCTAAATCCATATCGGCAACGGCATCCTTGACCATCTGAGTAAGCGGACATGCTATAACACGATCCGGATCCACACCCAACTCGGCAAGCGGATCATCGGTTTGAAAAGCGGCCTTTTCAAGATCGGATTTCCTGAAAGCGTCGGTGTCAATGATTATTGTGGCATTAGGCTTGGCATACTTGAGCTGAGTCTTGAGCGCAGCGGCGTTCATGGCCACCAGCACATCACATTCATCACCCGGCGTATATACCTTGTCTGCACCGATATGCACTTGAAATCCGGATACGCCGGTCAGGGAGCCTTGCGGGGCTCGGATATCTGCAGGATAGTCCGGGAAGGTACTTATGCTGTTCCCGACCGTAGCCGAAACAGCCGAAAAGATATTGCCGGCAAGCTGCATTCCGTCACCCGAATCGCCTGAAAAGCGTACAACAACCTTATCCAAATCTTTAACTGTCATATTTTTGTATAGTGTTGATTGTTTTTGTTCTGTATTGATAGTTCTGTTGTATTAGTATTAAAACGGCGCAAAATTATAAGAATATTCCAGCCGATGTATAGTTTTCTTAGTACCTCCGCTGGGAATCGAACCCAAATTTAAAGTTTAGGAAACTTTCGTTCTATCCATTGAACTACAGAGGCATCTACTGTAAATCGGCGGCAAATATAGCGAATTTTCCGAAGAAATGGTTAAGTTTGCAGGAACCAAATTCCGCAAACAATGAAAATGAGACTTATTGTGGCTATGCTTGCCGTTTCACTGGCAGCACAGGCCAAAACCGCTGACAAGCCAAGCTATCCGATCAGCAATGTTCCGTTTACGTCGGTCAAGGTTAATTCCGACAGTTTCTGGGGTGAAAGAATCCGCCAGAGCCGTGAGGTGACCATTCCGCTGGCATTCAGCAAGTGTGAGGAGACAGACCGATACACTAACTTTGAAAATGCGGCTGCAAAGATGGCAGAGACGGCCCGTGGAGATAATTCCAGTGACTACAGACCCACGCAGTTTCCGTTTGATGACACAGACGTGTACAAGACAATCGAGGGTGCGAGCTATCTGCTCCAGACATATCCCGATGCCGGACTGGAGGCATACATTGACAGCGTGCTTGACATTGTGGCATCGGCCCAGGAACCCGACGGATACCTGTATACCGCACGCACAATGAACCCGGCGCATCCGCATGCATGGTCCGGCGCTACCCGTTGGGCAGGCGAAGAGACCGGAAGCCATGAGCTGTATAACCTTGGCCATATGATTGAGGGTGCAATTGCACACTATCAGGCTACCGGAAGCCGCAAGTTCCTTGACATTGCTATCCGCTACGCCGACTGCGTATGCCGTGAGATAGGCTACGGTGAGGGCCAAAAGGTGTTGGTTCCGGGCCATCAGATTGCTGAGATGGCGCTGGCCAAGCTCTATCTGCTGACAGGTGAAAAGAAGTACCTTGATGAGGCCAAGCTCTTCCTTGACAACAAGGGTAAGACTGCCCGCAAGGACAAGTATGACCAGTCACATCTGCCCGTGATTGAACAGGATGAGGCTGTGGGCCATTCGGTACGCGCAGGATACATGTACTCAGGTATGGCCGACGTGGCTGCTCTGACGGGTGACCAGTCATACGTGACAGCCATTGACCGCATCTGGGAAAATATGGTGGGCAAGAAGATGTATCTTACGGGAGGCATCGGTTCAACCGGAGGCAGTGAGGGTTTCACAGAGAACTATGACCTGCCCAACATGACCGGCTACTGCGAGACCTGTGCGGCCATTGCAAACGTGTATGTGAACCACCGCATGTTCCTGCTGCACGGAGAGGCCAAATATATTGATGTCCTTGAGCGTGCATTATATAATGGCGTTATCAGCGGTGTGAGCCTTGACGGCGGTACATTCTTCTATCCTAATCCGCTTGAGAGCCACGGCCAGCACCAGCGTCAGGCATGGTTCGGCTGCGCATGCTGCCCCAGCAACATCTGTCGCTTCATCCCTTCGGTTCCCGGCTACGCCTACGCCATCAAGGATAACCGCCTGTATGTGAATCTGTTCATGTCAGGCACACTTGAGACAGAGATCGGCGGCAAAGCGCTGAAGCTTTCGCAGACCACTGCTTATCCACAGAGCGGCGACATTGAAATAATTATAGACAAGGCTCCTGCAAAGGAATTTGCTATGTTCGTGCGCATACCCGGATGGGTTGAGAACCGCGTGCTTTCAACTGACGGATACAAAACCACTCCCGCTGACCTCTACTCATACGCAGACGGCAAGGATCCTGAATACACCATCACACTGAACGGCCGGGAAGTTGACAAGTCAAAGAGGCAGGACGGCTATCAGGTCATTGAGCGCAAGTGGAAGAAGGGTGACATTGTGGAGATCCGTTTTGACATGGAATCCCGTATTGTTGAGGCCAATGACCTGGTGCGTGAAGACCGCGGCAAAATTGCCGTTGAACGCGGACCGCTGGTATACTGCGCAGAGTGGGCTGACAACGATTTCAATGTGCTCAACACATCGGTCTCAACCGCTGCAGTGTTTGACGTGGTTCCCGCCGGTTTGACAGTTGAGGGACGTGACTACAAATTCTACGCTCTTGAAACCGATGCCATAGAGAACTACACAGGCAACCTCCAGCACGTCCGTAACGTGCGCCTGCGCCTGATCCCGTACTATGCATGGGCTCACCGCGGCAACGGAAACATGGTAGTCTGGCTGACCAGAAACAATCCCAGACCCATGAACAGAATGAGAAGTAACCGATAATAACCTATCAATATGAAGAAAACTACAGTAATTCTGGCACTTTTGGCCATGGTCAGTGTGCCCGTAACCGTGAACGCCCAACCTAGGACAAGACAGCCGCAGCAGCCCATGAAGTGGGAGGGCCTGGCTGATACACCCCAGATGGGATGGAACAGTTGGAACAAGTTCGGACAGAACATCAGTGAGGAACTTATCAGGCAGCAGGCCGATGCCATGGTTGCAGAGGGTCTTGTCGAAGCCGGTTACATTTACCTGAACATTGATGACTGCTGGCATGGAGAACGTGACGCTGACGGCTTCGTGCAGCCCGATCCCAGGACTTTTCCCTCAGGCATGCATGCCCTGTCTGACTATGTTCATGCCCGGGGAATGAAGATTGGTATCTATTCCGATGCCGGTCGCCGCACCTGTGCAGGACGTACAGGCAGCTATGGCCATGAGTATCAGGATGCCCTGCAGTATGCCCGCTGGGAGATTGACTACTTGAAATATGACTGGTGCAATACTGAGAACATAAATCCGAGGGGTGCATACACACTGATGCGTGATGCTCTGCGTGCAGCCGGCCGTCCCATTTTTTTCAGCATGTGCGAGTGGGGCACCAACCAGCCCTGGGAATGGGCAGCAGATGTTGCCCATTCATGGCGTACCACCGGTGACATCACGGCCCGTTTCAGCGGAAACGCCCCTCAGCGTGGATGGGGTCAGAGCGTGCTCCAGATCATTGACCAGAACGCCCCCCTGCGTAAGTATGCAGGCCCCGGCCACTGGAATGATCCCGACATGCTTGAGGTCGGCAACGGCATGAGCGTCAATGAGGACCGCGCACACTTCACAATGTGGTGCATGATGGCCGCTCCGCTCATCCTTGGCAATGACCTTTCCAACATGACCGATGAGACCCGCGCTATTATTTTGAATAAGGAGGTGATTGCAATTGACCAGGACAGACTTGGTGTTCAGGGTCTCCGCTACAAGTCGGAGGATGATATTGAGTACTGGTTCAAGCCCCTTGTTGACGGTGACTGGGCATTCTGCATCCTGAACCGCACTGAGGAGCCTGCAGACCTTACAATCGACTGGCAGGATTTTAACCTGACTGATGATGAGGTTTCCGGTCTTTCGACTAGCTTTGACAGGATCACCTATACTGTAAAAGATCTCTGGAACACTTCAGTAAACACCGGACGTCGCAACCGCATCGTGACCACAGCCAAGCCTGTCAGCGTGACTGTTCCCGGTCATGACGTGATCCTGTACCGTCTTACCCCGCAGTCCTCAAAGAAGTAAAGTCTTCTCTGCAATAATGCCGTCTGACTTAGCAAATGAATGAGTCAGACGGTGTTTTTTTACAGCAAACACTCTGTTGGCAGAAATATTTGCGTAGATTTGCGTTTGTCAATTTTTTATTACCCTATTTGTTTAACCTGAAAACAGTTAAATCGACTCCATATGAAGAGAATATTTTCACTTTTTTTGATGGTATTGATTGCCACGAGCTTTGTTGATGCCCAGCCGGTCAGTGAACAGGCCGCCATGCTTGTTGCGCAGCAGTTTGCCGTTTCAGGGCCGGTCTCCTGCCGGTCCGTTTCAAGGGATCAGATATCTGTAACTTTGTCTTACACCGCCAAGACCGGCAGATTGAATGACTTTTATGTATTCAACTATGGTGATGAAAACGGTTTTGTAATTGTTTCTGCCGATTTGCGTACCAAACAGTCTGTTTTAGCCTATTCGGATCAGGGTTCATTTGATGATGAGTTCATACCTTCCAATGTGGAAAAGGTACTCGCTTCTTATCAGGAACAGATTGAAGCAGTAAGACACAACCGTGCCGGCGCTGCCGTGCAATCCGGTCATAACGGTGTACCCGAGGTCATTGTCAAGCCTCTCATCACAACGGTCTGGGATCAGGACCCTCCGTTCAACCTCCTTTGTCCCATTGATAAAGAGACCGGTTTAAGATCTTTGACGGGTTGTATGGCTACAGCCATGGCTCAGACTATGAATTACTGGGAATGGCCTGCCAGTGGACAAGGCTTGCACTTCAACACTAGAGACACCACGCTCTGCGTCAACTTTGACGAGTCTGTATATGACTGGGATAACATGATTGAGGACTATAGTTTGGGCGGAACAGCCGAACAGGAGGCGGCCGTACAAAGACTTATGTATGATTGCGGTATTGCCATAAACACGACATATGGAAGTTCAGCCAGTGCAGCCTATCTTTCGGACGTTCAAAAAGCGATTATTACATACTTTGACTATGCGTCATCGGCTAAAATGATTCAGCACAAAGATTGTGAATCAGAGTGGGATAATATTCTCAAGCAGGAGCTTGACGCCGGCCGCCCGATTCTTTACGGCGGTTATACTCTTGATAGGACTATCGGTCATGCGTTTATTTGTGACGGATATGACAGTCAGGATTATTTTCATTACAATTTCGGTTGGAACGGCTACTGTGACGGTTTCTACCTTTCAAGTGCAATCGACCTTAAAGAGATCGATGTAAATTTCAGCAGCAACATGCTGGCCGTCATTGGCATTGTACCTGATTATGATGACACATGCCGTGACGGCGATGGTATATTTGAGCTATACGGGGACTATGCTGTTTTTCGGGGCATAATACATGCGTATGACTCTGTTAGAGTCTTGACCATTCCCGAAAAAGCTGTTATTGACGGGAAAACATATCCGGTCGGAATAATAGAAACATACTCTTTCTTCTGCAATAAATATATTTCAGGTCTTCTCATTCCTGCTTCGGTTTATCAGATAGGTGATTATGCTTTTTACGGTTGCAGCCGCCTTAAAGAAGTGGTTGTTCCACCGTCGTTGGTCTATTTGAACGGAGGTATATTCGGTTCCTGCAACAATATGGAGCATCTGTCCGTCAGTTTGGGCAATCCCCATTTTGATTCGCGTAACAATTGTAACGCAATTATTGAGACTAAGACCGACAGACTTGTTCAGGGATGTAATTATACGGTTGTTCCGGACGGTGTTGTTACCATAGGCGCCAACGCCTTTGAAGCTTTTGACGGCATTGTCACTGTGCGTTTGCCGGGCAGCGTTATTAATATTGAGCTTGAGGCATACTACGGATGCTCCAGTCTTAAGAATGTCTTTTTACATGACGGTATAGAGGCTGTCGGCGCATCGGCATTTGAAGGGTGCACGTCACTTAAGGATATATACAGCTATGCTAAAACCCCGCCTCAGATACAGTCAAGCACTTTCCCCGAAGGGTGTACCGTTCATGTTATGCCGGGATTTGGCGACAAATACCGTGCCGACTATTTTTGGAGAGGTTTTAATATAGTTGAGGACCTTAATCCCGATCCGACAGCCGTTATTCCGGTTCCTGACGACGGTCAGCCTCGCTACTATGACCTTAAAGGCAATCCAGCCTCTTATGGTTCAAAGGGGTTACGTATAGGGAATGGTCGGAAGTACTATTTGAATTAAAACTTTACTTTTCACCGTAACAGAGGTCTCCGGCGTCACCCAAGCCGGGAACTATATAGGCCTGCTTGTTCAGTTCGGGGTCTATGGCGGCGCACCACAGAGTCGTTATATCCTGTGGAAACTTCTTGGTCACATAATCAACGCCTTGTTGTGCCGCTATTGCAGCTGCCAGATGAATACGGGCGGGAGTACCCTTGAGCAGAAGGGCACGGTAAGCCAGAAACATGCTGCTTCCTGTTGCCAGCATTGGGTCCACCAAGATAAGGGTTTTACCGTCCAATTTCGGTGATGCCATATATTCAATGTGAATATCGAAATTAACCTCATCAAGATATTTACGATATGCTGATACAAAGGCGTTTTCACAATGGTCAAAATAGTTATGGAAACCTTGGTGGAACGGCAGACCGGCACGGAAAACAGTGGCAAGAACTATATCCTCTTCAGGAACGTTGATGGTTGAAATTCCGAGCGGAGTCTGTATATCCTTCGTCACGTAATTCAGTCTTTTACTCACTTCGAGAGCCATGATTTCACCTATACGCTCCATGTTCCTGCGGAAACGCATCTGATCCTTTTGCACATTGACGTCACGCAATTCAGCAATGAACTGATTTAAAATGCTGTTAACTTTATCAAAGTTTATTACTTCCATGTTTTTATTGATGTAATATGGGTTTTTTACTAAAATTTGTCATCAAAGGTAGATGATTTATTAAAAATATAGATTGTCTGAGGCGAAAAAAAGCAATAAAATACAACAACTAAACACTGTTTTGTTAAAAAATCTTTACTTTGAATATTATTGCGGTTAAAAAATCGGTTTCGTATATTTATTTAGGTATTTTCGTGCCATATAATAATTATTGCACTAATTAAAACATTATGAGATTATTTACAAGAATGACAGCGTTTATGCTGTTTGTTTCCGCCTCTGCATTAAGTCTGTTTGCACAACCCGGCGGTGCGATGCAGCAGGCAGCCCCGACAGTCATTAATGCTGACGGTACGGTAACTTTCAGATACCAGAACCGCAATGCAAAGGAGGTCAGTATATGGACCCAGTTTTCAGGCCAACAGGCTATGGAGAAGACTGGGGATGGTGTGTGGACGGCGACCGTAGGACCTGCTGTGCCTGATATCTATCCATACCACTATGTCGTTGACGGTATAAGTGTCATGGATCCGCAGTGCGCCGATTGGTTCCCCAATGAGACATTCAAAAACAGCTTACTTGACATTCGTGGCGATGGTAATCTGATTCACGCTCTTAAAGATGTGCCGCACGGCAGCGTTGATTACCTCCACTACTGGTCCGAGGGATTGGGAATGTTTGTCCCTGTCATTGTCTATACTCCGCCTTTCTATGACGATGCCAAGAACCGGAACAAGTCATATCCGGTAATGTATCTGATAAGCGGTACGACCGATACCGAAGAGGTCTATTTCAAGGTGGGTAAAATGAACCTGATTCTCGATAATCTTATTGCCGAGGGCAAAGCCAAAGAGATGATCCTGGTACTTCCTTACGGTAATCCCACACTTCTAAAGACTGAGCGTCAGCCTTCACAGCCGGCCGGCGGACCCGGAATGGGCGGTTTCGGAATGGGTGGCGGTTATAATTTTAACTCGGATTTCATTGAGTGTCTGATGCCTTTTGTGGAGAAAAACTATCGCACCATCAACGATGCTGACCACCGCGGTATAGGCGGCTTCTCACGTGGCGGCAATCAAGGTTTGAGCATCGGACTTTCCAACCTCGATAAGTTTTCTTTCCTATGTTCATACAGCTCTTTCACACAGATACGTCCCGGTCAGTTTGACGATGCCGATGCGGTTAACAGCAAGATCCGCCTCTTCTGGTCGGGCATTGGTGTTGACGATTTCCTGTACGGCAACTCAAAGGACTTTATGACCGCTCTTGATAATTACGGCATAAAAAATATAAAAGAATTCACTTATGACAAGTTCGGTCATACATGGATGAACGCCCGCTATTGGCTTGACAAATCGTTCCGCCTGCTCTTTCAGGATCGGGATGTTATCAATGCCGAGAAAGGTATGAGTCTTGAAGAGGCCGAAAAGGTCCGTCAGGAATCGGCTGCAGGTAGCGAAGAGTCACGTCTGACTCCCAGGCTCATGGGCAGTCTGTTCCCTGCCGGTGTCAAGTCTCCCGAATATAATGCAGATGGCAGCGTAACATTCCGTTGTCAGGCTCCTGCTGCCACTGAGGTCCTTCTGGAGTGCCAGATGTTCAGCGGTACCAGGCCTATGGAGAAAGATGACAGGGGAGTTTGGAGCTTAACCGTTAAGCCCGATGTTCCCGACATCTACCCGTACGCTTTCCGTATAGACGGCACGCAGATAGCCGACCCCAACAATATGCACATGTTCCCCAATGAGGGTTTCAAGTACAGCCTTTGTGACGTGCGCGGTGAGACCCCGTCGGTACAGGACATTCAGGAAGTGCCTCACGGCAAGGTTTCATACCGTTACTACTTTTCGAAGGCTTGCGGTATAGTACGTCCCATGTGTGTCTATACGCCTGCCGGATATGACCCTGCCGGGGATGAGAAACTGCCGGTACTGTATCTTATTCACGGTATGACCGACACCTATGAGACCTGGTTTAAGGTGGGCCGTGCAAACAACATACTGGACAACATGATAGCCAAAGGTGAGGCCAAGCGTATGATAGTGGTAATGCCATATGCCAATCCCTATCCTGAAATGATTGCACAGGGTAAAGCAACAACCTATAATGCAACCGATGTAGAGCTTACCACCAAAGAATTTGTGGGCGAGGTTATACCCTTTATCGAGGCCAATTACAATGTCATTGCCAATGCCGATAATCGTGCCATAGCCGGATTTTCACTGGGCGGACGGCAGAGTCTTGCCGCCGGATTCGGCAACCCCGATATATTCCATTACGTAGCCACTTACGCACCCGCAATATTCGGCAATGAGTATGAGACCAATTTCCAGGACGGAACATACGCTCCGGTCAGCGATCTGCAGAAAAAACTCAAGTTTATCTTTTTGGGTACAGGTAATGACGATTTCCTGATCCAGGCATCGCGCGGATTGGACAAATATCTGACCGATCAAGGCTTTAAGCACACATTCTATAATCCCGAAGGAGGTCACACATGGATGAACTGCCGTGACTTTCTTGAATTAACCTTAAAAGAACTGTTCAAATGAGAAAACTACTAATTATTTCAGTGTTTATGTTAGCTGCTCTGCCTCTTATGGCACAGCAATCAAGAGTGAACATACAGTATGATCCCCAGCGCAATGAGCCCGAGGGCATACTCCCTTTCAGCACACAGGTGTTGTCGCCCGAAGTGCATGATGACCATACCGTCACATTCCGCGTCCGGGCCCCGAATGCTCAGACTGTACAGCTTACAGGCTCCATGTTCATAGGCCAAAACCGTCAGCGCCCCAACTTTACAAAGGGTGATAACGGTGTATGGGAACTTACAATCGGACCCCTTACCCCCGAAATATACCTATATTATATAGTTATTGACGGAGTGCAGAACATCGATGCCAATAACCAGTTCACCGGTCACGCCGCCATGCCCTCATTCAGCATGTTGTTTGTTCATGGCGATGAACCTGCCTGGTATGATCCTAAGCCCGATGTACCTCATGGTGCACTCACCACACACTACTATTACTCAACCGTGACAAACGGATTGAGGGATATGATAGTCTATACTCCGGCTAACTACGATCCCAACAAAAAATATCCCGTGCTCTATCTTATGGGCGGTTCGGGAGACCTCACCGAGACCTGGGTCATGCATGGCCGCGCCAACTGGATTCTGGACAATGCTATTGCCGAAGGTAAAGTCAAGGAGATGATAGTATGCTTCCCCAATGACCAGATGGTGACCCGCAGTCACCCGCGTCACACCGAGCTGGCCTTCCCTTTGATAGAGAAGGAGCTTCTGGAGTGCATCATTCCGTTTGTGGAGTCAAATTACAGTTGCATAGAGGACAGACACGCACGTGCGCTGAGCGGACTCTCCATGGGTGGACGCATGTCCCAATATGTGATGCTGCGTAACCTTGACGTATTCGGTTCGGTCGGTATATTGAGCGCAGCCATAGGTCTGGAGGAGACTCCCGCTATAAAAGAGCCCGATGTCAACGACCGTATAGACTACATGTTGGTGGGTGGAGGCCAGTACGAATCCGGTCCCATGGGACGTCATACGACCTTGCATAACCAGCTTACCGAACTGGGAGTAAAGCATGTGTACGACGATGATGCTCCCGGAGCGCATGATCTTGTCACCTGGCGTCATCTGCTCTACTACCATCTATTGCCCGACCTGTGGCGCAACAACTATAAATGGTAACAATAAAGATAAAAATAAAACAGGCAAAAACTCAGTAATAATACAATTGAAAATCACATACATTATGAAGAAAAAATTTGTATTGCCAATAGCATGCATATCAATGCTTGTGTTCGCTGCTTGCGGCGACAATGATGAAAGTGGAAATATTCCGAACGGCTCGGATGATAGAACCATTATCCAGCAAGGGGTTGTTCCGACAGTTCTGACCGTAACGGTCGAGGGCACCGTAAACGGTGTTGAGCAAGCCGAGATCAATTACGGTATGATAGGATT
>LSQX01193530.1_pt1 | contig 13553 bp, 14 predicted proteins | sample 654561 | NCBI WGS metagenome assembly LSQX01 (sample SAMN04489861, study PRJNA283612) | anaerobic digester metagenome | isolation source: 4 biogas reactors fed with cattle manure at either 37C or 55C with and... | place: Denmark: Kongens Lyngby | collected 2014 | reverse complement strand
GTTATGGAGTCCTTTTTTACATCCAAACTGTCTTCTTGAGAAAAAAGATTTCCTGAAAAAAACAATAGAAGACAAAGTGAAATAAGATTAAATCGATACCGGTTGTAAATGCTGGAAATTACTCGTGACATAATTTCGAAAGATTAAAATTCTTAAGAATCGAAGATATAAAAATAAAGACTTCAATTCTAAAAAGGAGATTTATTAAAAAAAAAGAAATTAAAAAAGCCTGAAAACAAGGGTTCCAGGCTTTATATTTTATGAAGTTTTATTCGAACTTCATTCAACAGTATTTTCTAATAAGATTAAAATTGATAACGAATGCCTAAACCGACATCAAATCCGAGGTCATTGTTATATCCTAAATTTAATTGAGGGCGTGCATCTAAGGAAATCATCAGTGGAATATTAAAATTATATTCAATTCCGATAGCACCCGATATAAATGCAAAAAATTCAGAATCGCGTCCATAATCAGGATGGCGGTGATCGTAATTATAGCTTACATTTCCGAGACCTGCTCCCGGACCTGCAAACCAATTAAATCCGCCCTCGATATTCCAAACCCATTGGTAAATTCCAATTAATTTAATGGCATCGTGATGGCGACGACTGTGCCAAGAAAGTCCAAGTTCTAAACGATTGTTCTCGCGCAAAGCGTGTTGGTAATTAATTTCAGGTCCGAAACCGTCACTGTCGCCAAAACGCAATCCAATTGCATGGGGTGAAATTTCTTGTGCCGCAACTTCTTGAGTATTAAAACTAAATGCGACCACAACAAGTAATACTAAAATTATTCTTTTCATAATAAAGAGGTTATGATTTATGGGGGTAAAATTAGAATGTTGCAAACTAAATCCTTGTTAACAGCTTGCTAATCTCTTTAAGAATTTATACAAATGATTGTTAACTTCAGTACTTTTACTGCTATGAAAAAACGGTTAGAAATCTTTAAACAGGCGTTCGAAGGCGAATTTCACACAGATTTGTTGCATACATCAATCTATGCCACAGATGCTTCTGTTTACCGAAAATTGCCCATAGCCGTGGCAATTCCGAAGAATGAAAAAAGCATTCACCAATTAATCCGTTTTGCCAACAAACATCAAATCGGGTTAATTCCAAGAGCTGCGGGAACTTCATTGGCCGGACAATGTGTCGGCGATGGAATTGTGGTGGACATCTCAAAATTTTTCACAAAAATTCTGTCTGTAAATCAAGAAAATAAAACAGTAACCGTTCAATCGGGCGTGATTCGCGATGAACTAAATGCCTTTTTAGCACCGTTTAATCTTTTTTTCAGTCCCAATACTTCAACAGCAAATCGTTGTACCATCGGTGGAATGGTCGGGAACAACAGCAGCGGAACAACTTCCATTCAGTATGGAGTGACAAGAGATAAAGTTTTGAAACTGAAAGCCCTACTTTCAAATGGGGATGAAGTAGTTTTTGAAACGTTATCAAAAGAAGCATTTATAAAAAAGACCAAACTTGATTCCTTAGAAGGAAACATTTACAAAACCTTGTTTGAAGAATTAAGTAAGAAATCCATACAAGAAGAAATTATAAAAGAGTTTCCCGATGCGGAAATTCATCGCAGAAATACCGGATATGCCGTTGATGAATTATTAAAAACTTCGGTGTTTGGTGATTTTGACCAGGATTTTAATATGTGCAAATTGATATGTGGAAGTGAGGGAACATTGGCTTTTATAACTGAGATAACCTTAGAACTGGATGTGTTGCCACCGCCTCACACGGCAATGATTGCAACGCATTATCATTCCGTTTCTGATTGTTTGAATGACGTAAACACGGTCATGAAACACAAATTATTTGCTTGCGAGATGATGGATAAGGTAATTTTGGATTGTACAAAACACAACAAATCGTACTTGCCGTATCGGTTTTTTATTAAAAATGATCCACAAGCTATTTTGCTTCTGGAATTGAAAAGCGATTCGGAGGAAGATTTGCAGACACAGATTCAAGATTTGCTCCATTCCATAGAAAATTCAAAACTCAGTTATCATCATCCGGTATTGCGCGGAAATGAAATTGAAATGGCCATGGAACTGCGGAAAGCCGGATTGGGATTGTTGGGAAATATTGTCGGCGATGCAAAAGCAGTGGCTTGTATTGAAGATACAGCGGTCGCTTTGGAAAAATTACCATCTTATATCGATGAATTTTCTGCTCTGATGAAGAAATACAAACAAGAAGCTGTGTATTATGCGCACGCCGGCGCCGGAGAACTTCATTTGCGACCGATTTTAAACCTGAAAAAATCCTCGGACGTTCAATTGTTCCGAAAAATAACTTCAGAGGTAGTCAAATTATGCAAGAAATACAACGGATCGTTTTCGGGGGAACACGGCGACGGAATCGTAAGAGCAGAATTTATTCCGATGATGATTGGAGCCAACAATTATGAACTTCTAAAACGCATTAAAAACACCTTCGATCCTCAAAACATTTTGAATCCCGGAAAAATTGTCGATTCATTTAAAATGGATGAATCGCTCCGTTACGAACCTGACAGAAAGGAACCCGAAATACCGACGTTGATGGATTTCAGTGATTATTTGGGAATTCATCGTTTGGCCGAAAATTGCAACGGGAGCGGAGATTGCAGAAAAACAGAACATGCAAAAGGAGCCATGTGCCCGAGTTATCACGCAACCCGAAATGAGAAAGATACCACCCGAGCGCGTGCGAATATGCTCCGGGAAGTACTGACGAACAACACAAAACCCAATAAATTTGATTCTGAGGAATTAAAAGAAGTCTTCGATTTGTGTTTGAGTTGCAAAGCGTGCGCTTCCGAATGTCCCAGCAATGTGGACATTGCCAACGCCAAAGCCGAATTTTTATATCAGTATAACAAAACCCATCGCATTTCATTTTCCACTCGGATTTTTGCCAAAAACACCAAAGTGAACAAAATAGCTTCCGACTTTCCAAAAGTTTCAAATTGGTTTTTTGAAAATACGTTCACTTCAAAAATCATTAAAAATATAGGTGGGATTCACCCAAAACGGTCGTTGCCGAAAATAGCAAACACGAGTTTCAGCAGTTATTTCAACAATGGAAAAAATCGGTTTTCGCCAAATGCAATTAAAAGTGAAACCAAAGGCAGCCTTTTGTTGTTTATCGATGAATTCAGCAATTATCTCGATGCGGAAGTAGCAATGGATTCTTATTTTCTTTTAAATAGTTTAGGCTATAAAGTAACGATAATCGACGGTTTGGACAGTGGGAGAGCGTTGCTTTCCAAAGGATTTCTGGAAGAAGCCAAAAAAGAAGTCGATAAAAACGTTGCGTTTTTAAAAAATCAAGTTTCGGAAAGCATGCCGTTGATTGGGATTGAACCTTCTGCCATTCTTTCTTTTCGTGATGAATACCTTCGTTTGGCAGAAGACAAGAAAGCAATTGAGGAAATTGCAAAAAACACTTTCTTGATAGAAGAATTTTTGGCAGGGGAAATCGAAAAGGGAAACATTACCGCGAAACAATTTACATCGGAGGAAAAGCAAATTAAAATTCATTGTCATTGCCATCAAAAATCCTTGGGCAACCAGAAAATAACGTTTGATATTTTAAACCTTCCCACCAATTACAAACCTACACTCATTCCTTCAGGGTGTTGCGGGATGGCGGGAAGTTTTGGGTATGAAAAAGAACACTATGATGTGAGTATGAAAATTGGAGAATTAATTTTGTTTCCTGCCATTCGCAAAAGTAAAGAAACTGTGATTATTGCAAGTAACGGAACCAGTTGCCGCCTTCAGATTCTGGACGGAACAGGACGAAAAGCGTTGCATCCGGTTACTGTTCTTAAAAATGCACTTTTGTTAATTTGACGGGTTGAACCACAACCGCTTCGCTGCACGACACACGACAGATTTTTGTCAGAAAAAAAAATATAAAAATCGGTGGGCATCGTGCTACGAAATTCGGTCAATAGATTTCTTCAGGTAATTTATAGACAAACAGGAAATGAAAATATGATCATTTAGTTCCTTTTCTTTCTCTTTCTTAAAAAAAGAACGGAAAAATTTAGAATTGATACAATTATTCCCAGTTTGACAAGAATATGGGTTTCATAAATCAAAGAAATTATAAACAAGACAATGGAAATACTTAGCAAAAATATTATTCCTTTCCGGCTCATAGTCATATTTTTAAGCACAACTAGAAAATATACCTGAAAAACTGTTGATTATTATACATTCCTCTTGGGTAATGAATCCATTTTTATAATAATCATTAATATTTGCATTCGAATTATTAATTATGAATAGGTCAAATTCATTTATATATATTGGTATCATATTCATAATTTATTATGCAAATAGTTTCGTACAATGTGCTTTTATCAAAATTAATTATTTCTAGTATACTAAAAAGGGAAACTCTCTGATCGTAAATTAAAGTTTCAAGTTCTGTATTTTCAATTTTTGTAAACATAAGCAAGTTAATGTTATTGATGGTTAAATTTAATACAAAGACATCTTTTTTTGTAACTTTCTGTTTTACTGTAATATAATACCAGGATTGCATTTTGCTTAAGTTGTTGTTCGTAATTAAAGAATGATGATTAAAATCATTTTTGAATATTTCCATCTGAAAGTTTACATTTGTTCAAAATAAAAAAATGGCGGGAAATTCCTTCGGAACTATTTTTAAGCTAACGACTTTTGGTGAATCTCATGGTTCTGCCATAGGCGGAATTCTTGAGGGGTGTCCCGCCGGAATTTCCATAGACTTTGATGCCGTCCAAAAAGAATTGGAACGGCGAAAACCCGGGCAATCTGCGATTGTAACCCAACGAAAAGAACCTGATGAAGTAAAGTTTCTTTCAGGAATATTTGAGGGAAAAACCACCGGAACCCCCATTGGATTTATCATTGAAAATAAAGATTCTAAATCAAAGGATTACAGCCATCTAAAAGATTTGTATCGTCCGTCACACGCCGATTTCACATACGAAAAAAAATACGGAATACGCGATTACCGTGGCGGCGGTCGTGCATCGGCTCGTGAAACGGCATGTCGTGTGGTTGCTGGAGCGATTGCCAAACAATTGTTGCCTGAAATTAAAATCAATGCTTTTGTTTCTTCAGTAGGTGATGTTTTTATAAACAAACCGTATCAAGAATTGGATTTTTCTTTGACAGAAAGCAATCCGGTGCGTTGTCCGGATTTGGAAACCGCTCAAAAAATGGAATCTTTAATTCGTGAAATCAGAAAAAGCGGGGATACCATTGGCGGAACGATTACTTGTGTGGCTCAAAATGTTCCCAGAGGATTGGGAAGTCCGGTTTTTGACAAACTCCACGCACAATTGGGGAAGGCCATGCTTTCCATCAATGCTGTAAAAGGATTTGAATACGGAAGCGGATTTTGCGGTGCGAAAATGAAAGGAAGTGAACACAACGATTTGTTCAATGCTGACGGAAGTACCAAGACCAATTTAAGTGGAGGGATTCAAGGAGGCATCAGCAACGGAATGGATATTTATTTCCGGGTAGCGTTCAAACCAGTCGCAACGCTTATGCAAACACAGCAAACTATCGATACAAAAGGAAATTTGATAGAATTTAAAGGAAAAGGACGCCATGATCCTTGTGTTGTTCCAAGGGCTGTTCCGATTGTTGAGGCTATGACAGCACTTGTTCTCGCCGATCTTTATTTGCACAATCATATTTCACAACTATTCAACAACCATTTATAGCTGATTATTCAGAATCAAAATTTTATGAAAAAACTTTCTCTACACTGGAAAATCATTATCGGACTCATTCTGGGAATTGCATGGGCACTTCTTTCAAGCTCTTTGGGTTGGAGTGAATTTACCATTAACTGGATTGCGCCGTTTGGAACTATTTTCATCAATTTGTTAAAACTTATTGCAGTTCCTTTGGTTTTAGTCTCTATTATAAATGGTGTAGCCAATATTGGAGATCCGGCAAGTTTGGGAAGAATGGGTGCAAAAACACTTTCGATTTATTTGATTACTACAGTTATAGCAGCCAGCCTCGGTTTGGTTTTGGTAAACATAATCCAGCCGGGAAAACTGATAGATGAGCAGAGTAGAATTGATAATCGAATTAGTTATGAAATATGGGCGGCTTCGGAAAATTTGGAGATTAAAGACGGAATAAATTATCTTCAAAATCCGGAATTTTTTGAACGCGCACAGCGCATAAGCGAACTCTCCAGAAGCGAATTGGTTGAAGCTTCTGAAAATGATAGAATTGCATCGGCTAAAGCGGCTACTGAAACCGTTAAAGAATCTCCATTACAACCTCTGGTAGATATTGTTCCTGAGAACTTTTTCTTTTCATTAAGTGACAATACGCTGATGCTTCAAATTATATTCTTCGGAATCTTTTTTGGAATTTCTCTGTTATTGATTCCCAACAATAAATCAAAACCTGTGATGGATTTTATGGACAGCACCACAGAAGTTTTCTTGAAAATGGTGGACTTGGTAATGCAGGCAGCACCATTTTTTGTCTTTGCTTTGTTGGCAGGAGAAGTTGGAAAAATGGCAGGAGATGATGTATCCAAAGTGGTTGAAATTTTTAAAGGATTGAGCTGGTATTCTTTGACCGTATTCTTGGGATTGATGCTTTTAATTTTTGCTATTTATCCGCTTTTCATAAAACTATTTGTAAAGAAAATTCCATACAGAGGATTTTTTAAGGCCATTTCACCCGCTCAGACCTTGGCATTTTCCACTTCAAGTAGTGCTGCCACACTTCCTGTAACGATGGAATGTGTTGAAGAAAACTTAGGTGTGGATAAAAAAATCACCAGTTTTGTACTTCCCATTGGTGCTACCGTCAATATGGACGGAACATGCGTATATCAGGCTGTTGCGGTAGTATTTTTAGCTCAAATGCATATGATTGATCTAACCTTAGCTCAGCAGATAACTATTGTAATGACCGCAACTTTAGCTTCAATTGGATCTGCAGCCGTGCCAAGTGCCGGTTTGGTAATGTTGATTATTGTTCTTGAATCTGTGGGATTAAATCCGGCGTGGATTGCCATAATATTCCCTGTAGATAGAATTTTGGATATGTTTAGAACAATCGTAAATGTAACCGGTGACATTACCGTAAGCACAATCATTGCAAAAGGAGAAGACTTACTCAACTATAAAGGCATTAAAAACCCAACGCAAACTTTTGATGTTTAAAATAAATATCCTTTGAAATCTTAAATTTTTTTATATTTTTGTTAACAGACCGTCTTTCAAAATATTGATAAAATGGCTGTTAAACTTATAGTGGGATTTTTTTTTTTAGTGAGTATTACAACTTTTGCTCAAGTTGGAATAGGCACTCAAACACCTTCTGAAAACTCAATTTTGGAAGTAAGCAGCCAATTCGGCGACGATCCTACCTACAGAGGATTTCTTCCTCCAAGAGTGGCTAATGAATCCCAACGCGATGCAATTCTCCCCAATGTTGACGATGTTGGGCTCATTGTTTATGTGAATGATACCGGTTGTTTGGAAACATGGGACGGCGCTGTTTGGCAAAAAATAAATTGTAACGATCAACCTGATTTTGCTGAAGACTTATTTTTTTCTGAATACGTTGAAGGAAGTAGCAATAATAAAGCTGTAGAAATCGCAAATTTCACAGGAACCTCTGTTGATTTAAGTGCGTATCAGATTTTGATTTATTCTAACGGCCGTACTGATTCTGAATCACCAAATCACACCATTTCTCTCAGTGGAATATTAAATAATGGTCAAGTTTATGTAGTTGCTCATGGAAATGCGGCATACGAATTACAACAAACTGCCCAGCAAATAACCAGTTCGCTGAGTTTTAATGGGGATGATGCTTTAGTATTGGTTAAATCAAGTGTTGTTATCGATGTTTTAGGTGAAGTAGGTGTTAGAGAAGGCTATGGAGCCGATGTAACTTTGAGAAGAAAAAAACATTATGGACCTTCTACTGTTTATTTCCCGGAACAATTTGATATCCATAGCATCGATGATTTTTCAGGAATGGGATGGCATAATTTCTATGAGTAACAACTTGAAAAAAAATGAAGAAAAAATTAATTTTCATAGTGACAATTGGCATCGTTTTAAATTCGTACGGTCAAATAGGAATTGGAACTACCGATATTTCCGATAAAGCCATTTTACACATTTCAGGTATGAGTAAGGGCAATTACAAAGGTTTTATGCCGCCGAGAGTTCCCGATCATGATGCTAAATTGGAAATTGGCGCTACAGAAGATGACAAAGGGATGATTGTTTATGTAAGAAGTACCGGCTCTTTAGAAATTTGGAATGGAGAAAATTGGAGCAATATGCATCAAAATGTTTCGAGTGGATTTGCCAAAGATTTATTTATTTCTGAATATGTGGAAAAGTCTTCGGGAAACAACAAAGCAATTGAAATTGCAAATTTTACGGGAACTCCCGTAAATTTATCTGACTATTCATTATTGGTAAATTCAGATGGGGGAGTACCGGCTAATAATTCAGGAAGCCCCGGTCATGGAGGAATTTCTGCAAGAGAACATTCATTAGGAAGTCAAATTCTCAATCACGGAGATGTTTTTGTAATTAGAACATCCTCAGCTACAGAAATCGATTCAAGTTTTTATTCCGGTCCACTTGCTTTTTTTGATGGGAATGACCCGATAATATTAAAGAAAACGGGAGCCGGTCAAAATTGGATAGATGTTATCGGCGTGCCGCGAATAAATTGGGAATTTGGAAAAGCTTTAACCTTGAGAAGAAAACCGGGCTTTGGACCGTCTGAATATTACGTTCCGGATCAGTTTGAAGTTTATCCCGAAGGAACCTATGACGGATTAGGAACTCATAATTATTAATTTAAATCATGAGCCATTTAAATATATTTATGGTATTGCTGTTATTTTCAACTGCTTCACTCTCAGCACAAGTGGGAATCGGGACAGAGAATCCTTCCCCGCGTTCCAGTTTGGATGTTCGCAGTCAGATAAATGGTGTGGGTGATTTTTATGGATTTATGCCGCCACGAATCCCTGATGAAAATGCCAGAGATTTAATGGCTCCGCTACCGGAAGATGAAGGATTGCTAATTTATGTCGTGAGCACGGAAACATTAGAAATTTGGAACGGACAAAATTGGGAACTAGTCAGAAAAATTTCTGCAACTGTATTTGCTGATGAACTGTTTATTTCAAAATATGTTCAAGATGATGACAACTTCAACGCTATTGAGATTGCTAATTTTACAGGAGTTACCAAAAACTTGAGCAATTACAGAATTGCAATCGGTCAAGGAAAAAATCCATTAAGCATTTTCATCGCTTTAGATAACCTGTCTTTACCACATGGGTCGGTTTATGTTGTAAAACATCCAAATGCAGCTGCGATAACTGCCAATCAAATTTCCGCTGATTTAACTTATTCCGGACAAGATGCAGTGGTTCTTCAAGACGTTTCGGGAACAGTTACTTATGATGTTCTTGGTAAAGTCGAATTAGACTGGCCGTATGGCGTAAAAAGATTGCTTCAAAAAAGAAAAGGAAAAGGACCTTCGCTGCTCTGCGATTTAAACGATTATCAAATTTTTGCGCCAAACCAAACTCAAAAATTCGGTTCTCACAGTTTTTAATTTTCAATCGAGAAAACTTTATGAAAGTTCACTGAGCAAATTCTCAAGATTCAAAGGCTTGGTAAACATATTAATTGAACCGTCTGCTTTTCGCGGCCATTCTTCTTTAGGTTTATCCCAATATAATTCGACTCCGTTTTGGTCAGGATCGTCAAGATATAAGGCTTCAGAAACTCCGTGATCAGAAGCCCCCGTTAAAGGATACCCCGCTTGAAGGAGACGATTGAAAATTTCAGCAAGATCTTTTCGAGTAGGATAGACTATCGCCGTATGATAAAGTCCTACCGAATTTCTGGAAGCTGGCGGTGCATCTTTACTGTACCAAGTGTTCAACCCGATGTGATGATGATAACCTCCGGCAGAAATAAAAACAGCGTTCTCACCATATTCTGTAGTGATTTCAAAACCAAGCAATCCACAATAAAAATCTAAAGCACGTTGAATGTTTGAAACTTTTAAATGAACATGTCCGATTCGGGTATTTCCCGGAATTTTATATGTTGTATTCATAATATTTGTTTTTTGTTAACCGATTTTAACTGATGTCATACTTAGTGAACCTGCCACAATTTTATCATTGAAAAATTCAAGTTCTTCATTTTTGTCCTGTAATGCTACTGCATACAGCAACGGTAAATAATGTTCGGAAGTGGGAATTGCCAAATTAAAAGCATCACCCAGAGAATGAAAATCAATAAGTTTATGGTGATTTTTCTCGATAAGAAAAGTTTTTATTTTTTCATTGGCTGCTATTGTCCAATCATATCCGAATACTTTGTTCATTTTTGACCAAGCAACTTTTTGTAAATTATGGACAATATTTCCGCTGCAAACAATGAGAATTCCCTCTTTACGAAGCGGATAAAGTGCTCGTGCCAAATCATAATGTTCTTGTGGACTTTTTGTAAAATCTAAACTCATCATGATAACGGGAATGTCGGCTTTTGGAAACAAATGTTTAATTATGCTCCATGCACCGTGATCCAAACCTCGGCTGTAATCAAGCCTGATATTGGTTTCACCGAGAAGTGAAGCAATTTTATGAGCCAATTCGGGAGCTCCGGGAGCCGGATATTGAACATTGTAGAGCACTTCAGGAAATCCGCCAAAGTCGTGAATGGTCGGCGGGTTTTTCATAGCGGTAACCCAAGTGCCCCGAGTTTCCCAATGTGCCGATATACATAAAATTGCTTGTGGTCGCGGAATTTCTTTAGCAATGTTTCGAAAACCACGAACGAATTCATTTTCTTCAATAGCATTCATAGGACTTCCGTGTCCTAAAAACAACACAGGCATTTTGCCTGTGTTATTCATAGAAGTAGTAACTTGTTTTAACGTGTTCAATCTCATCTTACATTTATTACTACATTTAAAGGAATGTGGGAAAATGAGTAGATTTTTTATTGCTGAATGTATTCGGCATCTACTTTTATTTGTACTTTATTGCTGATGAGAGCTTCAGGAAATTTAGGGCCGACACCGTAATCCAAACGATTTAAAGTTCCGGTGATTTGAAAACCGGCAACTTTTTTACCACTATTGCTGTCGGTAATGGTTCCGCGATACCACATATCCAGGGTAATAGGTTTTGTAATGTTGCGGATGGTCAAGTTTCCCTTTAACAGATAGTGATTCTTTTTATCTGTTTTTTCGATAGATGTGCTTCTAAAAGTAATTTCAGGATATTTTTCTACTTCGAAAAAATCTGCACTTTGAAGGTGATCGTCTCGCATTTCAACTGCCGTATTAATAGATTCGGTCTTAAGTGACAGCGTTGCAGAAGCGTCACTAAAATCATCTTTTGAAGCTGTAATGGTCGATTCAAAAGAATCAAATAAGCCTGCAACATCGGAAATTGTATTATGCAATGTTGAGAAAGTAACTTTGGCGTGTGCCGGATCAATTTTCCAAGTTGATTGCGCAGAAACACTAATTCCTGAAAATAATAATACGGTGAGTATCGTAAAAAAATTCATTGATTTTTTAAGGTTTTTCATAATCATGAGTTTATAAAAGTTATTAAATAATTTTTGTGTTTTAATGTTTAATGCAAAGATGCAATGAATTAGCTGTTGAATGATTACAGTTTTAAGAAGAAGAGTTGTAAAATCAGGAAAGAAGTTTTCTCATTTCTTTTCGGAAATTTGATGGAGTTTGTCCGGTTCGTTTCTTAAAAGCATTGGTAAAATATGCTTTTTCATTAAATCCGAGGTCATAACCGATTTCTGAAATATTTTTATCGCTGTGAATCAATTGATTTTTTGCTTCGATTAACTTTCGAGTTTCAATTAGTTCGCTTACAGTTTGTTGTAAAATATTTTTGGATATAAGGTTTAAGTTTCTTGCAGACATAAACAACTTTTGAGCATAAAAATCTGCGCCCAACGGACGCTGATAATTTTCTTCCAATATTTTCAAGAAGTGGTATAAGGTTTTATTCTGAGTGACAGAAAAATTTTTAGTGTCAGATGAAGTTTTATTTTTTTCAGCTTCTATCATAAGGAACAAGGCACTGAGGAGATGTTTAATGACACTTAAATCCGGATTTTTATGTTTCATTTCATGATGAATGACTTCACAAATTGAATCAAGTCGTGCAAAACAATTTTGTTCAGAAATTTTAAAGGTTGAATGATTGTGAAACGAAGCGTATAGCTGAAAAATTATATCGGGTATCAATTCACTTTTAAATCGCAACACCCACATATCACAAACACCGTTTTCTACCATCGGAACGGCTCTATGAACTTTTCCTTTGGTCACAAAACTTACAAAAGGCGTTTGAATGGTCACTGTTTTAAAATCTATAAAATGTTTTAGTCTTCCTTTGATTCCGATAATGAGTTCTTCAAAATTGTGAGCATGGGGCNNTCAATCTTATATATTTTAAATAACGTCTCCATCCTGAATGCAGGTCACTGCCTGAGTATTTTCTCCATTTTTCTGCCTTTTGCCAATTCGTCAACTAATTTGTCTAAATATCTGGTTTGTTTGGTAATCGGATTTTCAATTTCTTCAATCCGATAGCCACAGATGACACCGGTTATCAGATTTGCATTTGTATTTAAATTTGCACGTTCAAAAAAAGTTTTAAAATTAATTTTCTCATCGATGGATTGTTGAATTTTTTCAGCATCAAAACCTGTCAACCATTCAATTACTTGGTGTAATTCTTCAAGGGTTCTTCCTTTTCTTTCAATTTTAGTGACATAATGCGGATACACTTCTGCAAAAGTCATGTTGGCAATACGTTCGTTATGCTCGGGAGTTGTTTTCATAGTAGTTGTTTTTAAAACGCAAATTATAAAACAATGACTAAGAAATCAATGCTTGAACTTTAAAAGTACTTAAGTTTCTTAAATATTGAGGTGTAAATTAAATTTAATGAAAATTTTAAAATATTTTCAATGGGATGTTTGTTGTTTTATAAATTCTTTCATGCTGTCATCGTGTCAGATTCTTTTTGATGGCACAGTCATTGACTGATATGTGTCAGAAATTTAAAGCGACAATTAAAATATAAACAACAAACATTTATGAGTAAAATAATTGGTATCGACTTAGGAACAACAAATTCGTGTGTCGCTGTGATGGAAGGAAGCGAACCGACAGTTATTCCTAATGCCGAAGGAAAAAGAACGACACCTTCAGTAATTGCATTTGTAGAAGGTGGTGAAATTAAAGTAGGAGATCCTGCAAAACGTCAAGCGGTGACAAACCCGACAAAAACAATCAGTTCCATTAAACGATTTATGGGAAATAAATTCTCTGAATCAAAAAATGAAGCGCAACATGCAGCCTATAAAGTTGTTCAAGGTGACAACGACACTGCTCGTGTAGATATTGACGGACGTTTGTATACACCTCAGGAGTTAAGTGCGATGATTCTTCAAAAAATGAAAAAAACAG
>LSQX01049948.1_pt1 | contig 13553 bp, 11 predicted proteins | sample 654561 | NCBI WGS metagenome assembly LSQX01 (sample SAMN04489861, study PRJNA283612) | anaerobic digester metagenome | isolation source: 4 biogas reactors fed with cattle manure at either 37C or 55C with and... | place: Denmark: Kongens Lyngby | collected 2014 | reverse complement strand
GGCACCAAGGTAGAGGTATTCACCGAGGTGACAGGGGAGGTATGGAACGGCTCAGACCGCTGGTATTACGTGCGTATCGTTGCCAGGAATCTTTACGGCTACGTCCATAAAAGTCTGGTCACCCTGAGCGGTGACTCCTTTGACCCGGCTGCGCCCGGCCCCGAGTCCGATCCTGCTTTTGAAGCGGCCCTGGACGCGCAGGGTTTTCCTGAAAGTTACCGTCCCGCCCTTCGAAAGCTCCATGCCAAATATCCAGGCTGGTCCTTTGTCGCTTTCCACGCCCAGGACAATACAGCGGGAAATCCGCTCCTCACTTTGGCCCGGGCGGTTGAGGCTGAATACAGGCCGGGTGTCAACCTGGTGCCCTTGACAAGAAATAGAAGCCACCGTACCTACGACAGTTCCCACGGCTATTACTACACCACGGATCAGTGGAAGGCCTACGACGCAGGCTCCTGGGTTGGAGCCAGCAAGGAAATACTTGCCTACTGTCTCGACCCCCGTAATTTCCTTACCGAGGAAACCATTTTTCAGTTCGAGTGTCTTTCCTACCTCCCTGAGGTACATACACTGGAAGCGGTCCAGGACGCGCTTGCAGGCTCCTTCATGGCGAACGCCTCTGTACCGGTCGGACCGGAGGACGATACCAGCCGCGGTCAGAACGGTACCATCACTTATGCAGAGATTTTCATGGATGCCGCCGAAAAATCCGATGTTAACCCACTCTTCCTTGTCCACCGCTGCAGGACCGAGGTCGGAAACGGGAAAGATGGAAAGCTCCCTGTCGCTGTTTCGGGGACGGCAGCCGGTTACGCGGGTATCTATAACTTCTACAATATCGGGGCCTATGCTTCCGACAATCCCGTCATCAAGGGTTTGGAATACGCCAAGTACGGCTACAGCAGGGATGGATCGGGACCCTCATCAGCGGAAAAGACAAAATACCTCCTGCCCTGGAACAGCCAGTGGAAAGCCATTGTCGGGGGCGCCAAGTGGATTGGGAGCGGTTACATTGAAAACGGCCAGGACACCTCCTATCTGCAAAAGTACTGGATCAACGGCCTCAAACCCGCGGCATTCAGCCATCAGTACATGGGCAATGTTTACGCCCCCTCCAACGAAAGCTACCAGGTTTACAAATCCTACCAGGAAGCCGGAATTCTCAATAAGCCCTACGTCTTCAAGATTCCCGTCCTGACCGGCCTGCCATCTGAACCGGCGCCCTACCCTGTCGGCGACTTGAGCCGCAACAATTACCTGAAGTCAATCACACTTTCAAAGGGCAGCCTGAGTCCCGCCTTCAATTCGGAAAAATACAGCTATACGGCAACGGTGGACGGTTCCGTTGATTCCCTGACCATCTCGGCCACGGCACACCACGCCAGCTGCAGCATCAAAAACACCGGTTCGAAGACACTGAAGACAGGACTCAATACATTCACCATAACTGCCGTCGCGCAAAACGGTGAAGAGCGGGTATACACCATCAAGGTTACCCGCAAGGAATCCTCTTCCGAGCCTCCGTCACCGCCGCCTGATGGAGTCGCCGCGACAAACGGCTACAAGCTGGTTGACAGCTACCTGACAAATGCCTGGCCGGCAGACGGCCGCAACAAGGCGGGGCAGATCCTGTCCTCCCTCGAGCTTCCTGAAGGCCACACGGCGACAGCCTACGACCTGGCGGGCAATCAGGCTTCGGGAGACACGCCCCTTGGAACAGGCGCCAGGGTGGAGATCAAGAGGGGTGATGGATCCTCCGCCGGTACCTTCTGGCTGGTGATTTACGGGGATGCCAGCGGCGACGGAAAAATAAACTCAAATGATCTCTCTTATATAGTTGATGCGATGATCAAAAACAAAAGATGGTCAGCCGCTCAAAATCAGGCTCTTGACGTTAATCGCGATGGGAAAATTAACTCGGTTGATCTGTCATATGTTGTTGACGCCATGGTCAAGGGCAAAGCCATTAGGCAAGATTGATTTCTTCGATGGAAGAGTATAGAAGCACATAGAGGGATGTAACTTGACCCGGCTGTCCGGGATTTTAATTGATTTCGAAAGAAAGAGCGATTATAAAGATCTATGAAAATTGGAAAAATCTTGGTTGCTTCAGTCGTTGTTCTCTTTTTGTTTGCATTGTTACCGACTGTAAAGGCATTTGCTATTAATCGGACCGCCACAATATCAGCGCCGTCGGAGGCTTACCTTGGCCAGACATTTACGGTTACACTAGGTTTTAGTAATAGAGAGCTGACAAGGGGCAGTGACTTCCGGATCAGCTACGACAACAACCTGATCCAAATGGTCAGCATAAGCAATGTTTCTGGATTATCAAGCGACGTCCAACATGGAAGTCAATCCCCCCTCAGCATGACCTTCATATACATGGGGGATGCAAAGAGCGCTGACAAGATCTTTTCGCTCAAGTTTAAAGTCATTGCTAAGGGATCCGTCAGCATTAAGATTGAAGACGCGAGTGATGGAATCATCGAACCGGAAAATTCTATTTCCACGGGCGCCTCCCGGACCATCACCCTGTCCGACCCTCCCCCGACCACCACGACTGCCCCCAAGACCACCACGACTACGACTCCCAAGGAAACGCAGCCGCGACATCCGGGGGAAACCGTCATCGGCAAACGGTACGATGGAGTTGAGCTTTCTGTTCCCGTATCCCTGCCGGAGGATGAAATCATCCCGAATTCGTATGTGCCGGCGGAAATAGAGTGGCAAGGCAAGTACCTGGAAGGGTACAGATCGGAAACCCTGCCCTATACGCTCTATTGGCTGACTGACAGGCAAGGGGAAAATCGTTTTTACCTTTACGATACGGATATTTCGGTTTTCGTTCCCTATCTGCGGACGGGATGGTCGTCGCGTTTTTATACCTTTTCGGTGATTCCCGGGGAAATGATCCCGCAAGGTTTCGAACTGACGACAGTCAGTGTCTGGGAGAAAGATGTCCCGGCCTATAAACCGGTCGAGGGCAGCTTCGTTTCCAAGACTGTTTACGATCAGCTGTTTCATCTTTCGGAACCGAGATTGGAGCCCGAAGAGCTGTCCGATGAAGCAAAACTTCTGCCCGGAGATCTCTATTTAATCGCGGTGCGGGTCAATGACGCGGAAGAAAAAGTCCTTTGCCTGTACGATGCCGTACTCGACTCGCTCATCCGTTCCGATCTGTGGCTTGTGCCTGTTTCGGGAAGTTTTTTGGATCCCGCCTATCAATCGCCCGCCACGGATCCCACCGATACAGAGCCGGACCTCCCTTCAGACACAGAGCCGGTTGAGACAGAACCCTGGGGGACGGAGGATTCAGCCGGAGGCTTGACAGTCAATTTGTTTGGCGTGGAGCTGCCCTTGTACCTGGTGGTGGGGACAGGGCTTGTGGTTTTGTTGATGCTGGCCCTCGCTGTCTGGTTCTTTATCCGGGCCAAGCGGGCCGCTGACTTTGAGCCCGGGCTGACGGTTGCCGATCTTGATGGAGACGACAGCCCCCTGCCGGAATTTGATGAGGAAGTCATGCCGCTGGTGGCGCAAGAGGAAGAGGAGCTGTCCGAAGACCTGGGAACTGAAACTGGTCCGCAAGCTGACCCTGAGGATGGTTGGCAGGAACTGAAAGAAACCCTGTTCGGGCGTGAAGAAAAAGAAGACCGCCGGCCGGACAAGCGGCCGCCGGGTATACGTCCGTCAATCCACAGGCGTGCGGAACGTGACGATCCGGAAGATGTCGATGAATTATGAAAAAAGCAAGATACTACTTAACCGAGCTGTTTTTTTCGATTGAATTTTTGAAATATTTTGTAACCGGCGTCATTGCCACCATTGTCAATGTGCTGGTCTATATGCTCATGAACCGGTGGCTGGGTCTTGACAAGTGGTATTACTCCGATGTCCCCGCCATCGTCCTGTCTGTATTGTCGGCTTACATTTTGAACCGTATCTGGGTTTTCCGGTCGACATCCAGCGTGTGGCAGGAATTTATCCGCTTTGTCGGGTCCAGGCTGACGATTTCATTTGTTTTTGAATATGCCGGCATCTACCTGATGAATCATTTGCTGAACTGGCAGATAGTCCTGATCCCGGGCATGCTGGATCTGGCAAAACTGGTGGCGCTGGCCTTCGTTGTCCTGGCCAACCGTATCTCGGGGAAATTTTATGTCTTTCGCTCAGCCGGGGAGGCTGATGATCCCGGGCCGGATCCACAGGATCTGCTTGACCGCGCCATTGCCATGATACAAAGTGCCAACAAATTTCCTGACAGCGACAAACGCGACCGCGGGTCGGTGCTTTACCGGGAGTTGGGTGACCCGTGGCGATCCTGTCCCGCCTTTCATATCGCGGGGACAAACGGCAAGGGTTCAATCAGCAGCTACCTGACCCATATCCTGTGCCAGGCTGGCCATAAGGTCGGCTGGTACACTTCACCTTACCTGGAACGCTTCAATGAAAGGGTCCGTGTCCTGGATGGTGTGAAGGATCTGGCCCGTTATGACGGGGATCAGACATACGGAGAAATACCGGATGCCGAAATCGGCCGCCTGATGGACAAAATTGGGGAAGCGGCGCGGGTCATTGCCGCAAGGGACGGGGTGGCCTCGACCCAGTTTGACATGATGACGGCGCTGGCCTTTCTATGGTTTCAGGAGCAGGCCTGTGATGTCCTTGTTTTGGAAACGGGCATGGGCGGCCGCCTTGATTCGACCAATGTGATTGAAAAGCCGCTGGCCTCCCTGATAGGAGCCCTGGGCTTCGACCACATGGAGCGGCTGGGAAATACCATGCGTGAGATCGCGGGAGAAAAGGCGGGCATTATTAAAGAGGGATGCCCCGTCTTCGCCTACGCGCCGGAAGACGCCCTGCTCTCCGTGTCCGACGCGGCTGAGGCCCGGCGGGTGCTTGAACAGCGTTGTCAGGCTCTTTCGGCGCCGCTTACCTACCTTGGCTACCATGACTTCGATCTTTTGTCCTATGGCTGGTCCGGGCAGGAGTTTCAGGCAAAAAAAGATGGCCGCCTGTACAGGACCCGGCTCCTCGGCCCCTACCAGCCCATCTACGCCTTGATGGCGGGAGAGGCGGCGCTTTCTGCCGGCATGGCGGATCAGGCCGCGGTCCAGCCCGGGATCGCGGACTGTGTCTGGCCTGCCCGTATGGAGGTTTTGGCACAGGATCCCCTTATCCTGCTCGATGGCGCGCACAATGTGCAGGCGGGGCTCGGACTGCGGGAAGCGCTGGGGAAACTTGCCGGTGACAGACCGGTTGTCTTTGTCATCGGTCTTCTGAAAGACAAAGAACACAAGGAAATGCTTCAGGCCCTCTTCCTGGATCCGCCCTATACAGTTACTGATGTCATTACGACCGAACCACCTGACGTGAGGCGCATTGAAGCAAAAAAACTGATTGAGGAACTGGCTTCCATTGTGCCTGATCCAATGCGCATGCAGTTGATTGACCTGCCGGACATTGGGCAGGCCATGGCGGAAGCGGTCAGCCGGGCGCGGAAAAAGGGCGCCATGATCTGTATTTGCGGTTCACTTTATCTGGCAGGAGTAGTCCGCCCCCTGGTACGGGAGGGCGTTAAAAAGTAGTCCTTCTGTTTTTCATCCGCGGCTCTTGTGGTTTAATAGTCCTTGATACGCTGGATAACCGGCCAGACCGGTAGACCCATTGGATGGAAAGGTGGGGTTTCCTTGCGGCCAAACCAGACTGACCGGCCCTTGCAGCCGGCAAAAAGCAAAACGGAAACGCTCGACTGGGATCGGGTGCTTTCTTCTTACCGGGAACTCGATTCGCTTCCGGGGGATCTGGTGGCTTCCGAAAGTGAGGTGGAGCGCCTCCTGTCTGTCTACAACCGGGCCTTGCGTCAGGCGACAACAGGAAATGCCGATGTTGCCATGATCGCGCTGGAAAAAGTGACTGCCAACTGGCCGCAGTTCGCGGAAGCATCTTCACTCTACGGTGTTCTTTTAGCAAGAGAGCGGCGTTACCGGGCAGCGGAGGAACAGTTCGAAAAAGTTCTCCTGGCCGCGCCCGACACTTCTATGGCCCGGACTGTTGATCGCTGCCGGCTGGCCGCTCGCGAGGAACGTATCCGGGAGCAGGCGCGCGACAGTTCGAAAAGGCGCAAGGAACAGAAGCTCGCTCCCGTCCGGGCGCATATGGCAAGAAGCGGCATTCTCCAGAGGGCAGCTGATGAGCAGGGGACAGGGCGTGTGCAGATGGCCGGCAGGCGTGAGCAGGATGAAGTTCTGCGCATGGAAGAGGGGCTGTCCCCGGGCGCAAGGCGGGTGCACGGGAAAGTGTCCCGGCTGGTCCAGGGCCTGCTGATAGCGGTCATCGTCTCTTCTGTCCTTTTTCTTGTCTTTTATTTTGTGATCCGGCCCATGATTGTCCGAAACGAAGCTCGCCGCGAACAACTCGAATGGTTGGAGCGCATCCTTGACGAGCGAAGTGAAGATGCCCCGGTTGCTGAGATACTGGATCTGTATCGCAGGACTTTCCCACAAGATAGTGGCAAATAGGATGAGGAGTCGCGGGCCATGCAATATGTGAGCACAAGGGGAGGGCCACCGGTCAGCGGCATTGAGGCGGTCTGCAGGGGCATTTCCAGGGCGGGCGGACTCTACGTGCCTGAAAGCCCCCCGGAGCCTCTCTCTCTCACATCCCTGAAGGGGATGCCCTTTCAGGAAGTCATGGCCGCTTTCTATCATCGCTTTTTGCCCGACCTGCCGCTTGTAAGCTGGGAGGCTGTGGTTCGTGATGCCTTCCGTTCATTGGAGGGCATGGACCAGGTGCCGAGGCTGCCCTTGACGAGGCTGAACGATTATCTTGACCGCTATTTCCTGATCAACGCCGATCAAATGCCAACTGGAAGTCTTGCCGATCTGACCCATGCAGTGTTTTCAAAGTTGTGGCCGCTTTTGCCAAAGACGGAACACACCAGGCTTGTCATGGCGCTTTTGCCTGAAGACAGCCTTGTCTCCTTGGCGGGAGGCGAAACGGATCTGCTCAAGATACTCTTCCTGTCCACCGGCGGTGCGCGGGGCGGGGAGCTTGCCGGCCGCGTCTCGGGCCGGGAGCAGGTCCGGCTGTTCGAAGAGGGTTTCGACGCGCGCTACCGTGAATTTGCCCGGCTGGCCGCTGAGCCGTCGTTTGAGGAAAAGTTGAGCCGCCGTGGCTTTGCCCCGCTCTTCATGGGCCCTGGCCACCTGCTGGAGGTACTGACCGCCGGCGCGCTGGCAACAGCTGTCGCGGCCTCCATTGCAGAATTCTCCGGTGAAGAGAAAGTACTGGATTTCGCGGTAGCAAAGGACCATCTCAGTTTCGTGGCCGGCCTGGTCTACGCCAGCATTTTGCAGATTCCCCTGGGAACCGTCTATGTTGGAGAGAGCGAACCGGCGTCCCTGATGCCGCTCTTCCGAACAGGCAAATCGGCCCAGCCGGTAAAAAGGAAGCGGCCCGGTATTACCGGCATGGATTTCCCGGTCAATCTGGAACGGCTCTTTTATGAGGTGACGGGTCGTGACGGCGAGAAGACCGGCCATCTTTGTCAACAGGCGGCCAATCCCGGAGAACAGCTGCTTTCTGAAGACGAGATCCAGCTTCTGAATCAATCGATTGTCGTGGGATCCTGCGATTACAAATATTGCCTTAGACTGATCAGGACAGTTTATGATCAGACCGACTACCTGGTTGGCCGTGACACGGCTGACGCCATCGCCTGCTGGGCAAAACACGCGGATCAGAAAGCGGATTCCGCTGTCTGTTATGTCCAGGAACGTTCACCGCTTTTAGACGCTGCCGTGTGCGCCCGTGCCCTTTTCGGGAAAGAAGCGGGCAGGATGGAAGCGATCCGTATGGTTTCAGAGGAGACGGATGTTCCTCTGTGGCCATCACTGGCGAAAATATCTGAAGACAGTCAGGGGGCCGATTGGCCTGTCTTGACCGGTTCAATTGAAGAAGCGGTATACCAACTGCTGAACTCGCAGGACGCGGGCCGCTGAGGGACGATCCTTTGAAAAGGGGAATGAGATGATGAACGGAAAAAAGAACAGGGCCCTGTACTTGTGGTCTGTGGTCTTGCTCGCCTTATTGGTGCTGACACAGGGCATGGCCCCTGTGGCTATTCATGCCGTCGATCACTTGGGCTGGCCGGCCTTTGACGAGGTATCTGTTGAAGCTTATTGCGTGATAGACGCGGAAACAGGCCAGGAAATTCTGTCCAAGAATCCCGACAAGAAGCGAGCCAACGCCAGCACAACCAAGATCATGACGGCCCTGGTCCTTGTAGAGGATGAGAATTTCGATCCGGACAAGCTCTTGACCGTTTCAGAAGGGGCACTTGTATTCTCTGATCCGAGCTCTGTCAGGCTGAAGGGGCTGAAGGCAGGGGATCAGCTGCGTACCGCCGACTGCCTGGCCGCCTTGCTGGTCGCCTCAGCCAACGATATCGCGCGGGTAATCGCGCAAAACTACGGCGGCGCGTACGGAGCGGTTGACCCCGAACGGGAGAGCGATCCTGTCCGGTCACAGGCTCTCTTTGTCGAACGCATGAACCGCCGGGCAGCTGAGATCGGGGCTAACTCGACGAATTTTACCAATCCTGCCGGCTTTGACGAGGGGGACGGAAGCCATTTCACGACCGCCCGCGACCTGGCGTTGATCGCGGCCGAAGCCATGAAGCACCCTTTGATCGCCCAGGTCTGTTCACTGCATTATTACAGGCTTCCCGCTAACTTTGAGCATCCTGAAGCCTGGTGGGGCACCTTGAGCAACACCAACGCGCTCATTATCTACGGCGCGGACTTTCTGCAATCCCAGTACTTCAAACAGTACACGGGGGTCAAAACGGGCACTACTCCACAGGCAGGCAAGTGTCTGGTGGGATCGGGCCTGACAGTTGACGACCGTCATCTAATCTGCGCGGCCATGGGAATCACTTCCCTGGACTTGCCTGAAACACCTTTGCTGGCAAGGGCGCTGCCGGTCCGGGCCATCCTGGAGGAAGCCGCGCGGCTGGAGAATGTTCCGCTCAGGGAAGATGTCGATCTTCTTGCGCCCTTGCCTTCCGAAGGACAGGAGCCCGAAGAAACGACAACCATGACGCAAGAGACGGAAGCCGGAAACATGGGAGGTGTAGAGGAAGATCCCTTTTTCACCGCCGGCGGCGGGCAAGTGAAACCCGTCATTCTCATTCTCGCCGCCCTGGGTGCCCTGGCAGTGATCGGGGCCATCGTTGTTGCCATCACGGCCCTGCTTCTTTGGATTACCAGGCTGAACGCGAAAAGGAAAGGCTGACAATCGTGCACGACAGTCACGAAAAAGCCGGAAAAAGGCTCGAATCGACCAATTACGTGAGCATTCGTGACATATTTGGATTCCCTGTTGACAGACAGGGCCCCTCCTGCTAAGATGTGGCTCGTGCCGCCGGCGCGCGGCGCGCAAAGACAGGGAGGACAATCGTTTAGCATGAAGACCTATATGCCAAAAGCGGGCGATGTTGATCGCAAATGGTATCTCTTCGACGCGGAAGGCCAGATACTGGGCCGGCTGGCGACAGAGATCGCGACCATCCTGCGCGGCAAGAACAAAGCGGAATACACACCCCACATGGACATGGGCGATTTTGTCGTGGTGGTGAATGCCGATAAAATCGTCCTGACCGGCAAGAAGGAACAGCAAAAACTCTACCGCCGCCACACCGGCTATCCGGGCGGACTGCGGGAGGTTCCCTACGAACGGATGATGGAAAAGCATCCGGAACGCGTACTTGAAAAGGCTGTCCGCGGCATGCTGCCCAAGAACACACTTGGGCGGGCCATGTTCCGCAAGTTGAAAGTATATGCCGGACCGGAACACAAGCACCAGGCGCAGCAGCCGGTTAAAATTGAATTGTAGGGCGGGGGTAGAATCGCATGGCGAATCAAACGAAACAGTATTTTTACGGTACGGGCAGGCGCAAGGAAGCGGTCGCCCGCGTCAGGTTATATCCCGGTTCCGGAACCATCACGGTTAACAAAAAAACATTTGAGGACTATTTCCCCGTGGAAACCCTGCGCGTTATCGTGCGCCAGCCCTTGGCGGCGACGGGTTCCCTGGAACGCTATGATGTCATCGTGAATGTACGCGGAGGCGGAATCGCCGGCCAGGCCGGTGCCATCCGTCACGGTATATCCCGCGCCCTTGTGGACGCAGATGCGGAACAGTACAAGGCGGCATTGAAGAAGGCCGGCTTCCTGACACGTGACGCGCGCATCAAGGAGCGCAAGAAACCAGGCCTCAAAAAGGCGAGAAAAGCTTCCCAGTTCTCCAAGAGGTAGAGCGGATTCTCCAGAGATTACACAGAAGCCCCGTCATCGCACGGGGCTTTTGTCCCTTGTCCCGTGAGGCGGAACAGAATGAAAGAGCCATGCCGCAAAAGATGACGTACAAGACACGGTCGCCCCGGGAAACCTTCGATCTTGGTGCCAGCCTGGCTTCGTCGTTTTTACCGGGAGATGTGGTGATCCTGACGGGCAGCCTGGGCGCCGGCAAGACAGCGCTGGTGCATGGGATTGCCAGCGTCATGGAGATAAAAGGGCATGTGTCGAGTCCGACCTTTACCCTGTTTCACCTCCACCAGCCGATAAGGGCGGGTGGGATTGCCCTTCATCACTTCGACCTCTACCGCCTGGAGGGCGCGGATGATTTCATTGCAAACGGATTAGATGAATACGTCGGCGGGGATTGGGTGTCGGTGTTGGAGTGGGGCGACCGCGCACGCAAGGCCCTGCCCGAAGAGGTGATTGAAATTGATATCCGTTACGGCCAGAATCCTCAGGAGAGACTGTTCACCATCCATTTCCCTGATGGAAGAAGGATTGAGGGCACAGGAAGGAGCAGCCCATGATTGCGCTGGGTGTTGATACCTCAGGCCGCACGCTCTCGGTCGCGGTTGCCCGTGGCGGTCAGCTGCTGGGGGAATATTCACTGGCTTTGGGTTATCGCCATTCAGTGACCTTCCAGCCCGCCGTTGATGAACTGCTTGGCCGTTGTGATTTGACTGCCCGTGACGTCGGCCTGTTCGCAGTCGCGGCCGGACCCGGTTCCTTTACCGGCATCAGGATTGGCCTTGCCGCCGTCCAGGCCATGGCTTACGCGGCGGGGGCCCAAGCTGTGGGTGTGTCCTCCTTGCGGGCGCTGGCGCGGTCATCGGGAGCTGGCAAGGGTTTGACGGCGCCCCTGCTGGACGCGCGCGGCGGGCGCGTCTTTTCAACACTCTACCGCGGCTCCCGGCAGCTGATCGAAGAGAGCCCGCGAAAGATCGACGACCTGCTGATGGAGATCGCGGCGGTGGCGGGGCAAAATGAAAAAATCCTGGTGACAGGTGACGGGATTGCCGTGTGGGAAGAAGCTCTGGCCAGGGATCCGGGAAGGACCGGCCGCCTGCCCTTCGAAACGGTCTACGCTTCGTTACCTTTTTGTTACATCCGGGCATCGGCGGTCATCGAACTGGCCCTGGAAGATCTGGCTGGCGGTGTCGCAGTGACCGATCCCTTCCGATTGGAAGCCCGCTATGGAATCGCGTCTTCCGCTGAACGGGTCCAGGGGCAGCAAGGGAGCGGGGAAAATGAAGTGGAAGGTACGTAAGGCGGCCTTGTCCGACCTCGAATCGATTGTGAGGATCGATCGGGCGTCCCACGCCATCCCATGGCCTCAAGAGGCCTTGGGGGATTGCATCACGGGCAGGGAGGCGATCCTGATTCTTGTGTGCCGCCAGGACATGCCAGGGGCGCCGGCCGGTTTTGCGGCAGGCAGGTTTTTATCCGGTGAGTTCGAAATTCTCAACATCGCGGTTACGCCCAAACGCAGAAACAGGGGACTGGGCCATCTTTTAATGGATGGATTGAGGGAAGAGGCAGTCAGGCGGGGCTGCCACACCTGGATTCTTGAGGTGAGGGAGGGCAACCTGGCTGCCCGCCATCTTTATGAATCATGCGGCTTTGTCGAGGTCGGGAAACGCCGCGGCTACTACGCAGACACAGGTGAGGCGGCGATTCTCATGGCTGGCCGGCTTTCGGGGGATTTAGAGGAATGAACAAAAAATGCGGCTTGGATTGGTTGCATGCTGGTCAAACTATGGTTGACATTTGTCATACTTAGTTCATATAATTCTAAGTACCCGACTAGAGGGACCGTGACCGACACGTCTTGCGGAGGATCGCCATGATGAAAGAAAATGTCATCTTTCGATGTAAAGAAGAATCTTTGATGAAAGCAATAGCCATGCTGATTCAGATTTCTTCCGGCTACAGTGCCAGCATTTACATCGGTAAGGGCGGACGGCGTGCCAACGCGAAAAGTTTGCTGGGAGTATTGTCGCTGGGGATCTCGGATGGTGATCATCTGGAAATTTCAGTTGACGGCACCGACGGCGAAAACGCCATCTGCGAATTGAGAGGTTACATGGAACCTGCCACGCCCTGATGGGCGCCAGTCTTTGGAGTCAGCGGCGGGTGACAAAAGGAGTTTGTCTCCCGAATGACAGGACAGACCAGGCAAAAAAACGAATTCAAGGCACAACTTGATCTGGTGCCCGAAGAACCCGGCGTCTACCTGATGCGTGATGCTTCGGGTTCTGTTTTATATGTGGGCAAGGCAAATTCCCTGCGCCAGCGCCTGAGAAATTATTTTACTCCCACACCGGCAGTCGATCGCCGGATCGCCTCCATGATTGCCAAAATCGCTTCCTATGATACGATTCTGTGCGCCAACGAGCTGGAGGCCCTCATCCTTGAGGCGAACCTGATCAAACAGTACCAGCCCCCTTACAATATCCTGATGCGCGATGACAAGGAGTATCCCTATATCCGCGTCACCTTGCAGGAAGATTTCCCCCGTGTCATGAAGGCTTTTCGTGTCGGTGATGACGCGGAGGAAGGGGCGCGTTATTATGGACCCTGGCTGGCTGGAGACATCAACCGTGCCCTGAAGGTGCTCGAAGCTGTATTTCCGCTCCGGACCTGTTCGCGCGATCTGCCGCGTGACATCGGCAAGGAGCGGCCTTGCTTGAATTACCATATCGGGCGCTGCCTTGCGCCCTGTGCGGGCTTTATCTCCAAGGAGGACTATCGCGCCCTGGTTGACGAGGTGATCCAATTCCTGGACGGCCGGACGGATGAGCTGATCAAGCGCTTCCAGGTGGAGATGGCTGAGGCGGCGGAAGTTCTGGATTACGAGAAGGCGGCGCGGCTCCGCGGCAGATGGCAGGCCTTGGCGCGGCTTCGTGAAGAGCAGCGTGTTGTCGACCAGCGCGGTGGGGACCGTGACGCGCTCGCGCTTGCCCGCAATGGCAACGAAGTGGCCATCTCAAAAATGGAGATCCGTGACGGCCGTGTAACAGGATGTGTCCACGTTTTTGCCCAGGATGGGGGTGGTGATGACGGCGATTACCTGGCCTCCTTCATCCGTGAACAATACCGGGCCCGGGGCCAGGTGCCCCGTGAGATTCTGGTCCCGTCCCCACTTCCCGACCAGGCCTTGATTGGCGAGCTGCTCCGGCAGCGGCGGGGCGG
>LSQX01251192.1_pt2 | contig 13555 bp, 9 predicted proteins | sample 654561 | NCBI WGS metagenome assembly LSQX01 (sample SAMN04489861, study PRJNA283612) | anaerobic digester metagenome | isolation source: 4 biogas reactors fed with cattle manure at either 37C or 55C with and... | place: Denmark: Kongens Lyngby | collected 2014 | reverse complement strand
AGATGTGTATAAGAGACAGTTCCATTATTGAGCATTGCGACTGGATGACGGCGTTGTTGACAGGTAATCTTCAGCCCGAGCAGGTGAAACGCAGCCGCTGTGCGGCGGGACATAAAGGGATGTGGGAAGAGGAGTGGGGTGGTTATCCGTCCCGGGCGTTCTTTTCGGCACTCGATCCCCTGCTTGATGGTTTTGTAGGCCGTTTGAGTGCGACAACCTATACGGGTAATCTCTCTGCCGGTAAATTGACGGAAGAGTGGTCGTTGCGTCTGGGATTGCCTCAGGGGATTGAGGTGGCAGTGGGAATTCTGGATGCCCATGCGGGAGCTATTGGCGCAGGTATCACGGTGCATAGTATGGTGAAAATTGTGGGTACTTCTACCTGTGATATTGTGGTTTCTTCAAAAGAGGATATTGCCGAAAAATTGATCCCGGGGATCAGCGGACAGGTAGATGGCTCGGTGATTCCCGGGCTGATAGGACTGGAGGCAGGCCAATCTGCGTTCGGCGATCTGTATGCCTGGTGGAAAGAGGTGTTGTCCTGGTCGTTGAAGCTCCTCCCGGAAGAGCAAAAAGCAGCAATCAGCGGTCAGATTTTGTCGCAGCTGAATGAAGAGGCGGAAAAATTGCCGGTAACCGAGTCGGATCTGGTGGCATCGGACTGGTTCAATGGACGTCGTACCCCTTTTGGCGACCCGACATTAAAGGGTGCCATAACAGGTCTTACCCTTGCCACTACCCCGGCGCAGATATTCAAGAGTCTGGTGGAAGCGACCGCTTTCGGGTCGCGTGCCATCATGGAGCATCTTGAAGAGGAAGGGGTGCAGATGAATGAAATGATTGGAGTGGGTGGTATTTCATTGAAATCGCCCTATGTAATGCAGACGCTCTCCGATATCTTGGGTGTACCTATCAAGATAGCTGTAGCGCAGCAGGCAGCTGCTTTGGGAGCTGCGATGTGTGCCGCGGTGGCGGCCGGCCTTTTCGACCGGGTAGAGGATGCGCAGGAGTCGCTGGGACAGGGGTATGACAAGGTGTATGTTCCCCGAACCGAATACCGCGAGAGGTACAATATCCTCTATGATACATATCGGAAGTTGGGAAACTTCTTACACACTTAATTGACAATAGGATGAAACGAAATTTGCTCCTGATTCTCGTCGCCCTTCTCTGCCATTTTTTGCTATATGGCCAACAAACAATTGGACCTGAAACGGCACTGAACGCTTATGTTCATAATGATGATCCTACCTGGGGATGGGAAGTGCGCAATGTATTCGATATGGAGGATGCAAAGGTGCACTCTTTGTTGTTTATCTCTCAGAAATGGCAAGGGATACTGTGGAAACATGAATTGATTATTTTTGTGCCGGAGCATCTCACGGCGGATGGTGCGCTCCTGTTTATCGATGGGGGCTCCATAAGCGATGGCATTCCCAAATATGCGAAAGAGGATAACTCGCTATTTTTCTTCCTCTCTGCCTTGGCTCAGCGCAATCATGCCCTTGTCTGTCTGTTGAAACAGGTCCCTAATCAGCCTCTCTACACCGATTTAAAGGAAGATGCGTTGATCTCCTATACACTCAATGAGTTCAGGAAAGATGAGGATTACTCCTGGCCGCTGCTCTTTCCGATGACGAAAAGCGCCTACAAGGCGATGGATGCGGTACAGGAGTTTGCCACCCGGCAGTTGGATCAGAAGATAAATCGGTTTCTTGTCTCAGGCGCATCGAAACGGGGATGGACAACCTGGATGACCGGTGCGCTTCAGGATCCGCGGGTGGAGGCAATTGCCCCCATGGTGATTGAAATGCTCAATATGCCGGCCAGCCTGGATTATCAAAAGGAGATCTATGGCGCATACAGTGAAGAGATTCATGATTATGTGGAATTGGAAATTCCGCAGGCGATGCATAGTGAATTTGGAAATGCTGTGGTGCAGATGATAGACCCCTATTCCTATCGGGAAAAACTGACGATGCCCAAAATGATTATTATGGGGACGAACGACCCTTATTGGACGGTTGACGCCATTAAGCATTATATCCACGACATACCCGGGCATAATCTGCTGCATTATGTTCCCAATGCCGGCCACGGCCTGGGAGATAAGATAGAGGCTTTTGGTGTGCTGAGCGCATTCTTCGCCCATATGTTGGACAAGGTGGCGTATCCTACCTGTACATGGAATCTGGTGGAGAAAAGGAAAAATATAGACCTGAAAGTAAAGGGTTCCACCGATAATCTGGTAGGTGCCACATTGTGGAAATCGGTTTCCGATAGTCGGGATTTTAGAAAAGCCACCTGGACAAAAAGCGATCTGCCACTCAATGCCAAGGACAAGTCGGCGGTTGATGCAAGGATTCAATATCCGAAGAGAGGATTCCAGGCGTTTTACGTGGATCTGACCTATAAAGATCCGCATGGCGATGAGTATAGGGTCAGTACACGTACGTTTGTCTCGGATGCCAAAAAGGTATTTGTAGAGTGATGGGTCAGGTAGGCCAGCGATTTCAAGTTGTGCAACAACGTTATCCGGCCACGTTTGTTTCTATACCCAACGCCCCTACCCTATCGGCGATTTTCTGCAGATCGTGAAGGGGCACTTTTTCGAGCTCTTTGGCGGGTGTTTCCCGGTCGATGGTGTAGATCATCACTTCGCGGGGGTTGAGCGCTCTGACGAGCTCTATCCATGCCGAGACCTCCTCTTCGGTGGTGTTGTCGATTTCCTGTCCCTCAAATTTTCCTCTGACGAACATCGTCTGCAGGATAAAATTGCCTTCAAACTGTTGGTAACGCTCCACCTGTTTGGCGACCGAATAGCCGGGTGCGTTGGGTCGGTCGAGCAGGCGGACGCTCTTATCGAATGCCGAGTCGAGTTTCAGGATGGGATTTTCGATCTTTTGCAGTGCTTCAAATACTTCCGGTTTGTTGAGGTGCATGCCGTTGGTCAGCACGCTGATCTTGGCATGGGGGAAATATAGGTTTCTAAGTGCAACGGTATCGTCAATAATCCCGTTAAATTCCGGATGCATGGTCGGTTCGCCATTCCCGGCAAAGGTGATCACATCGGGTGTAATCCCTTCCTGTAGGAGTGTGGACAGCTTATCTTTCAGTGCTGCCCGCACATTTTCCCGGTCGGGCAACTTCGTCTTGGTACGGAAATCCTTATTAAAACCACATTCGCAATAGATACAGTCGAATGAACAGAGCTTGCCGTCATACGGCAGCAGGTTCATGCCGAGCGATATCCCCAGCCGTCTGCTGTGGATAGGGCCAAAAACAATCTCATGAAATAGTATGGTGGACATGTTGGTAAATGAATAGTGAATAGTGAAAATGAATGATGAGGGATGGGGCGTTTAAAACCATGAGAGGATACGATCGGTGCCGAAAGCGATTACTACATACCTTAAGAATTTGCCGATGGTCATCGATATCATTGTGATGGGTGCATTGGCCCTCATAAAGCCTAATGCTACCAGCATCAGGTCGCCTATACCGGGCAGAAAACCGAAGAATCCCATCACTGCTCCTTTCGTCTGCAAACGGAGGATCATGCTGTCGATCTTTTCCCCTTTTATCTTGAACCATCTCTCCAGCCATTCGGTCTTTCCCAGATGGCCCAGATAGTAGCAGGTTGCTCCACCGAGGGAATTTCCAATGGTTGCGTATCCGATGCTGCTCCAGATATCCGATCCTGTCGCGATCAATGCCATGAAGACCACTTCCGAACTGAGTGGGAGGATGGTAGCCGCCAGAAAGGAGGCCAGTAATAATCCCCAATAACCGAAATCCGCTAATCCGTCGAGCATACAATTGATTTTACTTGTGAGTCACTCCCTGTTCCCATTTCCCGATAAATCGGGACAGGCTATCGGGATTGGCACATTGATTTAGTGTGCTGCCAGCCAGTTCTCCCCTACCCCTATGTCGGTTTTTAACGGGATCGATAAGTGACAGGCATTCTCCATCTCCTCCTTCACGATGGCTGTGACTCTCTCCAGCTCATCAGGGAAGACATTGAAATTCAATTCGTCGTGCACTTGGAGGATCATCTTGGATTGGAGTTTCTCTTCCTGTAACCGATTGAAAATACGTATCATCGCCACTTTAATGATATCTGCCGCGCTTCCCTGGATGGGGGCGTTGATGGCATTCCGTTCCGCATAACCCCGTACGATGGCGTTCCGGGAGTTGATATCGGCAAGATAGCGTCTGCGTCCCATCAATGTTTCCACATAGCCTTGTTCCCGTGCATGGGCAATGCTTTCATCCATATATTGTTTTACTTGTGGGAAGGTGTCGAAATATCCGTCGATCAGCTCTTTGGCTTCACCGCGCGGAATATTGAGCCGTTCAGATAAACCGAACGGGGTGATGCCGTAGATAATGCCGAAATTGGCCGTTTTCGCTTTGCGACGCATATCGCCGGTGACCTCTTCGAGTGGTTTGCTAAAGATCTTCGCGGCGGTGGCGGCATGGATATCCTGTCCCTTATTGAACGCTTCGGTCATCTTCTTGTCGCAGCTCAGGTGTGCCATGATGCGCAGCTCGATCTGCGAGTAGTCGGATGAGACGAAGAGGCATCCCTCGTCGGGGATAAACACTTTGCGCATCTCTTTTCCCCGTTCGTCGCGAATCGGGATATTTTGCAGGTTGGGGTTGGTACTGCTCAACCGTCCTGTGGCGGCTACCGTCTGGTTGAATGAGGTGTGAATCTTGCCGCTGCGGGGATTGATCAAAAGCGGGAACGCATCAATATAGGTGCCGAGTAGTTTTTTCAATCCTCTCTGTTCCAGTATCTTTTCAATGATTGGATGTTTCGTGCGGATCTTCTCCAGCTCCTCTTCGCCGGTTTTGTATTGACCGGTCTTGGTCTTTTTTGGCTTCTCCACAATCATCAGCTTGTCGAACAGGACCTCCCCTATCTGTTTGGGTGAGTTGACATTGAACTCGATACCGGCCATATCGGTGATCTCCTTTTCAATCCGTTGCAGTTCGGCGGTGTATCGGATGGAAAGTTCATCCAGTGCTTTCAGGTCGAGTCGCACCCCACTCCACTCCATATCGGCCAGTACATATATGAGGGGGCATTCGATCTCATGGAACAGTTTCTCCAGTTCGTTTTTTCCTATTTCCCGTTCCACTATATTTTTCAGTTTCAGCGTGATATCAGCATCTTCTGCGGCATAATCGGCCACTATCGACGGATCCACATCCCGCATCGTCTGCTGGTTTTTACCTCTCGGACCGATCAGCTCTTCAATATGGATGTTACGGTATTTGAGGTAGCTCTCCGCCATGTAATCCATGCTATGTCGTAATTCCGGATTGAGGAGATAATGGGCGATCATCGTGTCGAACAGCTTCCCTTTCACATGGATACCGTAATTCCTGAGCATCAATATGTCATATTTGAGGTTCTGTCCCACTTTTTCGATCGCTTCATCCTCAAAAAGAGGGCGGAAGATATCCACCTGTCGTTGTGCCTCCTCATTGTCGGCAGAGATCGGTACATACCACGCTTCTCCCTCCTTAAAGGCAAATGAGAGTCCCACCAGATCACTCAGTAGCGGATCCGTGCCGGTGGTCTCGGTATCGAAACAGATTGAGGGTTGTGCCAGCAGCTTTTTGCACAGCTCCTTCATCTCCATTTCCGAACCAACCAGGGTATAGTTGTGGGAAGTGGAGTGGATATCGGTATGGTGGGCCGGTTGTTCCTCTTCGGGAATGATTTCCGATGCAATTTCGGCGGCATCCTCCGCTTCGAAAGTTGCAAAGAGATCGCCCTGTACGGGCCCTTTGGGAGTAGCGACCGTTGGGGTGGGGGGCCGGTTGAACATGCGATTTAGGAATGTGCGGAACTCCAACGCTTCGAAAACCATCTTTATTGCCTCCCTGTTCATCTCTTTGCGGGCAAGATCATCCTCTTTTACCGCAATGGGTAGATCGGTCTTGATGGTAGCCAGGAATTTTGAGAAAAGGATCTGTTCCCGGTTATCCTCTACCTTCTTTCGCAGTGCTCCTTTCAGTTGATGGGTCTGCTCAAGCAGCTTCTCAATGCTGCCGAACTCTTGGAGCAGTTTTATGGCGGTTTTCTCTCCTACTCCCGGACAGCCGGGGATATTATCTGAGGCATCTCCCATCAATCCCAACAGGTCGATCATCTGTACGGGAGAGGAAAGGTGATACTTCTCCATCACCTTCCTGTCATCCAGGATATCGAACTCATTACTCCCATATTTGGGTTTGTAGATAAAGATATGCGATTCGGTAAGTTGTCCATAATCCTTATCGGGCGTCATCATATAGACATCGAACCGCTCTTTGTCTGCCTTCTTCGCGAGGGATCCGATCACGTCGTCGGCTTCGTAGCCGGCCATCTCCAGGATAGGGATGTTGTATGCGGCAATAATCTTTTTTATGATGGGTACCGACCATTTTATATCCTCCGGGGTGGCTTCTCGTTGCGCCTTGTAGGCTTCATATTGGAGATGCCGGAAGGTAGGTCCTTCAGGATCGAACGCCACTCCGATATGGGATGGGTTCTCCTTATCAAGGATATCTTCTAACGTATTCACGAAACCGAAAATGGCGGAGGTATTTTCCCCTTTTGAGTTTACTCGCGGGTTCTTGATGAATGCGTAATAGGAACGGTAAATAAGCGCGTAGGCATCCAATAGGAAAAGTTTATTTCTGGGCATAACTGTAACCGAAATCTGATTAATGCGTGTAAAGTTACAAATATTTGTTGCCGTGAGGAGAATAATTTATAAATTTGTGATAAAAAACTCACGATGCGATGGACCAGGATCAGATCATAAGAGACTTTCTGCGAGAAGAGCTGGCGCTTTTTGATGTCTACTTGAAAGAGGCGATTAAGAATGAGAGTCCCCATATTTCCGAAATTGTCGATTATGTTTTTAAAACCAATGGGAAGCGGTTAAGGCCCTTATTGGTGTTGTTGACTGCAAAAGCTTGTGGGAGAGTTGTTCCGGAGACATATCATGGTGCTGTAACCGTTGAGTTGTTGCATACCGCCACACTGGTGCATGATGATGTGATTGATAAGTCTGATATGCGCAGAGGCAGGCATTCGGTGAATGCCGTCTTTGACAATACCAAGGCAGTACTTGTGGGTGATTATCTTCTCTCGTCGGCATTGGCCGAGAGTGTCAAGACGAAAGATTTCAATATTATCCGAATCATGTCGGAGTTGGGAAAAACCCTTGCCGAAGGGGAGTTGGTACAATTTTCACTTGCCGAGGAGATCCTTATCGATGAAGCGTCCTATTTCCAGGTGATCGAAAAGAAAACAGCCTCTCTGTTGCGTGCCAGTACCACTATTGGAGCACTTACGGCAGGTGCTTCGCCTGAAATTGTCTCCGAATTCAATCGGTTGGGAGGAATTCTGGGCATCTGTTTTCAGATAAGGGATGATATCTTCGATTATTATAGTGCCGATGTGGGTAAACCTACCGGAAACGATATCCGGGAAGGGAAAATAACGCTTCCTCTTATTTATGCGTTGAAGAATGCTCCGAAAGAGGCGGCGGATGAGATAATGAAGATCATTCAATCGGGCATCTATTCGGAAAAGAATATCGAACGAGTGTTAGCCTTCGCCAAAGAAGAGGGTGGGGTAGCCTATGCGTATAAAAAGATGAGATCGTTGCTCGATGAGGGAGAAGGGATTGTTGCCGCACTTTCTATGGATGATCAGTATAAAGAGCTTTTGGGTCATCTGCTGATCTATTTCAATGAGCGGAAGCATTAAAAAAAGAGAGCGAAGCTGTCATAGCCCGCTCTCGTTTTTTCTTCCGTCTCTTCTCTCTTATTGGATTTCGATCAGTTTGGAAACCGATACTTTTTCTTCTTTCTGGGTAGGAATTTCAACGGTCAGCACACCATTTTCCACTTTTGCCGATATCATCTCTTTTTCTGCATCGTCGGGGAGTATCATCCTCCGTTGGAATTGAGTGTAAGAGAATTCACGTCTCAAATAGGCGCCCTTTTTGTCTTTCTCTTCCTGTTCGTTTTTCTTCTCAAAAGAGATCACCAGGTTATTATCCTCGTCGATCCTCACTACACAATCTTCCTTGGTCATGCCCGGCGCAGCCACCTCCACTGTGAAGCCATTTTCATTTTGCTGGATATTGATGGCAGGCACTGATTTGCTACTGTTTTCCATCCATTCATTCCCGAAAAAATCGTTGAACACACTCGGTAACCAGTTGTTTGTACGTCTTACAATTGCCATAATTTTGCTCCTTTCTTTAATTATTTGTTTTTGTATTATTGAAAGGGCAAAATTGATGCCGCTTGGAATTCATCTCGTTTTGGAGTGAATTTCCGACAAAATGGCTTATTATGTTTAAAAAACAGGCTGAATCGCAGGAATTTAATGACGAAATGACATATTCCCCCATATTGTATGATAAAAAAAAGACCATCCTGGTAGGGTAGGATGGCCTCTTTTATAGAAAGCGATTCGTTGGATCAATTATATGTCAAAAGCGATTTCTCGGAGATTTCCGCTTTACTCTTCACCGGAACCAGTGTGAAACCCCATTGGTAATCCTGATTGGCGGGGATGCTGTATTCGGGTAGGGGACGTGCACCCCAGCTGTTGTAGCCCGCTACGCCCTGCTGTTTCATGTCGATAGATACCTCCACGAAATCCTGCGGTACAATATCGTTGATATGGGTCTGCCGGCGAAGTTTGTTTTTCGCCTCCTCATCGGAGCGGGATGCGATCTCTTCGCTGCTGAAATTGTTCCATTGATAGGGTCTGTTGTTGGTCTCTTCCGAGTCGAAATCCTCCACCCTGTTGCGTAGTGCATTGAATCCTATCGTATTGTCGGCAACGATCATTAACCCACCCTTTCCGTTGGTAAGTGCCACCCATCGTGTGTCTGTTCGGTGGCCGTTCTCCTGCGGCCGTACATAGGGGAAGTAATTCTCTTCTGCGGTAGTTTTGTATTGACCTACTTTTGAGCCGGATGCCCTGTCGATATAGTTTTCTCCCGGTCCGCGTCCAAAATAGGATATCTTATCCATTGTAACAGGCAGTCGGAATCGCACGCCGATACGGGGCACATTCAGTGTGGAAGAAGCTTTACGGGCAGCGGATGCTTCCGGGGAGAAAGTAGCCGTGAGGGTAGCTTCTGAAGCGGTGACCGTTGTCTCTTCCATATCTGTGGAATGGAACTGCAGGTCTACCTTCACGATCCCTGACGGATAGATCTTATATTTTACCGTGTATAGATTTCCGGCAGCAAGCAGATAGGTGGCTTCCACCACAATATTGTTGCCCTCCGGATAACTCTTGCAATCGGTCACGTTGAAATTTTTGCTCGACTCTTTCCACACTTGCAGTCGATGGGGATTGCCATTTCCATAGTCGTTGTCGTTTGGGGCACGCCAAAAATTAGGTTGAACCCCAAATCCTTTGTCGAAATAATTGACACCATTCACCTGATAGGTGGTAACCATGCCGCTTTCCTTGTCGAAGATAAATTCCAACCGCGACGAGGTGACACGGATCTTGTTTCCGGTTTGATTCACCTTCAGTGCCGGGTTGTTGTTGGCGACATAGATCTGTTTTGGCGAGGATAGGGGCAGTTTGAACTGTTCTATGGCTACGATATATCCGGCGGGGATAAGGGGTAGTGCTTCCTTTAGCGCCACTTCGAAGTTGACAAAGAATTCAGAGCCGTTTTTGGGTTGGAGTTTTCCCAGCGGTATGGTTACTTCTTTGCTCTCTTGTGGCGACAGGGATAGTTGCAATTTCTCTGAGGCAATCTCATTCCCATTTTCGGTAATAATATACCTGAAGGTGTACTTCTCCGTATTGGAGAAGTATTGGCGGTTCGTGATTCGGAAGGTTCCTTTCGACAAGTCGATCGCTTCAAATCCGAAATTCTGGTATACATATTTCACTTCGGCGAGGGCAGGGTGGGGGTTGCGGTCGGGATTTACCAGCCCGTTACAGAGGAAGTTCCCGTCGCTGGGTGTATCCACGCCATAATCGCCACCGTAGCTGTAGAAAAGTTTTCCCTCCTCGTCGTATGCCTCCATGCCCTGGTCCACCCAATCCCAGATATATCCGCCCTGTAGGTTGGGGTATTTGTAGATCGCTTCCCATTGGATATCGAGATTCCCGTTGGAGTTTCCCATGGCGTGCGAATATTCGGAAGGGATCACCGGCCGGTCGCTCCCTTTCCGGCCTACCTCTTCGAGCCAAGCGGCACTGGGATATTGGGGTACATACATGTCGGAGTTAAAGCCCCACAGCGCCCGTTCATAGTTCACCGGTCGATCCATCAGGCTTCTTTCCTGCTCTTTCAGGTATTTATAGGTATGGAAGAAATTGATACCGTTTCCTGCCTCATTGCCGAGCGACCAGATAAAAATGGAGGGTTGGTTTTTGTTTCGTTCGAACATGTTCACCGTCCTGTCCATGTGCACCTGTTCCCATTCGGGATGTTTGGCAAGCGATCTTTCGCTGTAATAGAGCCCATGTGATTCGATATTTGCCTCGTCATAGAGGTAGAGGCCATATATGTTGCAGAGCTCATAGAAACGGCGCGACTGGGGATAATGGGAGAGGCGGACCGTATTGATATTGTGTTGTTTCATCAACTCGATATCTTTCATCATCCATTCTTCTGTCACATAATGTCCCGTCTTGGGGTTGGTCTCGTGCATATTGACTCCTTTTAATTTGATGGGTTGTCCGTTCACAAGGAAAAGGCGGTCGGTCCGATCTCCGGTTTTCACCGGTTTGATCTCGAAGCGGCGGAATCCGACAGGGTAGGGGACCACTTCCCCCGACTCTTCTCCCTCTCTCTTCACCGTGATAAGCAATTTGTAGAGATAGGGGTGTTCGGCTGACCAGGTTTCCACAGCCGGCAGTAGAGCGCTGAAACGGATGGAATTCTCTCCATGGCTTGTCACTGCGATAGGTTTTGTTTCTGACGTTACGACCTTGCCGAGGTGGTCGAGAAGTTCATAGGATACGTCGGCAAAGGAGGCGCCGGATTGGTAGTTGGCGACCGTGGTTTCCAACTCAAAAATACCGTTGAGGTAACTTTCATCCAGCGTTGATGTCACCCTGAAATCACGGAGTGATGTTTTGGGTTGCGACCAGAGGAATATGTCCCGTTCAATACCGCTGATGCGCCAGAAGTCCTGCGCTTCGAGGTAAGACCCCGTGCTCCAGCGGAATATCTTTAGCACAACGCTGTTCGTGCCGGGATGCAGATATGGGTTGATCCTGAATTCGGCAGCGGTCTTGGAGTCTTCGCTATACCCCACCTCTTTCCCGTTGATATAGAGATAGACTCCTGATTTGGCCCCATCTATCGTCAAGAATATCTCCCGGTCGTTCCAATCTGCCGGAATATCTATTTCACGACGGTAAACGCCTACCGGATTTTGCTCGGGGAGATAGGGTGGTTCCATCTTCGGATAACGGGTTTCGGGATCGCGCTCTACAAACTCATAAGGATGATTCACGTAGATGGGTGTGCCGAAGCCTTGTAATTCCCAGTTCCCCGGCACCTCTATATCGCTCCAGCCGGTGAGTGTGACCGTGGAGTCGGTGATGTTCTCCGGGAGTTGTGTGTAGGAATCCACAAAATAGAATTTCCATGTCCCATTGAGAGAAAGGTAATATTTGCTCTTTTCAAAAGCTATCTCAAGTGCCTCCTCTCTGTTTTTATAGTTCATAAATTGAGTGCGTGGATGCTCTTTGTTTACCTGTACCACGTTCACATCCTTCCAGTAAGGAGTTGTACGTCGCCATGAAATTGATCTGTGATCCTGTGCAGGCAATGTCTGTATAGAAAGCAGGCTGACTACTGCCATCAGGAAAAAAAATTTGTTGTTCATATATTTATAGTTAGAGATTGACTTCTTGTGTTCATCCCGTCCAACCGGGATCTACACTTCGTTTCGATTGGCACGTTATCCGGCAGTTTCCTCTATCCGGGAAAGAATATTATCTGACAGACGGCTGGCACCCAGTCGGAAGAGCGTGTTGTTGCACCATTTTTCGCCCAGAATCTCTTTTGCAATGGTGTAGTATTTGACTGCATCTTCCACACGTGTGACTCCTCCAGAGAGTTTCAGGCCGACTTCCTTTCCGCTCTTGGCATGATAGGAGCGGAGCGCATGACACATCACATAGGCTGCTTCGGGCGTCGCTCCGGGATATCCTTTTCCTGTGGATGTTTTCAGGAAATCGGCTCCGGAATAGAGTGCCAGGATGGCTGCATTGTGTATGTTTTTCATATTTTGTAATGCGCCGGTCTCCAGAATTACTTTCAGGGAGGCATGGCGGCAGGCATCTTTTATCTCGATAAGCTCCTCGCACATCTCTTCATATTCCCCCTCTAAGAATTTTCCTACGTTGATGACCACATCTATCTCGTCGGCACCGTCAGCTACGGCAAGTGCCGTTTCAGCCACCTTGATCTCGGTAAAGGTCTGCGATGCGGGAAATCCTCCGGCCACACAAGCGATCTTCACATCGGCCGTCAACGCCTCTTTTACGATGCGGACAAAGTTGGGATAGACGCAGATGGCTGCCACATTCTCTATTTCGGGATTTGCGCCATCGAACCGGTTTACCTTTTCAGTGAATTTCCAGATAGTCTCGTTGGAGTCGGTAGCGTTGAGAGAGGTGAGGTCGATACAGCCATAGAGCTTTTTATAGGTTGCCGGATTATTGTGCTCGCCATACTTTTCGACAAGCAGCTCATCTACTTTCTTCGACACCTCTTCATCGGTCAGTCGGAACGGATGAGCATTTAGTGCGTTCTCATATTTATTAATATTCATTGTGCTTATTTTTTTTATTATTTGCCTATCTATCTATCTATCTATCTATCAGATTATCATTCGGTAGTATATAATTTCTTGTTCTTCAGATGTCTTTCCGCATCTCTCCGGCTCTTTTTCTCTATGTTTTTCACCAGTGCTTTTTCCAGATCGACTCCGGTCTGGTTGGCCAAGCAGAGTAGCACCCAAAATACATCTGCCATCTCATCCGCCATATTTTTTGACAAGTCCGATTTTTTGAACGACTGGTCACCATAGGTGCGTGCCATGATCCGCGCCAGTTCGCCGACCTCTTCGGTGAGTAGCGCCATATTGGTCAGTTCACTGAAATAGCGTACGCCATAACTCTTGATCCACTGATCCACTTGTTGTTGTGCCTCCTGTATCGTCATCTTATTTCGTTTTTATTCTCTTCTCTTCGAATCAATCCAGATAGTGACCGGGCCGTCATTCACCAATTCCACCTGCATATCGGCGCCGAACTCACCGGTGGCCACCGGCTTGAGGAGCATCTCCGACAAAGTAGAGCAGAATTGCTCATAGAGTGGAATGGCGATCTCCGGTTTGGCGGCAGCTATATAGGAGGGGCGGTTCCCTTTTTTCGTGCTGGCATAGAGTGTAAATTGAGACACCACCAGCATGTCGCCTCCGACTTCAAGTATGGATCGGTTCATCACCCCCTTTTCATCGTCAAATATACGCAGAT
>LSQX01231839.1_pt1 | contig 13555 bp, 10 predicted proteins | sample 654561 | NCBI WGS metagenome assembly LSQX01 (sample SAMN04489861, study PRJNA283612) | anaerobic digester metagenome | isolation source: 4 biogas reactors fed with cattle manure at either 37C or 55C with and... | place: Denmark: Kongens Lyngby | collected 2014 | reverse complement strand
ACATACTTTTTTACTGGAAGAAAAAACAAAAAAATAATAAGGATAAAGAAAAAAGCCCCCTTCACCTTGCATCCTCTCCCTCAAGGGGATAGGCAAATAAAGAAAGATTGTCATTGTGAGCGAATATGAAGCAATTCCCCTCAGAAAAACTGTCGGGATAAACCCCTTACCCTTAATCCCTCTCCAAGGGTAGAGGGTAAAAACGGGATGGGGTGTGTGCCTGCCTCGTCAATTTCCTCGAAGTAATATAATTAAATTGCTTTAATCAATTTTTATAACAATCGTTTCAGAAGGCGCTGATATATTGCCCCAATTATCAACTGAAACAACTTTGTAGTAATAATTCTTACCTTTTTCAAGTTGTGGGTCTATAAAAAAGTTGTCCTCTACACTAACAAGAAGCGATGATTGACTAACCTCAAAATCTTTGCTTTCTCCTCTATATATATTGTAATGTCTTACTCCTTGCGGGGCTGTCGATTTATCCCAGGTTAGTTTTATATAAGGTGGCTTTATATTGTATCCGTTCCATTTTAAGACGGGCGTTTTTATATCTTTAACAATTTCAGTAATCTTGAAGTTTAACGGTGAAGATGGAGTTTTAGTTGGTATATTGCCAAACGATGGTGGTGCAAACTTCAAATCGTTTGTAACCATAATAGTATCTACTGCTATACCAGTGTCTCCAGTTACAAATTCCAAAGAAGTGTTTCCTGCTGATTGCCCATTGAGCATACCATTCATAGCAACCCAATGCCATTTTGCACCTTCAACATTTATTTTTCCTACCTTTTTTCCGTTAGATATAACTGAAAAGCTACCTTTACCAACTTCTTTATTTGAAGGTACACCAGTAGTATATTTAGCTCTTTCAGAGGCAGACATTCCACGTACCCGTGCCATAATTTTCATGTTGCTTTTAATAGGTATTGAAATATTCCACTTTACTGATCCTGTAAGTCCAGATTGAAGTTTTTCTGTATATATAAGTTCTGGGTCAGTAATTGATACTGCGTAACCGTTGATAGCTGTTTGTGGCTCAAAGAAGGGTACCATAGGATTTTTTATTTTTCCTGCTTCGGCTTCATAAAAATGGCGGAATAACCTAATTCTTCCAACAGCAAGTTCTGGAGAAAATGTTCTACTTTCTAACCCTGAATATTCAACAGAGGTAAGAACATAAAATCCTTCTTTATCGGTTGGTAATATATATTCGGTTCCTTTAATTAACTGGTTGTTCACTTTAGAAAAATTTTGTCCACTCTCTTGTGAGCGGTAAAGATTATACCCTTCAATCTCTTTACTGTATCGAGGTTTGTCCCATCTAAGTTTGTTTTGTGAAATTTTTAAGTTTACTGGTGGTTGCGGGTAACGTGCAACTGCGATGTATGTATCTGCCCATAATCTGTCAGGATGTTCTCCTGTAAGCATAGAAGAGAAATAAGATATTTTTGTGAAATCGGGGCTAAAAACAGGGGATGTTCTGAACATTGGTTTGTGGTAAGCGGTTTTATCTCTTCTGGTTCTGTAACGTATAGCATAATCGTGAAAATTTGTTATTGTTATTGTCCAAAGAGTTTTATGTTCTAAATCCATCATTACAACTGGGCAGGTTGGTTCTACAAAACTTTCAACTGTAGCAAAATCTTTATCTCTTCTGTATTCATGAGGCCAGGTAATTCTATCTAAATGAGCGTAATTTCCTATAAAATCGACCTGCCCGGTATATGGGTCGTTGACACTGGCAGTATCTCGAAAACTGCTATGCATACCCAGTGAACTCATATGTAATAATTTACCGTTTTCAAGAAGAAAGATAGCGTTATCTCCAGACCTGGGTAATCCAGCAGCAAGTTCCCACCAGTTAAACGAAGGTTGTGGAACGCCTCCTGTATGCGTTGTAGCGTGCTTTGTTATTGTTACCTTTGGGTTGGGCACAACCCTTAAAAGACCTGTTTTATCTCCTTTAGTAAGAGAAATCGCCCAGACTTGGTAAGGGTTATCAACCTCGTCAAAATATTTACCTCTATTTATTTCAAAAAGGTAATACCTGTTACCTTCTTTATCAACGGCGTCTCTCCAGTTGTTGCCACCTTTTCCCCAGACGCTTGACACTGGGGCAGAATCGCTACCTTTTATATCAGCAGGGAAGATAATATCGTTCTCAGGTTTAGCAGAAATACTTTTAACTTTGTAAGATTTAAAATTGTTGCCATTCGTATCTGAAAGCCCTATATATTTGCGGTCATCAGATTGCCATACAAGAGTTTCATAATCTATTGCAGAAATCTTGGGACCTCTGCCTCCATACATACCTATTGCTGGTATGTGTACTATCCTCCAACCTGTACGGGATGGTATTTTTATAGAATGGTTTTCATTAGTGAAAGGGTTGTAAAGAAAAATTTCTTCAAATGTTCTATTTGTACATATCCAGTCTGTAGGGTCGACTCCTTTAGGGAGATATTTCTTCTCCCAAGGAAATAGCCAAGCCATTCCTTTTAGATTGTTGTTAATATATCGGGTAGAACCGTCTGTTCTTAAAATCCCTTTAGGCGGTCTTCTTAAACCAGTATAAAGATATTTACCTTCACAACTAAAATCGGGGTTTCCAGCATAAGAATGGTCTGTTTTACCTTCTTGAGTCATTAACCAGAGTTCTGTGCCAATTAATGTGTCGTTAAAAATAACTTTACCAGGTCGTTCCCAGTTGGGGGTTTTATTTATTAAATCAAGGTTATGCAACTTGTGTGCAGGAAGGTTTTCTACCCATTTATCTTCTAATACTGTGTCTCCCAACCTGATAAGTTCAATATTTTTTATACTAACTACTGCTTTGTGTACGGTAGGAGGGTATCCAATATGTGTAATTCCTAAAGAAACGTTTTTTTTTTAGATGTATCTTTGCCGACCGTAACGTTAAAAGGTAGTTCTACCCATTTGTAATTATCTGAAACACCTATGTGCATTCTATAAGTTGAAGCGTACAATCCAGTAGCAAAACTGTTGGTCTTAATGTGTGCTCGTAATAAATAGTGTCCCGGTTCAAGAATAACTGTCTGAGAAACGTTTTGGTGAGGAAAAAGCCCGTCAATAAGAAGAGCATTTTCTACTGTATCTGTTCTATACACAGAACGTGAGTCTGTTTTTCCTGACAATTGCCATCCCGGTACATTTCCGTTGGTAAGTTTCATACCTGAATTTATCAGAAGGCTTTTGTTGGTTTTTTCTGGTACCCCCATAGATGTGCATTTAGTATAAGGTATACTGTTACTGTGAGTGGTTTTAAGACTGCTAGTAGGAGTTTCTTTTGTGTAAGTATAGGAAGTGGCAGAATATTCAAAAACAGATTTTGAATTTTTCTGAAGGATAGATATTTCTGCTACAAGGTAGACAGATTTATCTTTAACAATTATAGTAACATTATTACGTAAAGATTTGCCTGCTGAATCATATACATCTAACCTTGTACTACTATGGTTAGGGTCACCATCGATTAGGGTGAACATATAATCTACACCTTTATGAGTGCCTTCTGTTTTGCGACCAGTATTTTCGTCTCCATCTGCTTTAAGGTATAAATGTAAAACGTTATTACCTTTTTTGAATTGCTGGTAAAAATCTATTCTGAAAGCGTGTCTTGTGTTTGCAAATGGAACGTGCCAGATATCTTGTATTACGTTTAAGTCTTCAGATAGTTTTTGCTGTTCAGTTGCTTTAGGGTTTGTACCTATTCGTGTCCAGACATATTCTTCTGCTGGGAAAGCGTTCAGCAGAATTCTTAGTTCAGGAGTAAGGTCATCTGCTTTAGATGTGGTGGGGACTTCTGCTGATAAAGAGTAGTTTAGTACTCCCCAAAAGAAAGCGACTAACAGAATAAAAGATGCAACTTGAAGAAAAGAGATGAGACCGATTCTTCTTTTGTCTTTCATTTGTACCTCCTTAAAAGAATGGTTCTGTTCTTATATGTTATAATTATATATGTTTTTTATTATTTATTCAATTTATAGTATGGGAATGAGATGGGATATGAGTTTAATATACTTATAATAGGTGCGGGAGTTGTTGGACTTGCAGTTTCACGAGAACTGTCACAGGTAGGGTTGTTTACAGGAATTCTTGAGAAGAACCATAAATACGGGCTTGAAACAAGTTCAAGAAACAGTGAAGTGATACATAGCGGTATACATTATCCGCCCGGGTCGTTGAAAGCAAAACTTTCTGTTGAAGGTAATTCTCTTCTTTATAGTTATTGTCAAAAAAAAGATATTATCCACAAAAAAACAGGAAAGTTAACAGTTGCAACTTCGCCTGAAGAAATTGAAACACTTCAAGATATTTATAATAAAGGAATATCTAACGGTGTCTCTGAAATGAAATTGATAGGTAGGCAAGAAGTATATAACCTGTTACCTGATATTAGTTGTAAAAAAGGGTGTTACACTGGCACAAGTGGTTTAATAAATGCTCACAATTTGATGGATTGTCTTTATAATGATTTTTTGCAAACTGGAGGTATGGCAGGGTTTGGAGAGGAAGTTGTTGGTATTGAAAACTTTAATAAAGGGTATAAGGTTTTTACTGAAGCAGGCAGTGAATACACAACACAGATGTTAATAAATAGCACAGGGCTTTTTTCAGATAAAATATCTAAAATGCTTGGGCTTAGTCATAACCTTTATTGGGCAAAAGGGGATTATTTCACAATTGAACAGGACCCTAATATACCTTTTCCTGTATACCCTATCCCTGGGAAAGATTTCCTTGGGATTCACCTAACTCCAAAGATAGGAGGTGGGGTAAGAGCGGGTCCTGATATAGAGTATGTTGAGAAACAAGATTATCCTTACCCTGGCGAGAAAGGGATGTCTTGTTTTAGGGTTGATGAAACAAAACAAGGATTGTTCTATAAAGAGATAAAAAAGTATTTACCTAACTTTAATATAGAGCATTTGGTACCTGAAATGTATGGTATAAGGGCTAAACTTCAAAGTCCTAAAGACTGTTTTAAGGATTTTTTTATACAGGAAGAACTCCAAAACTTTATAAATCTTGTTGGAATAGAATCTCCCGGGTTAACAAGTTGTCTTTCTATTGCAAAATATGTGAAGAGTCTTGTTGATGATATAATAAAACGGTCGTAGAAAATTTGAAATCTTTTTTTAAAAGGAGTAAAAATGTATATATATGTTAATTTTCAAGAAGAAGAATCGTACTATAAAGATGGTTCTTCAAAAGGATTGATTAAGGCACGTCTTGAACAGGTATCAGGAGAACGTTGCCTTGTTGTGCCTTATCAGGAGTTTGGTATGTCTGTGGTAAAAGAATTTAAACCTACTGCTGTAGTAATGAGCGGATTTCCTCGAATTGGTAAGCCAGAAGGGTATATTGGAGTTTGTGAGGTTTTAGAAAAATGTGAAGTTCCTATGATATGTTTCTGTGGTAGCCATCAACTTATAGGTGGGAGTTTAACTTGCGGATTACATCAGAATATCAAACGAATGAGAAAAATCTCTCCAGATGAAGATTTCCCAAGAGTTGCAAGAACAGAGACCTCTGATGCTTCACAGTATTTTGTCGCTTCAGGTTTTTTCCCTATAAAACGGGTAAAGGAAGACACTATCTTTACTGGTTTACCTGAGTTGATGATAATGAAATGTGCTCACTATTGCGAACTAAAATCATTGCCTGCAGATTTTGAGATTATAGCAAGTAGTGGGCATTGTAAAATAGCAATGATTAAACATAAATCTAGAGTTTTTTACGGGACACAATTTCATCCAGAAGGATACGCTGAGCCTTGGATGGATGGAAAAAAATTGTTGGAAAATTTTGCTAATATTGTTAAAAAACATTGGGAAGAAGTAAAAGATTAAAAAGGAGGAAAAATGTATATATTTGTTAATTTTCAAGAAGAAGAATCCTACTATAAAGACGGTTCTTCAAAAGGATTGGTTAAGGCACGTCTTGAGCAAGTGTCAGGAGAACGTTGTCTTGTTGTGCCTTATCAGGAATTTAATATGTCTGTGGTAGAACAATTTAAACCAACAGCAATAGCAATGAGCGGGTTTGCTGAGCCGGGTGAAGCAAAAGGTTTTATTGGTGTGGCTGAAGTTTTAGAAAAATGTGAAGTTCCTATGATATGTTTCTGTGGGAGTCATCAACTGATAGATGGGTGTCTAACCCACGGGTTTGGAAAATCTGATACTTGGAAAAGAGCTGACCCAATGAGAAAAATCTCTCCAGATGNNGGGCATTGTAAAATAGCAATGATTAAACATAAAACTCGTACATTTTATGGGACCCAATTTCATCCAGAAGGGTACGCTGAACCTTGGATGCACGGTAAAAAACTTCTGGAAAACTTTGCTATTATTGCTAAAAAATATTGGGAAACAAAAAAGTAAGTTAAAAGGTATATTGCAAAGGCGTATTACCCTATGCGGAAAAATTCTCCAATTTTTCTAGAAACAAGTTTAGAAGATAGGTAGTAAGATAGTCCAACAATAAACATTCCCAGTAGCCCTAAAGCACAGGCAACATAAGGACCGTCGGTAATTCTACCTGCAACTGTGTATATAACCTTAGCTATAGGGTAATGCCTTTCTCTGACTGCTAAAATAAGGCTACTACTTACTTCCATAACAGAAAAAGAGAAAGCAAGAATTCCGCCTGCAAAAAGTCCTGGGCTTATTAGAGGAAAAGTTATTCTCCTAAATGTTGTCATAAGGGTTGCGCCAACTGAATAAGACGCTTCTTCAAGAGATTCGCTCAATTGTTGGAAAGAAGAGTATGTACTTCTAACAAGGTATGGCAATCTCCGTATACTGTAACTGATAATCAATAGAATCATAGGGTTGGCTCTCGGGTCAAGAATGGTGTTGGAAAAGACAGAAAAGTACCCAAACGCAACAACAATGCCAGGTATAGCGAGGGGAAGCATTACCAGCAAATCAAGTAATTGTTTCCCTTTAAGTTTTGTTCGAGCAAGGAAAAAACCGATAGTAAATCCAAGTATAATATCTATCAAGGTGCTAATTGAACTTAAAAAGATGCTATTAAAAATACCTGTTCGGGTAAGTCTATGGTTAAATACTGTCCTGTAAAATTCTCCAGTATATTGTGTTGGGAATACAGTAAAGAACCATCTTTTTGATATTGAAGTAAGAATAATACTTAAATGAGGCATTAAACTAAATAATAGGAGCAACCCAATACCTATATATATAAAATATTGACTTTTACCACTCAATTGTTTTTCTGTCACGGTAACAGCTGTTCTGCCTGTAACATAAGATTTCTTTTCAATAAATCTTTTTGCAAGTGTAAAAAGCAGTAGAGTGATAAAGATAACGAGAAACACAAGGGCGTAACCTTGAGGATTGGTATTGATATCTTTGATACTGTTAAAAATTTGGATAGAGATAAGTTCCCTAAATTCAAAAACAAGAGGGGTTCCAAGGTCGGTCAAAGCCCATATAAATATAATGGAAGCAGCAGAAAAATATCCCGGCAAGAGTAGGGGGAAAGTTATTCTTTTAAAAGTGCCAAGAAAACTTCCTCCAAGGTTGTAAGATGCTTCTTCAGCTGAAATATCAAAATTGTTTAAAGCTGACGAAATATTTAGAAACATAATAGGGTAAAGGTGTAAAGTTTCAAGGATAAAGATGCCAAGAAAACCTGAACCTATCCACGAAATAGGGTGATGTATAAGACCTAACTTCATTAAAAAAAGATTGATACTACCAAACCTTGAGAGTATCTGCATCATCCCAAGAGCTCCAACAAAAGGGCTTGCTATCAAAGGAAGAAAAAAGAGCGATCTTAAAATGTTTTTGAAAGGAAACTTATATCTTGCAAATAAAAAAGCAAGTGGTATCCCTATAAGCGTGGTAGAACAAACAACAAGTATTCCTAAAAGAAAACTATTGATAATTGAACGTCGTACCACGTAATTGCCGAGTGCATTTTGAAAAATACCCAGAGAAAGTTTCCCGTTTAAAATAAAACTCTGCGACAAGATATGTCCTAATGGATACACAAAAAAGAATAGGAGGAAAAGAAAACAAAAGATATATATTGTTTTTTTCATTCTTTTTCAAAAATTATTAGTTGTTCGGGAAAAATTGAAAACTGGATTTTAGAACCTGATGTTAAATTTGTCATACTACCGGCAAATATTTTTAATTCAATTAGGTTACCTGCCTCTGTTGAGCATTTTATTTTAAATGTTTCTCCATAATATTCAATTTCAGAGACTATGCAATTTAGTTTGTTAATACCGTTTTTAGAAGAGATGTTTTCTGGCCTAAAAGCAACCTCTACCTCTTGTCCAATGGAAAAATCTCTTCTTTTAGTTGCTGTAAAAATCCCTTCTTTTGTTTCTATAACTAGTTCTTTTCCTGAGGAAACAACCTTTCCCTGAAGGGTGTTTATGTCCCCAAGAAAAGATGCTACAAACCTGTTGCGTGGCTCTGAATAAAGATGTAAAGGGCTACCTGTTTGTACTATTCTTCCTTCATCCATAACAGTTATTCTGTGCCCGAGAGACATTGCTTCTTTCTGATCGTGGGTAACATATATCATAGTAATACCTGTCTCTTGCTGTATTCGTTTTATTTCAGAACGCATCTCTTCTCTTAGTTTAGCGTCAAGGTTGCTTAAAGGTTCATCAAGAAGAAGCACCTTGGGTTCAGCAATTATCGCTCTTGCAAGTGCTACTCTCTGTTGTTGTCCGCCGGAAAGAAGGGGAGGGTATTTTTCCTTAAAAGAGGTTAATTTAGTTATTTCAAGAACCTTATTTGTCTTCTTTTTAATTATATCTTCGGGTTCTTTTTTGATCTCTAATCCGTAGGTAACATTCTGCCAGACGCTCATATGTGGCCATAACGCATAATTTTGAAATACCATACCTATATTACGTAAAGCAGGGGCAAGAGAAGTAATTTCATTATCTGAAAGAAAAATCTTCCCAGTATCAGGAGAGAGAAAACCAGTAATAATTCTCAAAAGCGTTGTTTTGCCGCAGCCAGAAGGACCAAGTATAAAGAAGATTTCGTCTTCTGCTACAGAGATATTAATATCTCTTAAAACTTTTGTAGAACCAAAACTTTTTGAAATACCTTCTATCTTTAAAATAGACATATAATTTTCTCCATTACTTAGAGAAATACCTGTTGTTTTATTGCTAATATTGGCAATATATTAACATAATTTTGTCTCAAATGCGAACCTATCCTATCTTCTTGTTCTGCGGGTTTACAGACTCGCTCTCTGAGCTTAACGGTGTTTAGTGATAACTAAATATATATTTAATTAAAATTAGAGAGACTTATAACCGCTCTATATTTTTTTATTGAAAAATTGAGCCATCGGTTGATATGGTGGATTCTAAAGACAGGGTTTTGCCAGTTTTGCCAGTAAAACCTCTGTAAACCAACATCAACGGGGATATCAAAAAATTTTTTTGTGGCAGTAACATCTTCTTTTTTTAGTACAGCATTCCATGCTTTTTTTAAATTACCGCGACAATCTATCACTAGAGCGCCTATTAAATCGTTCAATAGGTTCCATCTATCTGCTGCAAGGTTAAAATTATATTTTATAGCGCCTTTTAAAGCGTAAGGGTTAAAGACATTTTCTTTCATATCAGGATGTTCGTATATATCAGAGCGAATACAAAATCTATTGAGAGAAAATTCTTTCGGTCCACCTTTCTTACCTTTCTTCTGCATCCAAATAAGTTGCCCCTCATAAGATAAAAGATACTCTATAAAGCGTTGAGCCACAACAACGTTTTTTGCTCCTTTGAGTATTCCTATAGCATCAGGATTTATAACTGTGAGGTTTTCAGGAAAGATAAATCCCATATTTTCTGCGCCGTGGACCTCTATCTGTGCAAGAGCGTATGAGTCTATACAAAGAGAAACCGCTACTTCTCCTGATGAAGTATTTTTTGCAACAGCCGAAGCGCTTGCAGAAAAGTTTTTGGTATTACCTGACATTGCAAGAATAATGTCCCATCCTTTACGCCATCCATAAGCTTGCAAAATAATCTCATACATCATATGTAGGCTACCGCTATGCCGGGGGTCTCCGTTGCCTACCCAACTATAATATCTTTTATCTCCCAACGATTCCCAATCAGTAGGGACAGGTAATTTAAGAAAATCAAGAACTTTTTTGTTATATAAAATCCCAAATCCGCTTAAAACAATGCCGTACCAGTTAAAATCTCTGTCGTCATAATTAGGAACACCTGCACATGTTTTAGGTATATGTTTTAAAGTATCTTTTGATACCTTGTAAGGTTCTAATAGATTAAGTTCTTTTAGTCTTAAATAAGGGCTAATACCTCCACCAAAAAACATATCTATATCTATTCCGTTAGGGTTTTTTTTATATAAAGACTCAACAAATTTAAGGTTATCAGAGGCTCCGCCTTGGTCTATCCATTCTAATTCTGCCTCTTCTCCATATTTTTCTTGATACCATCTGTTAAAATCTTGGGTCAACTCTATTCTAACACCTTCCCAATGTGGCGAGATAATAACAAGATGTTCTTTTGTGTGTAATATAGTCGCTAACAGTAAAAAGAAGCATAAAACAAATTTGGTTCTCAATTTTTCTCCTGTTTTTAATTTTTATTTTAAGTATATAACCAAAAAGTAGTAAATCACTTGGTCGTTTTACCGTTTATAACAATTAGAGCGTGAAACTCCTGATATAAGATATAGTCTTTATTATTTAATGAAGTTTCAAATAATTTTTGGAGATTTATGTAAGAAAGGTTATTAGTAAGGTTCTTCTCTTTTACAAGTCGTTTTGTATATTCATCTATTACAAAAACTGCTCTTTCGAATGCATAAAGAAGTATACTATCTGCTGTTTCATCGCCTACACCTTTAAGAGATAGGAGTTGTTCCCTTAAAGAGTCTGTTTCAATTGTTTGTATTTTTTTTATGCCACCACATCTGTTTAAAATATAGTCAGCAACTATTTTTAACCTCTCTGCTTTTATTCTAAAAAAACCAGAAGACTTAATCAGAAGTTCAAGTTCGCTCTGTTGACAATTAAGTATCTCTTGTAAACTCAACTTACCTGTATTAGAGAGTTTATCGACAGTTAGTTGAACATTTTTCCAGTTTGTTCTCTGGGTAAGGATGGACTCTATAATGACCCTCTCTTTTTCTTGAAAAGTTTTAGGTCGTTTGCACCAGAAAGACCATTGTCCTGCTGGCTTACCATATTTTAACTTTAATTCCTCGTATATCTCTCCGATTTCCATTGCATTAAAACCTCAAAACCCTTATTTTTTCAAGGTAATACTTGTAATTTTCAAGGGAAGTTCCGGGTGTGATAAGATGGTCTGGAAGAAGAACGAACCCTCCGTCTTTCATTATGGGAAGACGCCTTTTTAGCTCTGCATCAATCTCTACAGGACCCTTCTCAAGGGTCATCTTGTTGAACCCACCAATCATACGAAGTTCTTTACCGTAAGTTTTCCTTAATTCCATTGGGTCGGCATTCCAGGTGCCTATTTCAATAGGATAAAGCAGGTTTACTCCAGCATCAAGCCAAGGTTTTATTAAAGCACTTAAATCACCGTCGCTGTCAATTCCGAGAAGTTTAATACCGTACTCATCAATCTTGTTTCTCACTTTCGTGTACCCTGGTGCTACATATTTGTTAAACAATGACGGGCTGACAAAAGGACCGCTTCTTCCGCAAATGTCTTCCCATCCCACGACCATATCCGGTTTTCTTTTCATCCTGGGTACAATCTGGTCTATTGTCCAGCATGTAAGGTTGCTGAGTGTCTCTATCATATCGGAAAAGACCTCTGGTTCGTCATACATAAAATAGGCGAAGTTTTCCACGCCCATCCAGTTTCTTATCCAGCCCATAAGCGAAGCTGCCATTATGGCTACCGGACTTTGCGATGTTTCAGCTGAGTCAATTTGTTCCTGCAGGTCGGCTGGAAGCCTGTTTGGGTTGGGCAGTAGCCTTTTTTTATACTCAGACCAATCTTTTCCCGTTTTGAGAGTAAAATCTATGGATTGAGGGATGTTGCTCTGTTTTTTCCATACTTTCTTGATGACTCCATCTGTTGCGCGAGAGATGGTATACTCTTCGGTTTCTTCAATGGTCTCCTGTTTGAACAGGGGATATAAGAAAGCATCAGTCCAGCCAACAGCATTAATCCAAGTCCATGGAGGTAACGTGTTGAAATACTCGTTTTCGGGGATACTTGCAGGTAGACCTTCTTTTAACCACCGCTCTCTAGTCTCCTTCCAACCGCCCCAATGGAGTACTGGCATTCTGTTATGCCCTCTATAAAACATAATATTGTCAACCAATGTTCTATAATCCATTATTCTCCTTTTTGCCAGTTAGAAAACGTTAATATAAACCGTTAGGTTGGAATACAATTTATCCTGTGTTGCCTTATTAGTTAATGTTTTATGAAAACCTATATTTTGCTCATTCAAAAATTATTTAATATCATCAATATATACTTTAGGGATTCTAGTTGGAGATAAACTGGCTGGAAATTCCAAAAGAGCAAACCCTGTTTTATCGGCTATTTCACTAAACGAAATAGCTTCATTACCTTGTTTTCCAAGAATTACCACCTCTTCTCCTACTTGAATATTTTCATCACCTACATCTATCATTGCGTTGTTCATCCCTATAACCCCAGCAAATGGGAATCGCTTACCTTTAATAAGAACTTCCCCTTTTTTTGTAAATATTCTGGATAAACCATCTGAATAACCTATATTTATGATTGCTATACTTGTTTCCTTATCGGTCTTATATGTCATATCATAACTTACGCAAGAACCGGGAGGAACTCTCTTAATAAAAGAGATATCACTTTTTAAGGTCATTAAACATTTTAAATCCAGACCTTTAATAACCTTTGTTCCATATAAAGCAGAGCCAATACGGGCAATATCAAACAACGCTTCAGGAAAATCTATTGACGCTGAACTGTTTGCTATATGTCTTAATGGGAATTTATATCCGTTATTCTTTAATTCCTCAACAACTTTACAAAAAGTTGATATCTGCATACGTGCATACTCTTCGTTAGCAGATTTGCTGGTAGCCAGGTGAGAATAAATACCTTCCATATAAATACCGCCCAGTTGAGCAACTTCTTTTACAAAAGGCAAAACATTCTCTGGAAGAAGACCGAACCTTCCCATACCTGTATCAACCTTTATATGTACAACCGCTTTTTGTTTCAATTCTTGAGATGCTAAAGAAAGTTGTTTTGCTGTATCTATATCAGACAATAAAAGAGCAATATTGTTGGTTATTGCTTCTTTTGCTCTTTTTGGGTCTATAGCGCCTTGAACTAGTATAGGTTTATCTGTTCCAAAACTTCTCAGTTCGAGCGCTTCCTCAAGTAAAGCCACACCAAAAAAATCTATACCTTCTTCTTCCAAGACTTTGCTTACTCTTTCCATTCCGTGACCATAAGCGTTACCTTTTACGACAGCAAGAATTTTATGTCCATTTAATCTTCTTTTTACTTCTCTTATAT
>LSQX01406724.1_pt1 | contig 13556 bp, 11 predicted proteins | sample 654561 | NCBI WGS metagenome assembly LSQX01 (sample SAMN04489861, study PRJNA283612) | anaerobic digester metagenome | isolation source: 4 biogas reactors fed with cattle manure at either 37C or 55C with and... | place: Denmark: Kongens Lyngby | collected 2014 | reverse complement strand
GTCTCCTCTTCTGTCTGTTGATCAGGCTTGTCTACAGCCTGTTCCTCAGCTGACCCGGTGGAAGCGATCCCGCTGTCCTGGCCGGAGGCTGTTTCATAGGTCAGTGGAATGATCTCCGAATCCAGGTCCGAAAAAGAGGCTTTTTTCGGGATCATAAGGGAGGAGGTTTCTTCAATGCGGTAGGCCGGCTCGGATTTTCCGAAAATATCGGGCCCGAAGGAGAGAAAATCAGGGGAGCTGAGCGTATATTTCCTTTCCGATTCCTTGATATTTACTTTGGTGAAATTATCGAAGGCATAATTCAGCAGGTCGATCGTGTCATAATATTCATAGGGAGGTTCCTCCTTTATGATGACACAGATCAGGTGCACATCCTCTCTCTCGGCAAAGGTGACCAGAGTTTCCCGTGCCTGGTCGGTATAGCCGGTCTTGCCGCCGACGATACCGTCATATTCCATTTCCCCGGTCAGGAAATCGTTGGTGTTTGAGATCCAGAAATCATCAGGCTGCTTTTCGGATTTTACAAAATGATAATTATAGTCGGACATATACCGGATGAGATCGGTATGTTGATAGATCTGGCGCGCGATCAGGGCCATATCATAGGCACAGGTGTAGTGATTGCGGTCATGCAGCCCGTTGAGGGTGACGAAATTTGTGTTTTCACAGCCCAGCTGCCGGGCCCGCTCATTCATGAGGTCCGCAAAGTCCTTCTCAGACCCGGACACCTTTTCTCCCAGGGCTATGGCGACTTCATTGGCAGAAGCGATCAAAAGGCCGTACAGGGCCTCTTCGACGGTGATGGATTGTCCGACATCCATGCCTATGTTGGAGCTGCCGCTCTCGATCCCGTAGACAGCGTTTTCAGAGAAAGTGATATGGTCTGCCAGGTCGAGGTTTTCATAAGCCAGCAGCGCAGTCATGAGTTTTGTGATACTGGCCGGGTAGAGGTGTTTGTAAATGTTCTTGCCATACAGGATCTCCCCGCTGTCCGCGTCCATGATGACAGCTCCGGCGGCTCCTACCCGAGGTCCCTCCGGCCAGCCTGCAGTGCTGTTGGTCTGGATGGGTTCTGACTTTCTTTTTTCGCGTTCCGCCATATAATCCTCGAGACCGTCCGCATTATAGATCGCTTCGTCTTTTACCTTGGCTATTGCGGTCACGGGTGTGTATGCAAAGGAAAGCGTCATCGCAAGGGCGATCCCGCTGCACAATAATTTTACTGCTCCCGGAAAGAGCAGTTTTCTTTTTATCATCTCCATATAAATCGTATATATCCTCATCAAGATCCTGAGTTATCCTTTCTGTCCTCTTTGTCCTCTCTGCGGCGCAGGATATACTTACAGATCTTGTTTCCTTTTTTGGAAAATTTCTCTTCATATTCTGTCATGATGTTGCCTATGTTCATGACGGGATCATTGTGCAGGTCATAAGTGATCTGAGCGATCTCAAAGGCGCTCTGTGCAGTCTCGTCCACAGCAAAATCAAACAGGCCTCTGTTGTCCGTTTTAAATTCGATCGTTCCTCCCTGCGCCAGGATCCTGTCATAGCGGCGCAGATAATCTGAGGAAGGGAGGCGCCGCCGGGCGTGCCTTTCCTTCGGCCACGGGTCGGAAAAATTGAGATAGATTTTCTCTATCTCCCCCTCCGTAAAAAAGGTGTTGATCAGTTCCGCGTCTCCGCGGATAAAAATAAGATTCTGCAGCTGCAGTTCCTCCTGTTTTTCAAGGCAGCGAAGCAGAACGCTGGAATATTTCTCAATACCGATATAATTGATCTCAGGATGCTCCTGCGCAAGCTGCATGATAAAGCGGCCCTTGCCGGTGCCGATCTCCAGATGAAGAGGTTTTTCATTTCCAAAAACAGATTTCCAGTGTCCGCAGTGTTTTTCCGGTTTCTGTATGACCCAGGGACTGGCGGCGATCGCGTCGCGCGCACCCGGTATATTTCTTAAACGCATAGATTTCCTCGCTGTTAATATTTATTTGCGTTGCAATCCTAAGATTATTCATATATGTTTTTACCCGTATATGAATGAATACATGGATCTATGTATTATCCGTTTATAAATTTTTACCTTATACTTACACCATATAAATTTACACATGGATTTCATTGTACCACATTTTATGGTCTATGTTATAATCTATTGGGACTTTGACATGTCAGAAAATAATGTGTGGATCCCGTTTATTCTTCATCGCGCAATACCCGTGACTTCAGTCGTTGGATACGCGCGCAATACTCGTGAGCGAGTCTTGAATTTGTTTATAGAATATTACCACGGTTTTTTGAAATAATGATGAATTATAACAGAAACAGTATGAAAAATAATATTGATCCGGGTTTATATACAAAAGATACCCCGGAAGATAATGCCCGGAAAAATAATATACAGGAAAAAAATATCCGGGGAATTTGTTTCCGGAAAAGAAATATAGTGCTGTTTTTTTCAGTGCTCCTCTTGTGTTTTTGTGTACTGACTTCCTGCCGGAAGGAAAAGGACGGAGATACCGGGATCAGTATCCTGATCCATGAATCTGAGACAAAGGACGGGATGGCCGTGCAGATCCCCGAGTTCAGATCCGGCAATGAGGAAGTACAGAAGAGGCTTAGGGAGCTGGAAAAGCAGACGAATATGCTCCAGAAGACCTGTGAAAGGGAGGAAAGCAGAGGCTCCCATATGGAGATGCGCTCCTATGTCGATGAGGTAAAAAATTATCCTCAGGTGACAGTTGTGTGGTTTGTGGCGGATAAGGATATTCAGACATATAATCTGATTTCCCTGTGTGCGGATGAAAAGCAGGGACTGCCGGTCACCTGCAAGGAAGCTCTGGAAATGACTGGTCTGACCGGGGTCGATCTGAGCCTGCGCGTGGGCAGACTGCAAAAGGAAATGAAGATAAGGGGAGAACTTTCTTCAACAGAAATGCAGGGATTCAGGATCGATGAGAACGGAAAAGTCACGGAAATCTACATGAAGCTGATCATGAAAGTGACAGAGGGAGAACAGACAATTGAGGAGGAACATTTCTTTTCCTATTTTCCTGATGAGGAAAAGCTTGTCCGTCTGTCGGAGAGAGGATTTGACATTCCCTGAGGTGAGTTTTCCTATTTGCGCGTGTATCCCGCGACTGAAGTCATGAGTATTACAGTATTACCGCAATGAAGAATAAACAGCACACCGGCTTTTATACTGAGGCTGGCGTGCTGTTTATTATTACGTGTTTCGAAAGATCCGGGACGGATCATTTTCGAAGCCGATTATTTGTTCATTTCACTTTCCGCGTTCATTTCATTTTCCGCGGCGACCAGGAAGGCTGCGCCGTATTTTTCCCGGAGCTTGGGCTTTTCAATCTTGCCTGTGGGATTCCTGGGAACTTCCGCAAAGATGATCTTGCGGGGACGTTTATAGCGGGGAAGCTTTCTGCAGTATCTGTTGATCTGCTCCTCTGTGCATGTATAGCCCTCTTTGACCTGGATGATGGCGGCAGCGATCTCTCCCAGACGTTTGTCAGGAAGACCGATGACAGCGACATCATTGACGGGTTCAAAGGCGTGGAGGAAATCTTCGATCTGGACGGGATAGATATTTTCACCGCCCATGATGATCACGTCTTTTTTCCTGTCGACCAGATAATAGAAGCCGTCTTCGTCCTGCATGGCCATATCGCCGGTGTAGAGCCAGCGGTCCTTGTCGAGGACTTCGTCGGTCGCCTTTGGATTATTATAGTAGCAGATCATGACGCCGGGGCCTTTGACAGCAAGCTCACCAACCTCTCCCTGAGGGACGGTGTTTCTGTTTTCGTCCACGATCTTGCATTCCCACTTGTATCCGGGGATTCCGATCGCGCCGACCTTGTGGATATTTTCCACACCGAGATGGACACAGCCGGGTCCGAGGGATTCGGAGAGGCCGTAGTTTGTGTCATACTGATGATTGGGAAAATAATCCATCCAGTGCTTGATCATTGAGGGCGGGACAGGCTGGGCTCCGATATGCATCAGGCGCCACTGGTCAAGCTGATAGTCCTCGAGTTTGACAGAGCCGTTGTCGATCGCGTCGAGGATGTCCTGGGCCCAGGGTACAAGGAGCCAGACAACGGTGCAGTGTTCTTTGGAAACAGTATCAAGAATGATTTCCGGTGTGGTGCCTCTGAGGAGGACGGCACTGCCGCCGGAGACCAGGGAACCGAACCAGTGCATCTTGGCGCCTGTGTGGTACAGAGGAGGGATGCAGAGGAAGGTATCATCCTTCTGCTGGCCGTGATGGCGCTGCTCCATGACCGCTGCGTGGGTGATGGCGCTGTGTTTGTGAAGGATCGCCTTGGGAAATCCTGTTGTTCCTGAGGAAAAATAGATGGCGCCGTAATCATCCTCGTCAACCTGGATGTTCGGTTTTTTACTGGAATAATTGGCTGTCTGCGCGCCGAAATCCTCCGCGAAGGAAGGGCAGGAAGAGCCCAGATATAACAGAAGTCTGTGGTTGGAGATATTGTCCGCGATCTCTTCGACACGGCCGACAAATTCCGGACCGAAAACCAGGATGTCCGCTTCAGCCAGATTGACGCAGTATTCAATTTCATCTGCGGAATAACGGAAATTGAGCGGGACGGCGATAGCTCCGGCCTTGAGGACGCCGAAATAGATCGGAAGCCAGTCCAGGCAGTTCATCAGAAGGATCGCGACCTTGTCGCCCTTGACAATACCGCGGGCGATGAGAAAGTTAGCGACGCGGTTTGCCTTTTCTTCAAAGACACTCCAGGTGATCTGCGAGCGGAAAGGAACTTCATTCAGAGGCTGGATCAGTTCAAATTCCTTCCATGTAGTCAGCTTTGGAGTCTTAATCTCCGGATTGAGTTCCACAAGCGCTATGTCATCGGGATACTCACGGGCGTTTTTTTCCAGAAAATCTGTGATTAGCATACAATAGGACCTCCCTGCATGTGCTCAGCGGTTACAGACTGCGCACCGGCCGGCATAAGACCGGTGTTATTAGAGTATTTTTATTCTTCATCGCGTTCATCGCGTAGTACCCGTGACTTCAGTCGTGGGATATGAGCGCAAAAAAAGGAAATTCGCTTCATCGCGTAGTACCCGTGACTTCAGTCGTGGGATACGTGCGCAAAAAGGGAAACTCGCTTCATCGCGCAAGACTCGCGAGTGAATATTGAATGAGTATTTTTACTCTGCCTGCACATGCAATACTATCAGTACTTTTAATCAGTACTTTAATGAGTTAAAGTGTTACGCGTTTAAGCACTAAAGTGCAACTTTATATACTATACGGATTTGCAGAACAAAAGTCAAGGATAATATAAACCTGTCAGACTCTGGGTGTCAGAACCTGTGAAACCTGCCGGAAACTGCTTCAGCTCTGACTTGACCCGTTCGGCCCTGCTTCAATATCTGCTGATCCCGGCTTCATCCGCCGCTCCTGTCGTACAGATTTTACGGATCTCGGCTTCATAGCTGTAATTGTCATTGACACGGACCTTTATCGTATCCCCGACATGGTGACCGATCAGGGATTTTCCTAAAGGGGATTCAATGCTGATCAGACCATGAATGGAATCCTGCCGCATCGTGCTCACCAGTGTGTAGGTCTCTTCCTCATCATCCTCGGGAATGTAGATCGTGACCGTCTTGCCGATCCCGGCCTCATCCTCCCCGTGTGTATCCTCTATGACCTTTGCCGTGCGGATCATCCTCTCCAGGTAGCGGATCCGGCTCTCGTTGATATTCTTTTCTCTTTTAGCGGCATAATATTCGAAATTTTCGCTCAGATCGCCCTGAGCCCTTGCCGTTTTGACATCCTCCAGAAGCTGATGGCGCACGACGATCTTCCGGTGCTCGATTTCTTTCTCCATCTCTTCGATATCTTTTTCAGTAAGTTTGTTGTACATTTTACCTCCACGTTGATGTGTATTAAGGCGGGTTTTAAACATATCGGTTATCTTATCATAGTTTTTATTCATCTTGCAAAGGCAAATAGTGACAGATATAATGGACGGGAACCCTTAAGAGATCGGGATCAGGATTTGCAGGCCCGCAGTCTGCAGATCCATAGTTTGCAGGTTACTTTTCGGGTTACAATTTACAGGTTTACGATTTGCAGGTACACAGTTTGCGGGTACACAGGCAGATGGAACTCAGATATGGAACGATCGATGAAAATGTGAAAAAGCGCTCGGTGCAGGATGTGATCCTGCATGAGAGACAGAGGATCCCGGTCAGTAAAGGCGGGCTGCCTTCCGGAGTGACTTCCGTACCGGTCGTGTCTGGTGAAAAAAGGGCCGGGGAGCTGGCGGTGATCGCCGCCGTAAATGATCTGGCGGCACAGGGGATCAGGACGACAGAATTTTTTCCGACGATCCTGCTGCCTGCAGGCACGCAGGAAGAATTTCTTCGTAGTTTGATAAAGCAGATCTGTCGGACAGCCTTTTCTATGGGAATCGATGTCAGAGAAGGCCGTACAGAGGTGACAGACTTTGTCAGGCGTCCGGTAGTCATCGGTACGGCATCGGGAATCCCTTTTTTTACAGCGATCCGTGAAAAGGACAATAAGATACAGAATTGCAGGGGCATGGATATTGTGATGGCGGGCTTCGCCGGACTGGAAGGAACCTTTATCCTTGCCACTGAATATGAAGAAGAACTGACGGACAGGTTTTCGGGGTCTCTTCTGTACAGAATACAGAAGGCTGAGACAGAACTCTGCATAGCTGAAGCTGCCGAAAGAGCCTTTTTTGCCGGGGCCGGGCCGATGGTCAGTCTGGCCGGGGGCGGGATCCTGGCAGGTCTGTGGGAGCTCTGTAAGAAAACGGGCTGCGGCATGGAAGTGGATCTGCCGCTGATCCCTGTCCTGCAGGAAACCATCGAGATCACAGAGTATTTTGGCATCGATCCCTATGCGCTCCAGTCAGGGGGCGGCCTTCTGATCGCTGCGCGGGACGGTGAGAGCCTCGTACGCACGCTTTCGGAATACGGCCTTTATTCGGTCAGGATCGGCAGGCTTACGGGGGCAAAGGACAAGATCCTCCGGAACGGGGAGGAGATCCGGCATCTGGACAGACCCGGTGCGGATTCCCTGACGAAGCAGTCCAGATCAGGGAAGTGAACCGCTGTTTTCTGATGAGGCAGGGATCATCTGAATAAAATAAAAATTTTTAAATAAATCCATTGGATACATTAAATCCATTGGATACATGTAAAACCATTTTACTGTTCATCTTTACTGCATATTCCTGCTGTAAAGGTCGATAACAGGATTATTGTAAATATAGTATCAACGAAAAAGGGAGAATCATAATGGATACTTTGAGACAGAAAATTCTGACGATCATTGAAAAAAACAGCCGCATTGATATGAGGGAACTGGCTGTGCTGCTGGGCACAGGGGAGATCGAGGTCCTCAATGCCATGCAGGAGATGCAGGAGGAAGGCATTATCTGCGGTTACCACACTATGATCGACTGGGAAAAGACCGGGATCGAGCGTGTTACAGCCCTGATCGAAGCCCGTGTGACGCCTCAGAGGGGCAAGGGCTTTGATGATATTGCAGAGCGCATCTACAAATATCCGGAAGTGGACTGCACCTATCTGATCTCGGGAGGTTATGACCTGATGGTTATCCTTGAAGGAAAGACTCTGAAAGAGGTCTCCGGATTTGTGACCAACAAGCTCTCCACTCTGGATACTGTCATCAGCACGGCAACTCATTTTATTCTGAAAAAGTACAAGGACCACGGCACGATCATGACCAAAAAGCATGAGGACCAGAGAGAGCTCGTTTCTCCGTGACCGGTTCAGAGGATTCTGTCTGGGTTCCACAGAAAACTTTCTGTGTTTTCGGCTGAGTTTCATGGAGTAATTGATTAGTACAGGGACTGTTACCAGGAGATGATTTATGGATAACAAAAAAGTGCTGTCGGAGAAAACGGTGGGATTAAAGCCTTCCGGGATCCGTAAGTTTTTTGATATTGTCAGTGAAATGAAGGATGCTATTTCCCTGGGTGTGGGCGAACCGGATTTTGACACACCCTGGCATATCCGCGATGAGGGCATCTATTCCCTGGAGAAGGGAAGGACTTTCTATACCTCCAATTCCGGGCTGAGGGAGCTGAGAGAGGAAATCTGCACCTACATGAAACGGACGCAGGACATCGACTATCAGTGGGATAAGGAAGTATTTATTACAGTCGGCGGATCGGAAGGGATCGACCTGATGTTCCGCGCAATGATCAATGAGGGAGATGAGGTGCTGATCCCGCAGCCCTCCTATGTTTCCTATGAGCCCTGCGCGGTCCTGGCGGATGCTGTCCCTGTGATCATTAACCTGAAAAATGAAAATCAGTTCCGGCTCATGCCGGAAGAGCTCGAGGCAGCCATCACGCCCCGGTCCAAGATCCTGGTCCTGCCGTTCCCCAATAATCCGACCGGCGGAATTATGGAAAAGAAGGATCTGGAGGCTGTCAGGGATATCATCATCAAAAATGACCTGTACGTCCTTTCCGATGAAATCTATGGAGAACTGACTTATACAGGAAATCCCCATGTATCGATCGCTTCTCTTCCCGGCATGAAGGAGCGCACTGTAGTCGTCAACGGCTTTTCCAAAGCCTACGCGATGACGGGATGGCGTCTGGGATTTGCCTGCGGACCGCAGGAGATCATATCCCAGATGGTCAAGATCCACCAGTACGCGATCATGTGCGCGCCCACGACCAGCCAGTATGCCGCCGTGGAAGCACTCAGAAACGGCGATGACGACGTCCGCATGATGAGGGAATCCTACAACGAGCGCCGGCGCTTCGTTCTGCACATGCTCTCCGAGATGGGCATTCCCTGCTTTGAGCCCATGGGAGCCTTTTATGTTTTCCCCTGCATCAAGGAATTCGGCCTGTCCAGCGAAGAATTTGCGACCCGCCTTCTCGAGGAGGAAAAGGTCGCCATCGTTCCGGGTACGGCTTTCGGCGACAGCGGGGAAGGATTTTTGAGGATCTCCTATGCTTATTCCATTGATAACCTCAGAAAGGCACTGACAAGACTCTCCCGTTTTGTGACAAGACTCCGGGAAAAATAAAATAGATTAAAGACTCACCCGCGAGTCTTGCGCGCGTATCCAGCGACTGAAGTCACGGGTATTACGCGATCAAGAATATTATACGATCAAGAGTATTACGCGATTAAGAACAGATACTATGCATATTGTATTACATGAACCTGAGATCCCCGGAAATACAGGAAATATCGGCCGCAGCTGTGCTGCGACCAATACATCGCTCCACCTGATCGAACCCCTGGGATTTGAGATCACAGAAAAGACCCTCCGGCGCGCCGGTCTGGATTACTGGGCAAAGCTGGATGTACACCGGTACCGGGATTACGAAGATTTTCTGCTTGAAAATTTTGACAGCAGCGGCAGCGGATCCAGTACACAGCAGGACCGCCCTCCCCGCCTGTGGTATGCGACAACGAAGGCCAAGCACCTTTACTGCGAGGCGGATTTTGGTCCGGACGACTATATCATGTTCGGCAGAGAGAGTGCCGGGATCCCGGAGGAGATCCTGGCAGATCACGAAGAGGACTGTATCCGGATCCCCATGGGATATGACATCCGCTCACTGAACCTCTCCAACGCTGTGGCCATCGTCCTCTATGAGGCTCTGCGCCAGAATGGCTTTCCCGGCCTGGAGCGGGAAGGGGAGCTCCACCGCCTGCACTGGAAAAAGAAGGCTGAAAAGCAGGAAGACCAATGATCAGGAAGACTGAAATGGATTTAGGAAACAGTTCATTTCAGGAAGACTGAAAGGGACCAGGAGACAGTTCATTGTCTCCTGGTCCCCTGTTTCTGCAGGAAGCTGTCCCCTGCCTTATTTAAGAAATTTCATATTCGCCGCGGTCATCGAGATCGTCGTTCCTGTCAGACCGGCGCAGGGTGAAGGTGAAGGTGCTTCCGACGCCCTCGGTGCTGACCAGGTTGATGTTTTCCCCGTGAGCCCGGATGATTTCGCGGACAATCGACAGGCCGAGCCCTGTCCCTTTTTTATCCTTGCCGCGGGAAAGGTCGGTTTTGTAAAAGCGGTCCCAGATGAGCTTCTGGTCATCTTTTGGGATTCCAATACCATTGTCGCGGACGCTGACAAAGATGGTCTCGCCCTTTTCTGTGGTCTCAATGGTGATCTCGGTATTTTCCCGGCTGAATTTGACAGCGTTGTCGACGAGGTTGTAGAGCACCTGCTGGATCTTTTCCAGGTCCGCATTGACATAGAGGAGTTTTCCCATGAGAAGGAGTCTGATCTGCAGGTTTCTGGACCGGCAGGTCTGTTCAAAAGAAGCCGCGACAGACCGGATCACGGCATTGATGTCAAAATCCGTTCGCTGCAGAAGGATACCGCCGCTATTGAGATTATTGAGGGTCAGCAGGCCCTGGGTCAGCTTGGTGAGGCGTTCTGTCTCCCCCAGGACTACCCGCAGATAATCGTCGTACCTTTCGGGAGGGATCGTGCCGTCCAGCATGGCTTCCAGAAACCCCCTCATGGAAGTGAGAGGGGAGCGGAAATCATGGGAGACATTAGCAATGAATTTTTTCTGATCATCCTCCGAGCGGGCGATCGTATCCGCCATATATCCAAGGGAGGCGGCAAGATATCCCAGTTCGTCCTCTCTTTCGACAGGAGCGGGAAAATACATGTTTCCGAGGGCATACTGTTCCGCTGCTGTGATGATACGGCGCAGGGGACGGTAGACATATTCTGTGAAGATCAGGAGGATGATCAGGGACAGGATGATGAGGATCACAAGCTGTATGTAGGAAATGTTGAGCATGCTGTCCGCCTGTCTCTGGATCACGTCCGAGGGCAGGTGGATGATCACATAGCCCCGGATCTTGAAATCACTGGTGATCGGGGCTACGACGCTTAGGACCTCTTTGTCGAAGGAGTTAAAGAAATCTCCGGTCGTATAATAATTTCCGGCAGTGATCGTTGAATCAAAACCCTCTACGATCAGCTCTTTCTCCGGGTCAGGCGCCTGTTTTGAATTGACGACCATGCGGCCGGACGGATTGAGGATCCAGATCTCTGTCCCCATGTAGGCGGAGAGGGCTTCCATCTGGGACTGCACATATTCCAGGGAGACTGTGGAATTGTAGAGGTCTGTGGCATATGTGTCAGAGATCCGGGCGGCCTCTCCGTACAGAGTACGGGCTGTACTGCGGATACAGTATTCCGTCGTCATTCTCGAAATAAGCGTGGCGACAGCGATGAAACCAAAGATCCCGAAGAGCAGATAAGCCAGAATGATCCGGAAATAAAGTGTTTTTCGCATATCTCTGACCTCAAAAGAGTAAAACAGGAAGTGAAACAGGCGGTCCCTGTTTCACTCCTCTGTTTTACTTTCTTTTTTGTCTTTTTTAATGCAGCTGTTCAAATTTATATCCTATCCCCCAGATCGTGGAGATCTTCCAGTTGGGGCTGCTGCCGGTCTTTTCCCGGATGCGCTTGATATGCACGTCCACCGTGCGTGTATCTCCGACGTAGTCATAGCCCCAGATCCGGTCGAGAAGCTGTTCGCGGGTAAAGACTCTGCCCGGTGAGGAGGCAAGGAAATAGAAAAGCTCCAGCTCCTTGGGAGGCATGTCAACATGCTGTCCCCGGCAGGTGACAGAATAATTGGTCAGATTGATGGTCAGATCCGGATAAGAGACGATTTTGTCAGCGGCTTCCTCCGGTTCTGAGGCAGTCCCTTTTGTCTTATAGCGGCGCAGCACCGCCTTGACGCGGGCGACCAGCTCCTTGGAATCAAAGGGCTTTTCCATATAATCGTCTGCTCCCAGCTCAAGTCCCAGGACCTTGTCAAAGACCTCTCCTTTGGCGGAGAGCATGATGACAGGGATGTCCGAAGACGCCCGGACCTCGCGGCAGACCTGGTATCCGTCGATGCCAGGCAGCATCAGATCGAGCAGGATGAGGTCAGGCTGATAGCTCTTTACAGAGCGGAGAGCGGATTCCCCGTCCCCGACGATCTCTGTGTCGAAGCATTCCTTTGCAAGATACAGGCTGATCAGTTCGGCGATGTTTGCGTCGTCGTCTACGATGAGGATTTTGTTCTTAGCGACCATGTATTTCTCCAGTCAATACCATATGTTTTGCTGAGGGTGGATTCAAGACTCGCGGGCGAGACTATAACATAGCGGCTTATGTCAATGCCGCTTAACGCATTACGGCTTATTACAGTGTGACCTATCGCAATGTGATGATCGTCACACCGGCGTCGCCCTCGCCGAAATCGCCCAGACGGAAGGATTTGATCCCTTTTTGTTTCCTGAGATACTGGTGGACAGCATTTCTGAGGGCGCCTGTCCCCTTTCCGTGAACGATGCGGACACTCTGCAGATGGGAGACGCGGGCTTCGTCCAGGTATTTGTCCAGCTTATAAATGGCGTCATCCGTGGTGAGGCCCAGAAGATTGAGCTCGGGGGAGACGGCGGAGCCCCGGGAGAGGTCCATTTCCCTGCCCGAGGAGGCGGCCCTGTCCGCGTCGCGGAAGGCGCGTTTGATGGCGCTGCCGGAACGGGACGAGGCGCCTGCGCCGGCAGGATTTCCGAAAGCGTCCTCGGCAATCAGCTGCAGATCGGACAGATCGACCTTGCTCTGCAGGATACCGCAGCGGACGTTCACCTTGCCGTTACTGTCCGGCAGGGCGCTGACTGTTCCGGTGAGACCCATGGAGACTACCCTGACTCTGTCGCCGATATGGAGATCGGAAGCCTTGAGCTTTTTCCCGGCCGGTGCGGAGGATTCCTTGCGGGCACTGAGTTTTGACGCTTTTTCATTGACTTTGTTGCGGAGTGCAGTGCGTGTGCACTCCATCGAGGAGAGGTCGCCGGTCTTTTTTCCGTTCTGGGCGGCTTTCCTGAGGTCAGAGATGGCCTGGTCTGCTTCCTCTTTTGCCTTTTCCAGAATGACACGGGCGTCCATGTTGGCTTTTTCCAGAAGCTCCTCACGCCTTTTCTCAAATTGAAGTTCGCGGTCCCGCAGGGCCTTGCGTTCCTTGTCGAGGGAGGCCCGTATGCGGGCGGATTCCTCCTTTTCCGCGCGCAGCTGCTGGCGGGTTTTTTCCAGGTCGGAGAGCAGGTCTTCGAAATTCTGGGCATCCTGGCTGAGCTGTTCCTTTGCCGTCTCGATAATGTAATTGGGCAGGCCCAGTTTCTGGGAGATCGCGAAGGCATTGCTCTTGCCGGGGATGCCGACCATGAGCCGGTAGGTGGGCTGCAGGGTCTCGACATTGAACTCACAGCTGGCGTTGACGATGCCCTCTGTGCGCATGGCGTAGGCTTTGAGTTCGGCGTAATGCGTGGTCGCCAGCGTGCGGATATGACGGATATGGCAGAAATTCAGGATGGAGATCGCCAGGGCGGCGCCCTCGGTGGGGTCTGTTCCGGCACCCAGCTCATCAAACAGGCACAGGCACTGACGGTCCACACGACGGAAGATATCCACGATCGTTTTCATATGGGAGGAAAAGGTGGACAGGCTCTGTTCAATGCTCTG
>LSQX01317463.1_pt1 | contig 13556 bp, 10 predicted proteins | sample 654561 | NCBI WGS metagenome assembly LSQX01 (sample SAMN04489861, study PRJNA283612) | anaerobic digester metagenome | isolation source: 4 biogas reactors fed with cattle manure at either 37C or 55C with and... | place: Denmark: Kongens Lyngby | collected 2014 | reverse complement strand
CTTGTTGGTATAAACCTTCTTCGTGAAGGGCTAGATATCCCAGAAACTTCACTTGTAGCTATACTAGATGCCGATAAAGAGGGATTTTTAAGAAGTGAGACGGCACTCATACAAACTATGGGAAGAGCTGCTAGAAATAGTGAAGGAAGAGTAATACTTTTTGCAAATAAAATCACTCCTTCTATGCAAAGTGCTATAGATATTACAACTTCAAGAAGACAAAAACAAGAAGAGTATAATAAACTTCATAATATCACTCCAACTACAACTACAAGAAGACTTGATGAAAACCTAAAACTTGATACTTATGATGATGTTGCACTCAAAAGAGATAAGCTTAGTAAAATCCCTGCTAGTGAAAAGAAAAAAATTTTAGATGAGCTAAATAAACTTATGAAACAAGCAGCAAAAGATCTAAACTTTGAAGAGGCTATTAGACTAAGAGATAAAATAGAAAAATTAAAATCAGATAAATAAAGAGTTTTTAAGCTCTTTTTGGATAAAATCCTTAAATTTTAAGAACTAAGAGGCAATGATAATGGGCAGAAGAGTACTTGTTAAGTTTTCTGGTGAAGCTTTAGCTGGAGATGGAGAATATGGTATTGATACAAAGACTTTACATTTTATAGCAAATGAGATTAAAGAGCTAGTTGATAATGGCATAGAAGTTGGTATCGTAATAGGTGGTGGAAATATCATAAGAGGTGTAAGTGCAGCTGCTGATGGTATTATCAAAAGAACAAGTGCTGATTATATGGGTATGTTAGCAACTGTTATCAACGGTGTAGCTATGCAAGAGGCACTAGAGCATATGGGTATAAGTACAAGATTACAAACTGCTATCAAAATGGAGCAAGTTGCAGAGTCTTTTATAGTCAATAGAGCTAGACGCCATCTAGAAAAAGGTAGAGTTGTTATTTTTAGTGCAGGAACTGGAAATCCATTTTTTACAACAGATACTGCTGCAACCCTAAGAGCTACTGAAATAGGTGCTGAGCTTTTAATAAAAGCTACCAAAGTTGATGGTGTTTATGATAAAGATCCAAATAAATTTGAAGATGCAAAAAAACTTGAAACTCTAAGCTATGATATGGCTTTACAAGACAATATCAAGGTTATGGATGATGCTGCTATTGCTCTAGCTAAAGATAACAAACTTCCAATAGTTGTTATGAATATGTTTGAAAAAGGTAATCTTTTAAAGATTTTAAAAAATGATTATAGTAAATGTTCTGTAGTTAAATAAGGAGTGTATAAATGAATAGATTAGAAGAAATTATGGCAAAAGCTCTAAAAAAAGTTGATAATGATAGATATATATTAGCTATTGCTGTTGGACAAAGAGCTGATGAACTAAGCCGTGGAGCAAAACCTCTACTTGAAGAGGGTGTAAAAAATATGAAATATACTGATATCGCTATCAATGAAATAGCTAATGGATTGATAAAAATTGAGGGTATTGTATCTAATCAGTAGTTGTTAAAATGAATAGTTTTTCTTTAAAATTACAACAAATAAATACAATAGAAGCAGCTACTGAAGCTTTAGCCCAGATTATAGAGATAACTCCACAAATCAATAAAGCAATACAGCTATGTGTCTCATCTCATCAAGGACAAGTTAGAAAAAGTGGTGAGCCTTATGCGGTTCATCCCATATTGGTAGGGACTATTACAGCTCATTTTAGTAAAGATGAGACTATGGTAATAGCTGCACTTTTACATGATGTAGTAGAAGATACTGAATATACCTTAGAAGATATAGAAGATGAGTATGGCTTTGATGTTGCTAAAGTAGTTGATGGACTTACTAAAATAGTTGAGATTAGAGAGCATGAATTTACCTGCTCTATATCACATGAAAAAGTTATAGGTTCAGCTCTTTCTTTTAGAAAAATGTTAATCGCTTCTATAGAAGATGTAAGAGTATTGGTTATTAAGCTATGTGATAGATTGCACAATATGCTTACCCTTCAAGCTCTAAGAAGAGATAAACAAATACGTATAGCAGAAGAGACTTTAGTTGTATATGCTCCAATTGCACATCGTCTTGGTATTTCTACACTTAAAAATGATCTTGAAGATTTGGCTTTTATGTATATCTATCCTGAAGAGTATAAGCTTATAGATGAACATCTTAAAACATTTCAAAGTAAAATACAACTAAAATTAAATGATTTTGTATCAACTACAAAAAGTTTACTAGAGTATCATGGTTTTGATATAGGAAAAGTTAAAGTTTTTAGTAGATTAAAACACCACTACTCTATTTTTCTTAAAATGCAAAGAAAAGGTATAAGTATTGATGAAATACTAGATCTTTTGGCTGTTAGGATTTTAGTTGAAAAACCTATAGAGTGTTATGATGTTTTGGGACATATTCATATGAAGTATAAGCCTTTAATAGCAAGATTTAAAGATTATGTTTCAACTCCAAAAGAAAATGGTTACCAAACTATTCATACTACACTTTTTTATGACTCAAATATCTATGAGGTTCAGATTAGAACTTTTGATATGCACAAAGTTGCAGAGTTTGGTGTAGCAGCACACTGGATATATAAAAATGGATTAAAAGCAAATACTCCAAATCTAAATTGGCTTCAATCACTAGAATTTGAAAATGAAAATATTGAAGAGTTTTATTCTGATGCAAAACAAGATCTTTATAGTGAAGAGATAGTTGTATATTCTCCAAATGGAGATACTTTTATACTTCCTAGGGGCTCTACTGTACTTGATTTTGCCTATTTAATACATACAGATATTGGAAATAAAGCTATTGATTGCTTAGTAAATAATATAAAAGTTCCTCTTTTAACAGAGCTTAAAAGCTTTAATATTATCTCTATAAAAACAGCAGACTCTCCAGTACCTAGATGTAGTTGGATAGATATGGTAAAAACTACTAGAGCAAAAAAAGGTATTAAAACTCTTTGTAGTACAAGAATTAAAGAGATAGATACAATAAGTGGTAAAAATATAATAAATACTATATTTAGTAAATATAAAGCAAATACTTTAGATGATATCAATCTACAAGTCAAATTTCATAAAGTACCATACATTTTAGACTATCTAAAAGAGACTAAAAGAAAAGTTAGTGAACAAATCTATAAAGCTTTAGGTTTTATGGCTAGATATAAGATACATAAACTAAAACTAAAAGAACATAAACTTGATAAAATCATAGTCTATTCAAATTTTAATATCAATAGTCTCTCTTTTGAGCATTGTTGTCATCCAAAATTTGGTGATGATATAGTAGCTTTCAAATCCAAAAACAGTGCTGCGATTCACCATAAAATGTGTAATAAAGCCTATAAAAAAATCTTAAATAATGAAGAGATGTTGTATTGTAAGTGGGCTGATAATAGTTTGCATAACTATAAAATGGTTGTAAGTTTACCAAATATAAAAGGTGAATTAGCTAAACTACTTACTTATTTATCTACTATAGATATAAATATTGTCTCTATAGAGTATGGGAAAGATAAAATAAGCCATACAAGATATTGTGAAATAGAGTTTGAAACAACAAATCCAAATAAAGAACAACTAAAAGCATTGGTAGAGAAAAAAGCTAAAATAATAGATTTTATCTCTAAGGCTGATGCTTATAAATGACTAAGACCAAAGGTAAAAGATGGAAAATAATATAAAAATAGCTTTAGAAGAGATATCAAGAGGAACTGCTGAGATTATAGATATTGAAGCTATTGAAAAAGTAGTAAGAAAATTTTATACAAATAATCAAAGATATGAAGTAAAAGCTGGATTTGATCCAACTGCACCAGATATCCATCTAGGACATACTGTACTTTTACATAAAATGGCTACATTTCAAAAGCATGGAGCTAATATTTTGTTTTTAATAGGTGATTTTACAGCTACTATAGGTGATCCTACAGGTAAAAGTGAAACAAGAAAAGTTCTAACAAAAGAGCAAGTTTTACAAAATGCCATCACTTATCAAGAGCAGGTTTTTAAAATACTAGATCCAAAATATACAAAAGTGGTATTCAATAGCTCATGGTTAGATGATCTAGGTGCTGCTGGACTTATAGCATTAGCAAGAAACTTTACAGTAGCTAGAATGATAGAAAGAGATGACTTTACAAAAAGATTTCAATCAAACACTCCTATAGCTATAAGTGAGTTTTTATATCCATTACTTCAAGGATATGATAGTGTACACCTAAAATCAGATATAGAACTAGGTGGAACAGATCAAAAATTCAATCTTCTTATGGGAAGAAGTCTACAAAAAGCCTATAGTATAGGTAAAGAACAAGCAGTTCTTATGATGCCTTTACTTGAAGGGCTTGATGGTGTACAAAAAATGTCCAAATCACTAAATAACTATATTGGTGTTACTGATGAAGCAAATGATATGTTTGGGAAAATACTCTCTATTAGTGATGATTTGATGTGGAGATATTATGAACTTTTATCATCAAAATCTTTAAAAGAGATCAATGAATTATCTTTAAATGTAAAAAATGGTACAATACATCCAAAAAGTGCTAAAGAAAACTTAGCAATAGAGATAGTTGATAGATATCATGGAGTTGGTAGTGGCAAAGCCGCACAAGAGGAGTTTGCAAAGATTTTTGCAAAAAAAGATATTCCTAGTGAGCTTAATGAGTTTAAATTTCCTCAAGGTATCTGGATAGCTCAAGCTTTGGTTGAGGCAAATATGGTAAACTCAACTTCTCAAGCAAGACGTGATATTATTGCTGGTGGTGTTAAAATCAACCAAGAAAAGCTAGAAGATGATAAATTAAATCTAGAAACTGGAGAATACATAATACAAAAAGGTAAAAAAAGTTTTGCCAAATTTATAATAGGATGAGTATTGAAAAGTTTACAAATAGGAAAATATAACGTAGAAATACCAATAATCCAAGGTGGTATGGGTGTTGGTATTAGCTGGGATAGACTTGCTGGGGCAGTTTCAGCTGAGGGTGGTTTGGGTGTAATAAGTGCAGTTGGAACTGGGTATTATGAAAATAATAAATATTCACAAAAAAATGTCTTAGGAAGACCTGTAGATCCTATAAATTTCTACTCTAAAGAAGCCCTTAAAGCTATTATAGATAATGCAAGAAAAAAATGTGGAAACAAGCCTTTAGCAGCAAATATTTTATATGCTATCAATGATTATGCTAGAGTAGTAAAAGATGCTTGTGAAGCTGGTATTGACATTATTATAACTGGTGCTGGACTTCCTACAAATATGCCTGAAATTACAAAAGAGTATCCAGATGTAGCACTTATTCCTATTGTTTCATCAGCTAAAGCACTTAAAATCATATGTAAAAGATGGGCTAGATATAATAGAGTTCCTGATGCAGTTATCGTTGAAGGACCTTTAAGTGGTGGTCATCAAGGCTTTAGTTATGAAGATTGTTTTAAAGAAGAAAGCAGATTAGAAAATATAGTTCCTCCTGTTGTAGAAGAGGCTAAAAACTGGGGTAATATACCAGTAATTGCAGCTGGTGGTATCTGGGATAAAAACGATATTGATAAGTTTTTAGCTCTTGGATGTTCTGGGGTACAAATGGGTACTAGATTTATAGGAACAGTTGAGTGTGATGCACATGAAAACTTAAAAAAAGTGGTACTTGATGCAAAAGAAGGGGATATTGAGCTTATGAAATCACCTGTAGGATATCCAGCTAGAGGTGTAAGAACAAATCTAATAAATGCAATAGAAAACAAAACTGCTCCAAAAATAGCTTGTATAAGTAATTGTGTTTTCCCTTGTAAAGAGGGACAAGAAGCAAAAGTAGTAGGCTTTTGTATAGCAGATAGACTAGGAGATGCCTATTTAGGTAATCTAGATACGGGACTATTTTTTGCAGGTTCAAATGGGTATAGATTAAAAGAGATAATAACAGTTAAAGAATTAATGCACAAACTCACACACGGGGAGTAGTTTTTGAAGTTATTTAGGCTATTGTTTCTTTTGATGTTAGTGCTATCTTTAGCAAACTCATCTAACTATGATAGATTAACCCAAGAGTTCAATAAAGCCAAAATAGAGTATCTTAAAGCTGTTGTAAATGGTGATGAACAAGAAGAGATAAAAAACTTAAATACTATTATTAAAACAGGAAAAGAGCTTAAAGTTGATACTTCTAAATATGAAGTATCTTTAAAATCTCTTTATGCTAAACAATCTAACACCCAAGCAGTTATTCAAAATCCAAAACCAAAAACCACACAAACAACTCAATCTCAACAATCAAGTAGCAAAGATACAATAAAAAATATTGAAGTTTTAAATAATGATATAATAATAAGATTAGATCAAAAAGCAATAGTAAGTGATCTATCTTTTTTTCAAGAAAAAGGAAAAGTACATAAAGATATTTTTGAAGTTAAAGGCAATTTTAAAGATGCTTTATCTACTGTTGTACAAATAGAGGGTATTGAGCGAATTATTATAAATCAACAAACTCCTCAAAGATTAAGAATTACAATTATCAATAATCAAGATCCAAAATCTATATATATGTTAAGTGGAAATAATATCATTATAAGAACAAATCCAGCTAAAATCTCTAAAACCACTCTTAAAAAAGAGGAAAAAGTTGGGCAAAGAACATCATTTTTAAGGGCTAAAACTATAGTTATAGATCCAGGGCATGGTGGCAAGGATCCAGGGGCTATTTTTGGTAAAAATCAAGAAAAAACAGCAGTTTTAGCTGTAGGAAAACATCTAAAAGAGTATCTTCTTTCTAGAGGATATAGTGTTTATATGACTAGAGATAGTGATAAATTTTTAGAGTTAAAAGAGCGAACTTCTTTTGCCAATAGTAAAAATGCTGATATCTTTATCTCTATTCATGCAAATGCAGTTGATATCAAGAATGCCTCAAATGCAAAGGGTGTAGAAACTTACTTTTTATCTCCTGCAAGAAGTGAAAGAGCCAAAAGACTTGCAGCTATTGAAAATAAACAAGATATGAAAGATTTAGATGATAGTAGCCAAAATGCACTACTTACTATTCTTAATAGAAGTAAAATAACATCTTCAAATAAACTAGCAATCGATGTACAAAAATATATGCTCCATGAGATAAGAAAGCAATACAAAGATACGGTTGATGGAGGAGTAAGAGAAGGTCCTTTTTATGTACTTGTTGGTGCTCAAATGCCCTCTATTTTAATAGAAATGGGATATATGACTCATAATCTTGAAGGTAAAAGAATTTTTGATAGCAATTACCAAAAAAAGATAGCTTTTGGTATAGCTAATGGAATAGATTCTTATTTTTTAAATAACCCATGAATAATACACTATTATCAAAAGATGCTCCTGTTGAGCTAACTATTCAAAAGATGCAAGAAGCACTTCAAAATCTAGGTGCTAGTTATACCCTAAAAGATCTAAAAAATCCTCTAAATAGATGTTATTCTATCAATATAGCATCTATAGAAGCTCCAAAACATATCTATGCAAATGGAAAAGGTAATAGTATTGAAGCTACCAAGGCTAGTGCTTTGGGTGAATATATAGAAAGACTTCAAACAAATATGTTTTTTGCTGATTTTTATCTTCCTAAATTAAACTATTTTTTAGATCAAAAAGAGTTTGATTTTAGGGGTGGATATTTAAATAAAGAGTTATTAAAGATTTATGATCCATATAATGAACTTTTAAAAGAGGATTTAATAGATTTTAATAGTGATTATTTTGATAAGATTGTATCTTTGCCATATAAAGAGCAAAAAACAGATGAAACTATCTATTTTCCAATCAATATACTAAACTCTCTTTATGTAAGCAATGGGCTTTCATCTGGTAACACTCCTCAAGAGGCTCAAGTTCAAGCTCTTAGTGAGATATGTGAAAGATACGTTAAAATAGAGATTTTAAAAAACTCCTATTCACTACCACTTTATCCAAAAAGTATATTAAAGCAATATTCAAAACTATTATCAAATATCAATACCCTAGAAGAATCAGGATATATTATAAAGGTTTTAGATGCCTCTTTTGAAGGTCGTTTTCCTGTAGTAGCAATAGCCCTTATCAACCCAAAAAACTCAACACTTTTTGTCTCTTTTGGTTCTCATCCTATCTTAGAAGTTGCTTTAGATAGAACTATCAATGAACTTATGCAAGGTAGAGATCTAAATATGCTTGATAGTTTTGAAACTCCAACATTTGATAAAAATATGGTAACAAATTATCTAAATATAGAGTCTCATTATATTGATTCAAATGGAGTTTTTGGATTTGATTTTTTATCTTCTAAACATAGCTTTAACTTTAGCTCTTGGAGATACAATGGCAAAAACTCCTTAGATGAATTGCACTATTTATCAAATCTACTCTATAACTTTGATAAAAAAATCTATTTAAGAGAATATAACTATTTAGGAATCTACTCTTGTTCTATAATAGTACCAAACTTTAGTGAAGTCTATCCTATAGAAGATCTTATTTATAATAATAAAAATAGAGCAAAAGAGATAAGAGATATGATAATAAACTATCAAAACTATAATTTTGATGAGATATTAGAAAATATTACTCCTTTGGAAAAGAGTATAGATCTTGACTCTTATATAGGTGTTATTTTTAAAAATCCATTTACTATATTGGAGTTTAAAGCTCATTTATACCTATCTATCAAAGAGTATGAAGCTGCAAAAGAGCTTCTTATATATAGTTTACAAAAAACTTCAAAAATAGTCTATGAACTTCTACTCTTAAAAGAACAAAATAAAGATTTTTCACTCTATCAAAATACTATGTTTGAGATCTTTACAAAAGAAGATGTTTTAAATGCTTGTGATATTATAGATGGTACAAAAACTCTAATAGATACCACTTATCATCAAGATTATTTAAATATTTTAGAACTTTATAAAAAACTAAATATCAAAAAATCAAGCTTATAAAACAGATATTATTCCATTTTTTACCTCAATCTTTCCCATAAGTTCATATTCAAAAACTCTTTGACCAAATTGTGATATAGCCATCTCATAAGATGGATTATTGGAGCAAAATTGCAATAAATCGTCTTTAATACTCTTTTTTACATTATCTTTACTAAATTTAGAGACAAATTCATCTATATCATAAATAGCCTTAGCTAGATTATTTTTCAAAAGATAATTAGTACCTTCACTCTCACCTATTCTATGAGGCAAAACAAAAATTTCTTTATTCATATCTAAAGCATACTCAACACTTCTCATACTACCACTTTTTAAATCAGCTTGAGTAACTACTAAAACCTCACCCAAAAGTACTACACTTTTATTTCTTTGGACAAAGTTATACTCTCTAGCACGATGTCCTATTTCAAAAGAAGAGAGTATTAAACCCTCTTTTTCAATATGCTCAATCATTTTTTTATTAACTGCTGGATATCTTATATCTAAACCATTTGCCACAATACCTATAGTATTACAATACCCAGCACTATTATGAGTAATAGCATCTACTCCCATAGCACAACCACTTACTAAGCAAATACCAGAATTAGACAATTTAGTAGCGAGTTCTTTTGTTTTGATTTGAGTATATTGATTTGGATGTCTTGATCCTACAATTGAGATTTTTTGACGCTTTAATAGATCTAAATCTCCTATATAATAAAAACTTTCATTTAACTCTTCTATATATGTTTTATCTATCATAAAAATGGTATCTCATCAATATATACAACTTCAACATCTTTTAATATATCATTTGCCGTTTTAAGTACCTCTATTGTTGTAGGATATGGGTGTCCTATTGCTATGGCATAACCTTGTTTTTTAGCTACTTTGATAGCTTTTTCTAGCTGTTCTTTTATTGCTTTTATCTCTTGAACATTATCCAAAAATATATCCCTAGATAAAAAGGGAACATCATATTTTTTTGCATATTTATAAGCTACACTTTTAGCAGTTGTTTTACTATCTACAAAATATATATTATATTTTTTTAAAATCTTCATAAAGTTATCCATAGATTGCTCATCTGATGTAAATTTACTTCCTGTATGGTTGTTTGTATATTTTGCCTTTGGATATAATTTTTTAAGCTCTTTTACCCTCTTTTCTATAATATCAATACTATCTCCAACATGCAAAGTCCTCTCCTCTTCTTGAGAAAATTTCATAGCCTCCATAGGAAAATGAATCATATAGTTATGTAAACCATTTACTATATTTGCAGAGTTTGGATGATTATTTGTAGGTGGTAAAAAAGACATATTGATTGGATAAGCAATACTTTGTAATGACTTAACTTGAGAGGCAAACACAACATCATCTATAACTATAGCTAGTTTTGGTTTATCTGTTTTGATTATTGGTTTTTTAGGCTCAGTATAACTAACAGTTGGAGTATTTTTATAGTCTGTACTATATTGTTCTAAAACTTGTGGCTCTTTTATCTCTTCTTTTGGTTCTTTTACCTTTGGTATTATAGTAAGCTCTTTTTTCTCTTCTTCAAAACTCTTATTAGATTGGGTAATCTCCTCTTTTAACTCTTTGATTTTATTATTTAAAATTCTATACTCTTCTTCTATTTTATCAATATCTTTAATCTTCTTCTCTATGGTTTTTGTTTGTTGCTCTTTTATATGTGTTATTTTTTCAGATTCTTTCGTTGTATTTATATAAATATAACTAAAAAAAGAGACTATTGCACTTAATAATAGTATTATTAAAAATAGTAATATATTTCTTATTGTCGTTGCTTGTGATTTTTTATGATTTTTTTTAGTTGCTTTTTTTGCAGTAATCTTGTTTGTTAATTTTTGCTTTGCCATATGTTACAAAAGTTTTAAGCAAGGAAAATCCTTGCTTAAAATTAGTTTTTAGATTGATCTACTATTTTATTTGCATTAATCCAAGGCATCATAGCTCTTAGCTTTCTTCCTGTTACTTCTAAAGGATGATTATATAAATTCGCACGTTCAGCAGTCATTCTTGGATAACCAGTCATACCCTCAAGGATAAAATCTTTTGCAAATCTACCTGTTTGGATATCTTTTAATATCTCTTTCATAGCTTGTTTTGATGATTCATTTACAACTCTTGGTCCACTTACCATATCACCATATTCTGCTGTATTTGAAATAGAGTATCTCATATCTGCTATACCACCTTCAAACATCAAATCTACTATTAGTTTAAGCTCATGTAAACACTCAAAATAAGCCATCTCTGCTGGATAACCTGCTTCTACTAGTGTTTCAAAACCTGCTTGAACCAAAGCACTTACTCCACCACAAAGAACTGCTTGTTCTCCAAATAGATCTGTTTCAGTCTCATCTTTAAATGTTGTCTCTATAATACCAGTTCTACCACCACCTATAGCAGATGCATATGATAGTGCAAGATCTTTTGTAATACCACTTGGATCTTGATGAACAGCTATTAAGTCTGGAATACCTCCACCTTTTACAAACTCACTTCTTACAGTATGCCCTGGAGCTTTTGGAGCTACCATCATTACATTGATATTTTTTGCTGGAGTTACTCTTCCATAAAGAATATTAAATCCATGTCCAAATGCTATAGTTGCACCATCTTTTAAGTTTGGAGCTATTTCATTTGCATAAACATCAGCTTGTGACTCATCTGGTAATAAGATCATAACAACATCAGCTTTTTTAGTAGCATCAGCAACTGTTAATACTTCAAATCCTTTAGCTTCAGCTTTTGCCCAGCTTGAACCACCTTTTTTAAGTCCAACAACTACATTTACACCACTATCTCTTAAATTTTCTGCATGTGCATGTCCTTGGCTTCCAAAACCAATCATAGCAACTATTTTTGATTTGATTATCTCGATATTACAATCTTTATCGTAGTAAACATTTAAACTCATATTTAACCTTTATTGATATAATTTCTGTGATTCTAGCAAAAACTAAATTTAAAAAAGGTTAAACAAAAAGAATATATATAGATTATAGCAAAAATAAGTATATATATTATGCTTTATATATTGGTAGTGTGATTATAAAACAAGCTCCATTAAAGAGTTGATCTCCCAATACCACCTCTCTATTTCTAACACTTAAAAAACCACTTAGTTTTTTTTCTACTATATCTTTACTCATATATAGCCCTATCCCTGTACCTTGAGATTTATGTTTTGTTGTAAAATATGGATCAAATACCTTTTCTATAATAGTATCAGGCACTCCACCTCCATTGTCTTGAATCTCTATTTGTGCCTCATCCTCTTTTAATAAGATTGTAATAAATATTTTTCTATTATCTTTAAGCTTTTCTATCATAATATCTTTTGCATTGTTTAATATATTTAAAAAAACTTGTGATAGCTCACTACTATTACCAACTACTTGGATATTATTACTTGCATAATGACTAAAAACTTTTATACTATGATCTTTATAACTTGCTGAGATTATTTTTAAAGTACTATCTAAAGCACTTATTACATTAAATGGCTCTTTTGTTTGATCTTTTCTAAAAAATCCTCTAAAATCTTCTATCGTTTGAGTTAAAAATGAGACATAATACATAATATCTTCATATGATTTTTTAATCTCTTCATTATTTGCTAGACCAAGCTCTATTTGTACTATCATTCCAGATGATGTAGTGCTTATTGCACTAAGTGGTTGTCTCCATTGATGTGCAATATTACCTATCATCTCTCCTAGTGCAGCATATCTAGACTGCTGTATCATCTGCTGATCTTTTTTTCTATTTTTCTCTACTTCTATAATAATTTTTTGTTTTAGGTTCTCATTTAGCTCTTTTAACTCTTTTGTTTTTTCTTTTACAAGATATTCTAGATTTGCATTTAAAGATTGTAAACTTTTTTGGATCTCAACCTCTTTTGTAATATCATTTAAAGATACCACCAAAATCTGTTCATTATTTTCAAAAACTTGCCTATCTATTTTAAGCTTAAAGTGATAAACTTTATCGTTTTTCATCATAGCTACTCTATGGCTTTTTTGAGGATTATTATATACATACTCCGCCCAATTATGCTGCCCATAGTTTTTATTTAATATATATCGTTGATCTTTTTCAAAAGATACAAAAAAATCACAAATACAATCACTAACCTTTAAAAAATCATCAAGATTTCTAAACTGATTTAAAAACTTAAACATAGCTCTATTTGCATCTATTATCTGCATACCACTAGTAACTAATACTATATTTGATTGTGCATCTAAAATACTTCTAGCAAATCGTTTTTGATACTCTAACTCTTGTAAACTACTATTTAACTCTTTATTTAATACAGCTAGATTTTGATGATTTTTATTAATATTTTTTGCTATCAAAGAGCCTAACCATAAAATCAATATTAAAATCAATATTATAAGATAGATCTCTATATAGATATAGATCTGTTTTTTTGACTCTATCTCTTTATTAAGTTCTAAAAGTCTTTGTTCCCCTTCATATAATATTCTTGAGTTATTTTCTGCAAATCTTATAAAAAATGCTGGTATAGTTCTATGAAAAAGTTGTAATTCTCTAATAGATGCAGAAAACTCTTGCATATCATTTGAAGATAGTGCTTGTTGTCTTATTTTGATAAGT
>LSQX01163549.1_pt1 | contig 13556 bp, 13 predicted proteins | sample 654561 | NCBI WGS metagenome assembly LSQX01 (sample SAMN04489861, study PRJNA283612) | anaerobic digester metagenome | isolation source: 4 biogas reactors fed with cattle manure at either 37C or 55C with and... | place: Denmark: Kongens Lyngby | collected 2014 | reverse complement strand
AATCCATTGTTTCGTCGTAACATACAATTCTGTTTTTCCCCTCTGCTTTTGCCCTATATAAAGCCTTATCAGCTAATTCAATGTATTTTTCATAGTTCTTAAACTTTTTTGTCTCACTATCCGTAATGCCGATGCTCACACTGACTTTCTGACAGCAGTTCGTCATACCATTTATGGATACCTTCAACTCTAATAAAATACTTTGCAGCTCAGATAGCGTATACCCCCATGCAAAACCAGTAAATTCCTCGCCACCATAGCGAAAGAACTGAACATTATACTTTTCTTCATAAAATAGCAATGTTTTACCAAATTGGTTCAGTAGCTGATCACCCGCCACATGACCGAATTGATCATTATACTCCTTGAAATCGTCAATATCTATCATGATAACGCTAGATGGAGCATTACTGTCATCTACTCTATATTCACCTATAAGCTGGAACAATTTTCTTCGATTTTTCAATCCCGTTAATTCATCAGTTTCTTTTTCTAGTATAAGCTGCCGTTTGGTTTCAAAAGCCTCTACACGTGTTTTTATCATTTGATTCCCGACCACTATGCCCAGCGTCAAAAAGCAAAGGCAGTTGACTGCATCATCAAGACCTAGAACACTTCCCTTAAATATAAAGGCCAAAGCTGTGTGAACGAGATAGACCCCAATAGAAAAGAGGTCAACTCTAAGCGGCTTGTCAATTAAGCAAAGGGGAAAAATGCAAAACAACCCAAGTATAATAGTCGCACGTTGCTCTGGTGAGTTCACAACACTCATATAAATGGAAAATAAAAAAGCACCGGTAAACACCAAATAGATGCCAAGTACCGGCTTTTCTTTAAATGGTTTAATTTGAAACATCAAAAACACCAATATGAAAAGTATGATAGATCCCAAATAAATAGGAATTAATCTAGATTTACTTTCACTGAAAGGGCTGATCAGAATCGGAATAAGCATTGCTATGATGCCTACTAAGATAAACGTTTTGAACATATTTGTATTATGTAAGAAAATTGGTTCTGTGTTGTTTTTAACCAGAATTCTAAGTTCATTATTTTGTTTTTCCAGACGGCTCATAATTTTCATATATAATGTGTCCCTTTTTATAATCAGAGATTTTTTTTAAGTTCTTGTTTACCCATTCTTAACAACTTCTATTTTAACATAAATTCCCCCATATATCCATATTTGAACCTTCCATCACTAAAGTGACGGGAGGTTCAATTCAACCGAGCAAGATAAGCACCAAGATAAGCACTAACACTACTTCTTAGTTGTATTAATTTCAAATGTAGGTGGATTCTGAAGGTGTTTTTTTACCGTACATAAATCCATGGACTTTATTATTGCGTTCTCATATTTCTTAGGAAAATCCTCTGGCACCTTTAGATCAAGTGATATTTTAGATATCAAACCAGTACTATAATCATTTTGTATATCCATAGAGATACTCATTCCCTCTGTGGAAATGCCCTTACTATTACAAAAACCTAATGCATATATTCCTGCACATGTAGCTATAGAGCTTAAGAAGAGCTCAAACGGGGAGGGCGCGCTGTTTTCTCCACCTGATGTCGTTGGCTGGTCAGTACGAATAGTATGTCCTCTTACTATTGCATCTACTTTAAGACCGCCTGGGAATTCTACTTTTAAATATTCCATTTATACCATCCTTTTTAAATTTTTTCTTAGTATTAAAGTTTTCTCATTAACAACTGCTAAGCATATTGTACAGAACTTATTTTTAGTTTACCGTGACTTAATCACATAGAATAGAGGGGATTTTGTTAACTGACTTTTCCTACTTGCTAGATAACGTGTTTTGAGAACAGTTTAGAAGGTAATTCTCATGTGTTTGTAGAAATAGTTATCTGGAACACTTATATTAGACACAAAGTGTTAGCTAGATAAAATTATGCCACCTGTTTCACGTTTTGGTGGAGGACGTGCTATCAAAAAGCAGAGCATTATTAAAAAACTACTTGTTTTTTTTGAGAAATATTTTGGGTTAGTGTAGCAAGACCAATATGATAAAAGGACTGGAGAAACTTCATGATAAAAAACATTGTATTCGACTTGGGAAAAGTATTACTTAATTTCAAGCCCTTAGAGTATCTATCTAAGAAAATTTCAGATGAGAAAAGCATTCGCGAAATAAATGAAGCCATCTTTAAAAGCCCAGAGTGGCTAATGCTTGATAGAGGGACAATCACTGAAAATGAAGCTATAGATAGGATATGTGAAAGAAACAAAGAAAACAGCGAACTGATCAAGGCTGTTATGGATGACTGGTATCAAATGCTCACGCCTATAGATGAGATAGTAGACCTCTTGATTAAAGTAAAAGACAAGGGTTACAGCTCTTACTATCTCTCTAACTTTCATCAATTAGCCTTTGAAAATGTCACAAGGAGTAATGAGTTTTTCAAGTGTTTTGACGGAGGAATCGTCTCATACAGGGTAGGGCTACTTAAACCAGAAAAAGAGATTTATGAAGAATTGGCAACAGCATATGGAATTCGCCCTAAAGAAACAATATTTATAGACGATACACTAGAAAACATTGAGGCTGCTAAAAAGTTGGGATTTGAAGCTATACATTTTATAGATGCTGATAATCTAAGGGATAGCTTGAGTGAATATAATGTGATTTAGAATTTAAATTCTTCGTCACAAGCTCCTCTGAATGACAATCCATCGATTATTTGCAGTAGAATCAAATATTGATACTTCTACTTTACCAGCCCAATGAGCTGCAAGGAGACATCTGCGTTTATATTTATTCCTACATGAGGATACATTAGATCCCAATGATCAGCCATCTCTTTCCAATAAGCAGGTTCTTCTGTCTGCAGAATCTGATTGAGTCGGAAAACATCGGCTTCATATTCTATTTGCATTCTTTTGGCGGTATTTTGGCACATTTTCTCAACCTCTTTTTCATATGCTATTTCAAGCTTATGCATAAAGCTATCATCAAGCTCTGCATGGGTGTGGATATACATATTCTCTGCATAGTTTCCTTTTATTTTAATATCAATGTTAAAGGTGACTTCATCGTCGACTATAACAGGAGTGATTTTGGATTTGGCACTAGTTACTTCCAAAGCGATGATTCCCTGTCCATGCTCTGGAGATAAGACTGTAATAACACCTCCTAAATATAAGTTGCGAATTAATTTTATAGATTCCATTTCCAATTCGCTTACCCAGCCTACCATTTTATTATCTTTAAATGCCGCACCAGCACTAGCCTTTATTTCATTTTCAGCAATTTGAACCATGGGTAGTACGAAGTCAACTCCAGCGTGTATTAATTTTATTATTTCTCCTAGATCTGTTTTATGAATGATTCTAGAATTACTTCTAGCATTAAGCGGTATATTGGCTAGATATATAGAAGAAAATTCTTCTATCATCGGTTCAACACTTAAAACGTCCTTAGCCTCATCCTTGCTTACAAATACCTTTACCCTTCTCCGCATTTCTGGATCCCGAACAAAAAAATCTATGATTTCTTCAACGCCTCCCCTTGCTACCTCTTCAGATAGAACAATTACCTGTAAGTGTTCATAATAGAGTGAAAGACTGGTACGAGACAGCATCTCTCGCTGCATTGAAAAAAAGGAATTGCCAATTTGGGTTATTTCCAAAGTCGCTTTACCAGCAGCGCCGCTGCCACTTCCAGACCCGGCTTGAGATCCACTTCCGCTTTTTCTTAGTATCGGCAATTGCACTGTCATAGCATATTGGTGGCTTCCTAAATGGATGTCCATATCTTCCATTTCATCCATTTTTTCTTTTTTTTCAGCTATCTGTTTACTAAGCTGATTTTGTTCGGCTTTCTGAGAGCTTGGGGGATTCATATCAATTGCTACACCTAGCACATAACCACGGGTTTCAATATCTTTTCTATCCCAACAACCTGTCAGTAGGCTTATACTTAATATAACAATTAATAATATTAGTAATTTACGCTTCATTGCCAGCTTCCTTTCTCTTCTTTATAAGTCCAATTATCAACAAAACTGGTATGACTCCTAAACCTAAAATATTCTGTAGTGGAGCAAGTTTTCCTATAAAGTCAATCACCTCTAAACCAGTATCAGGAAAAAGAGCAATGAAAATGAGTATGGGAAATTGAGCTAAGGCTACATATCTTCGATATTTGTCATCTATTGAAAAAAGCACAGTCAGATTACGAGAGGACGTATAATTAAACAAAATTGCTGACAGAAAGACAATGCCAATCCATAAGACAGCCGCAAAAGATTCTAGTCTCTCCATAAAGGCTGCTGGAAACTCAATTGTCTTGAAAAGGGTTAGGGTCGGGTAAATAAGAGTAGCAAGGTCCTTTGGACCGAACACCATGATGCTGACTACTGTTAGAGCGATATAAAAAAATATCGGTATTATGAGCCCAGCTAGAAAAAAACGAATCGAACCTTTTGTTCTTTTTGTATGACAGAAGATATAGAGAATAACACTATAGCCTGTGAACCTGGTATAACTAGGTAATATCGCTCTAGCAACATTTTTCGTATTTTCAAATAACACTGGTTTTATATAAATGATGTCAGCCTGTGAAATAGACAATAACAATGTTGCCAAAATTGTTATAAACATAAGTGGAAAAACTATATCAACAACGCTCCCTATGGTGTTGATACCCTTATAGGCAGCATAAGTTGTGGCAACTCCCATTGAAATTACCAAGACATAAATAGGAGTTCGATCTACCAGAAACATTTTAAGTGCTTGCACAAAAATTCTTGATGAAAATCCAGAATAGAGCAATACATAAGCACAGACACTTAAAAGGATGATTTTACCAAAAAACTTTCCGCATATTTCTATAATTATTTCTGGTAAATCTTTATCAGGATATATAGCAGCTAAAAAATAGGCAATTACTCCAGCAGCAATTGTAAGTAAACCTCCTATTGTTATGGATATCCAGGCGTCTTGACCAGACAATAAAACAATTCTCTGCTGAACCCTTAGAATATCAATCCCGAAGATGGCAGCAGCTGTAATTGTTATTAATTGCCTTGGGTTTAGCTTCTCAGTGTTCATCAGAGTCTCTCCTATGCTTAGGGGTCATTCTAACAGGGTCTTGAGGGTCTAACATTTCAGGGCGTTTGAACATACTTAATAAAGGTGCACGGATTATTGAATCTTTCCAGTCATTCATACTATCTGTAGAAATTGGCTTAAGATAATTTACACCAAAACTTTTTAGAGAAGCTACATAGATAAGTGACATAAGCATACCTATTGCAAGACCAAAGCTTCCAAAGACTGTGGCTAGTATCATATAAGGAACTCTAACAATACGGGTTGCTAGACCGAGGCTATAATCCGGTATGGCATATGAAGAAATTGCAGTAATGGAAACTACAATAACCATAATAGGGCTTACTACACCGGCAGCTACAGCGGCTTGCCCAATAACCAGGCCGCCTACTATAGAAACAGTTTGGCCAACTACCCTGGGTAATCTAACACCCGCTTCCTGAAGAAGCTCCAAAACAGTTTCCATAATTAGAGCTTCAATCATAGCGGGAAAAGGAACTCCAGTCCTTGTGCGTGCAATAGATAAAATTAGTTCTGTAGGAAGCATACCGGGATGAAAGGAAGTTAATGCTATATATATTGCTGGAAAAGTAGCGGAAATAAAAAAAGCGACATATCGAGATATTCGTATTACGGATGCAATGAGCCAATTTTCGAAATAATCATCAGAGCTTTGCATTAAAATTGGAAAGGTTGCTGGTAATAGAATGACATCTGGAGACCCATCCATCATAACAGCTACTCTGCCTTCGCTTAAAGCAGAGACAGTTTTGTCTGGCCTTTCAGTGGCTTGTATCTGTGGGAAAATGGATTTAGGATGGTCTACAATCATTGTGCCCATTTGTGATACACTTGCTTGTCCATCCAGATTCAGCTCTGTAAAACGCTTTTTTATATCCCTTACTAAATCATCTTTAGCAATACCTTTGATATAAGCAATCGAATAGTCAGCTTTTGAACGCCTCCCTATCTTACTCATTTCAAAGCATAGGTTTGGATCGCGAAGTCTTCGGCGAATTAGCCCAATGTTTACCTCTAGAATTTCTACAAATGCTTCTTGTGGTCCCTTTACAGAGGGCTCTATGGCAGGCTCTCCGATGGGTCGTCCCTGATAATCCTTGGTACTTATTATCAGCCCTCTTGTAAAGCCTTGAATGATAATCAATGTATCTCCAGACATGACATCTAGCACAATTTCATCAAAGGTTTCTGCTTCCTTTATACTGCTGACACTCATCATGGAATTTTTTATTTCGTGGAAGCTTACCTGGGTTTTATTAAACATGGTTGCAGATTCCATAATAAGTGGTTTTAGAATATGCTCCTGTATCATATCCTCATTGGCCAGAGAGCTAATATATATAATGGCAGCCTTCATAGTGCTTCCAGTAATATTGAACTCACGGGTCTTAATATCTCCAGAATTGTTCATTATATTAGTTAAGCGATCTATGTTATCACGAATGTTGCCTGATAGCCTGAACTTTTTTAGCTCATCGCTTTGCACATTCATGTCTTCTGTATTACTTTGCTTTTTATTAAATAAGGTTTTCAAAAAACTAAACATTTGAATCTCCTATCTTCATATCAATTCCTATAAAAGCTATTCTTACCAATAATGCTTCTATATATTAGGAAAAGAATAAGAAAAGTAAATTGTTCTAAAGGTGAAAAATCTTTCATAGAATGATTAAGTACATTTAGAGAAATGAGGGATTCGACACATGAGACCAACAACAAGAGGGATAGCCGTTGTAGCTATAGGACTGCTGCTGATTACCTCCCTTATAGCCAACTTGATTTCAGCTAAGCCAGATGAAGGAGGAGTGGGGGGCCCCCAAGCAACTGTCAACCCGGATAAAGACCCAAAGAAAATTATCATTGAGAGCAATAAAGACGAGAAGAACATATCTATGTATAATCATCGGGAAAAGAAGCTAGTTGTGATGTCATTAGAAGAATATCTCCTAGGTGTAGTGGCTGGAGAAATGCCTGCATCCTACAACGAAGAGGCATTGAAGGCACAAGCAGTAGCGGCTAGAACTCTGACAATTCAAAAAATGCCTGCTTATGGTGGCAGAGGCTGTAATCAAATGACCGGAGCAGATGTATGTAGCTCTTTCGCCCATTGTCAGGAATGGATTTCCGAAGATCAAATGCGTAAGAACTGGGGAGATCAATATGAAGATTATGTTGGAAAGATTAGAAAAGTAGTTCAAGAGACATCAGGTCAGATTATGACTTACAATGGAAAAGCCATCGAAGTATTCTATCATTCAACCAGTAATGGGAAAACGGAGGAAGTAAGCGAAGTGTTCTCGAACTCATTGCCTTATTATACCTCTGTTGAAAGTGTTGGAGAAGAAAATGCACCCAGATTTGAAGGTAGTGTTACCATATCAAATCAACAATTTGCAGACAAGTTTCATTCCAAATATGAAATCAAGCTAGACCCAAATAATCTGTCTTCTCAGATAAAAATTAATGGATATACAGATAGCGGTAGAATCCAGGATATAACTGTGGGAGGGAAGAAGCTTCGTGCAACAGAATTTCGTCTATTGTATGGTTTGAACTCTACTGATATCAGTTTTCTTTTTGGTAAGGAAAACATAACAATGAACACCAAAGGATTTGGCCACGGGGTAGGGATGAGCCAAGTGGGTGCAGACCGTATGGCTGATAAAGGCCACAACTATACAGAGATTCTACAACATTATTATAAAGGAGTAGAAATCACCAGGTATTAGTAAGATATAGCAGTCCTCTACTGTATAACTGCCTAAAAAGTGGCAAGAATACAAGTGGAGGTGTAATAAAAAAATGACAAAAGATATAGGGAAACAAAAATGGAAAGAGGCATTCAGTAAAAAGAACTTAAGAAAATTTTTCGATAAGTTTGGGTTTTATATTATTTTACTGGTATGCTTGGGAATTGTCGCAACCACTGCAATCCTGACACAAGGAAATAGGCAGGAAGGCGATATTGCAGGAAAAGGTGGAGATGATGTCACTCCTGATACGGACATAACAGTAGAAGGCGGAACAGGTTCAGATATTGATATTTCCATAACCGATGTTACGGATCCAGAGCCTACAGGAGAATCCTCATCAGGAGACTCGGAAACTGACCCTAATAAATCAGGAGGCGACAAAAATCCACAAACCAGTGAAACAAATACAAAGCCTTCTGGGAATGACAAGGTAGCATCAGCTGGAAAAGATGATGACTCAAAATCACAAACAGTTAGTGCGCCTGAGAAGGGCACTGGTTCTTCCGGTGAAAAGGCTAAAGCTTCTTCTATGAACATGCCTGTTAATGGAGAAATAATACAGGCCTATAATGTAGATTCTTTAGTGTATTCTGAAACCCTAAAGGAATGGACTACCCATAGCGGAATGGACATCGCTGGTGATTTAGGCGATGAAGTAAGAGCAGCTTTAGCTGGTAAGGTAGAAAGTATTGAAGAAGATCCATTGCAGGGCATTGTCATCACACTGGATCATGGAAATGGCTTGAAAACAGTCTACATAGGCTTGTCCACCAAGGATATGGTCAAGGAAGGGCAACAAGTGGAGATTAATCAAGTTATTAGTGGTATTGGTAGAACTGCAGGCTTTGAAATTACGGAAGATCCCCATCTGCATTTTGAAGTTTGGTTGGATGGTGAAATACAGGACCCTCAAGACTATATAAAGTAAAAGCAAGCTTAATTTTGTAATTGCATTCTATAATTCAACCCCCCCGCATAATTATTTAAATATAGTAAGCTGTTGTACCGGAAACCTTCCTCCTTTTAGCCCGATAGAGAAAAATATCCTAAGTGGATGGGAGGAGGGTCACCGGGACTGATATTGTTAGGGGGGGAATCGATTTTGAAGGATTATATTGAGGAGAGGGCTCTAGAGATTGCAAATTACATCATCGAATCGAAGGCGACCGTACGGGAAGCCGCGAAGGTATTTAAAGTGAGCAAGAGCACTGTACATAAGGATGTGTCGGAACGCCTTCCGAAGATAAACCCCACTATTTCAGATGAAGTTAAAAAAGTACTAGACCAAAATAAAGCAGAAAGACACATAAGAGGCGGTAGAGCAACCCGCATAAAATATAAGTCAAGAGATTGATAACTCTCGTAACAATCAAACAGTTCTCAAGAAAGCACTTAGCGAGAAAGTAGATGAAATGTGCAGGGATATAATGAAAAGAAAGATAAACGTGACGTACACAGCTCTATGCTGCGAAGGTCATGTTTTTCTTTGCAAAAAAGGAGGATTTTTGCGAATGGTATAGAATAATAATATGAACTTATGAAAAGTATGTGTATGAGAAAGGTGAGATCGCTTTTGTTTGGATTTAGAGATATCGGTATTGATTTGGGCACAGCTAGTGTGCTGGTATATATTAAAGGTAAGGGGATTGTACTAAAGGAACCTTCCGTAATTTCCATTGATAAAAACACAGGTCAGGTACTAGCTGTAGGGGATGAAGCTCGATTGATGCTAGGTAGAACCCCTGGCAATATAATAGCCACACGACCTCTTTCAGGAGGGGTCATATCTGATTATGAAATCACTGAAAAAATGTTAAGATATTTTATACGAAAAGTAACCCGCAAACGCCTATTTGGAAAGCCTAGGGTTATTATTTGCGTGCCTAGTGGCGTAACAGAGGTTGAAAAACGTGCAGTACTAGATGCTGCAGCAGAGGCAGGTGCAGGTCGAATATATCTCATAGAGGAACCCATTGCTGCTGCCATCGGCGCTGGGCTGGACATATCCAAGGCCTGTGGACATATGCTGATAGATATAGGTGGAGGCACCACTGACGTGGCAGTCATTTCTCTTGGAGGCGCGGTTCTTTCAGAAACCATTAAAACTGCAGGGAATGATTTTGACGAAGCGATTATGAAATATATGCGTAAAAAGCACAATCTTCTCATCGGTGACAGAACTGCTGAAGATATGAAAATCAACATCGGTTCGGCCTATCCTAGAAAAGAACAGATTTTTATGGATGTCACAGGCCGCAACTTGATTTCTGGTTTACCTAAAACTGTTACGGTATCTTCTGAAGAGATGATTGAAGCCTTGGAAGAGCCAGTGCAGGACATCGTGGAATGTGTCCACTCTGTCTTGGAAAGAACACCACCAGAGCTAGCTGCTGACATTAGTGAACAGGGAATTTGTATGACTGGTGGAGGAGCTTTGTTATACGGCTTTGACAAGATTATACAAGAACGCACAAAAATTGCAGTATACATTGCTGATGACGCTATCTCCTGCGTAGCATTGGGAACTGGCAAAGCACTTGAATCTTTGGATGTATATTCTAAAGCTTCTGTTTTTGAGCATCGAAAAGGAGTACCTGTAGCATATTAACTGAAGACTTACTAATTTCCTGAAAGGAACTAACATATATGAATTTAGACATCAATGAAATCATGAAGCGCATTCCCCATCGATATCCTTTTTTGCTAGTGGATTGTGTTACAGAGCTGATTCCGGGGAATTCTGCTAAGGGATATAAAAATATAACCATTAATGAACCTTTTTTTCAAGGTCATTTTCCGGACTATCCAGTAATGCCTGGTGTATTGATATTGGAGGCATTAGCTCAACTAGGGGCTGTTGCTGTTCTGGATAGTGAGGAGAACAGAGGGAAATTAGCTCTCTTCACTGGTATCGACAAGGTGCGTTTTCGCAGACAGGTAGTTCCTGGTGATAAATTGCAATTGGAAGCCCAAATAATTCGTATGAAGAGTATTATGGGTAAAGCCACAGTTAAAGCTACTGTAGATGGTGAACTTGCAGCAGAAGGGCAAATCATGTTTGCTCTTACGGATCCATCCATCAAATAAAACTGAAAAAATTTCCAAATGATGACTTGCAGTTAAGAAGCAACTATAAGTTGCTTTTTTTTTACCCTACTTTGTCAAAAAATAGTCAAATAATTTTTAGAATAAATGAAAAAATATTCGGTTTTCTATTCAACTATGCTATAATAAATACACGAATGAAGCAAAGCCTTAGGTGAAGGAAAAGTCTTTGCATCGATGCGTTTATAAGTAATCTTAAGGGGTTGATAGAGCTGATAATCAAAAAAAATGAACGAATTGCTGCTATGACACGGATTTTGTGCAGCCATCCCAATCAGAATTATACCCTGAATTATTTCAGTGAATTATTTCATTCTGGCAAGTCAACTATTAGTGAAGACATTGCCATTATTCGTGACACATTACTAGCTTTCCATTTAGGTGATTTGATTACTACAGCGGGAGCTGCAGGGGGAGTCCGGTTTGTGCCCTTGATGGAGAAGAAAGATTCAGCAACTTATATTACTGGCTTGTGTCATGAATTGTCTGAATCTAATCGTATCTTGGCCGGGGGATACCTTTACATGAACGATATACTTCATGATCCTCATCAAGTAATCCAAATTGGAGAAATATTGGCAACTCGTTTTATGGATAATCAGCCTGATTTTGTTTTTACTGTGGAAACCAAGGGAACACCGATAGCTCTAGCAGTCGCTTATTTCCTAGGCTGTCCTGTAGTGGTGGCGGGACGAGACGGACAAGCTGTAGCAGGTCCTTTGGTCAGCATTAATTATGTAACTGCTTCATCTCGTAGAATACAGACCATGTCCATCTCCAAGCGTGCTATTAAGGAAGGAAGTCGTGCTCTTATAATTGATGATTTCATGAAGGGCGGTGGAACCGCTCGAGGTATGGCACAGCTGTTAAAGGAGTTTAACGTGGATATTGTAGGAACCGGTGTTGTCATTGCTACTAAAGAACCTACTGAAAAATTAGTGGAGGATTACAACTCACTAATGGTATTAGAAGGAATAAACGAAGTTGAAAATCGCATTGAGATCTCTACAGCTGATTGGATTCTTGCAAAATGATAAGAAAAATTTCTAGAATATAGAAGGAGTATCCAATTTTTTGGCGAATAATACAAGTAAAATAGGTGCAAAATTGCAGCAACCTGAGTGCAACTTGTATTTGCTGGAAGGTGGTGTTTTGGGTGAACTTTACTGATGTTCGTATCCGCAAGATTGGAAGCGATGGTAAAATGAAGGCAGTGGCTTCTGTTACCTTTGACAACGAATTCGTTGTCCACGATATAAAGGTAATTGAAGGACAAAATGGTTTGTTTATAGCCATGCCAAGTCGGAAAACCCCGGATGGAGAGTACCGGGACATCGCTCACCCGATCAATTCTGAAACGAGAGAAAGGCTGCAGGATCTCGTATTAGAACGCTACAACAGTATGGAAGAAGAGTAAGCGCAGGCAAAACATTAGAGGAGAGTAAGCTCTCCTCTAATGTTTTTTTGGCTTTTTTACTGTTCTGCTTACTTCATAAACTTATTTTGTCAATATCATAGGATAATGATATAATGAATGAAATCAGTCCATACTTCCTAGTTTAGAAGTAGTAATATTGTTTGGAGGGAGCAATAAATATGGGGAAATCGATTTCAGTCATTATATCTGCATATACAGCTGATGAAAATGCAATGAACTCCAGCATGCCTTTACCCATGCACCAGGTATGCGGACGTAGTATGCTTCATCATGCAATTCATCTTGCTCAACAAATCACATATACACCACCATCTATCCTCGTTGATAAGAATGTGGAGCAAATTAATGATCATGTTGGCCTATCTCATGTAGCGGATGTGTTGGACATGTCTACTACTGAATTCAGTGATCTTCAAGCCCTTACGCATCTTGCAGAAGACGCTGATATGGTTATATTGCTTCCTGCCCATATGCCTCTGGTTACGGCAGATACTTTACAAAATATAATCCGGTTTACGGAGAGCCAAAGTTTGGATGCAGCTGTTATGTCCTTGGAAACTACCCTAAGTGATGTATCATTTAAAAATCAGCTTTGCTGTTTTTCTACTAAGTGGCTGAATTCCATACTTATAAATCAGGAAAGCCAACAGTCTAATATACAGACTTTTCATCCATCTGATCTCAGTGAATTGCTTGTAGTCAACAATCGGGTAAATCTTGCAACTGCAGAAGCCCGAATGCGCCTAAGAATTAATGAGAATCACATGACAAATGGTATTACCTTTTTAGATCCTAACCAAACATATATTGGTGCAGATGTACGTATCGGCCGCGATACCCTTATATATCCTGGTAATATATTGGAAGGCAACACTGTTATTGGTGAAGGTTGTATCCTATATCAAAATAACAGATTGAAAAATGCTGTTATTAGTGATCGAGTTACTATTGAATCATCTGTAATTTTGGACAGTACAGTAGGGCAAGATTCCACTGTAGGTCCCTTTGCTTACATACGTCCCGACAGCACCATTGGAAGCAATGTGCGAATTGGAGATTTTGTTGAGGTGAAAAAATCTATTATAGGAAACGGTTCCAAGGTATCGCATTTAACATATATCGGCGACGCGCAGGTGGGGGAAGATGTAAATGTAGGCTGTGGAGT
>LSQX01352710.1_pt1 | contig 13557 bp, 9 predicted proteins | sample 654561 | NCBI WGS metagenome assembly LSQX01 (sample SAMN04489861, study PRJNA283612) | anaerobic digester metagenome | isolation source: 4 biogas reactors fed with cattle manure at either 37C or 55C with and... | place: Denmark: Kongens Lyngby | collected 2014 | reverse complement strand
AAGTAGATCTTCTAAAGCCAAGAGACCAAAAAGCTCTTCTCTCAACAGTGGTGTTGGGGGAAGAGCTTTTGCGTTTATGGCCGTTTGATTTGTTTTAAATGGGCTCAATTCTGTTTTATATTATTTCACAATAGTGCTGCGAACAAACTGACCAAAGGGATAGGCTGGTACTGAAGAGCGGAGATTACATTTTATCAGGAGCTAAAAAATGAAAAGTTACCGTCACCAAGAAATGAAATACCTTGTGATTCTCTATGCACTGCTGTTTTTACTGATGTGTACCAATTTGGAGCTGGAATTTCCTTTGGATCTTCCCGGTAGCGAATGGTATTTATTCTTTAGTATTTCTAACTCGGTTGTTTTAGCAGGAATAGTCTCGTTGGCAACGTTCATAATGGATTGTTTCATAAGCAGCAGTGCTAAAGATCGACTGTTGGGAATGTTCTTGATTCCGAAGTCAGGAAGCACCGTATTCAGCAAAATCAAAGATGGAAAGATTCGAGATGATCGGATATATCTGCCTAAGGCGATCGAGTATTATGATGATATTATCAAGGAGCTGCCTGCAAAGAAGAAAGAGCGACGAAAATTTGAAAATACAAAGTGGTACACAATATACTGTCGATATCAAGAACGAGGATCCGTCGCCCAGTCGCAAAGAGATTATCTGTTGTGCAGAGATATGTTTGTTCAGACGGTGTCATTCATCGCATTCTACTTGATTTCTTTGATCTTGTTCGGTGACCGTGTTCAATTCTCATGGAAATTTATTTGTACGCTCTGTTCTGTTGGATTGATAATCAATATTGCCGCACATAGTAAAATGAAACGATTCGTCTATACCGTAATTGCACTGGACCTTGCTGAAGAGAAATAGCAACAGAAGGAGAGGAGCATGAAGTATGAAATTGAATTCTTTGGAATTGATGAAGACACCCGTGATGCTGACGCTATTTGTTTTCGGTATTTCGATGAGAAAATTCAAAGATTCGTCGTTTGTGTGTATGACGGCGGAACGATAGATTATGGGAATGCGCTCGTTGAGCACTTAAAAAAATTCTATTTTAGCGGAGAAGCAAACCCAAGAATTGATTATGTCATTTGCTCTCACTCTGACCAAGACCACTCATCAGGACTGAGCATTTTATTTGATCATTTTAGAATTGGCAAACTAATAATGAATCGACCTTGGTTGTACGTAGATGAGCTGTTTGACAGGGTAAGTGATGAGAGAATCACAAAAAATAGTCTTGCAGATAGATTCCGGGAAGCTTACCCCTTTGTATATAAGCTAGAAGAAAAGGCAAAACAAAACCAAGTCGCCATTGAGACTGGCTTCCAAGGAAAGAAAATCGGCAATGCCCTTACGATACTCTCTCCGTCAAAGGCATTCTATTTGGACCTTATTGTGGAATCGGAGAAGCCGAAAATTGCCAAATCGTTTTCTGAATCTCTAACATTAGGTCGCTTGATTGAGAGTATAAAGGGGAGATTTGAATCATGGCGCACTGAGCTATTGCGGGAGAATGTTAGCACAACTTCTGAGAATGAAACATCGATTATTATTCTAGGAGAGATGGGTTCAGATCAGTTCATTTTGACTGGAGATTCTGGTATTCGGGCATTAAATCAAGCAATTGATTTTGCCTCAGACAGAAGTTTCAACGTTAAGGATACATTACTATACCAAGTGCCTCATCATGGGGGGAGGCATAACGTGAGTCCGTCTCTTCTCAACAGACTCTTAGGACCGATTGTAGCGGATGGTGAAAGAACAAAACGGATGGCTATCGTGTCCGTTGGGAAAAATTCCGATCATCCGAGAAAGATGGTCGTGAACGCCTTTTTAAGAAGAGGGGTTCCTGTGTATGCGGCAAGAGGTAAGACGCTGCTTTATCAAAAGGGGACACCACCTAGAGATGGATATTACCCTGAAAGAGAACTAGATTTTTGCCGTGAAGTTGAGGAGTGGCAATAAAGCATAAGGATATCTGAAGTCGAGTTTTGGAAGTGCAGCCACTCAATTCATTACCCCCTTTTAGAAGATTTGAAGGAGATGATACCAAATGGGAAATTCTTCTTGTGTCTACCAAATGGGGAGGGATAAAGGGAAGGAGGAGATGCAATGAGTATTGTGAAGTCATTCTCGGTTGGTGAAGGTGATATGTATTATATCGCTCACAATTCTGATAATTTCACTGTCATTGATTGCTGTTACAATACTGTTGATGAGTGGACAGCACAGTTAACCGAAATTAAGGAACTCAGAAAGAACGCAGGTATTTGCCGTTTTATTTCTACGCATCCACACGATGACCATATCAAGGGGTTGAAAGAATACAATTCACAGTTTGGGATAGTAAATTTCTATTGTGTGAAGAATGAAGCAACAAAACCTGATGAAACGGATGACTTCGAAGAATATAAGAAGCTTCGGGACGACACAAAGAAAGCTTTCTATCTGTTTTAAGGGTGTTCAAGAAGATGGATGAACCAAAGTGATGCTGAACGAGGATCTTCAGGAATTAATTGCCTGTGGCCTGTGATAAGCAACGAGTATTTCAAACAAGCTCTAGTATCAGCCAAAGAAGGAAAGAATTGCAATAATATATCGCCTATTATTACGTACGGTATAAAAGACGGTGCCAGTTTTATGTGGCTAGGAGATTTAGAGAAAACGTTCTTGGAGAACATTGAAGAAGAAGTTGATTTCTCTCACGTGGATATAGTCTTTGCTCCGCACCATGGAAGAAAATCAGGACACTTACCAAAGAACATTCTCGACAAAATTACTCCAAGTATAATTATTGTCGGTGAAGCTCCTTCATCAGACCTAGATTATTATCAAGGCTACAATACAATAACACAAAATTCGTCAGGAAACATCGTTTTTGACTGTCATGCCAGCCAAGTTGATATTTATGTTGGGAATGAAAATTATTCCGTAAATTTTCTCGAAGACAAATCGTGTCCTGATTATTACGGCAACTATATTGGTACATTGGTTTTGAACTAATGGAGCTCCACGTACTGTGGGGATGTGGTGAGTAATATTAGGAGGAATTTTTATTGCGGGAGATTGAAGCAAGATATGGAGGTAATCATGGACAGGAGAACAAAGGAACTGATGGTGTATGTAAAACGGTATGTCCTGGAAGAAACGAAGGATTATGCCCAAAAATTTGTTGTAATCAGCGAAGAGTCGATAGCCAATTTGGGATTTACTTTTGAGGATTTGCTTGAAGTGGTATATACCCTCGAGAGGGCAGGGTTTTTAAAAGATCAAAGTACTGATGGAGATTATGTAAATAAAAGCGTTCAAGTATTGCGATGTTAAACACGTCCTTGACTAGAAGCTCAAAGACGTTGGAAATTAGATGTGAAGTTGGTTGTAAGGCGGCTACATGGATCATGGTTATCAGATTCATTGAGCATTGTGCAGCGAAAGGGCTAGGAGATGAATGAATTACAGGAACAATACTTTGAAGCGTTGACAGCTGACCGGGCCAAGGCAGCAGAATCACTGGAGAGCTTTGCTCTCAGTGGAGTCAAATCGAGTGTTGTTGAAAAATACTCTGACCAAGCGCACTTCATATATGAGCTCTTGCAAAACGCCGATGATGCGAAGGCAACCACAGCACGATTCGATCTGTATGAGGATAAATTGGTGTTTGCCCACAATGGGACGCGTCGGTTTGCTGTAACCAACCCTGCAACCGAAGATCAAGATCTTGAAAGCGGCACATTGGGTGACATCAATGCCATCACAGCTGTCGGCCGCTCCAATAAGGCAGATGAATCGACAATAGGGAAGTTTGGTGTAGGGTTCAAGGCAGTATTCCAATACACCGCCACACCACATATTTACGACCCGGATGTCTCTTTCAAGATCCAACGGTTTATAGTGCCGATTCGTATCAAAGAGGATTATCCAGGCAGACGGGAAGGTGAAACGGTATTTGTATTCCCATTTGACCACGATACCCGTAGCCCTGAAGAAGCGTTTGCCGACATATCGGAAAAACTGCGATCACTCGATTACCCATTACTATTCTTGCCAAACCTCAGAACCATTGAATTTGAGGTTTCTGGGACACTCGGCCTGTATGGCAAAAGCGTTGAGGAGAGCCGTTCTTTTGGTGACACAACCGCTGAATTCATCAGGCTCACCCAGAACGATGGGGATGACCGTGATGATCTCTATGATGATACGTTGTGGTTGTTTACCAGAAGTGGTAACAATGGCCATACATACTCTGTGGGATACTTCATAGACGCCGAGGGCAGATTAATGCCTAAAACCCATAGTGCGTTCTGCTTTTTCCCGACTAAAGAGGTAACAGGTCTCAACTTCATAATCCACGCTCCATTCTTGCTTACCGACAGCCGTGAGGGTATTCGTGCTGGTATACAGCACAATATGGACCTGATGGAGAGACTGGCAAAACTGTCAGCTGACACGCTTGTGTATCTTCGCGATATCGGGTTATCAAAGGGAACACCACTCATTGACGATACCATATTCGACATCATTCCCTACGATGAGAAGAAGTTCACAGAAGTCGGAAGCAAGAAAACCATTTCATTCAAACCATTCTACACCGCTATAAAAGAGGCCTTTGAAACAGAAGCCATCATTCCAAGCGTGGGTGGGTATGTCGATTCAAGCAATGCATACTGGGCATACGTTCCTCGTATTGCTGAGTTGCTGTCGAACGAGCAACTTGCCGTTATTACTGGCAATGATACAGCACAATGGGTGTTCACCACGTTTGGGCGACAGGACACCCAGCGCAAAAACAAACCGCTGACCGATTACATTGATGATATTATCTTCGATCGGTTAGATGAGGATGATATCCTCAAAGGCCGCCTCTCTAAGGGCGGGAGAGCATACGAAGGAGGTGTAACTGCTGCATTCATCGAAGCGCAGCCTGTGGAATGGCTGCACAATTTTTATACATGGATTGGAGAGACAAAAGGCAGAACTGACCTGATTCCGAAGAAACCGATATTCCTTGACCAAGACGGCAAGGCAACGGCCGCATTTGATGAAAAGGGTCGTCCGAATCTGTTCTTGCCTGTTGAGGGTGGCAACGATTATCCAACGGTGAACGATGCTCTGCTTGCAAATGAGGAAACACGTGAGTTTCTTAAGAGACTTGGGGTGGGCGAGCCATCGTTGCGTGATGAGATCAACAAGAAGATTCTGCCAAAATACACAGAGGGCTCGTCGCCCGATGCCAAAGCAGACTTCAAGAAGCTCTTTCGGTTTTATCAGGAATGTCCACGAAGTGAGATTGGAAACTATCTTGAATCCCTACGGGAGACCGCATTCATCCTCTGCAGGTCACAGTCAGATGAGACTATAGGAAGGGGAAGGGCCGACGAGCTCTACTTCCTCTCTGACTCTTTGCATCAATGGTTTGAATCCAAGCCCGATACTAAGTTTGTCTGCTTCGATGAGTACGTGGAAATTATCGGAGAAGATAAGAAAAAAGAAGTGATGGATTTTTTGACTGCCCTTGGGGTGGCGGATATTCCACGAGTTCACTCTCGGGAGTTGACTTACCAAGAAGCCATGCGGATTCAACGTTCTTGGCCTCATTCCACTCGCAGCCAACGGTGGACTGAGAGAAATATTGATGGGTGTAAAGAGATCATCGATTCGGTTGTCGAAACCCAGGATTCGAACCGCTCTGTCTTTATTTGGAAAGAATTGCTTCAGCTTAGTGACGCCGGGTACTTTCGGGATAGGCAGTACAACTCACAAGAGAATGTGCTGTTCGGTAGATACAACTATTTTTATTACAGCTCACAAAGCGAGAAATTTGAGTCCAGTGAAGCCACTCGTCTTCGTACGCTACCGTGGCTCATGGATATTGCTGGAGAGTTTCTACCAGCTGGTCAACTGACGCGAAAGACAATCAGTCCTGAATACGACATCTCGAGCGACGAAGCTTCAGGATTATTGCATCTCTTGGGCATAGCAGACGAGGCTGCAGATATTGATGCAGAGGGCGACATCTCCTCTTTTGGCGAGTGGTTGGGTTTGTCGGAAGACGAACAACGACAAGCACTGCAGGAGTTCGCAAACAAGAAGAAAGAGAGAGAGGCTGATGAAAATCTTGGTGGTGAGGAGAGCGAAGAGTGGGACGATACAGGCGATGCCATTGAATCTCCTGGAGATGACGTACTCAAGAGAAGTAAACTGTCCATCCAGCGGGTTGGCAAGGAAATCACAAGGCGAGCTACTTCTGAGCCCAAAGAACGCCTACCCAAAGAAGATGATGGTGACGAAGATGTGCCTGCCGATGAAGACGATTACTCCAAGCCGACCGCTGATATCAGCAAAAGAATAGAAAACGTCAAAGTTCAGGCAGAGCGTGACATCCAGGAGATTGCCCGACTTGAAGACTTGAAGGACAGAGCACGCAGAGCGAAGCGGTATTCCTATGGTTGGTTCAAGGCCCTGTTGGAGTTGGAGGCACTGAATAGCGGCCAGGATACTATGCACAGCCGTGAGATATCCATATCGTTCGCCAAGGTCGAGAAAGAGGCAGGGACATCAAGGATCCTGGTTTTGAAACATCCTAGTAGGTATATACCCCAGTCAATGGAAGACCTCGCGGACATTCCTCTCGAGCTGCACTTTGCCGAAGAACCACCAAAGAGAGTAGCGGTTGAAGTCGTGAATGTTAAATCCTATACGCTTCGTACGAAACTGAGAACCAATGCCGATATTGAAGGGATTGACCTTTCTGCGGTCACAGAAGCCCGGATTGAAGCTCGAAACCCTGTGTTCCTCATCGAGGAACTAAGGAAGGCGTTTATCAAACTTGGAGAAGATGAAGGATACACCGATGATTTCGATATGAAGAAGAATCTGTGTGAAAACATAGAATTTATATTTGGTCCCCCTGGTACGGGAAAAACTACTCATGTTGCCAGAGATATCATCATTCCGATGATGCAGGCACCACAAGATTTGAAAGTACTTGTCTTGACACCCACCAACAAGGCGGCGGATGTACTTGTCAGCCGAATAATGGAACGCATGGGCGAGGACCAGAGTTATTTGGAGTGGCTCGTGCGGTTCGGAGCGACCAACGACACGGCTATAGAACAGAGCGGGGTGTTCAGGGAGAAAACGTTTGATATCCGCACGCTTCCTAGAAGCGTCACGGTAACTACGATTGCTCGGTTCCCATACGACTATTTTCTCATGGATGATGGTAAACGACTCACTTTGAGCGGGTTGATGTGGGACTGCATCATAATCGATGAAGCCTCCATGATACCACTTGCCAATATCATCTATCCGCTTTACAAGAAAACACCGTCTACCTTCATAATATCGGGCGATCCGTTCCAGATCGAGCCGATCACTACGGTTGATGCCTGGAAAGACGAAAACATCTATACGATGGTTGAGCTCAAATCTTTTGCTCATCCGAAGACAGTTCCCCATGACTACCATGTTACATTGCTGACCACCCAGTATCGGAGTATTCCCGCGATCGGGGAAGTTTTCAGCAAGTTCGCATATGGTGGTGTCCTGGAGCATTATCGTTCATCAGAGAGCCAGCGATCGTTACCGATTGGAGATCTGTTCAATTTGGAATCGCTGAACATCATCAAATTTCCCGTCAGCAAATACGAGAGCATTTATCGACCCAAGCGCCTGCAGAGCAAGACCCCGTACCAGGTATACTCAGCTCTGTTCGCATTTGAATTTGTTGCGTACCTGGCATCACTCATTGAGATTGATGAGGAAGAAGAAATCTTTCGAATCGGGCTTATTGCGCCATACCGCGCCCAGGCCGACTTGATAGACAAACTCATGGCTTCGGCGAGCTTTCCGAAGAATGTGGATGTTCAAGTTGGTACTATCCATGGCTTTCAGGGTGATGAGTGCGACATCATCGTTGCTCTATTCAACCCACCACCGACCATAACTACGCACAAGGACATGTTCCTAAACAAGCTGAACATCATAAATGTGTCGATTAGCAGGGCTCGGGATTATCTGATTGTCCTGATGCCCGATGACGAGACCGAGAACGTCGAGAATCTTACCCTTGTCAAAAAAGTAGAGAAGCTCTGCAAAGAACAGACTACCTGGAGTGAGCAGCTATCTCCTGCAATCGAAGAGATAATGTTCGGTAGCAAAACCTACCTTGAAGACAACACGTTCTCCACTACGCACCAATTGGTGAACGTCTATGGTAAACCAGAAAAGCGATATGAGGTGCGAAGTGAGGATAATGCCGTGGATGTGCAGATCCACGAGTGAGACAGGTGGTTTTTCAACTAACGTTCATCTGTGCAAATAGATTATCGTAAGGCAGGAGAGGAAAAATAAGATTGCGTTATTTACTTTGGGACAGAATGGAAGTACGCTAATTATATATGAGTTAAAGAGATTTTACTTCTTCGGTTGTTGCATAAGCCATCTCTGTATAAGAGCTATTAAGGTAGGTGAATATGGGACAATTGAACCTTTACAAGATTGACAAACAGAAAGTTGCTGATTTGCAAGAAGTGCTAGAAGCAAAATACACACCCTGGGGTGATGAGAAATCCGTTACTCAAACGCTTGAAAATGAAACAAGGGAGTTTCTTGTATCGTTCTATTTAGATAAACCAGGTTCAGACGACAAGAATAAACTCGGATGGGAGTGGCTAGTTCAGTACTTTGACCCTTCAGCCTCTAAGATTGGTTCTCAGAAAAATCCTCGGGGAGTGTTGCTTATAGAATCAGAACCCGATCTCTATGCGTGCACATATGGATATTCTTATTTTAACGTTGATAAATTTTGTGACACAGAATTCGCCTTTAACTTTGCACGACGGATTGAATATGAAAACATTAAGAGGACAACGGTATCCTCTCCTAGTTCAAAGAGAAATAAAGTTGTAAACACTTATATAGATTACAATACTCTTGAGTTTGATAGTGGAGAGTCCTTCGCTAAACTGAAAGTTAAGATTGTGTTGCCGGATACCTTCACCCTATTTGGACGAAATATTGAAATAGGACGCTCCATCAGGGTGAAAACAGAAGTTGATGATATAGCTACTATTCTTAAAACGGTAATGTACATTGAAGACGTTATCGCCAACGAAGAGGAGAAATACCAAATTCCTTTGTTCTTGAAAGTCACTGATGAAGAAGTGATTGATGAATTGAATATAGGACTAAGTCAAAAAATTGGCGAGAGCAAACGGTTAGTAAATTTGTCAGAGTTAGACATCATTGGTGCTACAGAGATATTCAATACGAATGACTCATCGTTTGAGTTAAAATGCGGAAGAAGGTCGAAAGAACTTACGGTGATAGATGAAATCGAGATGCAAGAATTCATCACTGCATGTGGGTTGACTCTCTATGAAGGACTCACCGCTGTGAAGATTGTGCGATTCCAAGATGGCCAACCGGTAAAGACGGAACCTCTGTATAACATGATTGACTATTGCGATGATGAGAAGAGATGCTTATTGGTACAAGGGCAGTGGTATTATTTCAATGACGACTATCTAGGGTATCTGGAAGCCTCTATAGATGAAATTCCAGCAATCTACTCGGAGGAATATGATTTCTCAAAAGAATTGCAGGCTACCTATGTGGATCGATTGGTTGATGAAAAACTAAAAGATCAAGCAAACGACACGCACGAACGTGAAATAGCTCTTGGTAAATTGAAGACGGCATTTTATCGCGAGCGTGTCTATAACATGCACCTTACAGAGAAGCATGATTTTAAATGTTGCGATCGGGAACTCAGAGTAGTTGGTAACCACAAATATGAGATCATGGATTTGTATGATGAGCATAATCGTATCGCGTATGCCGTGAAGTTTGGGAATGCTTCATCAGTATTGTGTTATGCTGTTGACCAATCCTTGGCCACTTTGAAAATACATAAACACTCGTTAGAGGAGAATTTGCCTGACATTAGGAGTATCGGCATATGGCTTGTCTTGGATAGAAAGGTAAAGTTACAAGTTGACGATGGCACAATCAACATCAATCAACTGAAAATGCTTACTTTGAAAAACAAACTGGATGATTGGAAAAGGGAAGTTCGATTGGCTGGGTATGTGCCCATTGTACGAATCAATTATTATGATTCGTGATTTTGCGTGATTGGTTTGCTCTAACCAACAACAATCAATCATGCAATGAAGGGGCTGTCACGTAATGCCATATTTTTGTATTCACATCTAATTGGATAGCCATCTTGGCTGGTGTTAAGCAATAAATTTGTTCTGCATTTTGTGCGATGCCAGCAAGTGTAGCCGAAAAGGAAATCGGGAAGGCAAACCATGCATAAGTCAAAATTTGAGTTCATTGATAAATATTGGAACTATTATCTGTTATGTGAATGCACTTGAAGCAAACCCACCTCGTATCTCCCTTAGGGAGTGAAGCACATGCAGGAGAAAGAGTATGGCATATTTTGAGATCGATGGGTGGAAGGCGAAAGAGGATGAAGGGGTGGACTTGCTCCCTGATGGAGCAACCCAACTCACATTTGAGGGATGTACTGTACCAGAGCACCATGCGTACTGTTATGATGATCGAGTCCATGCAATTCCCATCACCTCCCTTGATACATACATCCGAGAATGCGTTGGGATCACTCCCTGTACCAGTCATAATATTTGGTATAGAGGGCAACTGAGCAGATGGAGCATCTCCGCGTCCATTTTCCGAGATACGCAACTCCTGGAAAACGAACATGAGCTCATCGAAACCATAGTGACCAAATACCCTGAGGACTTCGAGAACTGTCACTCCTTCTTCTCAAAGCTCGTCAAATTGAAGCACTATAGCTGTCCATCTCGTCTCCTTGATGTAACCGGCAATCCAATGGTAGCGCTCTTCTTCGCCTTGCAAGAGATCGATGGCAACAATCCCTTTGGTGTCGTATATACCTGTTTTTCAGAAAGAGGCCAAGAATTTTTTGAAAGCAATCAGAATGTCGCAAAGTTGGTGGCCATCAGTAAAACAGACAACAGCAAATGCTACGTCTGTCCGGTATATACCGCAAACGATCGATCGAGAAAACCGACAGAATGTATTGAGCGCCCAAGCAAAGACAAAGATGAGGGATGTCAGCTCTTACGGTCCCTTGTCTTTAATGCACATGCTTTAAATGAGGAGTTCGAGACAAATGATGACCTTACCTTGGATTCATTCAAAGGATGCATCTTTGTAAAACCTCCTATGAATAACCAACGCATCATTCAGCAGCAAGGAGCATTTCTCATCGTGGGAAGAAACGCAGACAACCCTTCATTGCAATGCGATGATGTAAAACGGTATTTCTGCGTACCATCCGACTATTCGCCGCTGCCGTCAAACGGGACAAAGAGCGCGATTGATGAAACGATGCACGGTAAACAATACGTCTTTGTGATTCCCTATACCGCAAAGGAAACTCTGCTTTGGGGCCTTGATGAACTGGGTATCAACGATGCATTCGTCTTCCCCGAGATCGAACGACGTATCAACTACTACAAAAAGAAATTAGGATCGAACCATGACACCACTCTATAATTACATTCAGCGGCTCTCCAACACCATGGGGGTGAGTGGCTACGAAGATCAGGTGCTGCAAGCCGTTGGTTCAATCCTCTCCTCTCACTCTGTTCCGTTCACCTACGACTCATTCGGAAACCTCCTGGTACAGCTCGGTGATGACCACAGCGAAGAGAAGCGCCTTATCTGCGCCCACAGCGATGAGGTAGGCATCCAGGTACAGAAGGTCGAATACCCCTTTGTGTGGTTTCGCACCTTCGGCTCACTTCGAAAAGCTGAGATGGTAGGGTCCCACATCATCTTCGAGAATGGTGCGGTGGGGGTGGTGGAGCAGCACAACATAGGATCTTCTGCTTCGTTCGTGGTTCGATTGTCACAGCCCACCCCACTGCCACGCGTAGCCATGACGGGAACCTTCGCTACCCGCTGCTCCATCGATGAGGACACCATCAAAGGGAAGGCTCTGGACAACCGAGCAGGATGTGCCATTCTGCTTGCCATCATCTTGGACCTCTTTGATGCTCAGCCTGAGTCTTCTCTGCTCTTCGCCTTCACCCGTGAGGAGGAGATCGGGGGGAGGGGGATCCAACACCTCTCGTATGCACACTCCTTTTACCAGGTTGTATCCATCGATGCCACACCGGTGGTGGATGACAACAATGTTGTTCTTGGAGGCGGACCGTGCATCAAGGTCAGCGATGGCTCCAGTATTTCTGATCGAGCTCTTGTTGCACATGTTGCAAAGTTGGCGAGGAAGCACTCCATACCGTACCAACTGGAAGTGAATGAACTGGGCTTCAGTGAGTCGGCGTTCCCCTCCCTGGTCTCAGGGGCGAAGTGCGCCACCATCTCCTATCCCATCGTCGGGATGCACAGCGCTTGTTCAAGAGTATCTGTGAGTGATGTGAAAAACACGGTTGAAATTATTAAACACTATTGCTCTGAGCCTGTATTCAACGTATACTGAGGAAAAGCAGAATTTGTTGTGGGGTTATATAGATGAAATGTGACAACCAAACCAAGAAAATCATCGTTGAGTGGAAAACCAAAAAGGTAGCTCCTAAGACATCAAGAATTGGGATGATGTATTGTTTTAAAAACTGTGATAAGAACCGCAACTGAGAGAGTTGAGTTTCTTTCTGTTCCCTGGTTCCAGAGCTGCCTTCGATGTGAAGGAGGCGAGGCTGTATGAAATCCTCTGTGGATCCAGCCGATCGCTACGATTTCCCCGCTTCCATCCGTGTGATCCCCTATGACGGGAAGGTCTTGGTCGTTCACCCCGAGAGCGCCAACTGGCTCGTGTTGGAAGCCTCTGAGTACCCCATCTTCCAATACCTCGAGCAAGGACACACCATCGCCGAGGCTCTGGCTGCCTTCGATGAGGAGCCCGTTATCCGGGTCCTCACCGAGATTGAGGCGAAGGGATTCTGTCATTCTTTGCAGAGTGAAGCGCTTCCAGTATCTCCTCATGAGCTCTTCATCAGCTTGACGAATGAATGCAACCTGCGCTGCTCCCACTGCTACATGTACTCCGGTGACATCAGGACAGAAGAGCTTCCCCTCCTGGAGTGGAAACGCATCCTCACCGACTTCTCCCACCATGGCTTCGACACCGTCACCTTCAGCGGGGGAGAGCCGCTCCTCTCTCCGGCGTTCGTCGAGCTGTGTGAGTTCTGCCACGCTCTCGGCTATGCCATCAGCGTGCTGAGCAATGGGCTCCTCTGGACGCGAAACCTCGTCGAGCGGCTTGATGGCGTCATTGCCGAGGTGCAACTGAGCATCGACGGATATGACGAGGACTCCTACAGGCGAGTACGCAACAGCGATGGCTTTGAGCGGGTGCTCAAGACCATCGCGCTCCTGGAAGCGAGCACGATCATCACCTCGGTGGCCATCACGCCAGGCTACCAAGAGCTTGAGACAGAGAAGGAACACTACGTCGCCTTCGTGAAGGATCTCCAGGCTCAATACCCAAACCTCAACGTCAGCTTCTCCTTTGAGCTGATCCC
>LSQX01304850.1_pt1 | contig 13558 bp, 12 predicted proteins | sample 654561 | NCBI WGS metagenome assembly LSQX01 (sample SAMN04489861, study PRJNA283612) | anaerobic digester metagenome | isolation source: 4 biogas reactors fed with cattle manure at either 37C or 55C with and... | place: Denmark: Kongens Lyngby | collected 2014 | reverse complement strand
GCGTCCTTCTGCCGACGGTTCTCTCCGCGCTTGCCTTTGCTTACTCAAAGGCAAGCGCGGAGAGAACCGTCGGCAGAAGGACGCAGGCGGCCGAGATCGAGTGATAAAAAAGAAGGAGAAATAAATAAAATATGGTAGATACCCCATTTCTACATTTCTGGAACAAAAACTGCAACTAACAGGATAAAAGAAAGTGGGTATGCAGTTTGCTCAACCGGCCACATAATGTAGTATGGGGTCATGGAAACCCAAAAATATCCGGTTGCCGGGACCGACTACCCACGAACGTTCCAAGAATTTGATATTTGGTTTGCCAGCGAAGAAAATTGCCTTCAGTATGTTGCTAAGCTTCGATGGCCCGACGGTTTTCGTTGCCCCGCTTGCGGCGTAATAGCTGAAATTCCATCTCTGATGGAAAGAGGCCTTTATCTGTGCAGGCAATGCAAGCACCAAACTTCGATTACGGCTGGTACACTGTTCCATAAAACGCACAAACCACTTCGTATCTGGTTTCTGGCGATGTGGTTCGTCACGAGTCAAAAGCATGGGGCCAGTGCCCTTGGGCTGAAGAGAGTTCTTGGCCTCGGAAGCTACAATACTGCATGGGAGTGGCTGCACAAACTGCGTCGCGGAATGGTCCGCCCTGGACGAGACCAGCTGAAGAGCCCTGTTGAAGTTGACGAGACGTACATTGGTGGAGTTGGGACACAAATCAGAGGGCGCGGGGCCGAAGGAAAGACAATTGTGGCGATAGCTGCTGAGATCAGAGGGAAAGGGCCTGGCAGAATACGCATGGCGGTGGTGCCGGATGTATCGTCGGAGAGTCTCCATGCATTTATCGAGGATAATGTTCAGATGGGTTCCGAGGTGCGCACTGACGGATGGAGCGGATACAAGGGCTTGGAAGCCAAAGGATACCGGCATAAAGTCATAAACATTGCGGCAAGTGGCGATGCTGCTCATGTAGTCATGCCAAGAGTTCATCGAGTAGCTTCTCTCTTTAGTCGCGTGTGGCTTGGAACTCACCAGGGAGCAATTCGGCCATCACACTTGGCTTATTACCTTGACGAGTTCACGTTTCGATTTAATCGACGTAACTCGAAGACCCGAGGGTTATTGTTCTATCGGTTGATGGAACAGGCTGTAGATTGCGCCCCTGCTCCCCGTAAAATTTTGATTGGTGGACAACCACAACCTGTGGTGCGTGGTTGAGCAAACTGCATACCCACTTTCAGAAATTCTTCAGGGTTTTGCAGAGGTTGCCGGTACTGTCGAAGATCTCGTCCTCCAGGGGCGGTCAGTTGCCATCGGGGCACAAGGCCCGGGCCCGGGCGTCGCGGGAACTCAGGCAACGGACCAGCACGGCCTGCTCACGACCGGTGAGCACCGCGCCCTCGTCCACCATGTCGCTGATGGTCCGCTTCCAGTAGAGGCTGCCCCGGCTTTCGGCCATCTTCGGGCAGATGTAGGTGAGCGCGTGGCAGGAGGCGCACTGGGCGCGCAGCAGGGTCGGGCAGTCCTGTTCGGCCCCGGCCCCGGTTCCGGTAAGGGTTGTGAGCACGAACAGCGCGGCCGGCACCAGCCGGCGCAGGGATGATGGGGTTGTGGTCTGCAGCATGGGGCCTCCTTGCTTCCAGCCGGAAGCAAAAACCGCCGCACGAGGCGGCGGTTCTGGGGGAACGGGCTGGCCGGGGCAGGCAACCAGCCCGCACGGTTGATCGGGGTCTGCGGCCTGGCCTGACGGCTGCCTCAGTGCGAGAACAGCGGCAGGTGCTTGGCCGACATCTTGTACAGGAACACGCCCAACGAGATAACGCCCAGGGACAGCAGGAACTCCATCCACGACGGGGCGTAGGTGAAGCCGCGCCAGCTGTTGTACTGCTCCATGCTGAACAGGCAGACATTCATCCGGTTGAGCAGCACGCCGACGATGACCACCATGTTCACCGCGAAGAGCGCGTTCACATTGGCACGGATTTTTTTCATGCTGAGCAGGACAATGGGCAGGATGACGCCCACCACCATCTCAAGCAGGTACATGTTGCCCTCCACCGAGCCGTCCACCGCCATGGCCGGGCTGGCCACGGTGAACAGCTGGTAGAGTTTCAGGAGCAGGTAGAAGCTGAGCACGATCAGGAGCCCCCGGGCGAGCCCGAAGAAGATCTCCTTGTCCACCTCGTGGTGGAGGAATTTCTTGCTCAGCATGGTCTCGAAGCTGACCATGGCCAACCCCATGGCCACGGCGGACACCAGGAAGTGGAAGGGCAGCTTGGTGTCCCACCAGAGCGGCGACATCTTCGAGGGGGCGATGAGGAACACCGCGCCCAGCGACGACTGGTGCAGGGTGGAGAGCATCACGCCGAAGATGACCGCACCCACCATGATCTTGCCCACTGCACGGCGGGCCTTTTCCCAGCCCAGCCGCTCGAACAGCATGGGGCTGAATTCGAGCCCGAGCGTGGTGGTGTAGAAGATGACGTGCATGGCCACGACCCACATGACCGAGTGGTACTGCCACATGATGCCCGGATGCCAGAGGCGGAAGGGGTGGCCGATGTCGAAGAACAGGGCGACAACGGCCATCAGGTAGCCGAGGAAGGCGGTGAGAATGGCCGGTCGGACGATGGGCCGGTATTTCTTCCAGTTGAACAGGTAGACTGCGCAGGCGATGATGAAGCCGCCGGCGGCCATGGCGATGCCGCCGAGCACGTCCATGCCAAGCCAGAAGCCCCAGGGATAGCCGTCGTTGAGGTTGGTGGTCGCGCCCAGGCCAAAGACCATTCGATACACGGCGACCACAGTGCCGACGATGATCAGCGCCACCATGACGATGGTCGCCGGCGTCCAGGTCTTAATGTTCGGATTCGATTCCATTGCGTTGCACCTCGTAGCCAAAGTGACGCAGCTGCTCGACAACTGCGTGGATGGTTTTCTCCATGGCCGCCTCCACTTCGGGGGAGAGGCCGATGCCGACCTCGAGCTGTTTGGGCTCGATGCCGAACAGGGTCAGGTGTCCGGGCATGATGTCGCTGAGTTGGGCCGCGGCGAGGACGTCGCAGATGCCCAACTGGTGCGGCGTGGTCCGAGCCATGAAGGCCCGGGGCACATGCTCGCCCTCGACCATGATCACGGTCCCCGGCTCCCGGTCGTCGCGCAGGGCGTCGATCAGGATCACATGGTCCTTGCCGTCCAGCATGGGCAGCAGCTCGAAGCCGGCCGTACCGCCATCGACGCATTCCACCGAGGGCGGCAGAGCGAAGCGACGGCTCAGTTCGGCCACCGCCTGGCAGCCCACCCCCTCATCGCCGATGAGCAGGTTGCCGATGCCCAGCACCAGCGCCTGCATGCCCGGTACGCCCTCGCTCACAGGACCCTGACCTTGCCCAGCGGGGTCTTCTTGCCGTCCACCAGGTGGATGGCGCAGGCAATACACGGATCAAAGGAGTGAATGGTGCGCAGGACCTCCAGCGGCAGTTCGGGATCGGCCACCGGGTTGCCCACCAGCGAGGCCTCGTAGGGGCCGAGCATGTCCGCGTCGTTGCGCGGGCCGGCGTTCCAGGTGGAGGGCACCACGCACTGGTAGTTCTTGATCTTGCCGTTATCGATGACGATCCAGTGGGAGAGGGTGCCGCGCGGGGCCTCGTGGAAGCCGGTGCCGCGCTGCTCGCCTCGGGGGAAGACCGGGGCGTTGAAGGTGTCCAGGTCGCCCTTGCCGATGTTGTCGATCAGGGCCTGCCACTGGACGCCCAGGTTGTCGTGGAGCACCGCGCAGCGGATGACCCGGGCAGCGATGCGGCCGATGGTCGAGTGCAGGGCAGGGATGCCCACCGTGGTCCCGGCTATGGCGGACACGGTCGCCAGGGTGCCGTCGACATACTTCTTGGTGGCCTCGTGACCGGCCAGGTACATGGCCACCACGTGGGGCAGCGGCCCGACCTGGGCCGGCTGGCCGAGGTAGGTGGGCGCCTTGACCCAGGAGTATTTCTTGTCGTACTCGAAGCCGGTGTACTCGGGCACGGTCTCGCCCTCGTAGGGCGAGCGGTCCCAGTTGCCGTTGTACCAGGCGTGCTTGATGGATTCCTTGATGCCGTCGTAGAGGGTCTGTTCCCGCTGGCTGGCGATGGGGGCGAATTTGGCGAGGTCGCCGCCGGGGATGTAGCCGCCGGGCAGGGCGAACACCGTGCCCTTGGTGTCCATGGGCATGTCCGGCACGGACAGGTAGTTGAGCACGCCCGCGCCGTAACCGGTCCAGTCGGCGTAGAAGGCGCCGATGGCGGCCACGTCGGTGAGCATGGCCTGCTTGATGAAGTCGCCCACCTCGTCGATGAGCACCCTGATGTTGTAGAGCTTCTCGATGGTCAGGTTGGCGGGGTTGTCCGGGTCGATCGGGTTGGCCACGCCGCCCACCGCCAGGTTCTGGATGTGCGGTGTCTTGCTGCCCAGGATGGCAACGATCTTGTTGATCCTGCGCTGGTAGTCGAGGGCCTGCAGGTAGTGGGTGGCAGCCAGCAGGTTGACCTCGGGCGACAGCTTCATGGCCGGGTGGCCCCAGTAGCCGCTGGCGAAGATGCCGAGCTGACCGGAGGCGATGAACTTCTTCAGCCGGTCCTGCACCGCCTTGATCTCCTGCGGGCTGTTGCCCTTCCACTCGGACAGCTTCTGGCCGAGGGCCGCAGTGGCCTGCACGTCGGCGGTGGTGGCGCTGACGATGTCCACCCAGTCGAGCGCGCAGAGGTGGTAGAAATGGACCATGTGGTCGTGGATGCCGTGCGCGCCGATGATCATGTTGCGGATGTACTGGGCGTTGAGCGGGATCTCCATCTTCAGGGCATCTTCCACCGCCCGCACCGAGGCGATGGCGTGCACGGTGGTGCACACGCCGCAGATGCGCTGGGTGTAGGCCCAGGCGTCGCGCGGGTCGCGGCCCTGGAGGATGATCTCGATGCCGCGCCACATCTGCCCGGACGACCAGGCGTTGGTGATGGTGCCGTTGTCGACTTCGCAATCTATGCGCAGATGGCCCTCGATTCGGGTGACTGGATCAATGGTTATTTTCTTGGCCATGTCGTTCTCCTTTCCGTTCCTGTTGCAAGGGGATGGATAGCACTGGGTATGGTTCTACGCGAGGACTGGCGGTCCCGTGGATCAGGACGCATCCCCTTCGCCGGGACCTGTTTTCTTTTTCTCCAGTTTCTGGGTGACCACCCGCAGGGCCGTACCGGCCACCAGCAGGGTACCGATCAGGGCCGGTACATGAGAGACGTAGCTCCAGGTGTAGTCCGGGTAGACGTCGCTGGTGATCTTGGGGTTGAACCCCAGCTTGTCGAACTCCACCCCGGAGAGGAACAGGTACTGGGTGCCGCCGGCCTCGTCCAGGCCATAGACATGGTCCACGTACTTGGCCACCACCTGCTCGGTGCGCTTGTCACCGTCCACCCGCTTCACCGGGTAGGCGTAGGTGTCGCCGGGCTTGAGCGCCAGCCGCCGTTTCGCTTCCTCGCGCAGGTCGGTGACCTTGCCGAAGATGGAAGCGCCGGTGGGGCAGGCCTCACAGCAGGCCGAATACCGGCCCTGGGCATACAGGTGGTTGCACAACTGGCACTTGACCACCGAGGGCGAGGCCTTTTCGAACTCGTACATGGGGATGCCGAAGGGACAGGCGAGTTGGCAGTACCGGCAGCCGAAGCACTTGTTCTTGTTGTAGGTGACGATGCCGGTGTCCGGCTGCTTCTGCAGGGCCGCCACCGGGCAGACCGACACGCAGGCCGGCTCGATGCAGTGCAGGCAGTGATATTTGAGGAAAGAAAATCCCGGTGACGCCGAGTGGGTCGGCTGGGTTTCGCCCTCGCCGCGGTACGCCTTGATGACGCACAGGGTCTGCGAGGAAAGCCCGTCCGGGGCGTCGTAGATCGGGTTGTCTGGGGGCAGTTCGAAGGGAATGCGGCCGGCGGTCTCCTTGTGGTAGAGGGCGCCGCCGGGTTCGGAGTTGGCTTTCTTGCAGTTGACCATGCAGGACATGCAGCCGATACACAGGGTGGCGTCGTAAAGGATGCCCACCGCATCCGGCGGCAGCTCGCCCTTCTCCCGGGCCGCGGCCGGGGTGGCCGCGGCGCCCAGCATCAGGCCGGCACCTGCTGAAAATTTAAGGAAATCCCGTCTGTTGATTGCCATGGCATCAGTCTCCCGAGCTTGAGGAACCGTCACCCTTGCCGCCTCGCATCGACAGGGCCACCGCTGCCGCACCCACGGCCGCACCGGCGACGCCGTAGGCGAAATTCTTCGCGCCGCCGCCCTTGGGCGGGATGGTGTCCGGCTGCTGTGCCGGCGGGGTCGGGAAGACCACCTTGGCCTTGGCGAACAGCGGGCTGTGGAAGCCGACCTTCTCCTCGGAGCAGCCGAAACAGGGGGTACCGGTGGCCACCGGCCAGCAGCCTGGGGTGTCGTTGAAGGCCAGGGTCGAGCAGTTGTTGTAGGTTTCCGGTCCTTTGCAACCCAGCTTGTACAGGCAGTAACCGGCCCGGTGGCCCGCGTCGCCGAATTCCTCGGCAAAGCGGCCGGCGTCGAAATGGGGCCGCCGCTCGCAGTTCTCGTGGATGATGCGGCTGTAGGCGAACTTGGGTCGTCCCTTGTCGTCCAGGGCCGGGAGCTTGTTGAAGGTCAGGAAATGAATGACCGTGGACAGGAAATTGTAGGGGTTGGGTGGGCAGCCGGGGATGTTCACCACCGCGATGCCCTTGGGCTTGAGGATTTCGTGGACCGGCGTTGCCCCGGTGGGGTTGGGGTCGGCCGACGGCACCCCGCCCCAGGCGGCGCAGGAGCCGATGGCGATCACCGCGGCGGCGAGCGGCGCGGTCTCGTTGAGGATCTCCAGCACCGGCTTGCCGGCGATCATGCAGTAGACGCCGCCGTCTTTGACCGGGATGGCACCGTCGACCACGAGGATGAACTTGCCCTTCTGCTCCTCGATGATCTTGGCGCGGTGCGCCTCGGCCTGATGGCCGGCGCCGGCGTTGAGGGTCTCGGAATACTCGAGCGAGATCAGGTCGAAGATGAGATGCTCGAGGGTGGGGTGGCCGGTGCGCAGCAGGCTCTCCACGCAGCCGGTGCACTCCTGGCCGGACAGCCAGATGACCGGCGGGCGCTGCGCCGAGGTGACCGCCTCGGCGATCCTGGGCGCCATGCTGGCCGGCAGGCCCATGGTCGCTGCCACCGCGGTACAGAATTTCATGAAATCCCTGCGCGTCACAGCACTCAACAAAGTATTGCCGTTGCCAATGCCTTTCGATTCCATCCGCCACCTCCTTATGCAGTGCGATGTCTTCTGTCTGCGATTACCTGACGACCAACCTCACCTCAATCGAATAAAAAAAACGTTGCCAGTACCGGCAATGCCCGATGGTCGGTGTATAGTGGCAAAAAAATGGGGGTGCAATCGTTTTTTTATCTTGCACAAATCGCACAATCGGGTTGACGGCCGGGTCGACCGGAGTGTGGCATCAGAGGCGGTGACAGGGCGATGACAGAGGCTGGCGGACAGGCCGCGGGGTGGCGGTCGTGGGTGGCGGTGGCGGGCTGGTTGCTGTGCATCTACGGCGCCATCCCCCTGGCCAGGGACATCCAGGAGTTTGTCGCTGTTCGCGGTGGCCAGCAGCTCTTTCTTTGGCCCGCGCTGCTCGGACTTGGTGCGGCAGCGGCCTGGCTGGGCCGGGCCGTCGCGCGCGGGACCGTGTCGCTCAGCCCGGTGCGGGCGCTTGTCCTGCTGGTGGTCGCCGGTCTGTTTGCCGGCCTGGTCTGGTCGCTGCGGGACAACCCGGAGGAGTCGCTGCACTGCCTGCAGTACGCCGTGCTCGGCGCACTGCTTTTCCGGGCCCTGCGCCGCCATCCGGGCGGGCAGGCGCTGTACTGGGCTGCGGCCCTGGCGGGCATTGGCCTGGGGATGGTGGATGAACTCATTCAGTGGCTGGTGCCGGACCGCACCTTCGACTACCGCGACATCGGCATCAATGGCCTGAGCGTGGTGCTGGCGCAGGTCGCCATCGCCGCCGGTTCCGGGCCCGGTCCGACCGTCTTCGCTTCGCCTCGGACCGGCTGGCGGACGGTCCTGCACCTGGCCGCAGTCGACCTCCTGCTGCTCCTCTTCTGCCTGGCCAATACCCCGGACCTGCAGCGCTGGCTGCCGCCCGCGGTCCGGCTCGACGAGGTGACCGCGGAGTACGGCTACCGCCACCGCGACCCGCGTCTCGGGGTATTTTTCTCGCGCCTCGACCGGGCCGAACTGGCCCGCCAGGAGCGGGAACGGGCGGCGGAGGTGGCGGCTGTACTCGACCGGTACGCGGGCGAGGAGCGGTACCGCGCCTTCCTCGCCACTTACCCGGCGCACCGTGACCCGCTGCTCGTCGAAGCGCGGGTGCACCTGTTCCGCCGCGACCGCTACGCCTTTCTCGCCGACCAGTCCCGGGACGACGGCAACCTGCGGCAACGGTACGCGCGCATCGCCGTGGGCGAGAACCTGCTCATGGAGACGGTCTTCCCCGCGGTGCTGGCCCATTCCGGCTACCGCTGGCCGCCGGCCATGCGGGCCACCCTCCAGGCCTGGGCCGGCCCGGCCGGGCCGTACCGCAGCCCGGTCAGCGCCGACCTGATCACCGTGGCCTCCCGGCCCGTCCTGCTCACCCTGGTGGCTGGCCTGCTCGTTCTGGTGTCGTGGGGTGGACGCCGGGTCGGCCGCGGCAAGACGCGCTGATCGCCCCGGCGGCCACGCGTCCGTCCCGTCACGGCGTCATTCGGGGTGCTCTGGCTCGACCCGGGTGAGCAGCCAGCCGCCGACCACGAACAGCAGCAGCAGGCTGAGCACCCCCCAGCGGCTGTGACCGCTCAACCGTCCCACCAGCCCCATCAGAAAGGGGCCGGTGATGGCCGCGAACTTCCCGGCCACGTTGTAGAAGCCGAAGAACTCGCCGCTCTTTTCCGCCGGGATGAGCCGACCGAAGGTGCTGCGGCTGAGCGCCTGGATACCGCCCATGGACGAGGCCACGAGAAAGGCGAGCAGCCAGAAGCAGCCGGTCTGCAGCCGCTGGTCGGCGATGGCGGGCAGCAGGAAGGCGAGCAGGGTGACCAGGCAGTAGATGCCGATGCCGGCCAGGAGCAGGCGCCGGGCGGACAAGGTGGCGGCCAGGCGACCGTAGACGAGGGCGCAGGGCCAGGCCACCACCTGGATGAAGAGCAGCACGCCGATCAGCAGCGGGACACTGAAGCCCAGATCGCGACCGTAGGCAATGGCCATGGTGATGATGGTGTCGACGCCGTCGATGTAGAAGAAATAGGCGAGCAGGAAGAGAAAGGCCGGGCGGTGACAGCGCACCTCGGCAAAGGTGCGGCCGAGCCGGCGCAGACTGGCCGCAACCGGTGCGGCGGCCGGATCGAGCCCGTGGCGCTGGCGCAGGTGCCTGAGGGCCGGCAGGGAGAACAGCAGCCACCACAGGGCGACGACGACAAAACCGATGCGGGCCTCGCGGGCGGGCAGGCCGCTGTCCAGGCCGCCGCTGGCGAGCAGGCCGATCACGACCAGAAAGGGCAGCACCGAGCCGATATAGCCGTAGCCGTAGCCCCGGGCGGAGACGCTGTCCAGGCGGTCGGGCGGGCTCACGTCGACGAGGAAGGCATCGTAATAGATGTTGGCCCCGCCCCAGCCGATGCGGGCCAGGGCGAAGACGAGCAGGCAGAGAAACCCCTGGCCGGGTTGGATCAGGGTCAGCGCCAGGCAGCCGGCCAGCCCGAGGACAAGGAACGCGGTGAAGAAGGGTTTCTTCCGGCCGCGGTAATCGGCCAGGGCGCCGAGCAGCGGCGCGAGCAGGGCCAGGGCGAGGGAGGCGGCGGCGTTGGCAAAGCCCCAGTTGGCGGTGGCGGTCGCGTCGGGCAGGCCGGTGGCGATCACCTCCTTGTAATAGAGGGGCATGACCGCCGTGACCATGACCAGCACAAAGGCGGAGTTGGCCACGTCGTAGAGGACCCAGCTGCGTTCTTCCCGGGTCAGACGGAGGGAGGGGAGCATAACGGCCGGCGGCAGAGGGGGATCGGCTCCGGAGGGCGACCAGGCCGACCGGCTGGCTGCAGGGTAGCGGGCGCGGTCGGAATGTCAAGGACGGCGTTGCCCCGGTGGCGGCCGGTTGGCAGGGTTTGCCTCGCCTTTTCCGGCAGGCGGTCTATACTGCGCCGGGCGGCGGGCCTCTTGAACGCCGCTGCTGTCGGTGGTTCCGGGTGTTGCCGACAAACCCCGATTCCTCACTCAGCCGTTGTTGCGCCCATGATCGATCCCGCCCCTTGCTTCCTGCCCCTTGACCCGCCTGCCGCAGCCCGAGCCGCGGCCAGCCGGTATGCCACCGACCTGCCCCGGGCGGTGCGTGCGTTCGCCCGCCTGACCGGCCGGCCCGACCCGCCTGATACCGAGGAACGGGAGGCACTGGCCGAGGAACTGCTCGCGCTGCTGCCCGCCTATCGCCGGCCGACCCATGACGCGGCCAGCGAATACCGGCTGTTCGTCGATCCGGACAACGGGCCGGACCGTGAGGACAGCGCCCCTGCCCCGGATCACGACCCGCAGCGCCAGGGCTATCTGACCTATGTCCGCCTGGTGCGGGGCGGCGGATTGAGCCGGCGGGCGGCACTCACCGAGGTGTGCGCACGCTTTCGGTTTGCCGACGAAGCGGCGGCGCTGGCCGCCCTGCGTGCGGAGCGGGAGGCGGTCATCCGCCGCTGGCAGCAGAGCGCCCCCTGCATGGTGCAGACCCTGCTCGACGAGCGCTGGCGCGGCCTGTTGCCGGAGGACTGAAAGGGGCCGCTGTTTTTGCCGTTGTCCCGCTTCCCGGCTTGCACTGGGGCGGTGATGCGGCTATCATGGCGACCTTGTCGCGACGGCGGCCTCCCGGATCTCCGGCGGCCGGCCGTCGCCCGCCCGTCAACCGCCGCGCCGAGCCGCCCATGCACACCATCTCCGCCGATCCTGCCAACGCCTCCGCCATCCTGCTCATCCACTGCCCGGACAACAAGGGCATCGTCGCCACGGTCAGCGAATTCATCTACAGGAACAACGGCAACATCACCGCCCTCGCCCAGCACGTGGACCAGGACCAGCAGGTCTTCTTCATGCGCATCGAGTGGGAACTGGACGGGTTCATCATCCCGGACGACAAGATCGGCGAATACTTCGACACCCTCATCGCCAAGAAGTACGACATGCAGTGGCAGCTGCACTTCTCCAGCGAGGTGCCGCGCCTGGCGATCTTCGTCTCCCGCCAGCCCCACTGCCTCTACGACCTGCTCGCCCGCTGGAAGTCGGGCGAACTGGAGGTGGCCATCCCCCTGATCGTCAGCAATCACGAGGACCTGCGGCCGGTGGCCGAACAGTTCGGGGTGGACTTCCATCACTTCGCGATCTGCGGCGACACCAAGGGCGAGCAGGAGGAGGCCCAGCTCGAACTGCTCGCCCAACACCGGGTGGAGTGCATCGTTCTCGCCCGCTACATGCAGATCCTCTCAGCCGAGTTCATCGGCCGCTACCGCAACCGCATCATCAACATCCACCACAGCTTCCTGCCCGCCTTCCCCGGCGCCCGGCCCTACCATTCCGCCTACGAGCGGGGGGTGAAGATCATCGGCGCCACCAGCCACTATGTCACCGAGGAACTGGACGCCGGGCCGATCATCGCCCAGAACGTCATCCGCGTCAGCCACGCCGACGCGGTGGCGGACCTGATGCGCAAGGGCCGCGACCTGGAGAAGGTGGTCCTGTCGCAGGCGGTCTGGCACCACCTGCAGCGCCAGATCCTCGTCTACCGGAACCGCACCGTGGTGTTCGCCTGAGCCGCTGCGGGATCAGGCCGGCCCGGGTTCTTCGATGATGCGGGCGCCCGGGGGCGGCTCGTCCATCTCGAACAGGTGGAACTCGAGCATGCCGTCCATGATCTGAAAGGTGGCCACGTAGCGACCGGGGTCGTCGGGCACGGCGGTGTTGGTCGTGTAGATGCCGAGAAAGCGGTCCTGCAGGGGCATGTCCGGGTCCACCAGCACCCACATGAGCGGCGCGTCGTTGCCCTTGGTCTGCACAGTGAGGATCTGCCCGCCGACGGGGATGGGGATGGCCTGCAGCCGGTTCGGCTGGAGTTCCAATTTCCAGATGGTCTTCATAGAGGTTTCCAGGTCGATGGCCGCCGGATGGACGGCGGAGAACGGGGACGCGACCGGTCGCGGTCGCGGTCTTTGCCTGCTTGGCCCCGGCCGGTTGCGGCCGAAACACCCTTTGTACCGGTAAGCCGCAGGGCGCGCAAGTTGATCCTTGCGGATTCTGGTGATTCTGTTATCTGTGCACTACCTTACACCTCCATCCGGCGACGTCCGGCGGTCCGCCGCGCCGCTGCCCATCATTCACCATCCGGGATCTGCCCATGAACTTTCCATTTGATTTGTCGGCCTACCGGCCGCTGCGCCTGTCCGTCGATCAAACCGGGCTGGACGCGGAGCAGCGCGCCACCCTGCAAAAAAATATCAGCCTGGTGCGCGACAGCATCGTCTTCTTCACCGCCCTGGCGAACACCAAGGGGTTGGGCGGCCACACCGGCGGCGCCTTTGACATCGTCCCCGAGGTGCTCATCGCCGACGGCTTCATGAAAGGCTCGGACGCGTTCCACCCGGTCTACTTCGACGAGGCCGGCCATCGCGTGGCCCTGCAGTACATCATGAGCGTGCTCAACGGCTACAAGCCGGCCGAATCCCTGCTCCACTACCGGGAATTCGGCAAGGGCTACTACGGCCACCCCGAGCGCAGCGACGCGGACGGCATCTTCTTCAGCTCCGGCCGGCTCGGCCACCTGTGGAGCCATGTGAACGGCGTGGCCGAGGCCAACGCCGGCCAGACGGTTTTCCTGTTCGGCAGCGACGGCTCCCAGCAGGAGGGCAGCGACGCCGAGGCGGCCCGTTACGCGGTGGCCCGGCAGTTGCCCGTCAAACTCCTGCTCGACGACAACAACGTCACCATCGCCGGCCACCCCACCGACTACATGCCCGGCTACGACCTGGCCCGCACTCTGGCCGGCCACGGCCTGGCCGTGCAGACCTGCGACGGCGAGGACCTGGACGCCCTGTTCACTGCCGTGCGCACGGCGATCACCACCCCCGGGCCGGCAGCGGTGGTCATCAAGCGCAAGATGGCGGTGGGTGTGCCGGGTATCGAGGGGCTGCCCAAGGGCCACGACGTCATCCCGGTGGCCATGGCCATCGACTATCTCGCCGGCCGCGGTCACGAGGCGGCCGTTGCCCTGCTCCGCCAGCCGCCGGCCAAGGGCGCCAAGACCGAGTACCGCGGCAGCACCCCGGAGTTCTCCAAGAACCGGGACGAGTTCGGCCGCATCGTCAGCGACCTGATCAGAGAGCTGGACGAGCCCGCCCGCCGGGTGCTGGTGGTCGATAGCGACCTGGAGGGCTCCTGCGGCCTGCACCATATCCGCAAGAACTGTCCGGAGGTGTACGTGCACGGCGGCATCATGGAGCGCAACAACTTCTCCGT
>LSQX01155676.1_pt1 | contig 13559 bp, 12 predicted proteins | sample 654561 | NCBI WGS metagenome assembly LSQX01 (sample SAMN04489861, study PRJNA283612) | anaerobic digester metagenome | isolation source: 4 biogas reactors fed with cattle manure at either 37C or 55C with and... | place: Denmark: Kongens Lyngby | collected 2014 | reverse complement strand
GGTCGTGGGAGCGTTCCCGAACGAGGAATCCCTTCTCCGGCTGGTCGGATCTATCCTGATGGACATCGACGAGGAGTGGCTCACGGGCAGAAGGTATTTGACGATGGAGAAGGAATGAGCAAGCAAGGAGACAGGGCTCAGGCAAATTACAGAAGATCTGAGACGTTACCTTCCACCGTAAGATCATTGAATGAATTCATCATGGTGAACAGATCAAGCAGAATGGTGATAGATCAATGGTAAAACACATCCTTGTTACTGGTGGAGCTGGCTTCATCGGCTCTCACCTTTGTGAAACATTACTAAACCAAGGACATGAAGTGCTTTGCGTCGATAATTTCTTCACAGGAAGCCGTCAAAATGTTAGACACCTTCTTGAGAACAAAAATTTCGAGCTCCTGCGCCACGATATTACTTTCCCGCTTTATGTCGAAGTAGACGAGATATATAACCTTGCTTGTCCTGCAAGTCCAGTACATTATCAGTTTAACCCGACACAGACAACTAAAACATCTGTAATTGGGGCGATAAATATGCTGGGACTAGCAAAACGGTTGCGCGTCCCTATCCTCCATGCCTCAACAAGTGAAGTATATGGGGATCCATCTGTTCACCCTCAACCTGAAACCTATTGGGGCAATGTCAACCCTATTGGTCCACGCGCCTGCTACGACGAGGGCAAACGTTGTGCGGAAACACTGTTCTTTGATTATCATCGTCAACACGCGCTGGATATAAAAATAATCCGTATTTTTAACACCTATGGTCCAAGAATGCATCCCGACGATGGTCGGGTGGTCAGTAATTTTATTGTCCAAGCACTTAAAGATGAGGCTGTTACAGTATATGGCGATGGTACACAGACCCGCAGTTTTTGTTACATAGATGATCTCATAGATGGAATGATGCGAATGATGAATACTGAAAAAGGGTTTACCGGACCTGTAAATCTGGGGAATCCCAGTGAATTCACTATCTTAGATTTGGCAGAGATGATTATCGCCATGACCGGATCAAAAAGCCGGATTTTATTCAAGCCTCTTCCAGATGATGATCCAAAACAGAGAAAACCGGTCATAGATTTAGCTGAAAAAAAGTTAGGGTGGACTCCAAGGGTTAAGTTAGAAGATGGACTGAAGAAAACAATAAAATATTTTGAGGAGTTACTCTTGGATGAAAAACAAGGGATATGTGATTATAAAGATGGGCTTTGGAAGAGAAAGTATCATTCTTCAGGTCTGTCTTAATAGTATCTGGCACCTATCCGTGAGTCTATATCCATAAATCTAGATCGTTCGATCAGTCTGATCATCGTGAAGAGCGAGCAGTATGCTAACAGCCCTCTAAACCTTCTTTAATATTAAAATTAGCCCATCTATGTCTCAAACAAGAGGTTTTCTCCTTCCAGGCTATCATAAAGATGGGAAGAGGCAAATATCAATACCGCACGAAGGGTACGGAGGCGAATTACATCTATAACCTTATTTTCGAGAAATTCCTCGTTCTTTAAGTAAATCCGCCATCATCTTTTGGTCACTTGCCCTAGATATGCCATCAGCTTATTCCGCAGGTCTTCCTGCTCAAGTGCAGATTCGATAATCGCTTCGATATATCCCATCCGGTCCCCGGTATCGTATCGTCTGCCCGTGAATTGATAGGCATAGATTTTCTGCCGAGCATTCAGCAACCGGATGGCATCGGTAAGTTGAATCTCGCCCCCCACTCCAAGCTCGGTCTGGTGCAGGCAATCAAAAATCTCTGGAGTAAAGACGTACCGTCCGATCGCTGCAATCGTTGACGGTGCATCCTCAACCTTTGGCTTCTCGATGATCTCATCTAGGAGGTACAGTGAGTCTTCTAAGGGCTTTCCTTTGATTATCCCATAATTCGAGACCATATCTCGTGGAACATTCTCGACTGCAAGTACAGAACAACGATAGCGATTATATATACCAATCAATTGTCGGATGCACGGAATGCTGTTTTTAATGATATCGTCTCCAAGTAGAACCGCAAATGGTTCGTCACAAATGTGCTTTTCAGCCCGGAGCACGGCGTCACCAAGGCCAAGCGGCTCCTTCTGCCGAATGTAATGAATGTCGACGAGTGATGCGATCTTCTGCACCATCTCAAGGAGATCGAGGTTGTTCTTCTTGGCAAGATGCATCTCAAGTTCGGGAGCATCATCAAAGTAATCCTCGATCGCCCGCTTGCTCCGGCCAGTGACGATAACGATGTCATCAATCCCGGATGAGAGTGCCTCTTCTACAACATAGTGGATGACCGGCACATCGATGATCGGGAGCATCTCCTTTGGCATTGATTTTGTTGCAGGTAGAAACCGAGTGCCAAGGCCTGCTGCTGGGATAACTGCTTTTTTGACGGTCATCACCAGCAGACTCCCTCGTAAATCGAACCTTTTTCGGCCATTTTAACTCTCCGCCCATCAATAACAAACTTATTGGAATAATCAAGCATTTCGAACTCTTCCCATTCAGTTGTGATGAGAATTGTATCTGTCTGTCTTAAGAGTTCTTTTGCCGATGAAGCATACGTAATCTGCGGATAGAGTCTTGAAAATGCCTTCATGGCAAGCGGGTCATAAGCAATAATATCTGCCCTTTCTTGAAGAAGTTCCCGAATTATTGGGATTGCCCGGCTCTCCCGAATATCATCAGTGTCTGGTTTGAAGGCAAGACCGAGGACTCCAATCCTTTTCCCCGTAAGTTCAGGGTGATACTTTTTTATTAATGTTATAAGCCGCAATGGTTGATCCTCGTTCACTGCAATGACCGCTTTAAGGATTCTTGGCTGTACGCCCCTCTCTTCTGCCTGCGCCTTCAGTGCCCGGAGATCTTTCGGGAAGCAGGAACCGCCAAACCCAATACCAGATCGGAAAAAAGCGGAATTGATCCTGGCGTCAAGTCCGACCCCTTCGAAAACGAGTGCAGTATCGATCCCAAGCACTTTGCAAAGGTTGCCGATTTCGTTTGCGAAACTGATTTTTGTTGCTAAAAATGCATTATTGACATACTTGATCATCTCGGCAACAGGAATTGCAGTATAGAGTTTCGGGCAAGTGAATGAAGCGTAGAGATCTTCAAGTGCCACTTGCGAGCGCTCATCTGCGACGCCTATGATGATCCGATCTGATTCGAAGAAATCATGTAACGCAGACCCCTCCCGGAGAAACTCTGGATTCGATACCAGTCCAAAATCAACGTGAGCCATTTTTCTGGACTCTTCTTCAAGAGTTCGACGAATCACACCCTCTGTTGTCCCTGCGAGAACGGTGCTCTTCACAACAACGATATGGAATGTCTCTTTCTCTTTAATGGCCCGACCAATATCGCGACAGGCAGATTCGATATACGTGAGATCGATAGAACCATCAGCCCGTGATGGGGTGCCGACAGCGATAAAGGTGATATCTGTCTCGATGACTGCTTTCTGCGTATCTGAGGTTGCCCAGATATGGTGACAGTTTCTTGAAAGCAACTCATCAAGCCCCGGTTCATAGATGGGAGATCTGCTTTCATTGATTGTGGCAACTTTTGCGGGATCGGTATCGACCAAAATTACCTCGTTTCCAAGATCCGCTAAACAGGCGCCGGTCACCATACCAACATACCCACATCCAACTATTGATACTTTCAAGCATAATCACCAGAGTTCTGTCTACATAGTAAGTAGTTTTCTTCTCTACTTAACTGAATCGAATAGATGGATTCCCACATTCGTATCTTTGCATAGATTCCCCTTCGCTCACACAGTTTGAAGTAACTTATGTCAATTAATTCATGTTAGACTTGGACAAGGAAAGAATCCATCACATGCCATGCGCACCTTGATTGGGCGCGCAGGCAATGGAACTGAGGAAATCATCCCCCATGACCAAAGAAATCAAAAGAAACCGAAAGAGGTAAGATACTGAATTCCCAAGTCTGAAACGTGGATGGATGTGCTTGGATCGTACCTGTCACCTCCAGAGCCGGAGGTTGGCGGTGCCATGCTCCTGTGGAAGACTGCTCAAGCACTCAACCCTGCTAACGCTATGACCGGTATGCCACCATGGGATTGGAGAATTCGAAGGTCCTTCCTCAACAGAATGCCTGCTGATTTGGGTAATCAATCGGTTCGTCAATCCTGAGAGAGCGCCACGGAGCTGGTGCCTAGGTGCGTTCCACCGTCATGTCAGATCTCGTCTGGATGGATTGCCTAATTTTGCCAAAGACGCCTATCTCAGTTTGTTTGACTTCGTCTGTTTCAAATCCCCTAAAGCCGGGTAGATCTTGAATCACATCTTGGCGATCGAGGTGGAATTCTACCAGCGGTGGAGTCTGCTATATCCTTTCTTGGTCCGGGATCCGGAAATCGTCGTCCTTGCCCTCACTCTGTTTCCCACTTACGGCAAGGAGTTTTCCCTGATCAAATCCCTAGAATTAACGCCAATGAGAGTTGTTCCAACCCGTATGCGGGAGTTTTAAATCTGCACCCGCACATCGATCCTTTTTTACAGTCCCGGGAATTCAGCCCAATCCCATATGGCAGCCGTTTTCGTAACCAACATCGGCCATAAGTTGCATCCCCAGACATATGTCCAGAAACGGCTTTCCATTGTGTATGACTTCATTGTTTAACGTTTCAATCAAATTCACACGTTTGGGACCGTCAATACCGTCAGCAAATGCTCCAACACCCAGCAGGACTATGTGGCTGGCTTGTTTTATACCATCCGGCCGATTCGTGGGAACCACATCGTATCCAGTATATTCAAATGTGTTCGTAACCGAACCTACGTTGCCCATCCCATACTTGATGATTGCGATCATCCGCACTTATCATCTCGATGAAAAAATAATGTCCTTTATGTTTGCTGCAATCGGATGAGGTATAACTAATCATTGTCTCTACTTCTAAACACCATATTTTCGGACTTTTTCGCCTTTCGAATCAGTCGATACACCTGCTGCTTCAACATGGCAGGAAACACCTCTATTATGTGCAGGTATCCAGCGATCCCCGGGAACCGGGTGCTTCCCCAATCACAAAGATCTCGGCGAAGTCATCGCGAACCGGTGCAAAGAACTCCGCTGCGATACGACGGTACTCGCTTCGCCGGACATGCGAGGTGCTGAGGAGCCGATGCACCGTGCTTGCCAGCTCTTCGGGTCCTGCCACCGAGGGGACGAGATCGTATCCCTCCAGCGGGTTCATGTCAATCCGCAGATCGGACTGCACGTGGACTACCGGGATACCCCGAAAGAGCGCTTCAATGGATGTGGCCGATTCGGTGTACAGGAGGATGTCGGCACGGGCAAGGAGTTCGCTCACCGGCTGCGTGCTGATCCAAATGTGTGGCGGCAGTCCCGGTATGTGCGAAGTCAACGCGTCGATCGGAAGTGAAGGATGCGGTTTGATGACGACCTGTATCTGCGGTTTGTCTTTAAAGGCGCCCAGAACCTTGTGCACCAGTTCCAGCGCATCATAAAACCCGGTCGACGGTGTTACAAGGACGACAGGAGATGTCTTCGGGATGCTTTCCGCTGGTGGCGTTACGAGGAGATTGCGGTACCTGACCGCCCCGGCTATATGGATATCCACAGTCTCGAACCCGGAGGCGACCAGCACATCCTTGGCTCTCGGGCCATTGACGACGATGCGATCCGGGAGTGGAATACGATCCCGCTCGTAACGCGAAACCGAGTAGAAGGTATACATCGGGCTGACGATCGAATGTGCGTATCCCGTTAATTCCGTCTCCGGCGACCGCTTTCTCATGCCCAAGCAGAGCATCTTCTCCCACATATGATTTTCGAATGTATAGACGAATGTGCCGACCTTGAAACGGTCGCCGATCGCCATGCTCGCACGGTACATAAGGTACGACTGCTCTCCACGAGTGTTCAGCCGGTCATGCCGCAACTCCTCTATGACGATGTCCCCGACATCTAGGCCGGAGAATCTGGGGATGTTCCCGAGCCCGAACCGTCCCTTCTTAACCCGAATCAGTGCCTGTAGGACATCGGCGATCGTGACGAATTCCTCGAGCAGCATGATCGTGTCGTCCTGCCTGTGCAGCAACTCGCGCACGGCACGGTGATAGTGCATGGTGGGGAGCACATTCGCAATGGTTATAACCTGTTTTCCTCTTTCTTCAAGGTTTTTCCCGAGATCCCCGAAGAAGGCATCACGATAAGCAGAAGGATCGGCGAAAGCTCTCTCATCCATCCAGGAGTGAATGGCCACCAGAGGCGACTGTGCCGAAGTTTCACATCGGCGCCTGCGGGTTGCCGCAAAGAAGCGCGATGCCACGACCCGAAGAGTGTATCGTGACGCAAACACTCCTTTCTGCACCACGCTTGCCAAGGATTGGCGCAACTCTTCGAGTCGGGCATGTGCGATCGCGCACGAATGTGCGATCCGGACCTCCGGGATGCGCTGCAGATTGGCGTACAGGGAGCGCGCGAGGGCAGGGGATTCGCAGACAACGATGATATCGCCGGAGAGGTTTTTGGCATATCGCAGGCAGAGGATGAGATAACAGATATGCAGAAATGCATCGCTTGCATAAGGACTCTTCTCCGAAATAGAAGTCAGCCACCAGCAGCCGTTCGGATCATTCGGGGCAAGCAAGCCGATATAATCGACATATTCCTGCCTGCAGTTGCGCGCGATCTCCTGAAGATCCCTGCCAATCTCGGTCCTTGCCACGCCTGCCGCATCGAAGATCTCTCCGAGAGTGTTTCGGAGAAGAATGTTCTTTCCCAGGTATATCCATGAGTTTGATCGATTGTCGGTCAGAGTCGCAATATGTCGGCGGACGGATCCAGAATCAGCCGGCAGAATTGAAATTGAGATGGTGCCTTCGCGTACTCGGTTGAACATGCCAGGAATTCCTGCGATAGGGTTTTTCGCTTGGTAATATTAGTATATGGTTACGATACAAATTAATTACGATTGAAACGCACATTTATTCAGCAGATTCACCGGTTGTGCGATAATGGATTCTTGCAGGGTTGCTATAACCATACGTTCGTTCGATGAGTCGGGACCTGTAATGGAGAGGCTCCGATCCCGGTTTGACGTCATTTACATCAACAGGAGTGGGCGTCGATTAACCCGCGAAGAACTCATTGAGGCACTGGACGGTGCCGACGCCGCAATCGCGGGAACGGAATGGTTCAGCAGGCCTGTTCTTGCCGCAACGAAAAACCTTCGCGCAATCTCCCGTGTCGGAGTGGGATTGGACTCCATCGATCTGCAGGCTGCTGCGGAACGCGACATCCGGGTATTCAACACTCCCGATGCACCGGTGCAGGCGGTTGCAGAACATGCACTTGCCCTCCTTCTTGCGCTCCTCAAGCATATCCCGGCTTACAACGACCGGGTGCGATGTGGGGATCACACCGTCAGATCGGGCGGCCTCCTTGCCGGGAAGACGATCGGTATCGTCGGGATGGGGCGTATCGGGCTTCGTATGGCAACGGTGCTCGATGCCCTTGGGTGCAGGATCGTATATTTCGATCCGTATCTGCAACGTCCTGTCCCGCGCACCTGGAGATCGGCGGCATCCCTGCAGGCTCTCCTGAAGGAGGCAGACGTAGTCACCCTTCACGCCGCGCCCCTGCCGAATTCGGCCCCTCTGCTTGATGAGGAAATGTTGCAGTTCTGTAAGCGGGACGCACTCATCATCAACACGGCTCGCGGTTCCCTTATCGATGAGAATGCCCTTGCCGCCGCACTCAGAGATGGAACGGTTGCGGGGGCCGGCCTGGACGTCGCACAAACGGAACCTCTGTCGGGACCTCTCCTGGAGTTTCCCCAGGTGATTGTGACGCCGCACGTTGCGTCGAATACCCGTGAAACGCGGGCACAGATGGAGATGGAGGCAGTGGAGAACTTGTTACGCTGGCAAACGGAGCAGCAGAGATGAAGGCATTAGTCACAGGAGGGGCGGGTTTCCTCGGCAGGCACCTGGTGAGGGAACTCCTGAAACAGGGGATCGAGACGATAGTATACGATAGGGCGCTGCCCCCCAAGATGCAGGAGGAGGCGACTTCCGCCGGCGTAACCTACGTTGTCGGGGATATCCTCGATCAAGACAAACTGAGCAAGAGCATGGAGGGATGTAACCTCGTCTTCCACACGGCCGCCATTGCCGAAATCGACGAGACGCGCCGTAAGCCGGTTTCAACGATGGAGGTCAACGTCGTCGGAACAGCCAGCTGCCTGGAAGCAGCCAGGGACAACGGTGTCGAGCGCTTCCTCTTTGCAAGTACGGTGTATACGTCGGGCAACCAGGGGTCGTTCTATCGGGTTTCGAAACAGGCTGGAGAATCCCTATGTAAAACGTTTTTCAAAGAATTCGGGCTGAAATACACAATTTTAAAGTACGGCAGTCTTTATGGAAGGGACGCAAACCACTGGAATTTTATGTACACGGTTTGCAGAGCGTTGCTGCAGGATGGTGTCTACACCTATCGGAGTTCACCCGATGCAATCCGTGAATACATCCACATCTACGATGCCGCACGCGAAACGATACGCATAGCACAGGATTCGGAGTTCATCAACAAATCGGTGCTGATCACCGGGCACCAGAGAATGAAGATGAGCGATCTTTTCGAGGCAGTCGAAGAGATAATGGATGGGCACGCTCGCATCGAGTACGTCTGTGACGAGCAGCAGTGCCACTATATCAGAACACCATACTCGTTCGATATCGATGTTCCGGTGAGGATAAACCTCTCGACGTATATAGACATTCATGAGGGCATCCTCGATTGCCTCCAGGAGATCCGGAAAGAGATGGAAGTTGAGGAGAGATCCGGGGACGATTAGATGAAACAACTGAAGGAACGGCTGCACCGCCGCGAGCTGACGATCGGGTCATGGATAACCCTCGGTCATCCGGCGATCGCTGAGATCATGGCCGCCAGTGGCTTCGACTGGCTGACGATTGATATGGAACACAGCGCCATCACGCTTCACGAGGCGCAACAACTCATACAGGTTATTGAACTGGCCGGATGCACACCACTGGTGCGCGTCGGATGCAACGATCCCAACCTGATCAAACGGGTAATGGATGCCGGCTCTCACGGTGTCATCGTACCACAGGTCAACTCTCCTGAGGAAGCACAGGCCGCCGTCAGCGCTGTGAAGTACCCCCCCCGGGGAACCCGGGGCGTCGGTCTGGCCCGTGCTCAGGGGTATGGGATGGAGTTCGAACGATATAAAGCCTGGAACGATCGGGAAAGCATCGTTATCGTACAGATCGAGCACATCCGGGCAGTAGAGGCGCTGGAATCGATCCTCTCTGTCGACGGGGTTGACGGGTTCATCGTCGGACCGTACGATCTTTCCGCATCGCTCGGGGTTCCGGGTCAGTTCGACCATCCTGCCTTCCTCCGGGCAATGGAGAAGGTTCGTGATTCGGTGAAACGGGCGTCCTGTATTTCTCCCGGGTTCCATGTCGTTCCCCCCGATCTCGATCTCATGAATGAAAGAATCCGGGAGGGGTACCGGTTCGTCGCGTACAGTCTTGATTCCCTCTTCCTAGCAGAGAAATGTACTCGAGACCTGAAGACGTTGCTAGGGGAAGAGTTTCGCTCCCCATCCTACATCAAGGAGACGGCAGATTGAAGATTATTGGCGTAATTCCGGCAAGAATGGGCTCATCACGATTTCCGGGGAAACCGATTGCTCCGATCCGCGGCAAACCAATGATTGAGCATGTGTATAAGCGCTCGGCCATGAGCGGTTCGCTCGACGAACTCTATGTGGCAACCTGTGACCGGGAGATATTCGATGTCGTGGAGGGCTTCGGCGGAAAAGCCATCATGACCGACGCATGCCACGAGCGATGCACCGACCGTATTGCGGAAGCCGTACAGAACCTCGAAGGCGACATAATCGTCAATATTCAGGGTGACGAACCTCTGGTCTTCCCCGATATGATCGACGCGGCAATCGCTCCGCTCCTCGATGACGACTCAATCGTCTGCTCGAACCTCATGGCGCCGATTGAGAGCGAAGAGGACTACGAAGACCCGAACGAGGTGAAGGTCGTGGTCGACAGGAGGAGCGATGCGCTCTATTTCTCCCGTGAACCTATTCCGTCAAAGAAAAAAGGGGCGAAGAACATTGTGGCATACAAGCAGGTATGCATCATCCCCTTCAGAAGGGACTTTCTCTTCACCTACACCCGGCTGCCGTCGACTCCACTTGAGATTGCTGAGTCGGTGGACATGCTCCGGGTTCTGGAGCACGGCTATAAGGTCCGCATGGTTCTTACGGAGCGCAGTACCTGCAGTGTCGATACACCGGAAGACCTCAAACATGTCGATGCCCTGATGCAGACGGATCCGCTCTACCCAAAATACGCATAAAATCGCGATACAGTAGCCCAAGGGCCGTATCGGTCAGATCGCATCGTCGTCCAGGCGGCGTATCACCCGGGCAGGCGTACCTCCCACAAGCACGTCCGGCGGAATGTCGGACGTGACCACACTCCCTGCCGCCACCACGGAGTTATCCCCGATCGTGACGCCTTTGAGGATAATACACCCGCTCGCGATCCAGACATGCTCCCCGATGGTGACGTCTACGTCCCGTTCAACGGCAGGATTCCGAATCCGGGTCTCGGGCGGCCAGAGAGCATGGAAATCCGAATCCATGATCACGACGTTCGGGGCGATCATCGACCCCTTTCCGATACGGATCGTTCTCGATCTGGCTGTGACAGAGGTACCGTTCAGTCCGACATCATCGTCGATGATGATGCAGGCCGAAGGCGTGTGGGTCTGCAATTTTGTCGGTGCGTACAACGAGCCGGACGTACATCGAGGAGAATTTGATACGTTCGTCACGTTGTTCCCGAGACGGATGGTGCTTTGTGGCGCTCGAAGTAGATGGATGGTGCCGAAACACCTGACGTTCCTTCCGACGGCTATCCCGAAGAGGAGCGCCTTCACCTGGAGTAAGATGGTACCGTAAATGCATGGAAACCAGAAGCAGAGCAGTCTTATGTATGCATAGCTAAATACGTCGGAAAATGTTCGGAAAAACTTCTTCCTTTCAGGAGCCATTCGCCAGCCTCATGATGATTTCGTTACGGCCCTTTAAATAAACACCGAATCGGGTATCAAAAACGGATCTGCTCTGCAAATCCTTCCTGATGAGCGCGGTACATGTTATAGCAACCGAGATATACTATCGAAGGTAAACAGGCTTTGGTTCATCGATGAAGGAAGAGGATATCCGGCCGGAAAATCTTTTCAACGAGTATCTTTCGTTAGCCGAACGGGATGCAGAGACATACTTCAGAAACGCTCCCTACTATTACACGCCCTGCCCCGCCTGCGGGAAGACAGAGAGCAAGTTCGCCTTCAGGAAGATGGGGTTTGACTATGAAGAATGCGGCGACTGCGGCACACTCTTCGCAAACCCCAGACCGCATGCAGACTCTTTCAATCGCTACTACGAGGACTCGCCATCCGTCCGGTTCTGGGCAACGCACTTCTATAAGGAAACCGAGGCGAGCCGGCGGGAGCGCCTGATCAAACCCAAAGCCGCCCTGGTCCGGGAGTATATCGAGCGGTACTCTACTATGCCCACGGATAACGGATGTGTCCTTGATATCGGGTCCGGATACGGCACGTTCTGCGAAGAACTCCAGGCACTTCTCCCCCGCATCCCCGTCGTCGGTGTCGAGCCCGCACTGGGGCTCCAGGAGATCTGCAGGCAGAAAAACATCCCGGTCGTCCCGAAACGCCTTGAGGAAGTGACGGTAGAGGACTGCCCTGGGCGCGATATCGTTGCCGCCACGTCGTTTGAGTTGCTCGAACACCTTCACGACCCGGGTAATTTCATCTCGACATGTAGCGACCTGCAACATCCCGGCTCCCTGCTGATCATGACGACCCTCACCTGGGATGGGTTCGACCTCCAGGTGCTTCGCGAACACTCAAACAGCATTCATCCTCCTCACCACATCAACTTCTTCACAAAGAAATCGATATCGCTGCTGCTACGGAAGCATCGATATCGCATCTGCGAGATCACGACTCCCGGAAAACTGGATGTCGATATCGTGGCCAAGAACTTGGACAACGTCCACGACCCGTTTGTCCGGAAGATCGTAACCGGTGATGACACTCTGAAACAGCGGTTTCAGGAGTTCCTCCAGAAAGCTGGGCTCAGTTCGCATATGATGGTCGTTGCAGAAAGAATCTAACTGACTCTCCTGGTCATAGAAGCAGCGCTGATCTCAGGGTTCAAATGTCATTACGAGTACACTACAGAAGAATTATTGCCGCCCATGTTTCAATTATATAGTGAATGAAGCGTGTGGTGAAGAGAATTCTTGAGCGTGCAGGGATACAGCCGGAGCAGTTCCTTTTCTCTATTCGCAAGGAGAACGCAGTAAAAATTCGCGACGAAAAATTAGGGAAACTCGATGCTGCCACCCGGGACCTCATTCTTGCCGAGGATGAATGCCATCATTACGGAGACCTCACCATCCATGATCCGGGTCTTCAGTATGTCATTCAAAGTTTCACCATTGATCGCATCAACTTCATTCGCGATTCGATTGGGGAATCTTTAGATCTGCGTGTTGCCGATCTTGGGGATTCAAACGGTATATTCATCCGGGCAATTGGGAAAGACGGTATAAGCGTAAACATAAGCGACCCCGCAATTATCGCGTTACATGCACAGGGTCTGACTGTTGTGAAGGCAGATATCGAACATTTACCGTTTAAATCTGGTTCAATCGATACTATCTTTTTGTTTGAGACGCTCGAGCATGTTCCAAACCCTATCAGGCTCTTAACAGAGATCGAACGCGTCGTTACCCGCTCGGTCATTCTTTCTGTCCCATACGTGTCAGAGACGGTTGTCCATTCAACGAACTATGACCCTACTCGCCCCCAATATCAGCAGCATATATTCGAGTTCAGTCCGGCCGACCTCAAAAAGATTGTCACTCACTCTAACTTCAAAGTGAAAGACGAACGCATTGCAACAGTCCTTGATGGTGGGAGATCGCTGAGGGAACGGGTGATTTTTTCAATATGGCAGAGGTTCTTTGAAAGGGACTGTTATTGGGGTGTTTCAAACAGTTCTACATGTGCCATCTGGAAAAAAACAACTTGACGATCAACAGGAGTGATTGAAAGTGATCGATATACTTATTCTCGACTTCGACGGCGTCGTCCTCGAATCGGTCGAGGTCAAAACCGAGGCCTTCAAGAGGCTCTTCTCTTTTGCTCCTGATCACATAGGGGAGATCGTCGAATTTCACCGACAGAACGGCGGCATGTCCCGATACGATAAGATACGCCAAATATATGCCGAAATCCTGAATAAACCCCTCTCGGAGAAGCGGTTTACCGAACTTGTCGAACGCTTTTCCGGGTTGGTGCTTGACGGCGTCCTGGCTTCCCCTTCGGTCAGGGGTGCTGAAGAGTTTCTGGAATACTCCTCCTCAAAAGTGCCGATCTACATCGTATCGGCAACTCCGGAGGCGGAGGTTCAGGACATCGTCCGGA
>LSQX01319877.1_pt2 | contig 13560 bp, 12 predicted proteins | sample 654561 | NCBI WGS metagenome assembly LSQX01 (sample SAMN04489861, study PRJNA283612) | anaerobic digester metagenome | isolation source: 4 biogas reactors fed with cattle manure at either 37C or 55C with and... | place: Denmark: Kongens Lyngby | collected 2014 | reverse complement strand
GAAGCCGACGGCAAGGGATAAGGCTTCGATCATAGTAGCCTGATTGTTCAATGCTTTATCAATTGCCGTTCGCTTGAGCGAACGGATGCATAATAAACAAATGCATGGAAGGAGAATTATTGAGCATCTTTCAGCTTCTCTATCCAATTCAGTATATGCTTGAAGTGAGAGCCCTTCCAGTAAATCCTGCCGCACCCGTGACATTCCCAAAACTGGTTATAATAACTGAGGGTATCCACCGGAAGGATTCCGATTAACAGGCTTTTTTCGGTTTTAATTAACTGGCTGTTGCAGTGGGTACATCTCGAAAATGGCTTGAAACTGTTTTGAAGTTGAAATCTGAGAACCACCTCCCGGAGCTGTTGTTTAGGATTATCACTTCGCAGCCAGTAACCGTGTGTAACTGAATTTTGTTTTAAAATACCTCTATCGCGTGTCAGGACTATTCTTTTTTCTTTGAGTGAAACTGATATTATTTCATGGTCCTTAAAGCTATTGCTGAATAATGTATCAAAACCTAACAAGCGAAGTTTTAATGCCAGCTTTCCGAGGTTTACATCAACAATGAACCTGGTTTCACGGAGAGGCTTGGATCTTAAATGGATCACAGGAGTGATATCCAGCGATTCAAATACCGGATAAACAGAGACAAATTCGCCACCATGCAGCTGATAATTAAAATTTACAGAGGTTCCGTTAACGATTATAAGGTCAACTTCACCGTGAGGGATGCCTATTGCATGAATTGAATTTTTTAATGAGGGTTTACCGTTGAATTCATAGGGGAAGGCTTTTTTACGGTATTCAGCCGGCAAGTGGTCGTTGAGTTCTGCATAAAAACGGAAAAAAGTCACTCTTTTTACCGGGGAATGGTTATCATCTGCTTTACTATTTATGACTGAACCCATGATTGACTCAATTAATTTGCCCTGAACCGGCCTTTTCTGATAAAAATAGATAAAATTTTGTATTTACTCAACTTTGATTTTGAAAAGCCTTTTAAGGTTTACCCTTTATTGACCGGTTTCAGTGATGGTAATCCGCAAGTGGTTATAATAATTCTCTTGTGTGATTTTATAATCATGCTTGTTTCGTTTATCTTTGTTTCTTATACAAATGCGTTATGACAAAAAAACCTTCGATTTTAGTTACTAATGATGATGGTATTCATGCCAAAGGATTGCGGGAACTGGTTGAAGTTATGAAACTGTTCGGCAGGGTAGACGTTATTTCATCAGAAGTGGCCATGTCTGGCAAAGGTTGCGGAATTACAGTTGACCAGCCACTGAGGGCTATTCCGGTGGAAGAGATACATGGAGTACCTACCTATAAATGTAACGGTACCCCGGTCGACAGTGTTAAGTTAAGTTTTAATGATTTACTTGATTATACACCCGATTTTGTGGTATCAGGTATTAACCACGGAACAAATTCTTCAATAAGTGTAATTTACAGCGGAACAATGGGCGCTGCAATAGAAGCATGCCTTCACGGTGTCCCGGCCATAGGTTTTTCACTTGATGATTATAGTCCGGAAGCTGACTTTTCCAAAGCCAAAATAGTAGTAGCCAAAGTTTTTCAAAATGTATTGGACAATGGACTGGCACCATATACCTGCCTCAATGTAAATATACCCAAAGGTAAGCCTAAAGGAATTAAAATATGCCGGCAGACTCATGGCAAATGGGTTGAGGAATTTGAGAAAAGGATTGATCCTCATGGCAGGGAATATCATTGGCTTTCAGGTTATTTTAAGAATTTTGAGGAGGATGCAACCGAAACTGATATATATGCTTTGAAAAATAATTTTGCTTCTATAGTCCCTGTAAAGGTAGACATGACTTGTTATAAGTCGATGGAAGAATTAAAAAACTGGACATTTTAATGCAGAACAGAAAAAGAAAACCATTAGACCTGCCTGTAACAGGATTCCTTGCCGGATTTCTGGTACCGCTGGTTATTTTTGTTGCTGTCTATTTTTTCAGGGAGATCAGGATCTCCATAGATGATTATATCAGAAATCTCACACGGTTAAATGCCCTGGTGAAACTGGGAAGCCTTTGTGTATTTGCCAATTTACTGGTCTTTATGGGTTTTATCCGGATTAATTATGACCGGGCGGCACGAGGAGTGTTGGGAGCTACCATTATTTATGCTATTGTAATACTTATATCAAAAGCATTATAGCTAGCGGCTTTTTATAATTAGCTGTAAATAAGAAGGCAGAATATATGTTTGTTCCTGAATTCAGGATTGAAAAATTTAAAAGGATGAAATATTATCTTATTGCCGGCGAAGCTTCAGGAGATTTGCATGGTTCAAACTTAATCAGGGAATTAAAAGAAGCTGACAGGGATGCAAAATTCAGGTTTTTTGGTGGTGACCTGATGGTTAAGGCAGCAGGAGGTGAATTGGTTCATCATTATCGGGAAATGGCATTTATGGGAGTTGTAAATGTTGTCCTCAATATCAGGACAATTGCGAGGTATATGAATTTTTGCAAACAGGATCTGCTCAAATATTCTCCTGATGTTCTTATTTTGATCGATTATCCCGGATTTAACCTGAAGATTGCTGAATTTGCCAGGAAACAGGGAGTCAAAGTTTTTTATTATATTTCTCCAAAGGTTTGGGCATGGAAGGAGTACCGGATAAAAAAGCTTAAAGCTTTTGTCGATGAGATTTTCACAATCCTGCCATTCGAAACAGATTTTTTCAAAAAGCATGGTATAGATGTTCATTACCTGGGAAACCCCCTCATGGATTCTGTCTCATCATTCATTGAAAAAGCCCGGCCGGGGGCACAGTTTCGTAAAGATAATAAACTGGACGACAGGCCTGTAGTTGCCCTGCTTGCAGGAAGCAGAAAACAGGAGATCAGAAACTCCCTGCCTGTTATGAAAAAGGCGGTGGAAGGGTTCAGCCGGTTTCAGTTTGTTGTTGCAGGTGTGATGACAGTTGAGAAAAGTATTTATGATGATATCCTGAAGGATTCGGGTATTTCTTTGATTTTTGACCAGACTTACGACCTTTTAAATAATTCTTATGTTGCACTGGTTACTTCAGGTACCGCTTCACTTGAAGCTGCCCTTTTCAATATACCACAGGCAGTTATGTACAGGCTGGAGGGGGGATGGTTACTCCATTACCTGATGAAGTATGTTTTTCTGCATGTAAAATGGGTGTCACTTCCTAACCTTATTCTGGGGAGGGAGGCAGTGAAGGAGTATTTACAGGTGGAGATGACAGTCGCCAATGTAAGGGAGGAATTATCCAGGTTACTGTTTGATCAAAATTACAGAATTAAAATAATTGATGAATACAGCCGTTTGAGAGAACTGACGGGTGATAAAGGCAGTTCCCGCAGGACGGCAGCTAAGATGATTGAATTGTTAAGGGAAGGGAACGGATAAATCCGATAATCTTTATTCATGTACAGTATATTAAAAAAGGAAATAAAAATATTCTTTGGTTCACTGACCGGTTATCTGGCAATAACTATTTTTTTATTGTTTGCCGGACTTTTTCTGTGGGTTTTCCCCGGTCGTTATAATATTCCCGAAAACGGATATGCCACCCTTGAGGGTTTTTTCTCTATTGCTCCCTGGCTTTATCTGTTTCTTGTCCCCGCAATTACCATGAGATTTTTTGCTGATGAAAAGCGAAGCGGCACTCTTGAAATTCTGCTTACCCGTCCGGTAACAGATTTTAATCTGGTTATTGCCAAGTTTCTTGCCGGCCTTCTCCTGGTATTTTGTTCTTTGCTACCTACCCTTCTTTGGTTTTTATCTGTTTATCTGCTTGGAAATCCTGTTGGAATAATCGACACCGGCGCTACATGGGGATCATTTGCAGGGCTATTTTTTCTTGCTGCAATCTATATTGCTATTGGCATTTTTGCATCTTCGCTTACAGATAACCAAATTGTATCTTTCATATTCGCAATGGCAATCTCTTTTGCCTTTTACCTCGGGTTTGATTTTATTGCTGGTAGTGGAGTTTCATATTTGCCTGAGCAGCTGCTGTCGTGGATGAGTATTAACAATCACTACCTTTCAGTTTCACGGGGAGTTATTGATCTCAGGGACCTTATATATTTTGGGGGCATGACTTATCTTTTTTTATGGATTACTGCAGGATTTTTAAGGACAGGTAAATGGAAAAACAGGAAATTCAGGATCAGAACTGCGATTCTTTTTGTTGTTATGCCAATTATCTTTTTGGTATCAGGTAATATTTTTTACAGAATTGACCTGACTTCAGACAAGAGATTTACTTTATCAGTTGTAAGCAGGGAGATTGCAGGAGGTATGGAAAGTCATGCCGATGTTGAATTCTATCTTGCGGGAAAACTTGAGCCCGGACTTCGGAAGCTTCAGCAGGAGGTTTTCGAGAAGATAGCTGTTTTAAATGCATGGTCAGATAAGAATATAAGGATACAGATTACCGATCCTTATACTATTCCAAATGTTGAGAAGAGGGAACAGTTTATTAAATCAATTATTTCAAAAGGTATTACACCTACCAGATTCAGGCACGAGACAGATGAGGGGGTCAGCACCCGGATGATTTTTCCCGGAGCCCTGATAAGGTATGACGGGAAAGAGGCTGCCGTCAACTTTTTAAAATATAATTCTGATTTTTCGCATGAGGCTAATTTTAATCATTCAGTTGAAAGTGTCGAATTTGAGCTGGCAAATGCTTTTCAAAGACTTATGAGGAAAAGCAGGCCTGCAGTGGCATTTCTGGAAGGCCATGGGGAGGCTGACAGATATCAGGTTTACGATATTACTGAATCACTGGTTGAGGATTTTCTGGTCAAACGGATTACTGCTGACTCATTAACAGGAGGAACAATGGTGGCTGAAATACTTATAATTGCTGATCCGGTACTCCCCTTCAGTGAGAAGGATAAGTTCATGATTGATCAGTATGTTATGATGGGAGGTAAGACAATATGGCTGATCGATCCTGTACAGGTAAGCCTTGACAGTTTATCGAAAGGGCAACTGACTTTTGCTTTTCCGCGTGACCTTAACCTTCATGACCAGCTGTTTAATTACGGGGTTCGACTTAACTATGAACTGCTGCAGGATGTTGAATGTGCCAGACTGCGTGTCAATACTGCACTTCCGGGAAATCCTCCCAGGTTTACCCTTCATCCGTGGTATTATTCTCCTTTGCTGGTACCTGACGACAACCACCCACTCAGCCGCAATATAAATCGTGTATTTACTGAATTTGTCTCCTCTGTTGATACGTTATCCGGTAACAGAATTGATAAAAGTGTGATATTAACTACATCCCCGTATGCCAGAAGAGTGAAATCACCCTCTTCGGTGAGCCTGAAAAATATCGATAACCCCCCCGCACGTGAACTGTTTAATCAGCAGTTCCTGCCTGTCGGGATTCTTCTTGAAGGTTCCTTTACCTCTGTTTTTAAGAACAGAATGACAGAAGCTGTCGGATTGAACCACCGGGATGTGATTGAAGATAGTCCGGATACAAAGATGGTGGTTATAGCCGATGGGGGTATTATTGTAAATCAGGTTGACTACTCGGAGAATCCCCCCCGTATTGCGGAACTTGGCTATGACCGTGTCTCTGGCCGTACTTTTGGCAATAAAGATTTTCTGCTCAATGTAATTTATTATCTTAACGACGAACAGGGGATAATGCAATTGCGCAGCAGAACACAAAAATTAAGATTACTGGATAAAGTGCGTTTACGTGAAGAAAAGGCTTTTTGGCAGCTTTTAAATGTTTTGGTACCTATGGCCCTGGTAGTAATTTGGGGAATCGTTTATAACGCAGTCAGAAGATACAGGAACAAACGTTAATAAATGCCTGAAAAATTCGAAGTTATACCGGCATGGAAATAAAATGAAAGTTTGTATATTCGTATACTTCGATCTTATAACCGGCAGTCCGGTTCGATTGGATATCCGTAATTACCGGGAAATAATATTTTGTGAATTATCAAAAAAATAAATTATAAATTAGATACTATGAAGTTTGTTATTTCAAGCACAGAATTGTTGAGCCACCTGTCTGCAATAAGCAAGGTCATCAGCAGCAAAAGCACAATGCCCATCTTAGATAACTTCCTTTTTAACCTCTCCGGGAAAGAGGTTGTTATTACAGCTTCTGATCTCGAGTCAACGTTGATTACCAGTATTGAGCTGGATAACACTGAGGGAGACGGGGTAATTGCCATTCCGGCAAAACTTTTGATCGATACATTAAAAGAGTTTCCCGAGCAACCACTCACATTTCAGATAAATACTGAAAATTTTGCTGTTGAGATCTTTTCTGACAATGGAAAATTCAGTATTGTGGGACAGAGTGGTGAAGATTTTCCGGAATTGCCTTCGGTGAATGAAGAGTCCGTTACTTCAGTGAGGCTGAAACAAAAGGTATTGCTTAAGGGGATCGAGAAAACACTTTTTGCTACTGCCGATGATGAATTGCGCCCGGTCATGAATGGGATCTTTATTGAGTTGTCGGACGAGCATATCAGTTTTGTTGCTTCTGATGCTCATAAGCTGGTGCGTTACCGCAGGAGTGATGCAGTTTCAGAATTTGACTCTTCCTTTATACTCCCAAAAAAGCCGGCTGGTTTACTGAGGAGTTTGCTGCCCAGGGAAGATAATGATGTAATGCTTGAGTTTGATGAAAAGAATGCAATTTTTACTTTAACGCACTATAAGCTTATATGCCGCCTGGTTGAGGGTAACTATCCCAGCTATAATTCGGTGATACCTTCCGATAATCCCAATAAAATGGTAATTGACCGGCAGGTATTTTACAATACAGTAAAACGTGTTTCAGTATTTTCAAATCAGGCAAGTAATTTAATTAAGTTGTCGATAAACGATAACCTCCTGGTGGTTTCAGCACAGGATATTGACTATTCAATTTCTGCAGTGGAGAGGCTTAATTGTGAGTACAACGGGGAAGAGATTGAGATTGGATTTAAATCAACATTTCTGCTGGAAATATTATCCAATCTGTCAGCTGGTGAAATAAGGCTGGAAATGAGTGATCCCTCGCGTGCCGGACTTCTCCTGCCCGTTGAAGTGGATGAGGAGGAGGAGAATATTTTGATGCTTTTGATGCCAATGATGATAAATGCTTAAAATGCAGTTAAATTTAAAAAATCCGGTTGTTTTTATAGACCTTGAAACTACGGGGATAGATATTGTAAAAGATCGAATCGTTGAAATTGCTATACTGAAAGTGCATCTTGACGGCAGTGAGGAGGAATATGTTCAAAGGTTGAACCCTGAAATCCCGATATCTGAAGAAGCAACCAGGATTCATGGAATAACAAATGAAGATGTTGCAAATGAGCCTGTGTTTAAAGAGGTTGCCAGGAATATTGCAAAATTTATTGAAGGTTGTGATTTGGCAGGGTTTAATTCAAACAGGTTTGATATACCTATGCTGGCAGAAGAATTTTTACGCGCGGATATTGATATAGATCTTAAAAAGAGAAAATTTATTGATGTACAGGCAATTTTTCATAAGATGGAAAAGCGGACTCTTTCAGCAGCCTACAAGTTTTATTGCGGTAAACAATTGGTGGATGCCCACTCGGCAGTTGCGGACACACGAGCAACTTATGAAGTGCTGAAAGCACAGCTTGAAATGTATAAGGGGGTTGAGTTTGAGGATAACAGAGGAGTCAAATCAGTACCTGTAGTCAATGATATGGAGATTCTCAGTGAGTTTTCCTCTTACGACCGTAACGTGGATTTTGTTGGCAGGATAGTATATAATGACAAAGGTGTTGAGGTTTTTAACTTCGGAAAAAACAAGGGTGTTCCGGTCGAAAAAGTGTTACTGGAGCAACCCGGCTATTTTGGATGGATCATGAACAACGAATTTCCCCTTTACACCAAAAAGGTACTGACCCGGATAAAATTAAGAATGTTGGAAAAGTAGAAATAATTATAGCCCGTGAAGATTATTTGTATTGGAAGGAATTACTTTTCACATGTGAAAGAGTTGAATAATGATGTTCCTGATGAGCCGGTGTTTTTTATGAAGCCCGATTCTGCAATTCTCCGGAAGAATGCACCGTTCTTTTTACCTGACTGGACAAAAGAGGTTCATCATGAGATTGAACTGGTTATCAGAATAAACAGACTTGGTAAAAATATAGAAAAGCGATTTGCAGACAGATATTTTAATGAAGTCGGACTTGGAATTGATTTTACTGCACGTGACATTCAGAATGCTTTAAAAAAGAGGGGGCTTCCCTGGGAGAAAGCCAAGGCTTTTGACGGATCTGCTGTTATTGGCGCTTCCTTTGTACCTCTTGATTCACTGCCTGACAGGAAGAATATAAATTTTACCCTTAAAATTAACGGTAAACCTGTACAGGAGGGGAAGTCATCTTTAATGATGTTCAGTTTTGAAGATATTATTTCTCACGTGTCACAGTTTATGACCCTGAAAATGGGAGACTTGATATATACCGGTACTCCTGCAGGAGTGGGCCCGGTAAATATCGGAGATCATCTGGAAGGATATCTGGAGAATATTAAATTGTTTGATTTTATGATAAAATGACACATTTCGATTTTGAAACAGAGTTACAGGTTCGGGATTATGAGTGTGATATACAGGGGATAGTTAATAATGCCAATTACCTGCATTATCTGGAACACTGCCGGCATCAGTTTATTCAAAAAGCCGGTATCGGATTTGCGGGTCTGCATAATGAAGGAATTGATGCGGTCGTAATTCGTGCAGAAATTGATTATAAATCCTCCTTGCGTCCCGGCGAAGAGTTTGTGGTACGGCTGAAGTTAAAGAAGCACGGACATCTGCGAATTATTTTTGATCAGCAGATAATCAGAAAAAATGACAACAAGCTGATAATAGATGCACAGATAACTACTGTACTTACCAGGAAAGGAAAACCGGTTCCGTCACAGATGTTGGTTGATGTGATTAACCAGGCCGGAATTGATGTTCCCGAAGTTTAAGTGGCTGACAGGTTTACAGCGACAGTTCGACCACAGTTATCCCGGCCCCCCCCAGATCGACATGTTCGTCATTAAAACTATGGACCAGCGGCTCAGACCCCAGGTAACTTCTTATGATCTCTTTTAATATACCATGGCCTTTGCCATGCAATATTCTTAGTTTACCTACTTCAAACATAACTGCCTGGTCGATGAATTCCCTGATATTTGCCAGTGCTTCTTCAGCACGCTGGCCCCGCACATCGATCTCCGGTTTGAAATCCAGTTTTCCGGCCGACAGCTTACTCATTAACCTGGTTCCGCTACCTCCTTTTGCTTGTTTTTTATATTGTTTGGCTTCCTTATTGCTGAGCCGGTCAATACGTATACGTGGCAAGGTTGTGATAAGCTGTCCGAATGCCACGACTGCATTTTTTTCATTCAGCTCAATAAGGTCTCCGACAAGATTTTGTCCATGTATCCGTACTTTATCTCCGGGTTGCAATACAGGCATTTTTTCGGCAGGTTTATCGATTGGCTTTTTTTCATCCGCAGGCCTCCTCTGGTTTCGTCTCAACTCTTTTTTTCGCAGCTGATCCATTTTCGCAGCTATCCGTTCGTCATCTTCTACCGGGTTAATCTCAAGGTCATCTTTCAGCGTTTCAATCTCTTCCCTTGCCTGTTTGGTTTTTTCCTTCTCTGCCTGTGCCTTTTTAATTTCAGAGATAGTATTTTCAATTTTTTTATTTACAGATTCTAATAGTAATTTTGCCTCCTGCCTGGCAGACTCCATGATATCCTTCCGGGAATTTTTCAGAGCCTGCAGGTCAGCCTCATAATTAGCTGCCAGTGTGTCGAGCATCTTTTCAACCTTTTTGATCTTCTGCCTTTTATTTTCCCAATAACGTTTGTCACGGTCAATTTTTCTCAGGTTACGGTCAAAATCGATATGCTTTTTTCCTACTTTCTGTGTGGCATTTTGCAGAATATTTTCCGGAAGTCCAATTTTACCTGCTATTTCAAAAGCGAATGAACTGCCAGGTTTTCCTATCTCCAGTCTGAAGAGAGGATTCATATTATGGGAGTCGTAAAGCATTGCACCATTGATAATACCTTCTGTAGAAGAGGCAAAATGCTTAAGGTTTGTATAGTGGGTGGTGATGACCCCGTAAGTTCTCAACCTGACCAGTTCCTCGAGAATTGATTCAGCAATTGCTGCTCCAAGTGCCGGCTCTGTACCTGAGCCAAATTCATCAATCAGTACCAGCGTTTGATCGTCGCTGTTTTTAACGAAGAACTTCATGTTATAGAGGTGTGAGCTATATGTGCTCAAATCATTCTCCAATGACTGTTCATCTCCGATATCAATAAAGATCCGGCGGAAAATTCCTGTTCTGCTGCCTTCTGCAGCCGGTATGGGTAATCCACATTGAACCATATATTGAAGTAATCCTACCGTCTTGAGGCAGACTGATTTTCCCCCTGCATTGGGACCTGAAATTAGTAAAATATGATTTTGGTTGTCAAGATGTATGTCGAGAGGGACAATTTTCCGGTTTTCTCTTATCAGCGATTTTAGCAGCAGCGGATGCACTGCCTGATGCCAGTCTATTAAAGGTGTGTCCTGCAGTTCAGGTATGATTGAATTGAACTCTGTTGCCAGCAACGCTTTAGACCGTAAAAAGTCAATCTCACCCAGAAAGTCGTACGAATAAAGCAGATCGCTGAGGTAAGGACGTATATCGTCAGAAAATTTTGTCAGGATGCGGATAATTTCCCTTCGTTCGGCATATTCTAGTTCCCTTAACTCATTATTCATTTCCACTATTTCATTCGGCTCAATATATGCTGTTTTCCCGGTTGCCGACTCATCATATACAATACCTTTGATCTTTCTTTTATTGGCAGAGGAAACAGGTATTACCGCCCTGCCGTCCCTTATCGAGACAGATGCATTTTCATCAGCCAGCCCGTCCTTGCAAGCTTGTTTTAATATCGCCTGCAATCGTTTTGAAATGCCAGACTGCAACCCCAGTATGCTCCTTTTTATCTGCGCCAGTTCAGGAGATGCGTTATCACGGATGTTGCCATATTTATTAATGATCTGATCAGCTCTTTCATAGATATAGGGGAATATCTGCACCCTTTCTGTCTTTCTGCGAAGGAGCGGGAAAACCTCCCCTTCTTTATTTTTAAAAAAAAGGATTATGCTTCTGACAGATTCAAGGGAGCGTTTCAGGTCGAACAGCTCCGGCACCTCCAGAAAGCGGCCTTCAATTCTTATTTTATGCAGTGCATTCCGCAGGTCATAAAAATGATTGTCAGGGAAATTGTCAAACTCCCTTATAATCCTGCAAAATTCTTCTGTCTCATTAAGCTGAAGTGAAATAGAATCAAAATCAGTAGAAAAACTCATCTCCTCAACCCATTCTCTTCCCATTGTGCTGAGACATTTGTTCAACAGTATTTCCCGTATCTGGTTGAATCCTGTCTTCTCTTCAAAACTATCAGGATATGTTTTAGACATTTTCAATATTAAAAATGCAAATTTAGTAAGTAATAGCAATAAGTCAAAGTGGCCGGGGATGTGTTAGTTTACCGTTAGTATTAAAACTTTAACTGGTCTCTCTTTTTACCCGGGAATTTTTGCAGATATTCATCGAAGAATAAAGTTACTTCGCTTTTCATCTCTTTAGAAAGTGTTAAGATCCCAATGAGATTTGGAATGGTCATAAGTGCTATCGTGATTCCTGATAAGGTCCATATGATTGTTGTATCGGTGAACGATGCAAGGAAAAAACCTATAACATAAATTATTCTGTAATAGAAAACACCCCTCATACCAAAGAGGTATGTTACTGCCCTGTCGCCGTAATATGACCAGCTGATGGCAGTTGAAAACGCAAACAGCAATAAACCAATGGAAACTATATATTTACCGTAATCACCGAACCAGCTACGGGTAAATGCCACCGTAGTCAGGGGTGCACTATGTAAAAGAGATTCCCCTGTAATAGTCAGTCCGGCCTGACTGACAAGTCGGCCTGAACTGAAAGAAACAGTGCCGGAATAGGGTTGATTGTTCATCAACACCTTTACATTTTCTGCCAGTGACCTGGCATGAATAATGGAAGGCTGATCCTGTATCTCACCGTTTATCACTTGCAGGTTACCTGAATAGAGGTTTAAACCGGTCTCTCCGGAAAGAAAATTATATAATTGCTCCCGTTCTGCAGGATCAGAATCTGAATATTTACCATCAAGCACAATCAGGTCAGTTGACTGAAACTGGTTATGTACCTTTTCCTTCCATACCCCGGATGACAGTATTACCAGTCCTGTAAGGGTACAAATAATGATAGTATCGATAAATGGTTCGAGCAGGGCAACCAATCCTTCCGACACAGGTTCATGTGCCCGGGCTGCGGCATGTGCTATCGGGGCAGAACCCTGTCCTGCTTCATTTGAGAAAAGGCCTCTGTTAACTCCCCTGTTAAACGCAAATGCAACACTTCCCCCCAGGAATCCTCCGGCTGCTGCAGTCCCGGTGAATATATCAGAAACTATTGCGTAGAGGGAGGGAATGATATTTTGATAGTTGCAGGCAATAACAGCTATTGCACCGACGAAGTATATAATTGCCATAACAGGTACAAGCCGTGAAGTGACCTTGGCAATCCTTTTAATTCCTCCAAGTATTATCATTGCAAGCAATATAGCAAGAACAGCGCCGGTCAGTATATGGTTCAGTCCGAATGTCTCAAAGAGAGAATTTGCTATGCTGTTGATCTGTGGAAGGTTACCTGTTCCGAATGATGAGAATATTGTTGCTACTGCAAAAACCGCTCCCAGTATTTTGCCTGTATGGATTATTTTTTTGTTTTTCAGTCTGATGTTCAGCCGGTTTTTCATGTAGTACATAGGCCCGCCGGCAATAGATCCGTCTTCTGCCTGTTCTCGGTATTTATGAGAAAGGGTAACCTCAACAAATTTGGTAGTCATGCCGACTGCGGCGGTTATCAGCATCCAGAACAGGGCGGCAGGTCCCCCCAGATGTATAGCAAGCGCAACCCCCGCAATGTTCCCTGTACCTACTGTGCCTGACAATGCTGTCGTCAATGCCTGAAAATGAGAAGTATCGCCAACATCACCGTCTTTATCAAATTTGCCCAGAACAATCCGGAAAGAGTGCCTGAGATACCTGAACTGGGGAAATTTGAGATATAGTGTAAAAAAAAGTCCGGTACCCAGTAATAAAAAAACGAACCATTGAGATCCGCCAATAAAACTATCGATAACAGAGAGAAAATCGTTCAGCTTATTCATCAGGTACTCTTTTTTTTAATTTTGGCTAAAAATAACAATCTATTTCATAAATTCGCCACATAATTTAAAAAGAACAGAGCATGTTACCCAGATTTTTATTAGCTGATAATTCTCAGGAAACTCCTGATACAATTTTTGTTGTTCACACTAAAGCTCCCCGTTTTATCATTGAGGCAGACATAGACGATTTTTGGAATAACCAGGAGATACACTGGATAGACGGTGAACCCGGAGATGAGAATTTAATTGCCGGACTTGT
>LSQX01239409.1_pt1 | contig 13560 bp, 13 predicted proteins | sample 654561 | NCBI WGS metagenome assembly LSQX01 (sample SAMN04489861, study PRJNA283612) | anaerobic digester metagenome | isolation source: 4 biogas reactors fed with cattle manure at either 37C or 55C with and... | place: Denmark: Kongens Lyngby | collected 2014 | reverse complement strand
CTGTTGCGGTGCTGGGCCTTGAGGCCGGATGTGACAAGGTAAAACAGTAAATCTTTTCTTTTAGCGATTTCGCGGAGATAGTGAAGCATTTCTGTCCGCCCGCTTTCCATCTTGTTTCATGCCGCCCGGGGACGGGGCAACCGCGGGGCAGGCCTCCCTTTGCACCGCAAGGGGCCGGCTTTTGCCCGGCAAGGAACCCCGCCGCTTTCCTGCCGTTTTGCTCAGACCGGCAAGTTTTTATCTTGCGGCAGTTTTTTTAAATCATAATGACGCCAGCTGCGCTCCAGGTCCACCACCGCCCGGGGGTGGCTGACGGAACGCTTCTGTTCCGGCGGCGGCGTAAGGTAGTCGCCGTAAAAATGACGGAGATAAGCGTCGTAATCTTCCGGAATAACTATTTGCAAATGCTCAAAAGGACGTACTGTTCCCTTCCCCAGGTAGCGCTTGGGGATAATTTCCTTGCGGCCGTAAATGCCGCCGTAACTGCAGACCAGTTCACTTTGCTCATATGAAAACCGCTTGAGGTATGCTTCCCGGGCGCGGTTGAGGCGCGCCAAGTCATAGCCGCGCCAGACAGTCCGCAGCGCCACAAAAGCAATGCCGTGTCTAAGCAGGCGCAGCAGCCTGCGTGACTGCCGGAGCAGCTTTTTCAGGCGGAAGGGACGGTAGAGGTGGCTGATGCAGGCATCATAGACAAAGATGCGCAAGAGGCATTGCAATTGCCGCCATCTCCCCTGCGGGAAGCCGTCCAGCGGGAAGATATCGAGAGAAATGCCACGGTTGCGCCCTTCCGGTTTGGCGTTGACTTCAATAAAAGCAGTCCGGGAATTGCGAAGCTTGGCAAAAAGATGGGGAAAACCGGGCTCCGTGCAGTAGGTCTGCAGGAAGAGATGCTCCGGCAGGTGACGGGGCGCCACTTTCAGGAAGCGCTCGTAATCGGGCCGCGGTATGGCCACATCCAGGTCGTCGTCCCAGGGAATAAAGCCGCCGTGGCGCACGGCGCCCAGCACGCTCCCTCCCAGGACGAAAAAGGAAAGGCCGTGTTCCCGGCAGGTGCGTACAAACCAGTCATACGCTTCCAGCGTTTTGGCTTTATGCTTTTCCTGGGCGGCAACATTGCGGGCAGACTTCCCTCTCGGCCTGCACCGCCCGGAAAAAGTTGTCCAAATCTGCCTGCCTGAAGGTAAAGGGCAAAGCTTGCGGGTCAATCCCGTCCGGAGGGGGCGCCTGCCCCGTACTTTCGGCCGCTTCCGCTTCCGGGTTCAACTCATACAGCAGCACATAATAGCGTGACAAAGCCCCGGCATCGTTTTCCGCCCCGAAAAGGCGTCGCAAACCTGCCAGGACTTTTGCTCGCCGCCCGGACTCACGCGGGCCGGTAAAGCTTTCCGGATAGTCCAGCAAATTCTGCCAGAGGGCCGCCAGGCAGAGGGCAAAAGCATACCCGGGGTGAATCTTTTGCCAGGCCGCCACCTGCCAACATAAATGCTGCAGGGCGGTCGCCTGCGCCAGCCAAAGGGCCCTGCCGGCGGCATAAGCGGCCGCCATGAGCTGCTGCAGCGCCTTCTCCTCCCCGGAAAGCCCCGCCCTGTAATTGTCAAGCAAAAGGCGTATTGCTTCCTGGGCGCATGCCCGGCCCGCCTTCCCGTCCGGTAAAAGCAGGGCAAAAACCGCCCGGGCCAGGATGCCCAGGAGAACGCTTTTGGGCGCAGGAGACAAAGCAGGCTGCAGAACGCAGCCGTTACGTAAAACATAATCAGGGACAATGCTGTCCTCAGCCAAAAAAATTGTTTTTCTCTCGTTTTGCAACAGACAACAACCGGTGGCTTCACTGCCCAGCCCCACGGCGGCCGGGATGGCCAGATGGGCTGCCGGCGTCCCCCTGCCGACGCTTTTGGTGGCAAACCATTTAACCGCTTTTGCCAGGTTGATGGCTGCATCGCTGCCGCAGGAAATAAGAAAATCACAGCCGTTTTCCAGAAAGCTTTTGGCGGCGGCTGCCGCCTCCTTTTCCCCGGCCGGATAATTTTCCGCCGTACAGCGGACGGGCTTAGGAATGTCCGCCGCCTGCGGCAGCAAGGGGAAAAACTCTTCCCCCGCCCTGTCCACCAGCAGCAGGGGCCGCTTGCCGCCTGCTTCCTCCAGGAAACGGGCCAGGGAAAAAGTATCAGCTTTGGCATCTATTAAGATCTGCCTGCCAGGGGGCAGGCCGTGACAGGCTTCCTTTAATGTATGTTTACAGTCTGTTTCCACCAGGTTCTTCCCCCTACTTGTTTCTGCTTGTCGGTTTATGGCTCCGGCAGGGGTGGCGGGTTTTCGCGTGCGGCCGGCTCGTCCGGCTCCGACGGGGCTTGTGGCTCGTCCGGCTCTACTTGTGGAGGCGGCTTTACACCGCCGGGCACGTCTTCACCGTCCGGCAGTTCCTCTTCGCCCGGTGCATCTTCTCCGTCCGGCGGCTGCGGTGCCCCTTCTATGGCAACTGTCAGGCTGACCTGCGGTGAGAGCGCCCTGTGATTGACGGCTTCCAGGTAATAGGTGCAGGTCTGCCCCGCAAAAACTTCCGTATCCAGCCAAGAGAGCTCTTGCGTCTCGGCCAGGAGCACTTTTTCTCCGCCGTCCGTGCAGCGGTATAGTTTAAAGGCGAGGTTATGGCCGTCACCTTTTTGCCAGGTGAGGCTGACGGCCATGCCGCCATCATGCCCAACAACAAAGGCGGAAAAAGCTTTGGGTGCGGCGGGCACCGTGTCACGCAGCGGCTCCTGCGCCTCGGGCATGAAATCTATGCCGTAAACGTCCCGCAGCACTTCTGCTATGGCCTCGGGCGGCAGCACCATATAGTAAATACCGTCCTTGGACTGGCCGCTGCCCGTTAAAGTGTACGTGGAAATCCTGTCCCGCTCCAGGCGGGCGGCAAAGAGGAGCAGGGAAATAACCTGCTGGTTGGTCAGATTGGTATCTATCAGGTCCTTATAAGTATTGTAGAGGGTGGGGAGATTTTTCACCAGTCCTTCCGCCCGCAGGTGATCCAGGGTGGCAAGCAGCAGTTCGGTCTGCCGCTTCATCCTGCCCTCATCCCCGCCCTTTTCCCGGTTGCGGAGGTAATGCAGGTATTGTTCGCCGTTGAGAACCGTTTCGCCCTTTTTCAGCTGCAGGACGCCGTCCTTGTCATATACATCATATGGAACATTAAAACGCACGCCGCCGATGGAATCTACCAGCTCCACCACGGCGTCCATATTGACAGTAACATAATATTGGAGGGGAATGCCGCCGAGGAGGTTGCTGATACTGCGCAAAGTATACTCAATGCCCTGCAGGTGCCTGTCACCTTCCCCGACGTATTGGTGGCCGTAATAATAGGCGTGGTTAATTTTATCGTAGGTTTGCGTGTCCGCAATGCGCGTATAGCTGTCGCGGGGAATATCAATAATCCGGACTGTCTTTTTGTCAAAATCGACGGCAAAAATTTTAATGGTGTCTGTCCGGTAAATGCTGTAGATGCTGTCCCGCTCTCTGTTGCCGTCAAAGCCAAGCAAGACAACGCTGACAATATTGGTGCTAAAATCACCTTCTGCTTTCTCTCCGCCCGTTTGTGCAGGCACCGGGTTTGCAGCGCCATCGTCATGCGGCAGGGGCGGCTTGTCAAACAAATCTTCCGGCCTCAGCACCCGGTAAAAATACCAGCAGCCGTAAGCCAGGAAGACAACAAGCAGTAAAAGGACCGCCAGGAGAACCTGCCGCGAACGTTTCAGGCTTTTTATTTTGGCAAAAAGGCTTTGCCCAAAAGATCGTACAGTTGCCGGCCGCCCGTTTGCCGTTTTGAAATCGTCCATCCTTCCCTCCGGGGCATACCAAAAAGTGTTAGTATCTTATGCAATTCGACAAAAAGGCAGTTATCCCTCTTCAATCCAACAATTCGTGGCAGTTCAAAGCACGTACACAGGATTGGTAAAAAGCCACGGCTTCTTTTTCAGGTAAGCTTCCAGCCTGTATGTCCCCGGGGCGTCAAGGGGAAAATCCAGCCTGTTCTGTTGCAGGGTGACAAGGACGCGCCCGTTATGCACCAGCCTCAGCGTTACATCCCGCGGCCGCTGCTTGGGGCAGGCGGCAACAAGGCGCATTCCGGGCGCAAAGGGGATGCTCTCCCCCGGCAGCGCGACGGTCTCGCCCGTGCGGGCGCAAAAATAAAAACCATCAGGTTCCGCCGCCAGCCGGTTAACAATAATATTGCGTCCCTGGCGGAGGGCGGAATAAACCTGTTCCTTGGCCACAGAAAACTCCAGAGACAAAGGTTCGGGCAAAAGCAGGCAGTTGGTGGCTGTGCGGAAAAGATAGGTATAGGGAAAAATGCGGCGGAACAGCGGTCCGCGCCGGATATGCCAGTCATGGGCATCGGAGCCGGCAATGGCTGTCAGCCGCCTTTTTTGTGTCAGCGCGTCAAATTTGGCCAGTGCTTCCCGGCAGGGACCGGTGACAGGCCCTTCCGGGTCAAGGTAGGCGCAAAAGAGCGCCCTCGCTACGGTCTGCACCCCGTCCCGCCAGGCTGAACACCAGTTCCAGACTTCAATGCCGGCAAAACCTTCCACTTCCCAGTTTTCCCACGGGTAAGTGATGCCGCCAAGGGCCAGGGGTGAGCCTTTTTCAAAAGGGTGGGCAATAAAGCCAAGGCCGCCCTGCCTGTTGACCGCATCAATGACGGCCTGTGGGTTGTCGTCACTTGGTGCAATCTCTTCCTTGATCCCCAGGGCCAGGTAGTGGTGTTTTTTGTGGTTGATTTCACTGCCGCAGAGGACAAGCACCCCATGGTGATAGCCTTCTTTGCTCAGGCCGCGCAATGTATGGTGGTCCGTGATGATAATAAAATCCAGGCCGCTTGCCGCCGCGTCACGGGCAATTGCTTCTATCTCCTGTGAGCCGTCCGAATACCTGCTGTGAACGTGGATGTTTCCCAGGACCGGAAACAAGGCCGTACCCCTTTCTTGAACATTGTTACTACTTTAATTTTGGCTGTCGGGCGCAAAATCCTGCCGCAGGTTTCCCGCACAACTAAAAAGGCCGCCCCAAGGGCGGCGGAAGTATGCCCGGGATTTCAGATGGCAAGGAAAGTGCCGCTGGACGGGCTTTCCCAGCGCAAGTAGCGGCGGACTGTCTCCCGCAGAAATGCTTTATTGAGCAGGACGTAAGAAATGCCGTCAATGGTGGCCACCTCACCGCGCAGCGTAACTGCGGGCACCTGCTCCAAATCCAGGTTACGCACTGTCCTCCCAACCTTGGCCAGCTGCAGCGGGGTCAGATCGGTGCGGACATGGCGGGCGCATTGCTCAAGCAGAATTGGCAGGCGGAGCAGGCTTTGCGGCTGCGTGAGGCGCCTGCCGATGGCGGTCAGCACCTGCCGCTGGCGGCGCATGCGCCCAAAATCTCCTTCCGCATCGGAGCGAAAACGGACATAAGCCAGGGCTTCCCTGCCGTCAAGCCGCCTTGGCCCGGTCTCCAGGGCGGGACCTCCCGGAACCGGGACAGGCCGCTCCACGTTTATTTCTACACCGCCCACCGCATCTACAATACTTTCAAAGCCGGCAAAATTGGTGTAGAGGTAGTAATTGAGGGGCACATCTAAAAGCTCCGCTACAGTTTGCCGCAGGAGGGCGATACCGCCAAACTGCATGGCATGGTTGATTTTATCCTGCCCGTGCCCGGGTATGTCCACGCGGGAGTCGCGCGGGACGGAGACTAAAGCGGTGTCACCGTTTGCCTCATTAATGCTTAAAATAATAATGGTATCGGCACGGGCCGGTTCGTCTTCCCGCTGGTCCAGCCCTACGATGAGGACAGTGGTAATTGTCCCGTCCGCCGGGGGCAAATCTTCCGCCGGGGGGCGGTCATAAACGCGCACCCAGACCGAGCCAAGCCAGAAAAATATGCATAGAGCTAGCAAAAGCAGAAGCAGCCCCACTCTTCGCTTTGTCAAAACGGCCACCGTGTCACCTTCCTGCCTGTAAGATTGCTTTCCCATAATAAGCATTACCAGCCGCCGCCGCATTATGTGTCAGGCAGCCAGGCCTTTGCCGCCGGAAAATGCGGCCGCAGGCGCAAAACGACACGGCAAAAAAGAAAGATTAAGAAGTTTAAACCCACTCGCAAGAAAAGCAGGAAATTGCCGTCGAAGGTGGAATAAGTAAGAGGAGTCAGCATGGAGGAGTAAGCGTATGGCCATTCGCATTAAAAGCGTGCAGGAGTTGAAGCGTCACCTTAACCGTTACCTTGATACGCTGCAAAACAGACCTCTTTTTGTGGCAAAGAACAAACTTGTGAAGGCAGTACTGCTGGATATTGCCGACTATTACAGCATTTTGGACGAACTGGAAGACTTGCATGGGCTTTTGCAGAACTTGCTCAACTTTGACCGCAGCTTAGCCGGGGACGGTGTCACGAACCGCCTGTCAGCCCTGATGTTAACAAAAGAGGGGGATTAAACACAGCATGCCGGCCGCAAGGCCGGCATGCTGTCTGTTTTTTACTTTTATTGCGTACCCAGGCGTCGCTGGGAAATAAGAGTATGTTCCAGCTTATCCAACTGCTCCAAAGCCCTGCCCGTCCCGATGGCCACACAGCTGACCGGGTCATCAGCCAGGTAAACATTGACGCCCGTCTCCCTGGCAAGCAGCTTATCCATACCGTCCAGTTGCGCGCCACCGCCTGTCAGGACGATGCCGTGCTTAATAATATCACCGGCCAGCTCGGGCGGAGTGACTTCCAAAACATGCCTGACACACTGCAAAATATCATCCAGCGGTTCCTGGATGGCTTCCAGCACGTGATCCGAATTTGCCACAATGGACCGGGGCAGGCCGGTTACCATGTCCCTGCCGCGAATCTCCCGCTCCACAAAACGGTTGCCGGGGAAGGCGGTTCCCGCTTCTATTTTCAACTCTTCGGCGGTCCGCTCGCCGATCAGCAGGTTAAACGCCCTTTTGATGTGGCGGACGATGGCTTCATCCAGCTTGTCCCCGCCTACACGGACACTTTCCCTCACCACCGTCTCGCCCAGGGAGATGACGGCCACATCGGTGGTACCGCCGCCGATATCAATAACCATATGGCCGAGAGGGCGGAAAATATCCAGGCCCGCTCCCAGGGCGGCCGCCCGCGGTTCTTCAATCAGGAAGGCATCCCGTGCTCCCGATCGTAAAATGGCTTCAATAACCGCTTTTTGTTCCACCGTGGTGGTGGCGGCCGGGATACAAACAACCACGCGCGGCCGCAGCAACCTTCTTTTGTCACTGACTGTGGAGACAAAATGACGCAGCATTACTTCCGTTACGTCAAAATCGGCAATCACTCCCTCCCGTAGGGGGCGAAGGGCGATAATATTGCCGGGTGTGCGGCCAATCATCCTGCGTGCCGCTTCTCCCACTGCCAGTATTTTTCCGGAATGCTGCTCTATGGCCACTACGGACGGTTCATGCAGCACAATGCCCTTGCCGCGTAAATGCACCAAGACTGTTGCAGTGCCCAAGTCAATTCCCATGTCACTCCCGAGCTTCACCCAGCCTCACCTCAATTCAACAGCATGTCCAATAAAAAAGAAACTGCTTTATATTTCGCTGGCTGGGCTCTTTTTCCTTTTCTCCTGTCTTTTTTTCTCTCTTTCCAAGTATTTACGCCGCGTTGCTTCACCGCCCCGCAGGTGTCTTTCCGCCTTGTTTTTCTCCAGGATTGCCTTGATTTCACGGGCGATAAAACGGTTTATATGGGGAAGTCTTTCCGTAACATCTTTGTGTACAGTAGACTTGGAGACACCGAACACTTTGGCCACCTGCCGCACTGTTGCCCCGGTTTCAAGTATATAATTGCTGATCTCCAGCACCCTTTGCTCAATGTAATCCTGCATTGGGCAGCCCCCTTCAAATTAACTTTGTAACCAAATATATTGACAGTAGGGGGCATTTATGACAGGAAAACTCTGCCGCGCTCCTGCGGATAAAAACTCCCTTTTTTAGGCAGCTTGGGGAGAGAGTGTGGTTGCTTGGAGCGGTACAGGGCTGTTCGAAGAAAAAACAGCGGAACGTTGGTGTCCGCTGTTTTCTGCAGTTCAATACTACCGGGGGGAGATCACCTGCACCGGGTCCAAAGGTTCTGCACCGCGGTAGACGGCAAAATGGAGAAAATACCCGGTGGCGGCATCAAGTTTGGCGCTTGCACCCACGCGGCCCACCACCTCGCCCTGGCCGATCGCATCACCTACGGCAAGGGCGGGCTCTTCCAGGTTGCCGTATTGTGTCAGGTAGTCGCCGCCGTGGCGGATTTCCACAACCCAGCCCAGGCGAGGGTCCTTGTCGACCTTGTCCACTATGCCGGGCCAGGCGGCTCCGACCTCCGCTCCCCTGTCCGCTTCAATGTCTATGCCCGTATGGGCCCGCAGCACATTGCCGATGCGGTAAACGGCATGATGGCCGGCAAGGACTGTGCCTTCCAGGGGCCAGCTCATGGGAGCGTCGGGCAGCGTCAAGCCTTGCGTAATCTCATTTTCCGCATTGTTCTCAGCCGCCGGGACATCCGCATCTCCCGGCAACAGGGGGGCCGCTTCCGCATCTTTTGTACTTTCCGCCGTCTCCGGCGACAGAGTTGCAGCTCCGGGGAGATACTGCAGCGGGTTGGGCAACAGGCCGCGCCAAACGGCAAAGGTCAGCACCAGAACAACAGCCGTGAGCCAAAGCACGGCCACAAGGTATTTGCGCACCGGCCGGACGCGCTTCAGCGGGGCAAGCGGGGCAAACATTTTTTTCATCTGGACATCACCTCTTGCCGGTAGTATGTCCAATTTTTTCCTCCTTATGCGCTTAGGTGGAAGGGAGCAGGCTGACCTCGACACCGGTGTAATAGTATTCCAGGATCTCCCGGTAAGTTTTTCCCTGTGCGGCCATGCCGTTGGCGCCATACTGGCAGAGGCCTACGCCGTGGCCGTGGCCTTTGACGGTAAAGACTACTTTGTCACCCGTCACTTCCCAGGTTACATTGGTGGAAGGAAGGTTCAGGGCGGCACGCAAATCGCGGCCGGTAACAGTTTCGCCCGCGATGGTGACACTTTTCAGGCGCCCGGTGGACGTCCGTTCCGCACCGCCCAGGAGCGGCCGTCCCGCGGCTGAGACGGGGACAGCCGCCACATACGCGGCCACGGCTTGGGCAAACTGAGCACCTGTAAATTCATGGACAGTTTCCGACCAGCGCGTCCCGGCGCAGTAGGGGCAGGGGACACCGCGTAAATAGGGGACGACAGTGCTCCAGGCATCTTCGCTGTTTTCCGTATGCCCGCCGCAATGGGAATGAAACACAGCATCAATCAGCTCTCCCCCGTAAGTTACCACTTCGCCGGCCGTTGCCGCCACGGCGGCGCGGATTTTGTTCAGGTTATCCACCGCTTCTTCGGCAGGCCAGGCGGCCAGCGCTTCTTCGTAGCCAAGCCAGGCCTGGCAGTGAGTGGAATCGGTACAGACATCGGCGGCGGGGTGGCGGTCACAACCGCCGCCACCGAAGGCCCGCAGTTGGTTGACGGTATAAGTGCGGGCACTGACCGCCTGCGCCTTCAGTGCTTCCGGAGCAAAGGCGGCCGGCATTTCCGCACACACGACGCCCACCAGGTATTCCTCAAGGCTCAGTGTCATTACCCGTTCCTTCTCGGGTAGATATACCGTCAGCAGCACCTCCCCCACCGGAGAAACAATGGGAGTAAAATCCACTGTGGCGGGTGGCAGGGCGGCGCTTTCCTTTTCCTGCCTGCAGCCGCGGACTAAAAGAGACGGCAGGCCGATCACCAGGAAAAGTATCAGTAAAAGGAAAATGACCAGCAGGCGCTTCACAGACAAGCTCTCCCTTGGCAGAGGTTACGTAATTATATGCGGTGGAAGGCTTGTCTAGAACGGCCGGCTATGGCACGCAAAAACCGGGTACCGTTGCCGGTTACCCGGTTCGTTTAATTTTTGCCCCCAAGGCGGCCAGTTTTTCGCTAAAATGCCAGTAGCCGCGATCAAGATGATGGAGTTCACTTACTTCCGTTCGCCCGTCGGCGGCCAGCCCTGCCAAAACCAGTGCCGCTCCCGCCCTCAGGTCCGTGGCTTTGACCGGGGCGCCGCAAAGCTTTTCCCGGCCTGTAACGATGGCACTGTGGCCTTCAATTTTTATCCGGGCGCCCATGCGGCGAAGTTCGTCCACGTGCATGAAACGGTTTTCAAAAACTGTTTCCGTAATTACCGAAGTCCCCCTGGCACAGGCCAGCATGGCCATGATGGGAGACTGCATGTCCGTAGGAAAACCGGGATACGGCAAAGTTTTAACGTCAACGGCCCGCAGCGGGCCTTCCCTGGAAATATGAATAAGGCCTTCCGCTTCTTCCACCCGGCAGCCTGCCTCCTGCAGCTTGGCAATAAGCGATGTAAGGTGGGCAGGGATGACATTTTCCACTGTGACCGCACCGCCGGTGATGGCTGCTGCCACCATAAAAGTACCTGCTTCAATGCGGTCGGGGATGACGCAGTAGTCAACACACGAGAGGGAAGTGACTCCCTGGATACGGATGGTGTCTGTCCCGGCGCCGGTAATTCTCCCGCCCATGGCATTAATAAAGTTTGCCAGATCCACTACTTCCGGCTCTTCCGCCGCGTTTTCAATGACCGTAGTCCCCTCGGCCAGGGTGGCTGCCATCATAATGTTTTCCGTTGCCCCTACACTGGGAAAGTCCAGGTAAACTTTTTCCCCACGCAGCTTGTCCGCCGTTGTTTCAATAAAGCCGTGGCCAATCATCACTTCGGCCCCCAAAGCTTTCAGCCCTTTTAAATGCAGGTCAATGGGCCGGATGCCGATGGCACAGCCACCCGGAAGTGAAACACGAGCCCGTCCCATTCTGGCCAGTAGCGGGCCGATAACAAGAAAAGAAGCCCGCATTTTCCGGACGAGCTCATAAGGCGCCTCCGTACGCCGGACGGCTGTAGAATCCACGGATAGTTTTTTCGCTTTTGCATCATAATCGGTACGGGCACCCAGCGCAGTTAAGACGCTGCTCATGGTATAGACATCTTCCAGGGCAGGAATTTCGCTCAGAGTTACCTGCCCTTCGCATAAAAGCGCCGCCGCCATAATGGGCAGGCAGGCATTTTTTGCCGCCTCGACGCGGACACGGCCAAAAAGCGGGGTACCGCCTTCCACAGTAATAATGCCACTCACATAGCCTGACCCCCTCTCTGCTGCCGCAGCCGTTTTTTATATGAAATTAATATGGATCGTGTATGAGGGGAAAGCCCGCCCAGACTACTGTTTTCTCCAGAAAATTGTCATAGTGGACGGCAAGATTGACATTAAAAGGGGCTCCCCCTTCCGTGACAGCGGCGGAAAGCCTGGGAGTGTAGGCGGTGTAACTGACAAGTTCCTCCAGGGAAAATTCTTCCACCGGTTCTGCTTCTACAGCCTGGAGGGCGGCCCGTGCCAGGCGTGCCATTTCATTGTTGCTTCTCTTCCCGGACAGATAGCCGGTCAGATAGCAGCTGAGCTGACCGTTTGCCGCGCAAGTTTTCAGCCGGCCGGCAAAACCGGCGGAGGCGGCTTTTAAGACTGCGGGCGATGCGTCGCTGACCACCACTAAAAGATATGTCTGGGGCGGGATGCCGGCCTCTTTGTCCCCCGGGTTGCTCTGAACCACAATATGGGTGTTATAGCCTTCCTGCGACCGGCCGGTAAGATCAATAACACGGTAGGTTTCTCCTGCGCCTTTTTCCACTGTACCGGTTGTGATCTGCAGTGCTTCCGCCACTTGCAGGAGCAACCGCTCCAGCTTGGCCATAGGCCGGAAACTGTTGTCCAGGACGGCAAAATACTGTATTTCTCCGTCCACAATTTGAGCCCCCGTTTGTTCCACCACGGTGGCCAGGACGTCTATCTGGTTTGCGATTTCATCGCCCGTTGCCTGGCGGGACAGGCGGCGGGCGGCAAAAAGGGCGGATCCCGCAACCAGGCAGATAAGCAGGGCTATTTTCCAGTATCTTAACAAGTGCGTCCCCTCCCTTGCTGCGGCGATGCGCCGGGCAGGTGGCGGCCGGCGCCGCTCTATTTACTATCATTGGCAATTGCCGTCCGCTTTAAACCTCCGCAGGCCGGGAAAGGAAAAAAAAACAGCCGCCTTGCGGCAGGCTGCGCAAATTTTACCAGTTATGTTTTTCATAAGCCACCGTTTCCGAGAGCGGCTTGCGGCTGAAATGGAACTCGGCCGGTTCGGCACCATCCGCCTTGTAGCCCACAGCCAGAATATTGACCGGAACAATGTGGTCGGGCAGGTTAAAGTCCTCTTTTACCACTGCCGGGTCAAAGCGACAGATCCATACGCTGCCCAGGCCCAGGCGGGTGGCTTCCAGCATCATATAAGTAGTGACAATGGTGGCATCAATTTGCCCGCTGTCCATGCCGTCAAAGGGCCGCTTCCACGACTGGCTGGTATCGGCACAGACAAGCAGTGCCAGGGGTGCATTGTACAGCCGGGCTGTTTTGCCCAGGGTTTCCAGCCCTTCCGGTTGTTGCAGCACCAGGATTTTTTGCGGCTGATAGTTCCTGGCGGTGGGAGCCAGTCTGCCCGCTTCCAGAATGCTTTGCACTTTTTCCGGTTCCACCGCTTTGTCGGCAAACTGCCGGACAGAATAACGGGCATCAAATACTGCCTGCAAATCCATACACAAAACACCTCTTTCCTCTCTTGGAAGAATTGCCGCGTTATTTTTATTATAACGGGAAACCTGCCGCCGGTCCAATGTTGCGGAAAGTTTTTCCCGCACATTTCCGCCTTTGGCATGCATTGTCATTTGCACGTAAAGAAAACGGGGCGGATACGCCGGCGCACTTGCCCCGTCCTTTTGTAACGACTTGAATTAAACAACTCCTTGTTCCAGCATTGCTTGCGCCACTTTGATAAAGCCTACAATGTTGGCCGCTTCCACCAGGTTTTTCAGCCCGTATTCGTCCACCGCCGCGGCGCAATTTTGGTAGATGTTTTTCATAATCCCGGTAAGCCTAGCATCCACTTCTGCAAAATCCCAGGGCAGGCGCATACTGTTTTGTGTCATTTCCAGGCCGGAGGTGGCCACCCCGCCTGCATTGGCCGCTTTCCCGGGGGCGAAAAGCACGCCGTTTTCCGTGAGCAATTTAATGGCTTCACCGGTGGCGGGCATGTTGGCGCCTTCACCCACCGCAAAGCAGCCGTTTTTCAGCAGTGCCTTGGCTCCTTCCGCATCCAGCTCGTTTTGGGTGGCACAAGGCAGGGCAATGTGACAGGGGACATGCCAGATGCCGCTTGGGCCTTCCACGTAACGGGCGGAGGGGTGGGTTTCCGTGTAAGTGTAAATGCGCGCCCGCTTTACTTCCTTAATCTCTTTTATGGTATCGAGTTTAATGCCGTCTTCATCATAAATATAACCGTTGGAGTCGGACATGGCCACCACTGTGGCCCCCATTTGCATGGCTTTTTCCGCCGCGTAAATGGCAACGTTGCCGGAGCCGGAAATCACCACTTTTGCCCCGTCAAAG